>Ga0228535_1003259_pt1 | contig 12300 bp, 9 predicted proteins | sample SJ1metagenome_FD_168457 | JGI IMG/M metagenome (GOLD analysis project Ga0228535, IMG submission 168457) | Enriched culture of PCE-dechlorinating microbial communities from Ithaca, New York, USA - SJ1 | ecosystem: Engineered > Modeled > Simulated communities (microbial... > Unclassified | place... | reverse complement strand
ACACTAATAATAGTATACAACCGGTGTTCTTGTTCTTGCAGGGTCAGGAGACCCTGCAAGGCATTTGACCTGTCGTCATCGCGAGGAGCGCAGCGACGCCTGCTCCCGAAGGGAGGGAGCGATCTGCCTTTTTAGTTTTTCCTGCGCTTCAAGAAACAAACTGCAGACTGCCGCGCCCCCTCTCGTCATCTCAAGGCAGTGGTCATTCCAGCAGCGGGTGCTCGCAGTGACGTCTTAACCACAAACCCCTGTTCTTGCATGGTCTCCCGACTCTGCAAGACGTAAGCCCCTCATCCGCCCTGCGGGCACCTTCGCCTCCGGCGCGCAATCAGCCCTCAGGGGAGGGCTGATTATTTCGTCTAGTAGAACAGAAGTTTATTGTCCTGAAGTCACCCCTCAGGGCGCAGGTGATACGCAACGAACACCGAGGAGGGAGTTGTGCTTGTTAGGGCTGTATTCGTAGCGGTACGCCGTACGCAAGTAGTTCCAACCGTAGCCCCAACTCCCACCGCGCATCACCTTAAATGTGCCGCTGGCAGGGCCTTGTGGGTTGGCATATGGAGAGCCGCTGTAATAAGTATCCGAATACCAATCACTTACCCACTCAAAGACGTTGCCGGCCATATCCAGCGCCCCATACGGGCTGGCGCCATCAGGATAACTGCCGACCGCGCTGGTATCGTCCACGCAATAAGAACCCGTTGCGTTGTTATACGAGTTTGCCAAACTGCAGTTGGGGTCTCCATCCCCCCAGGGATAAGCCCTGACAGTCGTACCGCGCGCCGCTTTCTCCCATTCTGCTTCTGTGGGAAGTCGCTTACCTGCCCAGGCGCAATAATCCTCTGAGTCGTACAAGGAGACATAAATCACTGGGTAATTGTCAAATTCAGGATTACCGTAATAGGAAGGGCGGGTATTGGAGTATGAGAAATATGGCGTGTCACAGGCGCCAGCTGCCACGCACTGACCATATTGGGCATTGGTCACTTCGGTTTGGTCAATGTAGTAGGCATCGAGGAAAACGGTGTGCAGGGGAAGTTCATTGGGATTGCAACCCCAGCCGCCGTTGTGATTCGGGTCGCAGCCCATCTGGAACTCGCCGGCAGGGATGTAGACCATACCCTGTATATGGTTTTTATAGACAACCGGCAGGTAAACTTCCATTTGTTGGGTCTGATTGCTGATTTGGTCATCTGGGCCTGTCTGTCCCGAAACCCCGGTATAAGTGCTACCCATCAAGGCCAGAATTAGTAATCCAAGCACAACTAATTTGATCGTCCTCACCTAGATATCCTCCCGTATCATACTTATGTAATATCTGTAAAAAAGCAAACTGATAATAATATTAACCGATGTTCTTGGTTTCAAAGCTTTAGCTCCCTCAATCTTTGTTCTTGCAGTGACCCTTCCTGAACGTTTTGCGCTTGGGATGTGAAACAATGGGATTAGTTAACCAAATCTTTTGACCTGGTAAGAACCAGATCGTCATCGCATGGAGCGAAACGAGACTGAAGAGGGTCTTTTCACTCCCTCTCTCCCAAAATCCGCGGACACTTCGCCTACGGCACCCAAGCAGCCCAAAGGGTAGAGCAGCGGAAAAAACGCGCAAGCAGCCCCAAGGGAGGGTTATGTAAGCCGCAGACGTTGGAAGGACATATTCAGCAAATCCAGCACCAAAAGCTCCCCGCGCAGGCCGGGCTTGCCCAACAGCAGCTTTACCGCCTCGGCAGCTTGAACCGCCGCGACCATGCCGGCGCTAAAGGAGAGCGTGCCCTGCTCGTATTCCTCGCCGTGTTCCACCTTACTATCGGGGTAAATAATGTCCAGCAGGTTCTCGCCGGGCTGGATGACGCATACCTGCCCCAGCCAACCGCCCACCGCGCCGTGCACCAGCGGGGTCCCTGCCTTGTCGCAGGCCTCCTGCAGGGTTCTGCGCGCGGGGATGCTGTCCAAACAATCCAGCGCCACCTGGCAGCCGGAAAGCAGCTCGGCGGCGTTTTCTTCGCTCAGGAAGGCCTGCACCCCCTCCACCCGCGCGAGCGGATTGACCGCCTGCATGCGCTGCACAGCCGCAAGCGCCTTGGGTCTGCCCAAATTCATGCTGGAGCTGAGCAGCTGGCGGTTCAGGTTGCCCTCGGTAAAGGTGTCCGGGTCTACTACGCGCAAAAAGCCCACGCCCAGCCGGCCGAGGTATTCCAATACGAAGCCGCCCAGCCCTCCGCAGCCGGCCACCAGCGCGCGGCAGTCTGCCAGGCGTTCCTGTTCTTTGGGGCTGATGGCCAACGCGTTGCGCAGGTAGCGCCCGGGCTGCATGGCTTATCCCCCGGCGATGAGGTGCAGAACCTGCACATCATCCCCATCCGCGATCAGGCGCGCGGCATAGGCTTCTTCCGGCACGTACTCGCCGTTGACGCGCACGATGATATGCCTGAAAACGTAGCCCATCTTATCCAACAGGGATTGCACGTTCAGGCCTTCGCGCCAGGGCTGCTCGCGGGTGTTGACGCTTATCATAGGTGCTTTTCCACAACCTCCAGCAGCATGGGCAGGTCCATCCCGATTGCTTTCAGGTGGTCGGGTTTGGGGACGCCGTTGTTCGTCCAGCCGCGGCGCTTATAGACCGCGTCGATGAGCAGTTCGAACTGATTCTCGCGCCAGGCGCGCGTGGCGGCGATTTTCTCAGCCAGGCTCATAGCGCTTGGGTCCAGCCCCTGCAGTTCGCGCAGCTGCTTGTCATAGCGCTCCTGCCGGGAGAGGTACTCTTCCGCGGTCGCAGGGCCAAGCGAGCGGTAAGGGGCTTTGTCGTGCTGGCGCAAGCCGCTGCCCATGCGCAGGTTGAACACGCGCTGGAAGTTGTAGACCCGCTCAGACTGGCGAATGAGTTCGTCTTTATCGATTTTCTTGCCGGTCACCGCGTTAAAGATATCCACGTAGTTTTGCACATGCTCGGGCACCTTGGCGGGCGTATCGGTTTTGTAGTTATCCGCCGGCACAATGTCGTTCCAGGGCAGCTTGCACAGCCCGCACAGACCGAACCAGGTACGGAACATGGGGTAGTAGAACAGGGCGTAGGCTTTATCTTCAAAGCTCGGGATTTGATTGTTGACCATATCCATAAAGATTAGCCAGGCCTCGTCGTGCTGGGGACCCTTGTTGGTGAGCGCGAAGCCGCCCTGCTGCGCCAGGCTTTCTTTGTGCAGATACTCGGAGTATTCCAGGCCTTTGTTTTCCATGCCGATATCTTCAAGCAGCTTGGGGTCCGCGCCGAAGCGCTCCGCAAACACCTTTTTCAGCCGGCGGATACCCAGCCCTGCCAGCAGACCGAAGCCTTCCCCACGCGACATCTGGTGCATGAGTTCCAGCGAGGCGGAAGCATTCCCGAAGCGCAGGTCCAATCCGCCGGTGTGTTCCGGTCCGATTTGCTCGCGTTCGTAGCATTCCATGATGAAAGCGACTGTGGTGGCGTAGGAAATCAGGTCAATGCCGTAGGTGTCGCAGTAAAAATTCTGTTCCAGGATGGCTTGCGGGTCGAAGATACCCAGGTTGGAGCCCAATCCGGCGACGCATTCGTATTCCGGGCCGTCCACGGTCACGCACTGCCCGGCGTAAGGCCCGGTCAGCAGCTTGAAGTGGTCGGCGGCCTTGGCGCACGACATGGTGCAGCCGTACCAGCAGCCGTCATGCAAGCCTTGGGTCAGGTACTGGGTGATGAACACCTCGGGGGAGATTTTCACCGCTTCAGGGTCACCGCCGGTCTGGAAGTTGCGCGTGGGCAGCAGGTCGTACTTGTTCATCACCAGGATAGTGTTGGCGGTGCCAATTTTGCGCATGCCGTTTTGTTTTTCGTCCAGGTCGTGCATTTCCTTGTGGTACTTGACGCCGATGCGGTTGATGGCGGAGATATCGGCGGGATTATTCAGGTTGGGTTTGATGCCCTTAAACTTGACCACCAGGGCTTTGATGTGCTTATCGCGCAGGATGGTGCCCAGACCGCCGCGTGCGGCTTGCTTGACGCGCACGGTCTTGCGGCGCGGGTCATAGAAAGTGAAGTTGAGCATGCCCATCAGGACGTGTTTGGCGGCGCTGCCCGAGGAAACGACAGAAACATGCACTTTGTCTTCTTCGCTGCCGGCAAAACGCGCGGTCAGCTCCTCCGCCAGCAGATGGGTGTCCTCCGGGTATTCCTCGCCTTCCTCGATGGAAATCAGCCCTTCGTTGCCGTCGATGAAGATAATCAGGTCCTTCTCGGCCTTGCCCTGCAGCTCCAGCGCGTCCCAACCCGCGAACTTGAGCAGCGGACCAAAATAGCCGCCGGCGTTGCTGTCAATCGGAATGCCGGTGAGCGGAGAGATGGCGCACACCAGGGTTTTGCCGGTGCCGGAATATTGCGTGATGCCGCCCAGCGGACCAACGCTCATCACGATTTCGTTCTCCGGCGAGTCCCAGCGGGTTTCGGGCGTGACTGCGTTCCAGAGGTACCACAGGTCAAAGCCTTTGCCGCCCACGAACTTCTCTTTCATGAACTCGGTGACTTCTTTTTCTTCTATACGCAAGTCCCCCACGTTGATATAGAGGGACTTATTGGAATAGCCGCGCTCAATTTTGGCGGGAGTGTATCGGATTTGTTTGAGTATTTTTCCCATTTTCAGTCCCCTTTGCTCTGACTAACCAGTATCTCAAGCGCGTCTTCAGGGCAGGCTTTGACGCAGATGCCGCAGGCGACGCATTTGAAGGGCACCAAGAGGTCATCGCTGTAGAACATAGAAAGCTCGGAGCAGAAACCGACGCAGCCGAGGCAGCCAACGCACAGCTTCCTGTCAATCCTCACCACGCCATTTTTGTCGCGGTAGATGGCGTGCGCGGTGCACATATTGATACATTCTCCGCATTGGGTGCACATAATGGCGTGGAAGGTGTTGAAGTTGTTGTTGATGCGGATGGAGGATTTGAGGCGGTCGTCAGTCCGGAAAAAAGCCTGGGAGCAGGCTACCTCGCATTCGCGGCAGCCCGTGCATATCTCCTGCTTATGGGTGAGGATTTTCATCAGGAGCTTCCTTTCTTATGATGATGTGCTAATTCTAAGGTGAGGGGTGTTTTCCGTCAAATGGCGGGGAGGTCACTTAAGCGTTTCGTAGGGGATCGGCTCCACCTCGCGCCCCTCGCCCGTTTTTTCTTCCAGCTTGCCGTTCGGGTAGTAAAAGCGCTGGCGCAGCTGCCAGGTGAGCGGGCCGTGGTGGCGGTAGCCCTGGTAGGTGCCCCAGAACTGGCACACCCGGAACCAGAGGATGCTGAAGAAGTGCCTGCCCAGCGCCTTCTGGCGGGAGGCGTTTTGCATATCCCGGAGGATGTTGCGCGAACTGAGCCGCACAAAGTCCAGCAGGCCAAAGCGCTCATGCGTGTAGATGTGGCGGAAAGCGATGGCTTCGCGCCTATAGCGGTTGTAGACGCCGCGCGGGGTTTCGTTGTGCACGTGCACGATGACCGCTTCGGGCGCGTAGTGGATTTTATAACCAGCCTGGATGACGCGCGTCGCCCAGTCCAGGTCTTCCAGCCCGGGCAGGGTTTCGTTGTAGGGGTGCTGGAGGGCGAGCGCGCGCCGCACTGCAGCGTTGGCGTTGTTGCAGAAGGCTGTGTCCTGATAAGCTTGGGTGGTATCCGGGAACCAACTGGCGAAAATTTGCTCCTCAGAATATTTGGTGGTTTCGCCGCCGCGCTGTTTGCCGTAAACCAGCGCGATGGCGGGGTCGGCAAAGGGCGCCAGCAGCTTTTCCAGCCAATCGGGGTAGACCGGGTAGACGTGCGCGCTGGCGAAGACCAGGATTTCCCCGCTGGCGGCCTGGATGCCGCGGTTGAGCGAGCGCCCGAAGGTGAATTCTTCCGGCGCGATGCGGACGAGGCGGATGGGGTAGCCCTGCGCGATTGCCACGGTCCGGTCGCTGGAGCCGGAGTCGACCAGGATGACCTCGGCGTCTTGCACGGTCTGGTGGGCGATTCCTTCCAGCAGGCGGGCGATATGCTTTTCTTCGTTATATGAACGGATGATGATGGAGCAGCGCGGCTGGGTCAAGAGGCACCTGTATAGCGAGTTATTCTCTGGCGAAGTACTTGCCGGAAGCTTATTATACATTGTTTCCGGGATGGGCCGTCACCGCGGCAAGTTTCGTCACCGCGTGGGATAAAGCGTTCTCCCTGTTTGTGGATAAGCGTAGAGGGAGATTGCTTCACTTCGTTCGCAATGACGGGACCCGGGTTACCGCGGCAAGTTTCGTCACCGCGTGGGATAAAGCGTTCTCCCTGTTTGTGGATAGGCGGACCGGGGAGATTGCTTCACTTCGTTCGCAATGACGAATCGTTTGTCATCCTGAGCGCCAACGAAGGATCTTCTTGTTATGAAAATCAGATGCTTCGCCTACGGCTCAGCATGACAATCTGGAACCATGACTAGTAGCGCAAAAAAAGCGGCAGCCCAATGGCTGCCGCTTCTCAAACCAAAATCAGATCTGTTATCTGCCCTTGCGGGTTGCCCGGTCCACAATCACCGCGCCAACCAGCACGGCGCCGCGCACGATGTACTGAATGGAAATATCAATGCCCATCAGGTTCATCCCGCTGGTGAGGGACATCATCACGAGCGCGCCAACGATGGAGCCGGGGATGGTGCCCACGCCGCCCGCGGCGGAGACGCCGCCAACGAAAGCCGCCGCGATGGCGTCGGTCTCAAAGCCGAGGCCGGCGGTGGTCGTCGCGGATTGCAGACGGGAGGCATACAGGATGCCGGAGAGTGAAGCGAGCATACCCATCGCGCCAAACACGATGTAGGTGATTTTGGACACGCTGATACCGCTCAGTTCTGCCGCTTCGGGGTTGCCGCCTACCGCGTAGATATGGCGCCCGAGCGGTGTCTTGGTGGTGATGAAGGTGAAGATTGCCACGACAAGCAGCACAACCACCAGGCTCCAGGAGAGGCCGTTGTAGCCGGAGAGCACCCAGGATATGTAGCCGATAATCGCTGAAACCAGGACGAGCTCAACAATAAAGATTGGCATGCTCGGCACTTTGAAGTTGTAAGAAAGCTTGGTTTTGCGTCCTTTAATGGCGCTCAGGATAAAGAGGATAATCCCCAGCGCGCCGATGAGCAGGGTTACCTTGTGATTATTATCCAGGAAGCCAAAATCGGGGATATCGGGAATGAACCCGTTGCCAATCGCGTTGAATACTTTGTCCTTGATGATGATGGTGCCGGTGCCCATGGTCACCAGCAGGAGCGCGCCGCGGAAAATCAGGCCGGCAGCCATCGTGGAGACGAAAGCCGGCACGCCCAATTTGGCGATTGGCGTTGAGGTCAGCAAACCGGAGATAATGCCGAGGATAAGCACTACCGGGATGACCGCGTAAACGGGCAAGCCCCATTTTGTCATCGCGATGGCGGTAAACGCGCCGAGGAAGCCTGCCAGGTAGCCAACCGAAAGGTCAATGTGGCGGATGACGATAACCAGCGTCATGCCCACAGCCAGCACGGCAACATAACCCATCTGATTAAGCAGGTTGCTGATATTGCGCGAGGAGATAAACACGCCCTTGGTGGTGATGGTAAAGAAAATCATAATCACTATCAGGGCGATGAACATGAAATATTGGCTGATGTTCGTTTTCAACAGCCCGACTATTTCGGAAAGGAATGTAGGTGCGTTTTCTTCATGAAGTTTGGGGTTTTCTGACATCTTGTGTCTCCTCAATAATCAACTGCCATAGCCATAATATTTTCCTGCGAGAATTCATCGGCATTCAGTTCGCCTTTAATTTTACCCGCGGACATCACATAAACACGGTCGCTCATGCCCAGAATTTCCGGGAGCTCGGATGAAATCATGATGATGCTCATCCCCTTATCCACGAGCGAATTCATAATCGTATAAATTTCGTATTTGGCGCCCACGTCAATGCCCCGGGTAGGTTCATCCAGGATCATTACGCCCGGTTTGACGAACAGCCATTTGCCGAGGGAGACTTTTTGCTGGTTGCCGCCGCTCAGGTTGCGCACTTTTTGCTCAATCGAGGGGGTCTTGATGTTGAGGCTCTGCTTGTAATCCGAAGCAATCACAATCTCTTCATTCTCATTGATGATGCCCCGCTCAGCAATTTCTTTAAGGTTTGCCAGCGTAATGTTGTGGCGGACGTCATCAATCAGGATTAAGCCGTTGCCTTTGCGGTCTTCGGTTACATACGCAAGGTGTGATTGAATCGCGTTTCCCGGATTTCTGAACTTTTGTTCCTCGCCTTTCACCCGCAGGGAACCCGAGACCCGGTAGTGGTCCGGATTACCAAAAATGCTCTTGGCGAGTTCGGTGCGCCCGGAGCCCATCAGACCAGCGATACCGACAATTTCTCCGGCGCGCACGCTGATGTTGATATCCTTGAGGATATCCCGGCCGAGCGCTGGAGAATAAGCGCACCAGTTCTCCAGTCGCAGCACTTCTTCTCCGGGTTCGATTTTCTCGCGGCGCGGGAAAACGTTGTCAATCGAACGCCCAACCATATGCTTGATCAGAACGCGATCGGTGACCTGACGATCCCTGTTGTCCAGTGTGCAGATAGTCTTGCCGTCGCGCAGCACGGTGATCGTGTCCGCGATTGAAAGCACTTCGCGCAGTTTATGGGAAATTAGAATGCTTGTAACACCCTGTTCCTTCAGCCCCTTAATCAATTCCAGAAGGTTATCACTGTCATTTTCGTTCAGGGCGGCGGTTGGTTCGTCCAGAATGAGGATTTTGACCTCTTTCTTGAGGGCTTTGGCGATTTCAATCAGCTGCTGTTTCCCGACACCAAGCGTCTTCACCTTAACCTCAGGTGAGACGTCCAATCCGACTTTTTTCAGGATCGTGCCAGCTTCCTTGATGGTTTTATTGGTGTCAATGACGAAGCCAGTGTGGATTTCATTCCCTAAAAAAATGTTTTCATAAACTGATAATTCCGGTATCAAAGCCAGTTCCTGATAGATAATTGCGATACCGGCTTTTTCGCTGTCGCGAATGCTATTAAATTTTTGCAGCTCACCATTAACGAAAATTTCCCCCGTATAGGTGCCGAATTGGTGAACGCCGCTGAGAACTTTCATCAGCGTCGACTTGCCTGCCCCGTTTTCGCCAACCAGGCAGTGAATTTCACCTCTGGCAACGCTGAAAGAAACCTCATCCAGCGCCTTAACCCCGGGAAACTCTTTGGTGATGGATTTCATTTCGAGGATTGAATCTTCCATGAGCTTCTCCTGCGTGAAATATGAGAAATCCGGGATAGCGGTTGAATACCGCTATCCCGGGTTTGGTTACAAGGTATTACTCGAGGCCGGTGAATTGATCCGCGGTGTAGTACCCGGAGTCAATAATCGCGGCTTTGACGTTGGCTTTATCCACGGAGACAACCGCGGAGGGTTTGGCGGGAACGTCGATGACCTTGTTGTTATAGGTGGTGGTTTCCTCAGGTTTGCCGCCTTCGAGGAAAGCGACAGCAGCCTTGATGGCATCGGCGACGAGCGTGCGGACGTCCTTGAGGACGGTCATGGACTGCTTGCCATCGATGATGTACTGAACAGACGCGACTTCGGCGTCCTGACCGGTGACGAAGTATTCGGTCACAGCGGTGTCGGCGGCGAAGGCATCGGCGATGGCGCGGGCGGTGCCGTCATTGGGGGCGAGGATGAAGACCTTGCCCTTATCGGCAGCGGCGGCGGCGGTCAGGTTGGATTCGGCCAGGGTCTTGGCGACGTTGAAGTCCCAGTTGGTGGTAATCTGACCGATAATCTTACCCATCTCATCGCGGGTGAGGGTGGCTTTGTCCTGCAGGGCGACAGCTTCGGCGGAGTTCTTGATGACGAAGGTGCCGTCAGCGATCTTGGGCTGGAGGACGTTCCAGGCGCCTTCGAAGAAGAGGAAGGCGTTGTTGTCGGAGGCAGCGCCGGCATACAGGTACAGGGGGTTGCCGGTACCTTCAGCGTGGTCCACAAGGTATTGACCTTGGGCGGCGCCAACCGAGACGGAGTCGAAGGTGACATAGTAGTCAACGGCTTCGGTGTCGGTGATCAGGCGGTCGTAAGAGACAACCTTCACACCGGCGGCACGGGCGGCTTCCGCGGAGGCGGCGGCAGCGGTGCTGTCTTGCGGGCAGATAATCAGGACTTTGACACCCTTGGAAATCAGGGTCTCAACGTTCTGCTTTTCCTTGGCGGAATCGCCCTGGCTGAACAGAATCTCCACGGTGTAGCCGGCTTTTTGAAGAGCATCCTTGAAGCGGGTTTCATCCTGGATCCAGCGGGGTTCGTCCTTGGTCGGTAAAACAATACCGACTGCCAGTTTTGTTTCCTTGCCAGGAACAGCGCCTTCTTCGAGGCCGGTGAATTGATCCGCGGTGTAGTACCCGGAGTCAATAATCGCGGCTTTGACGTTGGCTTTATCCACGGAGACAACCGCGGAGGGTTTGGCGGGGACGTCGATGACGCCGTTGTTATAGGTGGTGGTTTCCTCAGGTTTGCCGCCTTCGAGGAAAGCGACAGCAGCCTTGATGGCATCGGCGACGAGCGTGCGGACGTCCTTGAGGACGGTCATGGACTGCTTGCCATCGATGATGTACTGAACAGACGCGACTTCGGCGTCCTGACCGGTGACGAAGTATTCGGTCACAGCGGTGTCGGCGGCGAAGGCATCGGCGATGGCGCGGGCGGTGCCGTCATTGGGGGCGAGGATGAAGACCTTGCCCTTATCGGCAGCGGCGGCGGCGGTCAGGTTGGATTCGGCCAGGGTCTTGGCGACGTTGAAGTCCCAGTTGGTGGTAATCTGACCGATAATCTTACCCATCTCATCGCGGGTGAGGGTGGCTTTGTCCTGCAGGGCGACAGCTTCGGCGGAGTTCTTGATGACGAAGGTGCCGTCAGCGATCTTGGGCTGGAGGACGTTCCAGGCGCCTTCGAAGAAGAGGAAGGCGTTGTTGTCGGAGGCAGCGCCGGCATACAGGTACAGGGGGTTGCCGGTACCTTCAGCGTGGTCCACAAGGTATTGACCTTGGGCGGCGCCAACCGAGACGGAGTCGAAGGTGACATAGTAGTCAACGGCTTCGGTGTCGGTGATCAGGCGGTCGTAAGAGACAACCTTCACACCGGCGGCACGGGCGGCTTCCGCGGAGGCGGCGGCAGCGGTGCTGTCTTGCGGGCAGATAATCAGGACTTTGACACCCTTGGAAATCAGGGTCTCAACGTTCTGCTTTTCCTTGGCGGAATCGCCCTGGCTGAACAGGATTTCCACGGTGTAGCCGGCTTTTTGGAGGGCATCCTTGAAGCGGGTTTCATCCTGGATCCAGCGGGGTTCGTCCTTGGTCGGCAAAACAATGCCGACTGCCAGTTTTTCGCCGGCGGCGGGGGCTTCAGCAGGTGCTTCAGTTTTCGCGCAGGCGCCCAGCACCATCGATGCGATGATGAGGATCGAGAAAACGAACATTAACGACTTTTTCATTCTGAGTATTCTCCTTGTAATATTGTGTGTTGTCGTTGTTACCAAACAGCTAAAAAATATTTCAGTCTCAGGAACCTCCTTGTTATGCTTTGGTTTCTTGGTTTTTCAGAACAAAACCGATCAGCAGTGTGTTCAGCGGATCGGGTTTATCCAGACACAGGGCATGCCCTGAACCCGGGACCACCACGTATTCTGCGCCCTGAATCTGATCCACGATGACGCGGGCATATTCCCGCCCTTTGATCAGATCATCCTCCCCCACCACAACCAGCGTGGGGCATTTGATTTTGGGCAATTCGCTGGTGATATCCAGCGCGTAAAAAGCTTTTATCAGCTCGTTAAAAGATACCATATCAAGCGCGCCAAAGCGCGTGATCATATCCGCGGCAGTGTGGCGCGTTTTCGCGACGTATTCCGCGGAAAAATTCATGTGCACGGAGGTCCAATATAACATTTCCGGGTCGCTGCGTTCCGCGGCCAACTGCCAGGGGTAGGTTTGCGCGGCCAGCATAGGCCGGACTTCTGAGACTCCGTCAATTACAATCAGCGATTTGGTTTTTTCTGGATATTTCAGCGCGAAAACCATGCTAATTTCGGAACCGTAAGAAATCCCGCCAATATGCGCTTTTGTGATTTCCAAACCGTCCAGAAGGGCTGCCAGGTCATCAGCGTGCTGTTCCATCGAATACGGACCCGCCGGATGCTCAGACCGCCACATCCCGCGGCAGTCATACAGGAGCACGCGCATATGCCTGGCCAACGCCCGCGTTTGATAAGCCCAGCTGGCGGTGCTCATCATAAT
>Ga0228535_1003256_pt1 | contig 12320 bp, 8 predicted proteins | sample SJ1metagenome_FD_168457 | JGI IMG/M metagenome (GOLD analysis project Ga0228535, IMG submission 168457) | Enriched culture of PCE-dechlorinating microbial communities from Ithaca, New York, USA - SJ1 | ecosystem: Engineered > Modeled > Simulated communities (microbial... > Unclassified | place... | reverse complement strand
AAACTTAATCGGACTGCGTTTTTCTTGAATTCCTCATCGTATTTCTGTCTCTTGTTTGGCATGATATCAGCTCCTCTCGAGCATATAACCTATCTTACCAAACTGTACGAAATTCTAGCACCGACCCCGCTTAGCAACCGCTCAGCCACAGCTTAGCAACCGCTTAGCTATCACTTCGTGATGTTGTTGACCGCGGCTACTCCCAGCGCGAACTTGTAGAGGATGTCGGCTATGTTCATGGTGTTGCGCATGGCGGGGACGAAGTTTACTTTTTCGGGGACTACTATGAAGTCGCCCTCTTCCACTATGCGCGGTTTGTTGCCTGCCAGGGCCCTTACTGTGGAGCCGTCGGCCTTCATTATGTATGTTCTCTTCGGGCTGGCTGTCGTGCTGTATCCGCCGGCCATCTTGACGTAGGCGTTGAAAGGCTGGCCTTCTCTGTAGACGAAGGCAGCGGGGGTGAGGACTGAACCTATGACCTGGACTGTTCCCGGCCTGTTGGGGATGTGGAGGCGGTCGCCCTCTTCGAGGGTTATGTCGTACGGGCTGCCCTTGAGCATCCTGTAGTCATCAGGAAGGACTATGACAAGCCTTCCGGAAGCCTTTATCGACTTGACAGTTTCGAGATACCTGGTCTTCACTGCCATGCTCTCCTTGGCGTACGTCACGTCGCTTGTTCCCGTGGATGCCGCTAAGGCTTCGTTGCCTGCGTAGATGATCTCACTCTCGAGTGTCTTGACCATGTCATCGATCTGCTTCTGCTGTTCGACCCGGACGCTCTCCCTGAGCAATACTGCGCCGCGGGTGAAGGCGTCGTCGGCGTAGCCTCCGGACCTTTCAAGCAGAGAGGAGAGCTTCTCGCCCCTCTTGACGGTGTAGTCGCCGGGGTAGAGGACTCTGCCTGTTATTTTGGCACTTCTGTATGTGTCCCAGTCGGGGACGTTCCTTACAAAGAGGTAGTCGTCCCTGTTCATCACAAATGTGTAGGTGCCCTTTTCAGCATCTTTGAGGTTGAGCCTTATTCTTGTCGTTACAGGCCCGTCAGGGCTTACCTGGACCCTTGTGAGTTCGCCCTCTTCAGCGGCGGTGTAGAGCAGTCCGCCCGCTCGCCGGAGCACATCCGTAAGGGTGGTGACTCCCGGTTCGATGGGGTAGACGCCGGGCTGTATGACTGCGCCGGCTATCCTCACGTTGAAGGAACCCCCCGGCACCGCGAAGATCTTGAGAAGGTCTCCGTCCCTGAGGATCTGCACCCTGGAAGCAGGGGAGTTCAGGTCGGATTCGAATGCGGTCCTTGATGTGTTGTTCTCTACCCGCACAAGCTGGATACGGCCCTTGTAAGCTCCCGCGGTCAGCCCACCTGCGAGCGAAATGACATCACTTAGCTTGTTTTCTTTGCTCTTTATCTCGTAAATCGCCGGACGCTTGACGTTTCCGGCGACCGCGACGAGGGGGCCTACTGTTGGGATGAAGATGACGTCGCCCTCAGAGAGGCGGGGGTCGTCCTTCCGGTCTCCCTTCAAAAGAAGGTCGTATACGTCAAATGTGGCTATCTTTTTGTTTCCGCGCTTTACCTCTATCGTCCTCATCGATCCCGAGATCGAGGGGCCCCCCGCCTGGGAGAGAACGTCTACAAGGGTAGCCATAGAGGATATGGCGTATGCTCCGGGACGTGCCGCGTGTCCCGTGACGTATACGGTTATCGTATGGAGCTTGCCCATTGTCACGTTAAGTTCAAAGTCATTAAGTATCCTTCTGTAGGCCGTGTCGATGGTTTTCTGCAGTTCGGTGAAGGAGAGTCCCGCAGCAGTAATGGGGCCGGCCTGGGGGAGGGTGAGCGTTCCGTCACGGTCAACGACCAGTCCTGCCCTTATCTCGGTAAGTCCCCAGAGGTTGACCTTGACCTCGTCCCCCGGCGCCACTATGTAGTTAGGGCCGACAGGGGCGTAGGCAAGCGATGTGCTCCTCGTCTGGCTGAAAAAGTCCGACCCGAAACGGACCAGCTTGTCCCGGAGGTTGTTGAACATGCTGCTTCCGCTGATCTCCCTGGGGTCGAGGCGCGGTGATGTTGTGACCGTAGAGTCGGGAGCGGCTGTAGTTCCCACTTTTTCCTCTCCGACTGTCTGTTCCTGCACGATGATAGGTTCAGTTGAAGTCTGGTCTTCAATATCAGTAAAATCTGTCGCGGCATCCGATCCGCCGTTTATGCCGGTATCCGCGTCACCGTCTCCCGGGAAACCGCCCCCGTTCCCCTGCCTGTTCATGCTCAAAGCCTCAGCCGCCGCCTGGACATCAGCCGCCGATCCCGCAGGCTGAGCATAAGCGCTGACCGGAGAGAATATGGAGAATAGGTAGAGAGAGAGGATGAGAAGGGATGTTTTGCGGCTGTTTTGCATTATTATGTAGGCCTCCGTGGTTTTGAGTTTTAACTGCGTCTATGCGGCTAATACCAGTGATCCCGCCGCGTGAAGCTGGCGATTTTTATCGCCGTGAAGCTGCTCATAAACACTTCGCGTGAAGCAATAGTTACAAAAACATTGGTTAAACTGGCTATTGCCATAGCCGTGAAGCAGTTGTGAAGCGATGGTGAAGCTATTGTTTTTAGATTTAAGGTTCTTACAACCGCTTCACTACTGCTTCACTATCGCTTCACGCGACAGTTTTTGTCGTAGCTTCACAAAAGTATTGAAACAATCGCTTCAGGCGACAGAATTTGTCGCAGCTTCACAAAAGAATTATATGTAATAGTCCGCTGCAACACAAGCTGAAAATGTAAAATCACCACATATTGTGCAAGTTCATTTATAATAGTGGCCGTTTCTTATTGTCTTTATTGGGGGATAAAATGTTTATGAAAAACTTCAAGGTCTTTTTTTGCTCCGTTGTTTTACTTTTGATCATTGTTGTTATCCCTTCATTTGCTGCTTCGCCTTCCAATATCGGGCTGACGGGTCTATGGGAATATCCTACCGCCGATATGCCGGGGGATGGGATGGGGAGGATCTCTTACAGCGACTTTTACCCATACAGGAGCGGGGCTGTCAGCTTCGGGCTCTTTCCATGGCTTGAGATGAACATACGGCTTACGGAGTTTGAGACGGCGGCCATCATCAGCCCTGGTTACGGACGTTACAAGGACAAGGCTATGGACTTAAAGTTCCTGCTTATGGACCAGAAGGGTCCTAGACCTGCCGTTGCGGTAGGTGTCCTTGACATGATGGGCACGGAGAAACGCAAGGCATACTTCACGGCGGGGACATGGAGGCACAAGGAGCTCTCCGTCACGCTCGGCTATGCAACCGACGCCTATAACGGTTTCTTTGGGGGCATATCGTGGGAACCGGCGGAATGGCTGGAGTTTAAGGCTGAATACTCCCCCCTCGACTATACGCGGGACATTGCAGGCGGTAAAAAGATACATCCCGATCCCGCAAAGGAAAAATACAATCTCGGGATAGTTCTGAAGAGCGAGTGGGGGCTGAACGGAAGCCTGAGCTGGCAGAGAGGCGAGGAGTTCTGCTTCGGGCTGAGTTATGCTTTCGACCTTTCCAAACCTCTATTCGGAGGTAAAAACAGGGCGAAGGCACCGGAAGCCCTGCTGACCGACTGGGATGAGACAGATATTGAAAAGATGGCGTCAGAGCTTCAGTCAGAGCTGGGAAAGAAGGGGTTCGGGCTGAGGAATACGGTGGTCCTCGCAGGGGACAAAAAGGTGCACGTGGCTTACGAGAATATCGGGTATTCATCACAGGCGGAGGCCGCTGCGCGCGCGATCATCCTGACTGCCCACATGATACCCTGGGATACGGAAATCTGCTCGATCTCATCGATGGTGAGAGGAACACCTGTCTCGCGGATCGAACTCAACACGGAAAAGATGGCACTGATAAGGCTTCACAAACTGAATGCATACGACCTTGAAGAGAAGGCTGTAAAATGGGCTCCGAAGACGAGGTACGGGACACTTCCGGGCGAGGAGTGGAAAATGATGGCAGGACCGGAGGAGAGCATCAGGAACGGATCCGCCGACATAAGGATCGCGCTTGCATACGAGCCGAGGATCGACAGAACAATCGATAATATCTATATGGGCAGACTTGACATAGATTACATAGGCCGTCTGCGCTCATCCGAAGGCTGGGAGGCATATCTCAAGGTAAGGCAGCCGATAACGAACGACATCGATATACCGTGGCAGCCCGAGATAAGCGACATGACAAGGATATGGAAGGGCGTTCTGAGCTACATCCATAAGCTTGACGAGAGGGCATGGGTGCTTGGAGAGATCGGCTGGCTCGATGAAAATTATTTCGGTGGCAATTTCTGGGGCAGATATTTCCTCGAGGATTCCCCCTTCTGGATCGGCGGAAGGGTCTCCGTAATAAAGGAGAGAGATTTTGACTCCTTCGCCGGACTTGCTGACTACCAGCGGAGCTATGATAGCAACAGCAAGGCGTACTATTCGCCAACAAACGGAGAGAACGACTGGCGGACGGGATTCTGGGCCGAGGTCGGTTACCACGACACTACTTACAATGCCGACATAATAGCCAGATTCGGTCAGTTTATCGATTCCGACAAAGGCTACAGGATAGACGCGATAAGGAATTGGAACCATGCCTCCGTAGGCGTCTACTTTACCGATACGGACAGAAAAGCCTGGGGCAACAAGAGCTTCACCGATGCCGGCATGATACTCCACATCCCGCTCTCCTTCTGGTATGCCGGACGCCCTAGCAACACCTACTGGGACCAGGAATTCACCGTACTCTCACAATTCAGGCTACTTGCCGGAACGATACCAGGCGCATGGATGACCCCGGAAAGCCTGATCGGCGAACTGAACCCGAGAAGGCTCAACCAGGAACTTGGCCCGCTGATGGAGAAGCTGATGAGGGATGTAAGGGATGATGGGCAGCCCGAAGTTAGCCGGAAGAGCGTGTACGGGCTGATGGAGTATTTGTCGGGAGAGTTTCGCGTACAGGAAGCAATTGGAGAAGAGGCGGCTGAGCAATAGCTGAGCAGTCGTCAGAAGGCAAGGGCAGGATCGGGGAATTTGCAGCCTTTGGCTGCGGGGAATTCGCGACATTCGTTGCTGGAGAATTTGCTCGCTTTGCATCGCGGGGAATTGCGGCCAAGGGCCGCGGAGGTTCAAAATCTTAGTCGTTCCCGGACGCAACTTGACGGGAACCCAGTGGCTTCGGTTTTAGGACTTGTAAATTCAGTTACAGCAAGGATCTAGAGACACCGTCTTCCCCGATCTCGAAACGCACTCGAAATGGTTCGGGCACTAAGGTCAATTTGATAAGTTTTCCTGACGGAAAACAGCACCCTCTCGATTGGAGCACTCGGGGAAGACGGTGCTATTTAATCTATGATCAAAGTCTGAATTCACCGCCGGATGGGTCTTCCGGCAAATTCTCCGCAACGCGAAGCGAGCAAATTCCCCAGCGTCCGCAGGACGCGAATTCACCGCGAGCGGTCTCCTCGCAAATTCTCCGCGGCGAAGCCGCTGCCTCAGGATATTTACCCATATCGCAATTGGGGCAGATCGTGGATGATGACGACGCAACTTGTGATGGTCCGAACCGAGGTGTATATCAATACGTTGAGGTGAAGGAGCATCGCATGTTGCTAAGTCAGCGCTGCGAGATGCCCCAATTGCCATTATCGGGAGATAATACGAGGACCCTTATACGTCCCATCGAGGGACTGGAAAAAGATCTCTATCAGCCGCTGTCCTTCTTCCGGGTCCACAAACCTTCTGTAGGCTGTTTCGTGCCATTCCCTCAGCTTCATCCTTACTGTCCATGAGTGGCGGCGGTACCAGCCGCGCCAGTAGTCTTCCCTTATACGTTCATAAATGAGGACCAGGATGTCTTCCGGATTTTCCGGCAAAACTATAGGTATGGGGACCTTCTTCAGCTTTTCTACAGTGATGTGTCCGTCCATGACAAACCGGACAGCAAGGTCTTTTTGCTTTTTAGCGGGAAGGACCGAGATCCTCGTAAGGAAAGCCGCATCAAGATGGGTAAGCTCTCCGAGAGATTCCATAAGGTCCAATGCAACAGGGTCTATCGTAAAGTTTTGCTTCCTGACCATCTCGTTTGCAGTTACCGCGAAAGAAACTGATGCTGTCAGGATCAACAGGAAGACTGTCAGAGCGAGTATTTTTAATGAGCGTTTTCTTATCAAAGAGTTAGCCTCCCAGGGGCCAGTGGCTAAAGCCACGGAGAATTGCGGCGTGGTTCATGCCGCGGAGAATTCGCGTCCTGCGGACGCTGGAGAATTTGCTCGCTTCGCATCGCGGAGAATTGCGGCCAATGGCCGCGGAGGCTCTAAATCACCGACGTTGCCGGTATTGACCTAACTCTGTGTCGCTCCCGGACGTTTCTGATCGGGAGGGAGGTGCGGGCAAAATCTTGAACTTGTTTAATAAGCGATCAAAAAACTTTTATTTATGTATATGCACGTGATAATCCAATCCAAATAGACCGGAATATCCCTAGCTGTATATTCCATGCCAAAATGAACACTTCGACCGCTTGAGTTGAACACCATTTCCGCTATAAACTGAACACACTCGCCGCTTAAATTGTACATCCCCATAGATTATATAATACCTATGCATGATTAACCATTGTCCCCCTATGTTGTTTGCTTTCACTCAAAACTCCCATTTATGATCCAGTTTCCAACGATCACAAAGCTCCTTGATCACCTTTTGCAGGTTTTTCGGAATTGGGCATCCGTGTTTTTCTCTGAACTTTCTTGCTTCCCATTCTTTTTCCCCTGCTGTATATATTCTGTCGTGACCGGGGGCTTTTTTTGAAGCACGAAGCTCTCTGCATATGTTGCCAGCTATCATTTTAAACGTCTCTATTCCCATAAAAAACTCCGGATCTATGGCAATAAAGAAATGGCCAAGTCTGTGTGGAACAGGTTTTTTATTTTCGTCGATCCCGTTCAGCGCTTTCATCCACGATCCATTTTGAAGTGCGGCACAAAATATCTCTACAACAGTGGCGTAACCGTATCCTTTGTATCCTGCCATTTTCTCATCTACTCCTCCAAGAGGGGCAAGGGCAGCGATCCCTTTCGTAAGGTCGGCAAGGATTTCATGCGTATCGTGGAGGGGTTCTCCGTTTTGACCTATTACCCAACCCTCAGGAGTGTCTTCCCCGGCACGATCCAACACTTCGATTTTACCTCTTTGTGAAATGCTTGTAGCGCAGTCAAGAACGAAAGGGAATTCTTCATCAGTTGGGATCCCAAATGTCAAAGGATTCGTGCCAAGCATATTTTCCACTCCAAAAGTAGGAGCGATTGAGGGTCGTGCGTTTGTTCCGGTTATCCCTATCATTCCTGAATCAACTGCCATTGTTGCATAATATCCCGCTATTCCGTAGTGGCTGGAATTTCTTACCGCAACTATTCCGATGCCATATTCAAGGGCCTTTTCTATCGCCATTTTCATAGCATTTACTCCGGCTATATGTCCCATCCCGTTATTGGCATCAAGAAGAGCGGTAGCTTTTTTGTCGGTTATGACATCGATCTTTGTTGTTGGTTTTAGTATCCCCATCTCGATCCTGTCGAGATATATCGGTTTGAGTCTGCCTATGCCGTGACTGTCTATGCCTCTCTTGTCTGATTCGATAAGAACATCGGCAATTATTTTCGCATCCTCGATCGGTACTCCTGAACAGACAAGGCAATCGGCCATGAACTTTTCAAGAACGTCAAAATTCACCCATGCATGATCTTTATAATCATCTTCAAACATATTGATTATTCATCGATATTAAAGAAGTTAAAGTTCAGCCAGCAGAGCGGTGCAAATCTCAGTTACCATCTCTTCTGCCATATAAGGGTGCATGGGAAGGCTCAGGACACGCTCTGAAGCTTCCTCGGAGAAAGGAAGTGAGCCTTTGGCATACCCAAACGGCAGGTACACAGTTTGCAGATGCAGAGGTTTTGTGTAATAGACGTTGGTAGGGATACCTTTTGCCTTCAAGTTTTTCTGGATGTACTCCCTTTGTTCACTGTCGTCAAGAAGGATAGTATACTGAGCCCAGCTCGATATATATCCGTTAGGAACATAAGGGGTCCTTACTTTGTTTTTTAGCAGTTCAGTATAAAGGTCAGCCCACTTGTTTCTAAGCTCCAGTTCAGAGCTTATAAATGCATGCAGTTTGGGAAGCAGGATCGCAGCCTGGATAGTATCAAGGCGGGAATTTAGTCCCACTCTGACGTTGTCATACTTCATAGTTCCCTTGCCATGAACGCGAATGGAGCTCATCAGCTGAAACATGTCATCATCGTCGGTAAGGACAGCGCCTCCGTCTCCGTAACAGCCGAGCGGCTTGGCAGGGAAGAAGGAAGTGGTCGAAATGTCACCAAAAGAACAGGCCATTTTACCATTGATCGATCCGCCAAATCCCTGTGCGGCATCTTCAATTACAAAGAGGCCATGTTTTTTAGCTATGGGTATTATCTTTTCATAGTCAGCGCACTGTCCGAATAGGTCGACAGGGATGACAGCCTTTGGCTTCAATATGCCTTTAGAAAGAGTCTCCTTGACAGCCTTTTCAAAACTCTCAGGATCAAGGTTAAAAGAGTCGAGATCAATATCAGCAAAGACGGGAGTTGCTCCCACCAGATTTACAACCTCAGCAGTGGACATAAATGTAAAAGAGGGAACGAAAACCGCATCTCCCGGTCCGATCCCCAGGGCCATCAACGCCATCTGCAGGGCATCTGTCCCGTTTGCGCATGTCAGACAGTACTTCGAGCCCGTGAAATTGCAAAGCTCTTTTTCCAATTGCTGTACTTCCGGCCCCATAATGTACTTCCCATGTTCAAGCACATTTTTTATCCCGTAGTTAATCTCTTTTTCCAGTTCACGATATTGTTTCTGCAAGTCAATGAATTCCATCTCGGCACCTCCGAAATAAGTTTGTTTGTAATTTAACAAATGTTTGAAACTAATATTTGTCATAAGTTTATAGAAGAATTATACATAACAATAACTATTTCAGGTTTATATTGGTCGATATATTTCAAATAACTGTCATTGTATCTTCCCTTTTGCGGATCAAGGTACCTAAGTTCTTTGAAATACAAACTCAAATATTGGGACATCGACCTCCCGAACGAATCGGTTATAAGCAATGCTTTAGTGTTATTGCCGGCGCAGCTGAATGTTGGTACATACATTTCAAAGTCATCATTTCCGGAATAGAAATTCTGCCAACCTTTATGCCCTAAGAGCCAAGAAACAATTTTGCCCAAACCATCATCTTGTACTGAGTGCATGATCCGCACAAAAAAGACACCTTGAGCATTTTAAACTGAACACGTCGGCCATTTCAAACATAACACCCTTACCACACCGACTGGACTGGTGCTTTTTAATTCATGATCAAAGTCTGAATTCACTGCCGGAAGGTTCTTCCGGCAAATTCTCCTCAACGCGAGCATCGCAATGCGTTGCAAATTCTCCAGCAACGGCCTTCGTGAATTCTCCGCAGCCTAGAGGCTGCAAATTCCCCGACCCTGCCCCTGTCTCTCACAACCGTTTGACTACCGTTTGACGATTGTTTGACTATAGTTTGACGCCGAAGCTAATAATTCTCTATTAAGGAGGCTTCCTTGGCACTCAACCTATACAGTCTCCCCACGGCTCTGTTAATTGCCCTTTCGGCCTCGCGCATCTCCTCGTTGACCTTGTCGTTTCTCTCCCTCTCAGGCACCGAGCAAAGCTTCGATAGCTTCATTGCTCCGTTTTCTATTTCGGTCTTCAGGTTTACGTGGAAGCTGTTGGTCGGGCTGATCTTCTTTATCGGAAGGACAGCCAGATTTGCGGGCTTGACTTCGTAGTGCTCGTTGAGCAGCTCTGTGCAGATCCTCCTCATATAGAAGTCCATGAGGCTGGAATTCAGGAGGCCGAGCAGGTAGAAGTCGCCTGAGGCTATTATGCTGGTCTTGTCGTTGGAGAAGAGGCCGTTAGTGTCTATGGTCGCCGATATGTGTTTGACTATTGTCGGGCAGATGATTTTTGTCTTTTCAAACTCATCGTAGTACCTGCAGGAGCGGAGTTCCCACCAGTAGTCGCCCTTGTCCCTGCGTTTTGATGCCTTTTCTTCATGCTGAGCCAGGTGTTCGGCTATTGCCGGATATTGAGAGCAGAGCCATTCTTCAGGACCCATGTCGCCCCTCATTTTGTCTGTAATTCCCTTGGGAAGGAAGACCAGGTATTTCTTGATGGTCGGGATGGCGTACCTTTTTACGTTTCTTCCGGAGAGGAAGGGCCTGAGTATCTTTGAGCTGTTGGGATCCTTTTCAATTATTTTTTCTGCAGTCGCCCTGTCGGGGGCGAACGCCTCGTTCAGGCCCGTGAGTATCCCGCGGTATATATGCCCTTCAACGTATTCCTCAAGGGGGACTCCAATATCCGTTATCTTGTTCATGAGCGCCGCTGTATCCTCGGCGTCGAAGACCCATCCCTCATCGCTCAGCGCTGAAATGGTCTGCGTTGCAGACTGCTCTTCTACATAGAGTGATATGTTTTCGTGATCCGCGTCCTCTACAACTGTAACACTGACGTCTTCAGAGGGAGCATCGTTTGAGCCGACAACTATCGAGAGCGGGGTAGAGATGCCCTTTACAGGGGGTATGTTTGCGTAGTCGACGATCTCGGTAATGTTTTTCTGGGACATAAAGTGACGAAGGCCGACTCCGTATCCGGAGCGCATCCATCTGTTTGACATGAGTACAGCGACCCCGCCGTTCTCAGTGACGAGTCCGAAAGCTTTTTCTGCGTAGTAGCAGTAGAGGTCTGTGTTGTGTGAGAAAGAAGCGTATGTCTCCAGCTTTTCTTTTATAAATGAGAACTCATCCTGCTTCATGTGGGGCGGGTTTGTCGCGATGACGTCAAAAAGCATGCCTTCAAAGAGGTCCTCGGTCAGAATGTTGCCCCAGACGAACCTTCTGTCGTCTATCTTTTTGTCTGTATCCATCCTGAGCATGGTCTTGAGTATCTCAAGGGCTCCTGCATCGTAATCAGAGGCATAGAGGGAGCCTGTAAGGAACTGCTCCGTAAAGTTTTTTTCGGTCCTGTCGGCATGGCTGCCAAGGTATTTGTTGAGCCCGGAGCGAAGCTTTGCGACAAGCCCGGCCATTGCATGAAGCATCTGTCCCGATCCCGAGGCAATATCACAGAATTTGAGATATCGCAGGGTTTTGTCTATCTCTTTAGCCTTTGCCCTTATGACAGTATCGTCGAAAAGGGCATACCCGAAGGAGAAATAGCCGTCAACGGCTGCATCGCTGAGACCGCATGTCTTTTTGATGTGTAGTTTAAGAGCTCCCGAACAGGTGTGAGTAAGGATGTCTTCGGGGATGTCAACAGTGTCATGAAGTTGTGATTTTACAAAAAAGGTGCGCCATCCTTCTCCGGTGGATGGAACAAGAGCAACAAATGCAGCATCCGTGCCGGTCTTGGTAAGGTGGTCCCTGATAAAGCCGGCACAGTGAGGCGCGGCGTCAGAGATGGATACCCCTATCTGTGTCTTTACCAGAAGGACTTCTATCCGCGCCCGTCCCATCTTGGGAGTCTGGCTGCCAAAGAGACGGAAGGATGAGATGTGCTTTTTATATTTTTCTCCGATATGGATGCCTGAACGGATCCAGGCATCGTCCTCATTCAAAGAGGGCAGGTAAGTACGGATCTCCGAAAGGTATTCATCAAAGTCGATCAGCGCGTCTGAAGCCTTGAGTTCAATAATTTGCGACTTGCCGGTACTGTGCATGCTGTCACCGCCTGACGTGTGTTTTTAGTATGTATATATAGTATGTCTATAGTATAGGACAATGTATGAGTTTTAACCAGAAACTGCCCGAGAGTGGCTGCTGAGCAATGGCTGAGCATGGCTGAGCGGTAGTAAGGGCGGCCGGGAAGGGCACCGGCGGCGGTTGGCAAGCGTGGGCAAGCAGTCGTTAAAATCGGCTGAGCAATCGCTATTGTTTAGCTGACCTTAAATCATATGGGTCGGTGCTAGAATTTCGTACAGTTTGTTAGGATAGAGTATATGCTCGAGAGGAGCTGATATCATGCCAAACAAGAGACAGAAATATGATGAGGAATTTAAAAAGAATGCAGTCCGACTAAGTTTTGCCAGCAACAGGACATTTGGTTAATTGAAAAACTAACTTCCACATATGGCAGTTCGAGATGGAAATTAGTCTTTCACCAAATTCCACCTGAATTCAGTTTTACAATGGATGGTTTAGAATATCCAGGACTCCCCTCGCCTGCA
>Ga0228535_1003255_pt1 | contig 12323 bp, 7 predicted proteins | sample SJ1metagenome_FD_168457 | JGI IMG/M metagenome (GOLD analysis project Ga0228535, IMG submission 168457) | Enriched culture of PCE-dechlorinating microbial communities from Ithaca, New York, USA - SJ1 | ecosystem: Engineered > Modeled > Simulated communities (microbial... > Unclassified | place... | reverse complement strand
GGCATAAATCAATCCCCTCACCTCTGTGATTTATGCCTGTATTGTATCAGAAAACTGTATACTATCTCTCCGAACATTCTGTATACTATCTTACCGGGCTATACACGCCTTGTAAAGCCCAGTTCGCAACGCCGCCAGCCTTATCCGTTGCCCTGTCTTCGGCAGGGAAGCAGCCCGGTGATCGAACAAGGCACCGGTCCTTTCTGGCTTCGCATCATTGCGGGAGAGAAGAAGCAGCATTACGTTCTGGTAAACGTATAACAGCCTAGACCGGAGGGTGGAGTCGTCCTCCTCTACGAAATTGGAATAGATAGGAAAACGAGCGGGCAGCAAATAAGCCGCCCCTCGTTTTTTGCATCTTATCCAACAATACATGTTCAGGCATCCGCCGCAAGCTCCGCCTGAACGATCAGCCGGTGGGTGGGATTGTAGACGGGATCGCAAGTTATGAGGGTAAGGCGGTGTTCAGCCTCGTCGCCCCGGATGACGGAGATGTCGTCCGGCTCCACGATGAGCGTCCCGGTAACAATATAGCGGTGGGCGCTATCCCAGGTGGTGACGATAATCTCGTCCCCCACCGCCAGCTCATCCAGGCGGTTGAACAGGCGTCCGTACGTGTGACTGCGGTGGGCGGTCAGCACCGTGTTACCGGGCGCGCCGATCTCGGCCGTATCCTCCAGCAGACCCACCCCGACCCGGAGGTTGGCCGCGCTGGTCCCCCGCAGGACCGGGAGTTTGAGGTCGATCTTGGCGATTTCCAAAACGGCGATTGATTTCACCGGGTAGGACGGAGTTTCCGCCGGCGGCTCGGCGACAGCGTCGGAAGTTCCATCGCCGATACCGGTCGCGGGCAGGCTGTCCTCCCATTCGCTGAGCAGCCGCTGCTGACAATACCAGGTATACGTACGCTCCAGGTACGGATATAAAAAGACGATAAGGCCGATGAAGATAAGAGCGTAAGCAGCTTTGCGCATGGTTTAGGACTCCCCTTTCCGGGAATAACTACTTTTCTGGCTCCCCCACTGCCGATTGCCATGAGAATAGCTTGCTGCCAAGAAATACCCGTTTGTCAAGGGAATCGGCGACTGTAATGAAATTAGAGGGGCAATACAGGAACAAGGATGTGAAACCCGAGATTGCCGCGTCGCTCCGCTCCTCGCAATGCCCATGCCGCGGAGCGGCACACCTAAGCATGAAAGAGCATCCAGAATGTTACTTGCATACCAATGACACAGGCATTGCTATGCAAGTAAAAACATTACGAAGTCTTTTTCCGTTAGGGAGTAAACGCAGGTGATACAGTTGTACCGGGCTTCGCCTTCCTACATCCCATCGCCTGACGAGTGTCATTGTAACCGCCATCTTCCGGTTTCCTTTGCTTGCAGCCAAGCAAGTGTCATTGCGAGAAGCCGTTTACGGCGACGCGGCAATCTCGGGTTTCGTTCCCCTGTGCCCCCAAAACAAAAGAACGGGCAGGCAGGGAGGGTAATTGCCTCGCCGCCTGCCCGCCGTCGTCAATCAGCGGACCGGTTCTTTGCGCCGCAGCAGCAGACCGGCCAGGATAATCACCAGTCCGACACCGTGGATCACAACGGGCGGGAACTCGCCGGTCTTGGGAAGTTCGCCGCTATCCACCGGCGCTTCCGGCAACACCGGGAGGGCCGGATAAATATCCAGCGGTTCCTCCACCAGGGGCTCCTCGACCTCTTCCGGCAAATCGGGAACGATCTCTTCCGGCTCGATGATCTCGGTCACCTCATCCGTCTTGGATTTCCCGTCATTGCTGTTGCCGCCGGACTGGTGCTCATTGCCCGAAGAACCGGTAGCGGTAAAGACGAACTTCACAGACAGTGTCTTGCCCTGATATTCGTCGCCCGCGGCCTGGGGGAAGGTCATGGTGAAGGTGAAGTCTTTTGACCGGTTGGACGCTACCGCCCCCAGATCGACAGAGTTGAAACCGCTCAGGGAACCGCTGTAAAGCGCTTCACCGTCCGCGTTCGCCACCACAATCTGCAAGCCTTCCATAAGGATGTCGTCCCCGCTCTCCTTCACCGCACTGACGGTGAACGTCAAGGCGGAATTCCTGGCGTTAGTTAACGTCAGTGTCGAACTCTCGGAATCGCCGGGGGCCATATTATCCATTGTGAACAGAGGCCGGTCAGCCGGTTTGATGCTGATATCCTTGCTGTCACCAGTGATCTCGATACTGGACGCGAAGACACTCCCGACGTTGGAGAACATGACCACTCCGGTTATCGCCAGGAACACCACCAGCACTATCGCCACCGAACCGGCAATTTTTCTGTACATCCGCCCCACTCCTAATCCGAAATCCCTTCCCTCCGGCAGCCTCCGGAAGGGATGAAAACCGTCGTTCCGCGCATCCGGCGGCGGCTGCCGCCCGGTCCGGACGCACTATGATTATTCTACGGCAGTGCGGTATAGTCCTGCCGCCGGGCCGCTTGGCGCGGCTTAGACGGCGGCTCCGCTGTCCCGGCCGGGTCGGGGACAGCGGGTTACCGCAGAGAATTCATTCGTTCGCCTTCCTCAAGCCACTTCAGGCAGATAAGACTCTGACAGGCTATGTAGCAAGCGGAGAAGCCTTGATGAGGTCTTATTCCAGGCCGTCGAAGTAAGCCCAGGTCGGATACGCTCCGGTCAGGAGAGAGCCGGTAACCGTAACCTCAACGCGCATGGTCTCACCGAGGTAACTGAGCGGCAGAGTCAGGTTAACGGGTATCCAGTCGGTACCTCTCGCGTCGCCCCGATCGCGCCAGCTACCCCAGGCGGTGGTATGATAGCTGTCGACCAGAGTACCGGCGCTGTCGAACAGCCGCACTTCATACTCAAACTCATCTTCACCAATTACAGTATAATCACTGTCTTTGGTGAACATTCTGTAGGCGAAAGTGATACTGCCGGAATTAACGGTGAAATCCTGGCTGATAGTCCGCGGTCCCGGCAGCTGCCAATTATCGGGATCGCCAAGACGGGCCATGTAGTTGCCAAAATAAGTGGACGCATATGCATCGGAACCAAGTACATCGATATCACCGGCGTAGGGACCGCCGACTGTCCAGTGCGTCAAGTCGCCCATTTCAAAACCGAAGTTGCTCGACCCTCCGGGAGGCGCACCCTGTTCGGCCTGGAAAATGAAGTCGATCTTGGCAGTCTTACCCTGCAGGTCATTGCCAGCAGCAAGCGGAAGTTCAACAATAAAAGTGAAATCATCAATGGCATCGGGTAGCATATGCAAGTTCAAAATGATCCCGTTAATATCATCCAGCGGCAAACCGTTGACGATCGTCCCGGCCGGGCTGGTAATCGTGGCACGGAGAGCATCATACAAATCTTCGTCCACATTGCCAACATTCGGTTGAGCCGTTACCTTATACCAGAACGGCAAGGTACCCAAGTTTTCTACCTTGATCGTGTGGGTGAAGCTGTCGCCAGGAGCAGCACCGGTTATATTCATCGTCCCGGTATTCGGCCCGGCTCCCTGAGCGCCGATAATCAAAGTACCGGCAGTAAAGACATCATTCCTGGTAGCCTGAGCGGTAAACACGGCGATGGTCGCGCCGGCGGCCAGACTGGCCACGAGGACCAGAACCGTAAGTACCATAAGCAGCTTTCTGTTCATGTCCACCCTTCTTTCGTCCGATTTTTGGGATTTACCGGATCAAATGATCCGGGGTATAAGCTTACTTATTTGATTGCTTCTTACGGATTGTTGGCCGTCTGCTGAGCGTCGACGGTGAAGACGATATTCCCTGCAGCATCCTGATACTCGTTACCGGCGCCGCTGGGGAAAGAAACAGAGTAATGGACGGTCGCGGAAGCGCCGGCAGCCAGCATACCCTGATCTTCACCCGTAACAATTGCCAGCACAGCCGGGGCGGTACCTTCAAACAAGACTCCGGTGGCTGACGGAGTAATCGTGTACTTCAACTCAAGGGAACCGGTGTTGGTCACAACGAATTCACCCGTGACAACATCGCCAGGTGCCATGTTAGCGACGGCACCGCCGAAAGTGGTCACTCCGGCCGTCACGTTAACGGTACCGGTCGCAAACACGTTGCCGTCATTGCTGGCAGTGCTGGTGAACACAGCGTAAGTCGCGCCGGCCATCAGCGCGGCAACCAGGCCAATGACTACAAAGCTGGCAAGAAATCTTCCTTTAATCATCCTAATACCTCCCGTTTATTAGAGTTGCAATCTTTGTATGATTCCCCCTCCGGGCATTGCCAAAAACAAAACCTTACCTTCCAAAACCACTCCCTTCGCAGTCTTTATCTATGCTTTAATTCTCCCCCAACTTTATATCTGTTCAGACGATAATCGTCTTATTGCTGAGAGAGATTGTATCGCCGCCTCTTGATACGAAACCCGGGATTGCCGCGTCGCCGGAAAAACACCGGCTCTTCGCAATGACACTAGCTTGGCGATGTGGGATTTAACCCTCACCTCCTGTCCTGTTCGCTATTCATTGCCCGCAATGCCGGATTGCTCTTCTTATCTGCATTTCGTACCCCATATGCACACACGGTCCGGGCTGGTAGGGGCGTCCTCGGGACGCCCGTCCGTCCCTCCGTCTTTCCGTGCTCTTCATTTCCTCCGTATCCCATCTACACGCACGGCCTAGGCGCAAGCGACACCCAGTGAGAATCGTGCCGTGTCCGGCGAAGTCGAAGGACTCAGGTGGGGCCGAGCCATGGAGGGCGAGGCGACAATCGAGCCAAGGATGGCGAGTTTGTCAGGACACCCCGCCTGTGTCCAAGGCTGAGCCGCTGACACGGCCGATACGAAACGTTGTCGCCAAGACTAGGCCGTAAAAAAACCATCCAGCGAAGCAAAACCGCAATTACACCTGCTCGGTAGCTGCCCCATCGTCGCCGGCGGCCTGGGCGGCAGCCTTCTGCTTCGCCTCTTTCTCCTTGTCCAACTCAGCCGCATACTTGAACATATTCCGCAGTTCCAGAGCGATGATGATGATGCCGGGCACGACCACCAATCCGATAACTCCGGCCTTGGTGCGGCTCCAGTTCACGATGAACCCCGCGTAGGGTATCGACAGGGCCACCCGGCCGACAACATTTTTGGCCGGAACCGGATGCGCGTCGTCGGCGTTGTTCGCGTCGCCGCGGGTGGTGAACTCAAGGCCGTCTTCATTCCGGACATCAACAATCCGGTGCGTGACCGTCGTATCGTCCACCGCCGAGGGCTTGAAGGTAATGATATCACCCTCCTGTAACTGGCCGGGGTTCACCGGCTTCACGACCACCATGCTCCCGGCCCGGAAGATCGGCACCATACTGTCGCTGAGCACGATATACATCTGGTAACCGGCGACGGAGGGAGTGCCGCCCGTCATCCGGCTCTGAACCAGGAAGAAGACGAGTACCGCCATGACCACCATGAAACCGGCGAATAAGACATTGCCGACAATGCCGGCGGTCCGGGCGAAACCGCCCTGTTTCTTATCTGTTTGCTGCAGTTGTTTTTCCATCTTGATCTCTCCTTGTCCGATGTTGGCACCACCGCGGAACCGGCACAATCCTTACTTTGGAAATATCCCCTGAATCTCCCGCTGCTTAGACCGACTCCTCTTCACCCGAACCCGACTCTTCGCCGGCTTCCGGCCCGTCGTCTTCCCCGTCGCCGTCATCTTCATCGTCGCCCGTTCCGGCAATCATATCTTTCGAACCGTCGTCTCCATCAGCATCCTCAGTTCCGGCGTCATCCTCATCTTCACCATCATCTTCGTCGCCAGCTTCATCCTCGCCGGTACCTTCATCTTCACTGGCGTCCTCGTCTTCGCTGGCGTCCTCATCTTCGCCCGCACCTTCATCCTCGCCGGCGCCTTCATCTTCTCCAGCGCCTTCGCCGGCATCTTCGGTACCAGACCCGGAGTCACCGGGATCATCTTCATCGCCATCATCTTCATCGGCACCGTCCTCGTCAGCACCATCTTCATCAGTACTGTCCTCACCGGTACCCCCCTCATCTTCCCCAGTGCCTTCGTCTTCCCCGGTGCCTTCATCTTCCCCGGCGCCTTCGTCTTCCCCGGTGCCTTCATCTTCCCCGTCGCCTTCGTCTTCACCGAGACCGCCTTCGCCTTCCGGTCCGACCGGACCCGGCTCAGGAACCGGCGGCGGGACTTCTTCTTCAATTACTTCCGGCGCCTCGAGTGTGACGACCTTCACCGCCATCGTCTCGCCGGCGGGATTGACCGCTAGCAGGGTAAACGAACCGGCCGCAGCGGCGTCGGTAACCGTCACCGTACCGTCGCCGTCAAGGCTCACCCCGTCGACGGAATCGGCCAGTACTAGTACGGCAGCCGTGCCGCCGCCCTCTTCCCCGCCAGTAACGGTATAGACAATCTCAATCGCGGCGTCATCCGCCGGGATGACGATCGCCTCCGGGCCGATGATACAAATTCCCATGAAAACGAAATCGGGCATGATCTCAAGTAATTCGGCCTCCAGGGGCTCCCACGCCGCCGTGAAGGTCACGGCGTCCGTCCGGTCGCGGGAGGTAAAATAGGAATAAGAGCCGTGAAAGTCACCCGCGTACACGACCATGACCGCGGCGGTTAACACCGCAAACCCTTTGGATAAAGCTCCTTTAAATACCATACCGCCTTGGACCCTCCTGGCTTTCCTTCTTCGATGGGCGAGCAAGCGCCGCTGTAGCTTGGTCATTACTATCCCACCTTTAACGAGATCTTTCCGGATAACAAAAACCCTTTCCACATGTGTGGTCAGGGTCGGTTGCACCATTCACTCCGTGCGTCCCAGGTGCCCAGGTTGCAGGACGCAGATCATCGTTCCCCCGGATATGCGATTGTCTTTACGAATAATAAAACCCAATCCGAAAATAATGGATTGGGTCGGTTGCACCATTCGCTCCGCGCGCCCCAGGTGCCCAGATTAGCGGGCGCGCCTCTTCACTTCCCACTTATTCAATTCCCGCTGGCTTGTCCCGAATTCGGCCTCCCGAAAACCGGGCCGCAGGTAAACGGACCAAATTGCGGTGAACATGTCTTATTATACCATGAATGGTATTCCGGCGCATCACCCAAACGGGTAAGTTGCAAAATTTTTGCACATTTTTAATCTGATGCTTGCATTTTTCTGCTTTTATATTGCCGAACTTCTGCCGTCTTGTTGATCGGGAAATAACAAAGGCCCAATCCCCGAAAGCGGAATCAGGCCGGTTGCACCACTCGCTCCGCCGGTCCCAAGGTGCCCAGATTAAGGGCCGGCATCCTCGTCTCCTCTAGTCGGTAATTCAGTTCAAATTTGCCGCTGTTAACAATATAACCCAATCGGCATAAAATATTTGTCGAATTAAGACAATCGGAAAAAATATTTTTGCGGGCTTTTGCCTGTTTTTTGCCTCATTGGAGATCGCCCGCCGCACTTACAGCCGGTGCGGCTGCGGCGTAAAATGAAGTATACCATATGTTAGTAATATTACATTATAACACCAACTTCGGGAATGCCAACCTTTTTGTCGAAAACTTTGCGTGCTTTGGTTATTTATTTTGCGTACTGCTTGCGCATTTGTGCGCAAAGCCATATGGCCGCCGGCGAGACCAGCTAAAGTACCGGGCGAGTGATGCCGGCGGCTGGAGTGCTTGCAGTTGCATGGTAATCTGGGGTGACGTATCTCTATGACCGCAACGCCCTGATATTGTAATTTGTATGAAAGATACAGAACAGGCGGAGTACCACGGAAGGCATCCGCGCCAAAACATCCTCTATTCAGTAGTGGGCGATCTCTGTGCCGTCCCGGCCGGAATAAATTGCCGGCCAACACTCTCAGACCGGGCGGGCAGGAAACCCACCCCTACCAGGGATACCGGGAACTAATTACCCGGCGGAACGCATGCAATGCGTTCCCTACCCTGCATTAACCATCATGCAATGTCATCCTGAGCGGAGCGAAGGATCTCATCCTTACCGGCCGAAACCGGATTACCCTGTCCATTATGCCGAAAGTACCGTGCCGGTCTTTTCGTTCATCGTGGTGCGTACACGCGTGGAGATTGCGAGGAATGCTTTCGCTTGCGTAGCCAAGCTAGTGTCATTGCGAGGAGCTGTTCACGGCGACGCGGTAATCTCGGGTTTCACACCTCCGTACCCGTGCAGCATCAAGGAAGAAAAAAGGGAGGACAGTGCATCGCACTGCCCTCCCGGTTACTGCTTAGGTTGCTTACTCTTGCTCTTCTTCCGCGGCAGCGGCCGCAGCCTTCGTGATGGTCGCGGTCTTCGCAACGTCGTCCCATTCAACCGTCGCGCCCAGGGTCTCGCTCACGAAACGGAGCGGGACGAAGGCGGAGCCGTTGGCGAGAGCGGCGGGAGCGTCAATCTCGACCTCGACACCGTCAACCGTGACGATCTTGGAACCGACGGTCAGGATGATTACCTTGCCGTCCAGTTCGATCCTAACCTGCTGAGCCGTTTCGTTCCAGTCGACATAGGCGCCGAGCTGCTCGGAGACGAAGCGGAGCGGGATCATCAGCCGGCCGGCTTCTTCATTCATGTACGGAGCCGCGGCGATAGTCACTTCTTCCGCGTTGACCAGAGCTTTGTCGGAACCCTCGGTCAGAATGATGGTGAGAGCACCCGGCAAACTCGGGACTACCGCTTCCGGCTCGAGCAGTAATTCAACCCGTTCCCGCGAGTCGATCGAGTTACGCACTGTCACAACGAAGGCACCCTCGACCGTATTGCCGGCCAGATCGGAAGCGAAGCATACCACCGTGGTCCTTCCTCTGGGGAACATTGTCCCGGACGGATAGTTCACGGTCACCGCCACCGGGCCGTCAACTTCGTCGACTGCCGATACGGTGAAAGTGATCTCTGCTTCCGACTGCGAGGTGATTTCGACGATGTTCTCCGGTATTGTCAGGACCGGAGCCGTGTTATCGACGATGTAGGTGATTTCGGCTGTTCCCACATTGCCGGCAGCATCAACGACCGTTACAGAGGCGCTATGGGTACCTTCTTCCTTGCTGTACCCGGCAACTTCCGCCGTGTAAGCATTCGCCTCGGTAACTTCATAGACCAGTTCTTCGGGCAGGGCTTCGGTCTTGTAGTGACCGCCGTCAACCGGGTTGACGATATTGACCACCGGCGCCGTGAGGTCGACATTGAAGATGTACTCCACTGCTTCAGATATGTTGCCGGCGGCATCCCGAGTCCGGACGGAGAAGGTATAGCATCCTTCCGCCAATTCCTCGACGGTTGCCTCGGTCGCGCCCGACCAATCGGACCAGTCTGCATCTCCTTCGCCTTCCGCACCGGCGAGCATCCACTGGTATTCCAGCATGGACTCCGGCGGGAAGCCGTCTTCACCGTGCCAGGTGAAGGTGGCGCTGTCGACGTTAATCCACTCAGCTGGATGCGTATCGATGGCCACGGCCGGTACCGTCAGATCAACGGTGAAGCTGTCGGACAGTACTTCGGATTCGTTACCGGCGGCATCCTTGACTTTCACAAAGAAGGTGTGTTCGCCTTCAGCTAATCCGGTTATCTCGACACTGGTATCAGCGGACCATCCTTCTGGCCACTCCCCGGCGTCAAGTTTCCATTGGTATTGCATAACCGACCCTTCCGGATAGTCGTCTTCGCCGTGCCAGGCAAAGTTTACCTTATCGGTATTTACCCAGTCGCCCGGCTGTGAGTCGAAGACCACGGTCGGATCTGTCCGGTCAACCTTGAAGATGCATTTCACTGTATTCCTATTGCCGGCTACATCAACCACCGCTACCTCGAAAGTATGGGTGCCTTGGTGAAGGTTTTTCCACGTAAAGCTTGTAGCGCCGGATAGCCAAGACCACCAGCCGTTATCAAGCCGGTACTGGTATTTCAGTATGGACCCTTGCGGATACCCGTCTTCACCGTGCCAGGCAAAGGAAGCAGTGGTGGTATTTATCCATTCGCCCGGCTGCTGATCCAGGATCACGACCGGTGAAGTCAGGTCAACCGTGAAACCGGACCTGGCAATACGGGAAATGTTACCGGCGGCATCCCGGGCCTGGACCTCGAAGGTATGGTGGCCTTGCGACAGATTAAACCACCAGGCCTGGCTGGGGCCGTCGGACCAATCCGACCATTGCCCTTCGTCGCGCCGATGCCGATATTCGAGATCGGACGGATGCGGGAAAGCGTCATTGCCGTGCCAGTCAAAGAACGCGGTAGTCTGGTTGATCCAGTTATCCGGTTCGTGGTCGAAGTCGACGGACGGAGCTGTGACATCGACCCAGAACACATGCTCGATAACCGCGGAGGTATTGCCGACCGCATCTTTGGCTCGCACAGCGAAGGTATGACGGCCCTGATTGATGAAATTCCAGAAATAGTCGTTCTGGCTCTTCCAGTTAGACCAGGCTCCGTTGTCCTTCTTATACTGATAAAGCAGGCCTCCGGGCAGGGTCACGAGGTCAGACCCGCTCCAGGAGAAGTATGCGAAGTTGCAATTGATCCATTTCGGCGGGACAACACCGAAACCGATGCTCGGCGCGGTGGTATCTCTCACGGTAATGTTGAAAAAGCTGTTCACCGCGTTTCCTCTGGTATCGGTGGCATAGCATGTAACGGTGGTCGTCCCGAGCGGGAAGACCGAGCCGGAGTTTTGGGCGCAGATTACCGGGACTACGCCGTCGACCAGATCATAGGCACTTACCGTATACTCTACTACCGCTCCGTCCGGACCGGTAGCTTCCACAATCAGGTTGCCCGGCAGAGTCAGTTTCGGCGCCGTGGTATCTTCCACGGTGACGTCGAATGTTCCTGACGCAGTGTTCCCGGCCGCATCGGTGGCAGTGCATGTTACAGTAGTCGTCCCGAGCGGGAAGACCGAGCCGGATGCCTGGGAGCAGGCTACCGGGACTACGCCGTCGACCAGGTCAACGGCACTTGCCGTATACTCCACTACCGCTCCGTCCGGACCGGTTGCTTCCACGGTCCGGTCCCCGGGCAGAGTCAGTGCCGGTGGCGTCTCGTCCACTACGGCAACGGTAAACACATCGTAGTCGGAGTTTCCTACGCTGTCCGTAACCGTCACGGTGACGGGATAATTACCGACAGCGGAATAGGTGTGGGGCTTCTTGCCGATATTGCCGGTTTTCTTCTTATTGAACACTTCGGTGGAAGAGCCGTCACCCCAGTCGACTGTGATCTGCCAGGTCTCGATGTCGGCGTCAGCGAAACTGCCGAGCTTGATATCTGTCTCAACACAAGCCTCGTCGGTCTGAGCTACAGCCAGCGGGGTGTATTCGGGCGGTGTGTTCTCTCCGGTGTACACGGTAACCGGAGCGACCGCGGAGATCTCAGTGCCGGAGAAGACCGTATTGGTAAAGAGCCATTCGTCGCCCCAGACGGCATCGTCATTGGTTAACTCGATAGTGTAGGTTTTAGTGTACGACGGCGTACCATGCTGGTAACTGATCGGCCACGGCTCGATAGCTGACGGTTCGCAGCTGAAACCTTCCGGGCAGCTGATAGCATCGATAACCTCGATAGCCCCGTTCGTATATACATCAATGGACTGACTGGGTATACCGAATTCTCTCTTTATTTCAGGATCGGGTCCGTTCGTCACCGAAGCGGAGATTTTTACCCGATGGTTGAGAATTCCAAATATACCAGTCTCGGGGATAAACTCAACCGAGTACGGGTATTCATAGCTTTGTCCGGCTGCTAGTATTGGCATGGCGCTGGTGTCAACCGTAAATGCACTGCCAAAACTATCCCAGTACCATACAATTAACCAGCGTTCGCACTGCATTCTGCCCGAGATGGTAAGGTTCTCAGTCGGCACGCTGCCGTTGTTGGTCACCGTTACCAGACCATGGGCAACGTATGCAGTCTGCGGAGTGCCTTCTACTGCTGAGGCGGTGACCGTGAATGTCACATCTTCGGTCTGAGTGGGCTCAAGCGTCAGCGCGACAGGATCGGCCGTCTTGGTAAGCGACCAATCCAGGTCGATCCGACTTTCCTTGCGGCAGCCGGCAGTGGCGCTTAAGCTCAGGTTCGAACCGCTGGCCATCAGGCTAGCGCCCATAATACCCAGTACACCATCGCCTGTGTCGCCGCCCAGGCCGTCTACGCCTTTGCCGCCGCCCAGGCCATCATCGCCTTGGTCCTGACCATCGCCGCCTTGGTCCTGATCGTCGACATCCTGGTTCTGATCATCGCCACCTTGGTTCTGATCGTCGCCATCCTGGTCCTGATCATCGCCATCCTGGTCCTGATCGTCGCCATCCTGGTCCTGATCATCGCCATCCTGGTCCTGATCATCGCCATCCTGGTCCT
>Ga0228535_1003254_pt1 | contig 12324 bp, 7 predicted proteins | sample SJ1metagenome_FD_168457 | JGI IMG/M metagenome (GOLD analysis project Ga0228535, IMG submission 168457) | Enriched culture of PCE-dechlorinating microbial communities from Ithaca, New York, USA - SJ1 | ecosystem: Engineered > Modeled > Simulated communities (microbial... > Unclassified | place... | reverse complement strand
GGTTTCTTGATGATACGGCAGGTTCAAAAAGTAAGTGCAATCACAGTGCGAAGGAGGAGGAGATATTTGGGGCTAATTATATGGAGCTTTCTTGCAAAGATCGAGCGGGCTATCATGGTTGTCACTTCGATAACTATAGTCGTTTTGGTGATGGTTCAGGTTGTGCTACGATATGTGTTCAAACATCCCATCATGGGAGTAGAGGAAATGGCTACCTTGGTGGGATTTTGGATGTATTTCATAGGGGCTGCCTATGGTTCCAGGGAAAGAAGCCATATCAAGGCTGATTTGCTCAATGTCATGGTAAAGGATATGAAAAAATTGGCATTCGTGAAATCATTAGTAACTTTATTTACATTAGTTATGGCAGCAATAATGACTAATTGGACCTGGAACTATGTGCTTTGGTCCCTTGCAACTTTTGAGCGTTCCCCTTCTTTGAGAATACCCATGATCTATTCTCAAGTTGCATTGTTCGTAGCGGCATTATTGATGACACTGTATACCTTCGTTGAATTTGTGGACTATCTGCTGCAAACATTTGGCAAAAGGCCGATTCAGGTTCCTATAGGAATGGAAACAGCGGAAGATGAGCTTATAGAGATAAAGGAGGATAAAAGTTAATGCATATTATAATTGACATAATTATACTTATAGGTACCATTTCAATAGGCATTCCTGTGCCTTTTTGCTTTATGGCCGCTGCCCTTTATATGGGTATAGTGGCTTTCCCGGATTTTTCTTTTCTCATGTCTGTTGGCTTCAGAGCGTTAAATTCACTTACTCTTTTATCAATCCCCTTCTTCATTATGGCAGGCATGTTAATGAGTTCGAGTGGAATAGCTGAAAAACTAACTGATTTTGCTGACTCGCTTTTAGGTCGCATGAAAGGCGGGCTTGGTGCAGCTACTATTTGGGCGTGCGCTATTTTTGGTGCGATATCTGGGACGGCTTCATCCGCCGTGGCTGCGATAGGCACAATCATGATTCCTAAATTAGAAGAAAGAGGCTATCCTAGATATTATACAACAGCTATGGTTAGCTGTGCAGCCATCCTCGGTCAGTTGATTCCACCCAGTGTGCCAATGATACTATATGGGTGGGTTACGCAAACCTCAGTAACTGCTTGTTTTCTTTCGACGGTCATACCGGGTATTTTAACCGCTACGTTATATTCAATAATAAATTATTATATGGTTAAGAAGAATTTCCCTTTAGTAAAGGTTGAACCGCCAGCTCTGGGATTTGAAAAGGTTAAAATTGTCGCGCGTGCTACTAAGAGAAGTATGTGGAGTTTATTGATGCCGGTGATAATACTTGGTGGAATCTACGGAGGTGCAACTACGCCCACCGAAGCTGCTGCTGTGGCGGTCACATATTCTGTCATAATAGGATTTTTTGTGCATAAGGAGCTCAAATTAAAAACCTTTGCTGCGTCATTGTATACAGCTGCTACAACAAGTGGAGTCATAATATTGATGCTTTTTTTTGTGACCATTTTAGGGCGGCTTTATACAATGCAACGAGTTCCCATGGTGATAGCAGATTTTCTCATCTCTATATCCGATAATAAAATCGTGATTCTTTTGATGGTCAACATTTTCCTTATAATAATAGGAATGCTCATGGACGATCTTAGCGGGACCATGTTGGTGGCCCCGCTACTTATGCCCTTGATGATGCAAATAGGGGTACATCCGGTTCATTTCGCAGCCATATTAGGCACTAACCTTGGTTTGGGCAATGTGACACCCCCTACAGCGCCGATACTTTATTTGGGCGGGCGAATTGGCAAGGTATCCTTTGATCAATATATACCCATAGCATTGATTTTTATGCTTTTAGGAAATATCCCCGTGATAATCCTTACTACTTATTTTCCAGGGTTTTCGATGTTCCTGCCGCGGTTGATCATGGGGGTAAAATAAATATATTATTTTTTAACGGAGGTGGTGGATTGAGATGATAGAGTAATTTTTCACAGAAAATTTTATAGGACAATATTAAGAGGGAGCAATAGTCAGGGAATGGTTGTTAGTGAAGAGAGGGTTAAAAGAGGAGGAGAAACGGTATGTACATTAAGAAATCAATTGTTGTTTTATTGATAGGGCTAACTGCGTTGATGGGTTTATTCGTCGTAGGACAGGCAGTGTCCGCTGCAGAACCCGAGTACCATTGGCGAATGTCTCAGATTCATCCAGAGGGCAGCGATTACGATATACGCGCCAAAGAATTCGCTCGCAAGGTTTTTGAGCGAACCAATGGCCGCATCAAGATCGATGTTTATTCCGGCGGAGTGCTAGGCGACTGGACGGAAGTATTCGAAATGGTCATGCGAGGAACCATCGAAATAGCTTTGCAGCAGGCTAATGCTAATTTTGATCCCCAGCTCAATTTGGCGTATTACTTCCCATATCTATTTACGACCTTTGAAGAAGGTAAAAGAGTGTATGGTCCTGATGGTTGGACCTTCAAAGTCAACCAAAGTTTGTGGGAAAAACACAATATAAAGGCTTTGGATGCGTTGCCCGTAGGAATGTCAGGACTTTCCATTAGGAGTTTGCCAGATAAGTATGATGACCCCGCCGTGTCTAAGGGCATGAAAGTTCGAGTAATGCCGATCAAACCTTGCGAATGGACGTATGAGGCACTAGGATACATCGCGACGCCGATTCCGTATGCCGAAGTATATACTTCTCTTCAAATGGGAATAGCCGACGGACAAATGGGAGGGCCTCCTTTCCAGGCATGGCAATTCAGGGATGTGCAGAAGGTATGGATCCAGTACAATGATTACATTGAGACTTGGTGGTTTGTTGTAAACAAAGGCGTATGGGATAAGCTTTCGCCGGAAGATCAACAAATCTTAACCCAAGCAGCGCGGGAAGAAGCCAGAATCCAATGGGATAGAGCCGAGCAAGTAGACGAGGAATATCGTCAAAAATTGAAAAACGAATACGGCTGGACTATTGTCATGCTAACTGAGGATCAATTGAACAAAGTAGCTAATCATGTAAGGAGAGTAGTATGGCCGAAGATGGAGGGAATTGTCGGCACAGATCTAATGAATCGCATTTATGAGGAGTCTGGAATTCCGAGGCCATAAAAAGCGTAAAAGGGGGAGTCTATCCCCCCTTCTTTATACTTTCAATTGTGGGGAAACAATGTGATTTCGAAGACATTATTTTTGAGGAAAACCGAGGGGTTGACAAAATCGTAACGGATCTGTAATATAGTTTTTGCCGCAGGGGCGGCAAAAGTGCACATTGACAAGTTCATAGTTGGCAGGAAGGAACAAATAAGCAAGTATAGAACCATTCTCATGGAGAGTTTGATCCTGGCTCAGGACGAACGCTGGCGGCGTGCCTAACACATGCAAGTCGTGCGGTCTCGCCCATAGCAAAAGGCCTTCGGGCTTCGAGCAAAGGCGAGATAGCGGCGGACGGGTGAGTAACGCGTGGCTTATCTGTCCCGGGGAGGGGGATAACGTCTGGAAACGGGCGCTAATACCCCATATGCCGATGAGGTGAAAAGGAGAAATCCGCCCTGGGGTGAGGCCGCGTCCTATCAGCTAGTTGGTGAGGTAACGGCCCACCAAGGCTATGACGGGTAGCCGGCCTGAGAGGGCGGCTGGCCACACTGGGATTGAGATACGGCCCAGACTCCTACGGGAGGCAGCAGTGGGGAATATTGGGCAATGGGGGAAACCCTGACCCAGCGACGCCGCGTGGAGGAAGGAGCCCTTCGGGGTGTAAACTCCTGTTGTAAGGGAAGAAGGCAGTGACGGTACCTTACGAGGAAGCCCCGGCAAACTACGTGCCAGCAGCCGCGGTAACACGTAGGGGGCGAGCGTTGTCCGGAATTACTGGGCGTAAAGCGCACGCAGGCGGATGCGCGCGTCGGCTGTGAAATGCACCGGCTCAACCGGTGCACTGCGGTCGATACGGCGCATCTGGAGTGCGGGAGAGGGAAGCGGAATTCCCGGTGTAGCGGTGAAATGCGTAGATATCGGGAGGAACGCCGGTGGCGAAGGCGGCTTCCTGGCCCGCAACTGACGCTCATGTGCGAAAGCCAGGGGAGCGAACCGGATTAGATACCCGGGTAGTCCTGGCCGTAAACGATGGACGCTAGGTGTGGGCGGTTTATCCGTCTGTGCCGAAGTTAACGCGTTAAGCGTCCCGCCTGGGGAGTACGATCGCAAGGTTGAAACTCAAAGGAATTGACGGGGGCCCGCACAAGCGGTGGAGCGCGTGGTTTAATTCGATGCAAACCGAAGAACCTTACCTGGGTTTGACATGCAGGTGGTACGAGCCCGAAAGGGTGAGGACCGCACCTTCGGGTGCGGAGCCTGCACAGGTGCTGCATGGCTGTCGTCAGCTCGTGTCGTGAGATGTTGGGTTAAGTCCCGCAACGAGCGCGACCCCTGCTTCCAGTTGCCATCAGGTCGAGCTGGGCACTCTGGAGGGACTGCCGGCGACAAGTCGGAGGAAGGCGGGGATGACGTCAAGTCATCATGGCCCTTATGTCCAGGGCGACACACGCGCTACAATGGCCGGCACAGAGGGAGGCAAACCCGCGAGGGCGAGCAGATCCTGTTAAAGCCGGTCTCAGTTCGGATCGCAGTCTGCAACCCGACTGCGTGAAGCCGGAATCGCTAGTAATCGCGGATCAGCCATGCCGCGGTGAATACGTTCCCGGGCCTTGTACACACCGCCCGTCACACCACCCGAGTTGGGTGTTCCCGAAGCCGCTCTTCCCAACCCCAAAAGGGAGGGAAGCGTCGAAGGAATGCCTGGTGAGGGGGGTGAAGTCGTAACAAGGTAGCCGTACCGGAAGGTGCGGCTGGATCACCTCCTTTCTAAGGAGCTTCCTTCCTGCCAGCTATGTTTTGGACCTTGAAAGGTGAATATAGACGTGTTTTGAGGTTAAGGTATGAAGGGCATGCGGTGGATGCCTTGGCACTGGCGACCGATGAAGGGCGTAGCAAGCTGCGATAAGCCGCGGGGAGCTGCAAGCTAGCTTTGATCCGCGGATTCCCGAATGGGGCAACCCGCTTGAGTGAACCTCAAGCATCCGGATCATCCGGAGGGATACCCGGCGAAGTGAAACATCTCAGTAACCGGAGGAAAAGAAATCGAAAGAGATTCCCCCAGTAGTGGTGAGCGAAAGGGGAAGAGCCTAAACGCTATTGCGCGCGCCATCAGGCCTGCGGGCCGATGTGCGCATAGCGGGTTGTGGGAGCGCGCACTGGTCCGTCCGCAGATGGGCCGGGAAGTCACAAAGGAAAAGCTTAGCCGAACTGTGTTGGAACAGCAGGCCACAGAGGGTGAAAGCCCCGTAGGCGAAAAGTTTTTCCCTTCCCTACAGCGCGCCTCCCGAGTAGGGCGGGGCACGTGGAATCCCGTCTGAAGCTGGGCCGACCACGGTCCAAGGCTAAATATCGCCAGTGACCGATAGTGGAGCAGTACCGAGAGGGAAAGGTGAAAAGCACCCCTGGCGGGGAGTGAAATAGACCTGAAACCGCATGCTTACGAGCAGTCGGAGCATCCCCTCCTTTTCCGCAAGGAAGAGGAAGGAGGTGTGACGGCGTGCCTCTTGGAAAATGAGCCGGCGAGTTGCATTGCGTGGCGAGGTTAAGGGCGGATACGTCCGGAGCCGCAGGGAAACCGAGTCTTAATAGGGCGTTTAGTCGCGCGATGCAGACCCGAAGCCGTACGATCTACCCATGGCCAGGATGAAGTCCGGGTAATGCCGGATGGAGGTCCGAACCAGTTGGTGTTGCAAAACCTTTGGATGAGCTGTGGGTAGGAGTGAAAAGCTAATCGAGTACGGTGATAGCTGGTTCTCCCCGAAACGCATTTAGGTGCGGCCTCGAGGGAAGAAAGTGGCGGAGGTAGAGCTCTGGATGGATGAGGGGGGTTGTGGCCCTACCGATTTCAACCAAACTGCGAATGCCGTCACTGGATCCTCGGGAGCAAGACCGTGTGGGAGAAGCTTCACGGTCGAGAGGGAAACAGCCCAGATCGCCAGCTAAGGCCCCAAATATCGGACTAAGTGTAGTAAGGATGTGGGAAAGCAAAGACAGCCAGGAGGTTGGCTCAGAAGCAGCCATCCTTTAAAGAGTGCGTAACAGCTCACTGGTCGAGCGCTCCTGCGCCGAAAATGTAGGGGGCTCAAGTCCGAAGCCGAAGCTGCGGGCTTTTTCTTTTAAAAGAAAAAGCGGTAGGGGAGCGTTCTGCGCGGGAAGAAGTCGCGTCGTGAGGCGCGGTGGACTGCGCGGAAGTGAGAATGCCGGCATGAGTAGCGTTAAGGCGCGTGAGATTCGCGCCCGCCGGAAGCCTAAGGTTTCCTGGGGAAGGCATTCCTCCCAGGGTTAGGCGGGACCTAAGGCGTAGCCGAAAGGTGAAGTCCGATGGACAGCCGGTAGACATTCCGGCCCCACCCTGATGACGTCATTACCGATGGGGTGACGCAGGGGGCTAGGCGCGCTGGGCGATGGAAGTCCCAGTCCAAAGGCGTAGAGGGAAGGCCCAGGCAAATCCAGGCCTTCATGACCTCAAGGCCCTATGGGGAGCCCCTACGGGGGCGAAGGCGCTGACGCCGCACTGCTAAAAAAAGCCTCTAGGGAGGAGTCAGGGTGCCCGTACTGCAAACCGACACTGGTAGGCTGGCTTAAAAAGCCAAGGCGCACGGGATAACCCTCGCTAAGGAACTTTGCAAGTTGACCCCGTAACTTAGGGAGAAGGGGTGCCCCCATTAGGTGAAAAAGGTTTGCCTTATTAGCCGAAGGGGGTCGCAGAGTCAAGGCCCAGGCGACTGTTTAATAAAAACACAGGTCTCTGCTCAAGGCCAAAAGCCTATGTATAGGGACTGACGCCTGCCCGGTGCTGGAAGGTTAAGGGGACCCGTCAGCGCATCTTGTATGCGCGAAGCGGGGAACTGAAGCCCCAGTAAACGGCGGCCGTAACTATAACGGTCCTAAGGTAGCGAAATTCCTTGTCGGGTAAGTTCCGACCCGCATGAATGGCGTAACGATCTGGGCGCTGTCTCGGCGGGGGACCCGGTGAAATTGTGGTACCGGTCAAGACGCCGGTTACCCGTGGTGGGACGGAAAGACCCCGTGGAGCTTTACTGTAGCCTGATGTTGGATCTTGGCGCGACATGTACAGGATAGGTGGGAGGCTGTGAAACGCTGGCGCCAGCCGGCGTGGAGCCGCCCTTGGGATACCACCCTTGTCGTGCTAGGGTTCTAACTGCGCTCCGTGCGCAGGACAGCGTCTGGTGGGCAGTTTGACTGGGGCGGTCGCCTCCTAAAAGGTAACGGAGGCGTGCGAAGGTCACCTCAGGGCGTATGGAAATCGCCCGCAAGAGCGCAAGGGTATAAGGTGGCCTGACTGCGAGAGTGACGGCTCGAGCAGACACGAAAGTGGGCCCTAGTGATCCGGTGGCTCCGTGTGGAAGGGCCATCGCTCAACGGATAAAAGCTACCCCGGGGATAACAGGCTGATCTCGCCCGAGAGTTCCCATCGACGGCGAGGATTGGCACCTCGATGTCGGCTCATCGCATCCTGGGGCTGAAGCAGGTCCCAAGGGTTGGTCTGTTCGCCCATTAAAGCGGTACGTGAGCTGGGTTTAGAACGTCGTGAGACAGTTCGGTCCCTATCCACCACGGGCGCAGGGAGTTTGAGGGGGGCTGCTCCTAGTACGAGAGGACCGGAGTGGACGCACCTCTAGTGTTTCGGTTGTCTCGCCAGAGGCAAGAGCCGAGTAGCTATGTGCGGATGGGATAACCGCTGAAGGCATCTAAGCGGGAAGCCTGCCCCAAGATGAGACTCCCCACTGGGTAAACCAGGTAAGGTGCCCTCGAGAACAGGGGTTTGATAGGCCGGAGGTGTAAGCCCCGTGAGGGGTTTGAGCCTACCGGTACTAATGCACCGAGGCCTTAACCTCAAAAACTATATATTCGCCTTTCATAGGTCCAATTGACCTTTAGAGAGGATTTTGGTGGCAATAGCGGAGGGGAAACACCCGGTTCCATTCCGAACCCGGCAGTTAAGCCCTCCAGCGCCGATGGTACTGCAGGGGGTACCTGTGGGAGAGTAGGTCGCTGCCAAGGTCCTCTCTATTTTTTATGCCGTCTTCCTTTGAGCATTTCAAGCGGGCTTGTCTTTCAATAGATTGAAGTCAGGGCTTTACTTTGTGGCTTTTGTTGTTTTATATTTACCACGATGTATATTTAAAAACTTTGTGATGATTGAAGGAGGTGGAGGTGATGAAGCGTTTTTGGGGGACAAGTTTAATTGTGGCATTCCTCTCCGTTTTCCTCGCTTTGGGTAGTGCGGTTGCAGCTTCTCCTGGTGTGCCAGAGGGCGCGTCTTCTCCCTACACTGGAATGGTCTCGACAGCGCATCCGCTCGCTTCCTTGGTCGGCGCCAGAGTCCTGGCCTCAGGCGGCAACGCAGTGGATGCGGCAGTGGCTACGCAGTTTGCCCTCAATGTGGTAGAGCCGCAGATGTCGGGCATAGGCGGAGGCGGCTTTATGATGATTTATCTGGCAAAGGAGGGCAGAGTGATTACCATAGACTGCAGGGAACAGGCCCCTGCAGGTGCCACGCCGCAGATGTTTCTCGATGATGGCGGCAAGCCTCTCCCCTTTGAAGTAGCGTTGCAAAGCGGCCATGCCGTTGGGGTACCAGGGACGCTCAAAGGGCTCACCACTGCATTAGAAAAGTATGGTACGATGACGTTATCCTCTCTGATCGAACCGGCCATAGAACTTGCCGAAAGAGGCGTGGCGGTGAACGCGCCGCTCGCGCAGCATATCGCCGAAAACGCGTACAAGTTCAACGACGCCGCCAAGAGCGTCTTTATGCCCAGTGGCGAACCGCTACCCAAGGGGGCACTCTTGGTGCAGTCCGATTTGGCGAAGACGTTCAAGTTGATCCGAGATGGTGGCCCAGACGTCTTCTACAACGGAGAGGTCGGACAGGCCCTTGTCAATGCTGTTCGAGAAAGGGCTGGTACAATGTCGATGGAGGACTTGACGGGTTATGAGGTCAAATTCCGTGACCCCGTTCGGGGAAATTATCGAGGTTACGAGATAGTGAGCATGGGGCCTCCCAGTTCGGGAGGGTTGACGCTTCTCCAGATGCTCAAAATCCTCGAAGGCTACGACATCAAAGCCTTGGGTCACAATACGCCTCAGACGCTCCACCTCATGATCGAGGCCATGCATCTGTCTTATGCCGATCGCGCCAAATACCTGGCGGATGCGGACTTTGTGGACATCCCCTTCAGGGGTTATCTGGATGAGCGCTATATCGCAGAGCGCCGCAAACTTATAGACATAGAACATGCCACCCCAGATGTCGCAGCTGGCGAGATCTGGGAATACGAGGGAAAGAGCGGGCAGGCTCTGCATGCCGGAGAGGCGGAGAAAAATCGAGGGGAGACCACGCATTTTACGGTCATGGACAAATGGGGCAATCTCGTCTCCTATACGACTACCATAGAAGATGTATTCGGCTCCGGGATTATGGTGCTGGGCTACGGCTTTATGTTGAACAACGAGATGACCGACTTCGATTTCACTCCAGGTGGTGTGAACGAAGTGGCGCCGGGCAAGCGACCGCGTAGCAGCATGACGCCCACTATAGCCTTCAAAGATGGTAAATGCGCGTTCAGCGTTGGGTCCCCTGGAGGTGCCACTATAATAACTTCAGTCATGCAAGTCATCATGAATATGATTGACCATGACATGAACGTACAAGAGGCTATAGATGCCCCCAGGATCTACAGCTCGAGTTTCCCCAAGGTGCGCTGGGAGGCACATCTGCCTGAATGGATCAGAAATGCCCTCAAGCTGCGAGGACATGTGATGGAGGAGGAGCCATCCGTCATCGGCAGCGTTCAGAGCATCGTCATAGATCTGGAAACCGGTAAACTCTACGGCGGGGCCGATCCTCGCCGTGAAGGCACCGTGATCGGGGTCCGTTAGCAACAGGGTTAGTCCCTTTGATCGTTCACGCTGGGTTCTTTTGCGTATGCACGCGTAGAGGGAGGCGAGCCTTCATTAAAAAGGCCGCCTCCCCATCGCTGTAATATCGCCTGATCCTTCTCGCCTTATAAAAACCAAAGCGAGTATAGAGCGCCTGTGCCCCATAATTGGATTCGCGGACCTCTAATGCCATCTCCTTGCATCCCCACAGCTTGGCCATCTCTTCCATGGCGAGAAGGAGTTGAGAGGCCACACTTTGCCTTCTGTACTCGGGAAGGACGGCCAGATTCATGACGCGGAGCGTCCGCCTTTTTCTGGAGAAGGCGCTGAAGCCGCATATCACATCCTGCCACTCCGCGCACAGATACACAATGTTATTCCTTCCCGTAGCCAGGTCGGCTTGTATAATGGCTCGTGGCCACGGCACCGGATGCGAAGATTTTTCTATGGAGTAAAGCGCCTCTAAGTCATTGATATTGCAAAATCGAATATTTACCGTAATCATCCAACAAGTCAAATGCCTCGCTCTTTGTTTTATTTCTTTTGCTCGTACTAAAAGCGAAGTATAGTCTGCTCCCTCTTGGGTCCTACTCCTATGATGATTACTGGCACTCCGCCGATCTCTTCTATAGTTTCGATATATTCCTTCGCGACTTGGGGGAGATCTTCGAAGGTTTTACAATCTCCTATCTCTTCTTCCCATCCGCGAAGGGATTTGTAGCATGGACGCACCCTTGCCAAGGTAGCGATCTCTGTGGGAAAGTGCTGAAATTCTTTGCCATTTAGTTCGTAGGCGTAGCAGATTTTGATCTCCTTCATGCCTTGCAATACGTCGAGCTTAGTTAGAGCAATACCGTGCATATCGTTTATGCGAATGGAGTGGCGCAGTGCGACCATATCAAGCCAGCCGCATCGACGAGGCCGCCCTGTTGTGGCACCGTATTCGTAGCCGCGTTCTCTCAAAATGTTTCCCGCCTTGCCGGTTTCCTCTGTAGGAAATGGTCCTTCGCCGACGCGCGTACAATACGCCTTAGCGACGCCTATGATTTTGTCTATTCTTGTAGGCCCTATGCCAGCTCCTATACATGCTCCGCCCGACACGGGATGAGAGCTCGTCACGTATGGGTATGTGCCGTGGTCGACGTCCAGGAGCGTCCCTTGGGCCCCTTCGAATAGGACGCGCCCACCCTTGCCCAGCACCTCGTGGATGACGAGCGAGCTATCTCCCATATAAGGTGCCAGATCGTTGCCCCACGAGAGGGCCCTCTCGTATATTTCGTCGAACGAAACCGGGGTCTCCCCGTAGACTCTAGATAGCACGAGATTTTTAATCTCTAAGTTGAGCTGTAACTTTTCTCTCAGAACTTGGGGATTCGCGAGGTCTTCTATTCGTATGCCGATCCTATTTACCTTGTCCACGTAACACGGTCCTATGCCGCGCTGAGTAGTTCCTATTTGATGCCCCCTGCCGCGGAACTTCTCCTCCGCCGTGTCTATGGCCTTGTGATACGGCATGACTACGTGAGCCGCCTTGCTTATGACGAGCCTCGCCCTGTCCTTGCCTTTTTCTTGTAAATCGCGCAGTTCCTTGAGCAGCTGCTCTGGATCTACAACCACGCCGTTGCCGACTACGCAGGTCTTGCCGGGATAGAGCATGCCGGAGGGCAGGAGATGAAAGATGTATTTCTCATCATCAGTCATAACGGTGTGCCCGGCGTTTGCCCCTCCTTGGTAACGTACGACAGCATCTGCATTACGTGCCATTACATCAACAATGCGCCCTTTTCCTTCGTCTCCCCATTGAGCACCTACTACTATCTCTGCCTTTCCTTTCATTTCCCTTCCTCCCGATCTTCACCTTCCAGTTCTTCAAAGAGCTGAGGTACAGTGACCAGTTCTACGCCCTTAAACATGTCCGCAGTCACTTTGGATAGGAAGGCAATCGTATCTTTTCTAACATGGCAAATTGCTACAGCATAACCTCTACGCCTGGCAATTGAAGAGGCTATCTCCAGGCGCATTGCTATCGCTTTCTCATCCTCTTCGTGATCTAAGAATACATTGTTTGCCAGCACCGGCATGCCGAGCTCTTTGGCCACAGAGGGGACGACAGAGTGAGGTGTGGTTCGGCTGTCTACGAACGGCAATCCGTGCAGCTGGACTTCTGCGAGAAGTGCCCTCACAACACGCCGATCACTGGTAGCCAACGACCCTCTGTGGTTGTTCACCCCTATGACGCCAGGCAAGGAGTTTATGGCGCTCCTTGCAGCGTCTCTGATCTCTTGATCGCTCATATTGACGCCTATCACGTATGGACCGCTGTTGCC
>Ga0228535_1003252_pt1 | contig 12330 bp, 10 predicted proteins | sample SJ1metagenome_FD_168457 | JGI IMG/M metagenome (GOLD analysis project Ga0228535, IMG submission 168457) | Enriched culture of PCE-dechlorinating microbial communities from Ithaca, New York, USA - SJ1 | ecosystem: Engineered > Modeled > Simulated communities (microbial... > Unclassified | place... | reverse complement strand
CCCTGGATATAGACATATCGAGGAAGTTCCTCCAGCAGTCGGACATCAGGAGGATCATCGGGCGGACGAAGAAAAAAGATTACGAGGACTGAATCTACCCAACCATATTTCTGTTATTCTCATTACATAATAAAAGCTTGCATCTGAATAGGTTGCAAGCTTTTTTCTGGGGTTTTAGCTGTCAAAGTCAGGATACCTATTCTAACAAACAATGCAGAGAATGCAAAAGGATTCTCACCCTAGCACCTGAAATCATGGCTTTGGAGGCCCCAGTTAGCGGTTCCTGTGGAAATTGTGGACGTTGGTCGGGTACAGATAGTTGCATGTTTCCCATTTTCCTCCGGGCACTTCGAAGTGGAACAAGATAGAGCACCGGCTGTTCAGCTGCATCTCCAAGAATTGGAGAGGAAGACCGCTCGAGACGCTGATGGTGATCGTCAGCCTTATTGAGTCGACGACCACCGAAACGGGGTTGAAGGTGAAGTGCGGGCTTGATGGGAACGTGTATGAGACTAGCGTCAAGGTGTCTGAGGAAGAACTGGAAAGAATCAACATCACATGGCATGATTTCCATGGGGAATGGAATTACTGCATATCACCATCAGAGACATTTGCATAGTTTGTATTTGCACAGTTCCTAAGAGACTTAGTAACCGTTTCTCTGTGTCGCTGAGCTCATGATTCTTGCTAAACAAAGCTGAGCATGAGCGCGAGCTTTTTCTTCGGCTTTTTTTGCATCCTTGGCAATAATGGCATCCAGTATTTCCATTCTTTCTGGTGCAGATTCATCAGGGAAAAGTGGAATGCTATGGGTTACTTTGCTGAAGTTTTCGACCAAGGTAGTAATGGAGCTCGAGTATTTTGCCAACATGGGGTTCTCACAATTTTCGCGCAAGGCTCTGATGAACTTTGCTCCGAATGCATGCATCGCGGTTTCTCTTTCCTGAGAATTCTTGATGGTCATAATCTGCTGGAGTTCCTCACGCATCTCAATGAAAGGTTTGGTGCTGATGTGTGGCTTGCAACAGATGTTCGCCATCATCCCTTCTACAGCTTCTCGTGTCTCGTAGAGGCTGCACAGTTGGGCAAAGTCAACAGAAGCCACAAAGGCCCCCAAGCGAGGCCGAATGATGACAACCTGTTCATCTTCCAGTTTGTGCAAGGCTTCCCTGATAGGGGTTCTACTCATATTCAACGTCATAGAAAGCACATTCTCTGGAAGAGGGTCACCAGGCTTGAAAACTTGTTCTTTTATGAGTTTCTTGATTCCTTGATAGGCTCTTTCACTTAATTTTTGCTTTTTCATCGAAGCATCACTCCTCTTCCACCAGATAGGATGCACGAGAAAAAGCCAAAATGCAAGTGTAAAAATACTAGATGTGTACACATTGTTTCTTTTGTAATAGATGTACTGAAAATTGACTTTGTACAAAGAGAAAACATTTGACAAGCAGAAAAATACAAGCATAGTATTAGTTGTATACAGTAAGAACACAGACTGCATTTATAAGGTATTTCACTATGATAATAACAGACTGCACCGTCAGATCGTATTCGGCAAAGCATTCAACTCCCATTGCAAACGGAAAGTATTCCTATGCATCAACAGATATTGTATTCATCAGCATCAATACTGATGTTGGCGTCGAGGGTCATGGATGGGCTCATGGGGCAAAAGTGGTGGTAGATACCTTACTCAGTCTGAAAGATCGTATCATAGGAGAAGATCCTTTTAATGTCGAGCGGATTTGGGAAAAGATGTACCTGCCGAAAGTCTATGGAAGAAAGGGCTTTGAGACAAGGGCTATCAGTGCAGTTGATATTGCTCTTTGGGATATCAAAGGGAAATCCAGTGGTCGTTCTGTTGGTCAACTTCTGGGAGGTTTTCGTGATACGGTACCTGCCTATATTGCAGGTGGATATTATGAGATGGGCAAAGATTACACTGGTTTGAGAAAGGAGATGGAGGTAAATCTCGCTTCCGGTGCCAAGGCTGTGAAAATGAAAATCGGTGGAGCTGCCCTTGATAAGGACATCGAACGTATCGATGTTGTGCGTGAAGTGGTCGGAAAAGATGTGAAAATTCTCGTTGACGCCAACAATGTTTACAACCGTATTGATGCCTTGAAAATGGGACGTGAGCTCGACAAGCGTGATATCTACTGGTTTGAAGAGCCACTTTCTCCTGATGATATTGAAGGGTGTGCCGAGCTTTGCAGAAAGATTGATACCCCAATCGCTATCGGTGAGAACGAATATACACGTTGGGGATTCAAGCAACTCATGGATGCCCATGCAGCTCATATCTACAACGCTGATGCCCAAGTTTTGGGTGGGATTACAGAGTGGAAGAAAGTGGCCGATTTGGCCATGGCCTACAATGTACTTGTTGCTCCTCATGGGGATCAAGAAATTCACGCACAGTTGGTGCGTTCAATTCCCAATGGCTTGATTGTTGAGTATTACGACAACAATACGAATGCACTGAAGGAGGCAATGTTCTCCTCACCTATGAAATTGGACGCACAGGGCAATGTCACCCCCTCTCAAGAACCAGGGTTCGGTGTTGATTTGCTGTTTGAACGGATGGAGCCGTTCAAAACCTATTGTTCACGGTAAATTGCGGTTTTTCCGCATAAAAAAAGGAGACCTATATGAAACGAGTCATTATTGTTGCTTTGGTACTTATGGCCCTGGGTTCTGCTATGTTATTCGCAGCAGGAACCCAAGAAGCCGCCAAGCAGGAAACAACTGCCCAGTTGACTGGTAAACTGACAATTTGGTCGATGCTTACCCAAAAGGAACGAGCCGTTGAATTTGAGAATCTTGCACGTGCCTATGAAAAGGATCACCCTGGGGTGACTGTGGAAATCACGTTGATGCCTTGGTCAGGAGCAATGGACAAAATTATGGCATCAATTATGGCAGGGAATCCCCCTGATATCATGGTAACCGGAAATGGATATCCCCAAACCCTGTCAGCCACCGGTGGATTGATGGAACTCAGCAGTCTAGTTGACCAAGTTGGCGGAAAGGATGCATTCCTTGGAACCTCTTTGTCTATATTGGGTTCTGCAGAGGATGGAGGTATTTATTCTGTTCCTCTTTATGTAACCCCGTATGTTGCATACTATCGGAAGAGCTGGCTTGCTAACGCAGGCATCACAAAACTCCCCACCACTTGGGAGGAGTATTATGAAATGTGTAAGGCAGTGACAGATCCTGCGAATAACCGTTATGGGTTTGGACTTCCCCTTGGTGATCTCCATGGCTGGAAGACTGTATGGTCAGTCCTACAGACCCAAGGTGTAGATTTGGTCAGACAGAATGCAAAGGGTGAATGGATTATTGATGTCAGTGATGAGGACTACAAGGCCATCGTCTGGACATACGACTATCTGTATAAGCTGGTGCGTGACTGCTCACCTTCAGGTATGGTCAGCTACACCCAGGCAAATGTTCGTGAACTGGTTGCAACCGGTGCCATAATGAGCCGTATAGATACTCCTGAGATTTACTACAATGTGAAGGCTATGGCTCCTGAAGCAATGGATGATGTGGCTTTCTTTGAGATGCCTAAAGCCAAGCAGGGAGGTGGCGGAACCGGCTGGGTAGGCCTATCAATTGCCGAGAAAGGTAACAAGGCCCTTGCAAGTGATTATATCAAATATATTTACACTGGAGAAAGAATGGTTGATTTCTTTGTGAGCTATCCTTATGCAATGTTCCCCGCGAAAGCTGAACTATTCAACTCCAAGAGCTATCAGGAAAAGCTTCCCGCCGAGCTGAAGGGTATGGTACCTGACATGGCGCTGAGTATCCTCAAGGACGCCACCGGCTTGACAATGGCAAATGGACCTTTCCCAGCTGCTGGAGAAGTGGAGTCGAAGTCGCTTTTAGGCAACCCGTTGGCCAATATGTTGATCAAGGGTATCAATGCCAATCAGGCTGCAGATCAGCTGATTACAGAACTGAAGGCTTTGCTCTAGGTTTGACAGAAAGGATGGATACATGAGAACGATGCGGACAATCCAAAGACATTCGATGGCAAACAGGCAGGCTATTGTCGGAACCATGCTGTATGCCCCGGCAATTTTAATTATTCTCGCCATAGTGATATATCCGATGGTATATGCCTTGCAGATGAGTTTTACCAATTATCGGCCCACCCTTGCAAAGGTATCACTGGTAGGGTTCAAGAACTATGTTGACTTGTTCAGAGATGTCAAATTCTGGCAGTCTTTGGGACGTTCGCTGGTTTTCACGTTCGGTTCCTTGTTTCCGCAAATTATTCTTGGCCTCGCAATGGCATCCTTACTCAATCATCCACTGCTTCGTTGGAAAATGCTATTCCGAGGCCTTGCAATTACTCCTTGGCTTATCCCTACCGTTGCCGTAGCCATGATTTTTCGATGGATGTTCCACGACCTCTATGGAATTATCAATTACCTTTTGGTAGACCTTGGACTCATCGAATCGCCGAAGGCATGGATTGCCCAACAAGGTAGTGCTATGTTCCTCCTTATCATTGCGAATGTATGGAGAGGTACTCCGCTGATGATTACAATGTTTCTTGCAGGATTGCAGGGAATTCCTGCTGACTTGTATGAGTCAGCACAGGTTGACGGTGCGAACGCTTGGTGCCGCTTCAGGAAAATCACGCTCCCATTATTGATGCCTGTGGTCATGGTTTCGGGAATCCTACGTTTCGTCTGGACCTTCAATTTCTTCGACCTCCCTTGGGTCATGACGGGTGGTGGTCCTTCCGAATCAACGCAAACCACTCCAATTTATGCTTTCAGGAAAGCGTTCTCAAGTTATCGTATGGGTGAAGGTTCTGCAATTACAATCGTACTCTTCATCATACTTGTTTTATTCTCAGTCTGTTACTTCAGGCTGAAGAAATATCAAGAGAAAATCTACAATTAGGAAGAAAATATGAACAAGAACAGAAGAAAACGCAATGAGAGCATGCTCGTGCATAGCTTGGCAATCCTGTCTATGGTTATCATACTCTTCCCAATCTACTGGCTGGTCATCAGTGCCCTGCAAAGCCCGCAGACCATCATTAGCATCCCCCCTACCCTTTTCCCTAAGACATTCTCGCTTTACTTTATTAAGAAAGTCTTTGCCCAGTTTGGGATAGGTCGTTTTTTAGCAAATAGCATCTTTCTCTCGCTTGGATCGACATTCTTTACCCTCTTTGTGGCATGTTTTGCTGCATTCAGTTACACAGCATACCGCTATAAGCTGAAAGAAGGGTTTTCCAAGCTGGTACTGTTTGTCTATATGTTCCCTCAGATTCTGATAATTATCCCTATTTACCTGTTGATGTCGAAGGTTGGACTAATCAATACGTACAGTGGCCTCATGCTTTGTTATATTGCTTTTGAACTTCCCATCTGCATCTGGACTATGCAATCCTATTTTGCCACAATCCCCAAAGACTTGGTCGACGCAGCGGAGATTGATGGGCTGAGAAGATTGAGTACCCTCTGGTATGTCTTTCTACCTGTTGCCCTGCCGGGGCTTGCTGCCTCAGGAGTTATGACCTTCATTGGAATCTGGAACAACTTCCTGTTGGCCAACACCTTACTCATTGATGAGGCGAAAAAAACCCTTCCTGTGGTTATCGCTGACTTTGCATCCCGTGATAGCATGATGCAAGGGGATGTCCTTGCAGCTTCTCTGGTGGTATGTATCCCCTCATTTTTCTTTGCACTCTTTGCACAAAAATACCTCGTTGGAGGCCTGACCACCGGTGCGGTGAAGGCGTAAATTATGAAAATAACTGATATCCAGACTAAGTTGATTGATGCATTCATGTTCGTGGAGGTTCACACCGATGAGGGAATCACCGGATTGGGGGAGTCTGGCTCGTGGGCTTTCCTCGAAGCATCCGCTCAGGCAGTTGAGACCTTCAAGAGATATCTATTGGGAAAGGATCCACTACTGAGAGAGCACCATTGGCAGTATCTATACCGGTGTTATCACTTCAGAGGAGCAGCTATCATGGGGGCTCTCTCTGCAATAGATATAGCTCTTTGGGATATTACCGGTAAGTATTTTGGTGTCCCTTGCTATCAGCTGATGGGTGGTAAGACCCGCGATGCTGTACGAGTTTACTATCACGTTTTCGGTAAGAATCGTTCGGAGTTGGTGCAGGGTTGTATTGAAGCGAAAAAGCAAGGATTTACGGCGATAGGGCATTTGACTCCTTTTGCTGATGAACCGCGTGAAATACGCTATCAATCGTCGTATGCAAGCAAGATTGAATGTGCAATCGAAAGTGTGCGTCAGTACCGCGAGGCGGTTGGTGATGATGTCGACCTATGTATTGAGATTCATCGCCAGCTTCCTTTACACGAGGCTGTTGCACTAGCCAAGGGGATTGAGCAGTATCGTCCAATGTTCTATGAAGACCCTGTACGCCCTGATAATTTTGACATCATGGCCCAAGTACAGCAAGCCATTCCCATCTCTATTGCCACCGGAGAGAGGCTCCATACCATTGAGGAGTTTACCATGCTGCTCGAGCGAAAGGCTTGCCATTTCATCCGCCCCGATGTGTGTATGTGCGGAGGGCTAACCCACGCAAAAAAGATTGCTGCGGTTGCTGAAGGATTTGGAGTACAGGTCATTCCACATAACCCGCTTAGCCCGGTGAGTACTGCAGCATGTGTTCAATTGGCAGCCTCGATTCCCAACTTTGCCATCCAAGAGTTTCCTCTTGGTGAGGATACACTGCCTAAGGCAGGTATTGTGAAAAGTTCACTCGTCCTGAAAAACGGATATCTGTCTGTACCGACGGCACCTGGGATAGGAGTCGAGTTGTATCCGGATGCCGAGGAGCGTTTTCCCTATATTCCTCGTGCTTATACCACGCGGCTCCATGCAGATGGCTCAGTCATGGACCAATAAAGAGGAGCAAATCACATGAAACTACCCCAGACTTTTGCCGATGTGAAGCAACAGGTACAGATGCAAGAAGGAACTTCTTATCCAGGAAAAGCATTGGTGGCTATGGAGTTGCAACCAGGATATGACCGAGCAAAACATACGATGATCGGCCATATGCTCGCCATCAACGAGGCTCACCTGCTTATGCTCATCAAGCAGAAGATAGTGGATCAGGAACAGGGAAAGATCATCATGCGAGAGCTGGAGGCAATTGACTACGCTTTGTATAAGGAGAAATCTTATACAGGCCAGTATGAGGACCTGTTTTTCGAGATTGAGGCTGAATTGATTCGGAGGACTCAAGGCCTTGGTGGCAACTTACATCTGGGGAGAAGCAGGAATGACATGTGTCTCTGTCTCTCTCATATGGTTATCAGGGAAGATTTGCAGCATCTGCTTGAGCAGCTTATCATAGTGGAGAATACGGTCCTGAGGTTTGCTGAACGTCATAAAGATACGCTTTATGTGGTACATACGCACACCCAGCATGCTCAGCCAAGCGTTCTTGGCCATTATTTCCTCGGAGTGTTCTCAATGTTACAGCGAGATGAACAGCGTTTGCAATCCGCCTATCATCAAGTGAACCGTTCTCCGATGGGAGCTGCTGCCATCAATACCAGTGGCTTTCCCTTGGACAGGGCTATGGTAAGTGAGCTTATAGGTTGTGACGATTATATCCAGAATGCCTACGATGCTATCGGTAATAGCGACTTCTTTACTGAAACCGCTTCTGCGATGAGCCTAGCAGCCTTGAACTTGGGAAGGGTAATTACCGATATGACGCTTTGGGCAACAGAAGAACTGCATATGATTAAGGTGGCAGATGGATACATCTCTACCAGCTCCATCATGCCTCAAAAGCGAAATCCCATTGCTTTGGAACATCTGAGGTCAAGCCTTTCGTTGACCAAGGGTCTTGCGGACAGCATCCTGTTGGGTTTCATGAAGTCTCCCTATGGGGATATCTCTGACTATGAGGATGCAGAGGAGCCGATGGCCCGAGCCATCAAGCTTCTTTCGACGAACTATCGTCTATTCAACGCTGTGTTGGCCACACTAGAGGTCGATGAGAAAACACTGGCAAATCGTGCGCATGAAAGTTTTTCTGTAGTAACGGAAATTGCCGACCAGCTCTATCGATCGTATAAGATTCCTTTCAGGAAGGCTCATCATCTGGTTGCCATGTTGGTAAAGGAAGCCGGCAAGCAGAAACTGAACCTGAAGATGTTGGACCAGCCATTCTTCGCTCATGTTTACGAACAAGTGATGGGAATACCTTTTACACATGACTTCACTCCAATCAAAGAAAGCCTTGATCCACTTGCATTTGTGTTGAAACGGGATGTGGATGGAGGAACAAGTGGTCGTGCAATGCAGGTAATGCTGGAACAGGCTCAAGAGCAATTAAATGCTTCAGTAACTTGGCTTACAGACATTCAGGTTAAACAACAGGAGGCTGAGCAAAAGAGGAAGTGTCTAATCGAACAGTTGCTCAACACCTAGGAAGATGTTACTTGCAAATTACCATTTGAATCGAAGCCCGAGCTCGGGGAAGCCGGTCTCCCATGCAATGATGGAACAATACCCGGAGACGAAAATGAACTTTCCTCCAACATCGTGAGGCGTGAAACCAACAAATCGTATAAGCGGTATAAATGTTTTTGACCGAGAAGAGGGGTGTGTGGAGTAGAACTCAGAAAGACCTAGGCAGGGAGGTATGGGGTTTTGCAGTTAGTACGGATAGTTTCTCTAAATTCGCAACTCTAGTTCTTTCTTGGTAATTGTGGTACCGATAGTTCTCCTGATTTAATCAATTGTAAACACTCTTACATTTCAAGAGAATCGGCAGAAGTTCTCGAAATAGCCTCTTTATACTGTATAGGAATTTTCACAATCACCGTGGTTCCCTGCTGCAAGCTGGAAGTGATGGAAAGTCCATATTTTGGACCAAATGTCAAGGAAAGCCGTTGATGAACATTTCTCATACCATATACCGTTGATTTTGATTGAATCTGCTCACTCGCCATTTCATTGAGTATTTGGCTGCACAGTTCTTCAGACATCCCTAAACCATCGTCTGATACATAAATATCCAAATCGCCAAATCTTTCTTCTGCAGTAATGAAGAGATTTCCAGGCATCCTATTGGGAATAATCCCATGTTGCAATGCATTTTCCACCAATGGTTGCAAGGTGAGTTTTGGAATTTCTACATCCATCAAGGACTCATCTACATCAATATCATATTGAAATTGGTTCTCCAGACTCATCAGCTGGATATCGAGGTAACTTTTCACATGATCCAACTCCTCTCTCAAGCTGATGACCTGTTTTCCCTTATTTACGCCAATTCGATAAAAAGTTGCCAGACTATCTATCATGCTTTTAGCTTTCTCATTTTCATGCAACGAACAAAGCTGGCGAATGGAGAAGAGCGTATTATAGAGAAAATGCGGATTAATTTGTGATTGCAGAGCTTTGATCTCTGCAATACGCTTCTGATCCTGCTCCCGATGCACTTGTTCAATCAACAAAACCAGCCGCTTCAACAGAGATTGCACATTGTCATTAATCGTATTGATCTCGCTAATACCCTGAATATCAAAAACTGTTTGCAAGTTCCCTTCTCCGGCATCTTTCATTTTCCCCGTCAGGCGTAAAATAGGCTGAGCAAAAGTCTTGTTGTAAATAAGGTTCATCGCGATACCTACAATCAGAACAACCCCAAGAAAAACCCCCATGAGAAAATACAAGTTCGCAGCCTGCATCCGGGTCTCATCCTTGGGAAGGATGGAGATCAAGGCAAGGCCTGGTATGCCTAACGGCTTGTAGAACACATAGTGGTCATACGCTTGCTGGATGACAAACCCATGTGATTCATCTACAGGAGCCTGTGACAAATCTGAGAAATCTTGTGCACTAAGCATATACGTATCCGGCAATTCTACTGATCCTAAATAGGTATCTCCGTAGGAGAGGAATATATAACTGTCATTGGCGAGTCGTTGGGAAGCAAGAATCCTATTGAGATACGCTACATCAATACCGGTAACGAAATAACCCTGCTTCAGCGAGTCGGCATCACCGAGGACCATGATGAGATTCAGCTCGTGATCACGAGGATATATTGGATCATACACTGCTTTATCATGAGGTCCCTGCCACGTCAACAACCCATTTGGATATAAGGAATTCAGTGCCTGGGAATCAAAATGTACAGTCTTGATTGCATTATTACCATAATAGAACATTATTGAATTATCATTGAGATATAACAAAGTAGAGTCAATCACGGAAGAATTCTGAGTATAAAAATTCTGGATGGTATTACTTAAATCGATACAATCATAAGCAGTAAACTGTGTTTTCGAATCAAACAACGAATAGTGCAAATGGTGGAAGAGTCTGGATTGAGTAACCGCTTCAACCTGTTTATATACAGAATTAAGAGAGTGGTCTATCATTGTTCCAATATTTGACATGGTATTCATTGTCGTGTTCATCACACTGTTTTTTATTTGCAACGATGAAGAGGCATAGACAATAAATAAGAAAAGGAGAGATGTCGCAAGAATGAAGATCGAATTGAATCTAAAAAGGATTATCCGCAATGATTTGGATGTTGTAAATTTCATATGCTTCTTTTTCAAATTCATCTGAACACCTTAATACTACCGTGTGTGTCGTATAGTACCATGCATCAAAGAGGAATACAAAAACGAAATGAGCATAGAATCGATTTACTTTGATGAGAGACCCATGTATCGCCTTTCACATCACGATGAATCTTTCATTATTGATATGAACCACGGAATGACTGTTGTTCAATATTCCCATCATGGGAACGAGATAATCAAGTACATAAAAGATCGATATCTTGCTGGAAAAACATATGGCATCCCAATCCTGTTTCCAACCCCGAATCGGATTTCCGATGGCAAGTATACATTCCTTGAAACAAGCTATCCCGGCATCGAACATGGCTTGGTAAGACAAGAACCTTTCCATCTCGTGAAATTAGAGAGTACCAATGATTCAACAAGTATATCGGGCTCCTGGGAATTAACACCCGACCACAATCTCTTTGCGTATTATCCATGGCACTGCAAGCTTTCAGTACAAGTAAAACTCAGCCGGGATTCACTGCAGTGGCTCTATTCGGTCGAGAATAGGGAAAAAGAGAAACCATTAGGCTTTGGCTTTGGATTACATCCGTTCTTTACCTTGTGTTCTGATACCGCTATACAAGTAGTGGCCCCCTCGTATATGCATGCATCAGATTCAGGGTACCCGAACGGGGAACGTATTTCTGTAGAGAACAGCATATATGACCTTCGCAAGCCTGTTCGAGTCATCGATCATATTCTCGACACCGTATATTATGATCCGGACAAACCCGTTGAGGGATTGATACAATACCGACCGGACTCGGTACTCACTCTTACAGGATCATCTGAATTCAAGCACTTTGTCGTCTATACACCCAAGAATGCTGAATTTTTCTGCTTGGAGAATCAAAGTTGTTCAGCCGATACACACAACATATATGCAAAGGGCTATGAAAAGTATTCCGGCCTGATCCTTGTCAAAGCAGGATGCATGCATGCGGGATATATAACCTTTAGGTGGCATAATTTTGATACTTTCTAAATAATTTCCAATTTTTTATAAAAAGTTTCACGTTTCTTCCGTGCTGAAAGGATGCTTAACTTAATGCAGGAAGATTCAGATGCAAAAACAAGCCTTTATCAGCAGAAAAGCAGCATATCCATATTTCCTTATTACACCTGCAATACTATTCATTGTCATTTTTTTGGCATACCCAATCACTCGAGTTTTCTATTTGAGTTTTCAACATTACAATCCATCACGTCCGTTCATGAATGGATTTGCAGGTTTCGATAACTACCTGACACTCTTTCGTCAAAAGGAATTCTACGAAGCTGTCTGGGTCTCCATTAAGTGGGTGGTATCAGAAGTCTTCCTCCAACTGCTACTCGGCTTGTTCGTTGCTCTTGCTTTGAATTGCGAATTCAAAGGAAGGTCGATACTGAGAACTCTTGTTTTCATGCCTTGGGCACTGAGTGGTGTCTTAACAGCAACATTATGGGCATTGCTCTACAATGAGCATATAGGACTCATCAACACCGTCCTCCGGCAATTCGGCCTGATCAGCAGGAATATCGCATGGACCGGCAACCTGAACAAAGTATTCGGAGCTGTTGTTGTTGCCGAGCTCTGGCGAGGCATCCCTTTCTTTGCAATCTCGTTATTAGCGACACTGCAAAATATTCCAGGCGAACTCTATGAAGCCTCTGATATAGATGGATGCGGAACGGTTAAAAAATGGCTCAATCATAAATCTTGTGG
>Ga0228535_1003247_pt1 | contig 12340 bp, 10 predicted proteins | sample SJ1metagenome_FD_168457 | JGI IMG/M metagenome (GOLD analysis project Ga0228535, IMG submission 168457) | Enriched culture of PCE-dechlorinating microbial communities from Ithaca, New York, USA - SJ1 | ecosystem: Engineered > Modeled > Simulated communities (microbial... > Unclassified | place... | reverse complement strand
TGCCGGATCGCGGAATCGTGAATCGTGAGGATCTTTCTGGAGATGCCGTGCTCATCCATCTGCTTCGGCACCAGGTACTTCTTCGCGATCTCAAGCTTCTCCAGATCGGTATATCCGGAGAGGTAGATGATCTCCATGCGGTCACGCAGCGGTCCCGGAATGGTGTCGGCCATATTGCCCGTAGTAATGAACATTACCTTCGAAAGATCGAACGGCACGGCAAGATAATGATCGACGAAGGTATTGTTTTGCTCCGGGTCAAGCACCTCAAGCAACGCAGACGACGGGTCGCCTCGGAAGTCGGAACCGATCTTGTCGACCTCGTCCAGCACGATAACCGGATTGTTCGTGCCGGCCTGCTTGATGCTCTGCATGATCCTGCCCGGCAACGCACCGACATAGGTCCGCCGATGGCCGCGTATCTCGGCCTCATCGCGCACCCCGCCGAGCGAAAGCCGGATGAACTCGCGGCCCATCGCTTTTGCGATGGATCGGCCGAGCGATGTCTTGCCGACGCCCGGAGGTCCGATGAAGCAGAGAATCGGTCCTTTCATCTTCTCTTTCAGCTTCCTGACCGCCAGGTATTCGAGAATGCGCTCCTTCACTTTTTCGAGATCATAGTGGTCCTCATTCAATATCTTCTCGGCAGCCTTGATGTCGATCTGGTCCTTCGTGCTCTTTGACCACGGAATTTCGGTAAGCCACTCGAGGTATGTGCGGATCGTACCGGATTCGGCGCTGTCAGGGTGCATCTTCTCGAGCCTGCGCAGCTGTTTTTCCGCCTCTTTCTGCACCTTCTCGGGCATCTTCGCTTCTTCGATCTTCTGCCGGAATTCGCGCGCCTCTTCCGCACGCTCATCGATGTCGCCCAGTTCACGCTGGATCGCCTTCAGCTGCTCGCGCAGGAAATACTCACGCTGGGTTTTGTCGATCTCGCCCCGGGCTTCATTCTGGATCTTGTGCTGAATCGTGAGCAGCTGGATCTCGCGCGTCAGGATCTCTCCGACCTTCCTGAGCCGCTCGATCGGATCGCCAAGTTCGAGGATTTCCTGGGCCTGATCGGTCTTGAGGGAAAGATTCGATGCAACAAGATCGGCGAGCCGCCCGGGGTCTTCAAGGTTCTCGATCACGACCATCACATCGGGAAGAATCGACTTCCCGAGCGACACGACCTTGTCGAGCTGCTCCTTCACGGTACGGATGAGGGCTTCATTCTCGATCGTCATTTCAGCTTTTTGTTCGTCAGGCAGTTTTTCGATGTGGCCGACAAAGAACGACTCATCCTTCTCGATACGGGTCACACGGGCCTTGGTAAGCCCCTGCACCAGAATCTTGACACGGCCGTCCGGCAGCTTCAGCATGCGCATGATCATGCAGATCGTGCCGACCGAATACAGATCTTCCGGGTTCGGATTCTCGATCCCGAGGTCTTTCTGGCTCAGCAGCATGACCAGACGATTCGTGTTCAGCGCATGATCGATCGCCTTGATCGACAATTCACGCCCCACAAAAAGCGGGATGATCATGTACGGAAAGACAACAATATCGCGAACCGGCAGTACCGGCAGGGACGACGGTATCTCCGTCGCCTGGCCGTTTTCGGCTGAGTCGGTTACCGGTTTTTCAACATCACTCATACACTCTCCTCCAGACAGCTTCCGCTATTTCTGCTCGATCGGAATCGTAATCCGCTTCCCCTTCAGTTTGGGGAAACGGACCGTAACGACGCCGTTTCGGTACGTCGCACTTCCTTTGGTAATATCAACAGCGATCGGGATGTTCAGAATACGCCGAAACGTCCTGCCCTGCCGCTCCATGCACAAAAACGTTCCTGCCGCTCCGCCCATCTCCCGCCGCGAAGGCGGGCATGTTCCTTCAACGATCAGAAAATGCTCCACCACCTGCAGCACAACCTCTTCCGGATCAACCCCCGGCAATTCAGCCTCGAAAACAAGATGACTTTCGGTCTCGTACAGATCGATAAGCGGCGAGCAGCACTGGCTTGCGGGCTGTATCAGCGGATCGACCGGAAAGCGCTTCATCATGCCGGCGTACAAAAACGCTTGCGGAGATATTCCGCAAATGCCGGCCCGAGCTCCGGGCTGCGAAGCGAAAGCTCGACAGTCGCTTCGAGAAACCCGAGTTTCTCCCCCGCATCGAAGCGTTTCCCCTTGATCGGAATGCCGAAAATCGGCCGTTTTTTCGCCAGGGAACGGAGGGCGTCCGTCAGCTGAATCTCACCTCCGGCTCCGGGCTTCACCTTCGCGAGATGGTCAAATACGTCCTGCGTCAGAATATACCGCCCGATAATGGCAAGGTTCGAAGGGGCCCGTCCGATCGGCGGCTTCTCGACCAGATCCCGGATTTCGAACACCCCGTCGGCAAGCTCGCCGTCTACAATACCATATCGGTTCACCCGGTCGTCCGGGACTTCCTCCAGCGCAATCACCGGAGAGCCGGTTTTCTTGTACAGCGAAATCATCTTTCTGAGCAATGGATAGTCAGGATCGATAACGTCGTCGCTCAGGATTACAGCAAATGCTTCATCACCCACAAAGGGCCTGGCGCAGAGGATTGCATGCCCGAGTCCGAGCGCCTGACGCTGCCTGATATACGCAAACGACGCATGGTTCAGCTTCGTGATCTCGGCGAGCATCTTGTCCTTGCCCGTGCTCTTGAGCCGCTCTTCAAGCATGAACGCGCTGTCGAAATGATCCTCGATCGCCCGCTTGTCCTTGCCCGTAATGACAACAAACTCTTCAATCCCGGCAAGGATCGACTCTTCCACAGCATACTGGATGAGCGGCTTGTCAACCAGCGGCAGCATCTCTTTCGGAGACGCCTTGGTAGCCGGAAGAAACCGGGTTCCGAGCCCTGCTGCGGGGAGTACTGTCTTGCGAATAACGCCCATGATCACCTCATCTGGTTCATATCCCGCCAGATTGTAAAGAATGCATATCCGTCGGCGCTGAACCGGCATATCCCTGTACCAGGAGCATAGTTTACCGAGATTATACTGAAGAATCAAGGACACACCTGAATCTGCACAGGCTTATCCTCCCCCCCGCTTCCGCTTTTGTCAGCATCCGGAGATGCCGTCCGGCTACCTTGCCGCGCGCGCCTGCCGGTTTCTTGACAAGTACCGATCCTCTGCGCGACACTTAATCAGCAGACATCACAGATTCGGCGCGGGACGGAATCTGAAGACAATCCCGATCAGACCAATGTTTGCAGCACGGAGAAAAGGCAACCGACCATGGGAGTGCAGATTGCAGGAGACCGGGAGAGTCAGGAGATCAGCCACGCTGCACTGAATCCCCGCTGTTCCCGCCGCCAGATGCTGAAACTCGGCGGCATCTCGATCATCGGGATGTCTGCCCTTGGAGCAACGCTCGCAGAGGGGGCAGCACCTCCCCTGCTGATCATGGACAAAGCCACAGGACTCGTGACGGCAGATCCGCTCAGATGCGTCGGATGCGGCCGCTGCGAACTCGCCTGCACGGAATTCAATGACGGGAAGGCCGCCCCGACCCTGTCGAGGATCAAGATAGACCGGAACCTCAGCTTTGGGCCGCTGGGTGAACTGGCACTGCGGGAGGGAAAAGGCAATTGGGGCAACGGAGTAATCGTACAGGACGTCTGCAAGCAGTGCCCCCACCCGGTGCCCTGCGCCGACATCTGTCCGGAAAATGCGATTGTGGTCTCGCCAGCCGGCAATGCCAGAATGGTCGATCTCCAGAAGTGCACCGGCTGCAAGGTTTGCCTGAGAGCCTGTCCGTGGGAAATGATCTCGTTTGATCCCGAAACGCGCAAGGCGACCAAATGCGACCTCTGCAAAGGAAAGCCAAAATGTGTTGAGGCATGTCCGGCCGAGGCCCTGAGCTATGTCGGCTGGCATGATCTGACCGGCTCGATTCCCTATCGGGTTATTCCCACGGCGCGCATGCTCGGCGAACGCGCCAAAGCCTGCCATGAGTGTCATATGCCGGGACAGCAGAATACGATCAGGCAGGGGCTCGCCGCAATCACGGGAAGTAGCCGCACGACTTCTCAGGGCATCGGTCTGAACTGGATCGATCTTGCGGGATCAGTTCTCGTTCCGGCGGGACTGGCGTTCGTCGCAATTCATGCCGTTCTGCGCAGGATGTCGAAAAAATGAAACGAATCCATCTCCATGCGCTGCCGCTGCGCCTCTGGCACTGGGCAAATGCGCTGATCGTCATTATCCTGCTGATAACGGGGTTCAGCGTCCGCATGACTGGATTGCCCGCGCTGCGACCGCACGATCCGGTTCTGGTGATCCATACCTATGCTGGCTGGGCAATGACGGCACTCTATCTCATATGGTTTGCCTACAGCCTTGCCAGCCGCCATATAGTGCGAAACTATTCGCTCACCGGACTGACCGCCCGGAAAATCATGCATCAGACACGGTTTTATCTGTATGGCATTTTTACAGGGGAGGAAAATCCGTTCAGGGCCTCAGCGCAGGACACATTCAATCCGCTCCAGAGAATTACCTATACGGTTCTCATGTTTCTGTTCGTTCCGGTCATTATCCTCACCGGCTTGATGTTTGCCGATATTGCCATACTGCGCCATTATGTACTTCTCTGGAAAATCGCCGGCATCGCAAATGCCCTGCATGTCCTGGTTTCCTATATATTTGCGCTCTTCCTCATTGCCCATGTCTACATGGCAACCCTCGGACCGACGCCCTTTTCCCACATTCGTGCCATGATCATCGGCTATGAGGAAGTGCCGGACAATCACGGAGAGCCTCCGGCGGGTTCGCCGCTGAAGACAGATAATACTCTGCAGGGAAATGCCTGAGGCCGGCTGATGAGAAAGGAAACAACATGAACAGGTACGGAGGATGGTCCGGAAAGGTTCTCCACATTGACTTGTCCAACCGGCGTATCTGGACAGAAGATACCGTGGAACGGTATAAGGAGTATCTGGGCGGAACCGGCATCGGATACAAGGTAATATGGGATGAAGTCCCGACCGGAACAAAGCCGTTTGATCCGGAGAACCGGATTGTCTATGCCGTCGGCCCTTTGGCCGGAACCGGCGCTCCGTGCAACGGACGCACTGCGATCACCACGCTCTGGCCCACCTGCTCTCCGAGGCCGTTGGTCGCCAGCGGGCATATGGGAGGCCAGTTCGCGGCAAAACTGAAATATGCGGGATACGATGCCATCGTCGTCAAAGGAAAGGCGGCGTATCCGGTCTGGATATCCATCGTCGATCAGAACGTCGAAATTCAGGATGGCCGGAGGCTCTGGGGCAAAGGCATCCGCGATGCCACCATGGCGATTACCCAGATCATGGGAACCGATTCCTGCGTTGCCGCGATCGGTCAGGCGGGAGAAAATCTGGTACCCATGTCGGTGGTCATGAATTCCGTTTCGCACTCAGCAGGCGGCATCGGCTCGGTCATGGGCTCCAAGAATCTCAAGGCGATCGGCGTGATCGGCACCGGCAGCGTCCGGATTGCAGGGAAAAAGGACGAGTGGGAAAAGCTGATCAAATACCACCTCTCCCTCCTCGGCGCGAACAACCAGCATGTTGTTCCCAATGCCCCCCAGCCGTGGGCTGAATTTTATAACCCCGCCACCCGCTGGGTCGGCTCAAAGGGCCGATTTTGGGGCGCCAACGCCCGTCCGGTTGAAACCGGAACCTGCGAGCCGCAGAACCTGAACCGCATTGCCTACCGTACGAACAGCGCCGCATTCTTCATGGGAGATATTGCATGGCGGTACACAGTGAGAGGCAATGGATGCACCAGCTGCCCGGTCCGATGCCACACCATGATCAAGGTGCCTTCAGTCACCGCAAAATACGGCATCCCCTCCGTCGGCCAGAACACCTGCGCGGGACTCATGTTCGGCAGCCTGTTTTTCAGGAAATTTCCGGACGGGCCGAAAGGGAATTCCAACCTTGAGGCATGCATGGTCGGCATGCATCTCGCCGACGATCTCGGCGTCTGGTGCAACTACCTCCAGATGCAACGCGACTTCCAGAAACTCTACTATGACGGCATCATCGAAAAGAAGCTCGGATCAAAGGAGTTTAACAGCTATTCCTGGAAAAAATACGAGCAGGGAGATCCTTCTTTTCTCTTCGAACTGTTCCCGCGAATCGCGGCAAAGGACGGAGAACTCGGAACGGCTCTGGGGCTCGGCACCGGATATCTCCTGGAGCGCTGGTCCATTGCTGAAAAAGAGTGGGGCCAGGAAAAGGAGGTCTGCTACTGGAAGATGGGGCATCCCAAACATCATTCCACCGAAGAGGCTGGCCAGTGCGGGCTCCTTATCAACCTGCAGTACAACCGCGATGCCCAGTGCCACTCCCACACCAATTTCATCCGCAACGGACTGCCGCTGGACATCCAGAAGCAGCTGGCGTCCGAGATCTGGGGCGCTCCGGAAGCAGTTGACGCGATCGGCGCATACACCCCGATGCATCCGTCGAAGGCCAGAATGGCCAAGTGGTCCGTTCTCCGGAAAGAACTGCATGACTCGCTTTCCCTCTGCAACTGGATGGGGCCATGGGTCGCGTCTCCCCTCAAAAAACGCGGCTATCGGGGAGATGACTCCATCGAGTCGATGCTGTACAGCATCGCAACCGGCGACAAGAAAGACCGGCAGGAGCTGGATGCCGCAGCGGAACGGATCTTCCTGCTGCATCGCGCCCTGACCATCAGGGACATGGGCACCGTGGAGATGCGCACAAAACATGACACCGTGCCGGATTGGGTCTTCAAGGATGCCTCCGGAAGACCGCCGTTCACCAAAGGCTCCGTGCATATGGACTGCAAAGACGTCTCGCTCGCCATAGACCTGTTTTATGATCAGATGGGCTGGGACCGGGCAACAGGGGCCCCGACGGCGGCAACCTACCGAAAATTCGGCCTGAGCAGCATTGCCGCCGAGCTTGGCCGGCGAAACCTCCTGCCATCGCCCAAGGCAAAACGGGAATGAATATGAAACCGTCTGACAGGCATGAAGATACCGATGAGAAGATTGTCGCACGTATTCGGCAGTGCAGTGAAGAAGGCCGTCTCGTTGCAGAACAGGAATTGCGGGAGTCTGCAGCAGATCAGCCGGAATCATTCGAATTCCTGCTCGAAAACCTGCTTGAACGTCATGACGACCTGCAGGCGCTCACAGCGCGGGACGGCACGCGCAGGTATTACTCCTCGCGCTGTATGAGCGGGGCATATGCCCTGATCCTCCTGCACAAGGAAGAAGACCCTCTGCAGCTGATTGCGGCAGTCGTCCGCCAGAATTCACGGGACTATCCGCGCCCTGTGCCGCTCGATATCTTTGGCGTGGAGCCCTTCGGCATGGCAGCGGATGAAGTTTCGGACTGCATACAGAAACTGGCAGCGGATAAAGCGCATGCAGATATTCTGGTGATTGAGACAGCAACGTCCCGGAAGTTCCTCTATTCCGCGCAATACCTTGAGCCGGCGCATGCCGCCCTGCTGGCAGAATGGTACGATGTGGGGCAGGCGAACAATCCTTAAGAGCAGGCCCGCCCTGTTTCACGGACGACACTCCAGCCGCCCTTTTCTGTCAGAACCAACGACTGCCCCCTCCCCGGAACCGTCTGCTCCTATAGGCACGAACAACAATTTCCAGGCACAATCCCCATAAGAAAGGCCGCAGGAGAATACCTCATGCGGCCCTATCTCATTGTTTTTATTGGTACCGGAGACGGGGGTCGAACCCGTACGGGATTGCTCCCGAGGGATTTTAAGTCCCTTGTGTCTGCCAATTCCACCACTCCGGCAAAACAGTCATTTAGTATAATTCAATGGGTTCCAAAAAGGTAAATCAAGGGGACTCGATGGCAGTCCGAAAACCTGCCCGTAGTGGCACAACGGCAATGCAAGAGAAAGATTCAGTTGTATTAATTGCCGCTTTGCGCTAAAGTCTCTGCATGGCTTTTTATCGTTCTGAGCTACAAATGGAGGACGTATGACCCGCAAAGTAAAAACAGCGGCCGCAAAAACCGAAAAGAAACAGCAGAAGCTGGAGTCCGGCTCGATCTCATCACTGTCGCCGAAAGTCTCGAAAATCACCATATCGATGAAGTATGCGCAGATCGGCGTTCTCGATCCGCTGATGCGGATGGTGAACTTCACGCCTGACAGCGCAGCCGTCTTCAAGATCAGCTGCCTCTGCTCCGACTGCCCGGAAAGCGTGTTTGATTTCACCAGAATCATCAAGTCGATGATGAAAGCGCACAAGACCTCTGCAAACGGAGAGATCAGCTGCGAGAACTGCTCTGCACCCGAGTGCTCCGACGTTGCATACACGATAACGATTAAATACAAATAACCGCGGTTCGGACAGCGGCGCACCCCTGTCCGAACCGCGAAATCAGAGGCTTCCGGCTGTTGACAAACAAAAATGCTTTGTGTATCCTACGTATCTAGAGTTCAGCTCGGCCCTGCCGTATTTTGGGATATATCATTACCGACAATCACAACGTAACAATCGATCATCCGAACATCATTCAGCCGCCAGGGTGCGTGCGCATGACCAATTCGAGAGCAACTCATTCCAGAGAGGATACCATGGAGAATTACATTTCGATTTCCGAACTCAAACAAAAGAGCATCAGCACGCTCACCGACATTGCCAAGAGCCTGAATGTCGAAGGTGCGACCGGCATGCGCAAGCAGGAGCTGATCTTCGCCATCCTGCAGGCACAGTCGGAGAAGGCCGGCAGTGTTTACGGCGCGGGCGTGCTTGAGATTCTGCCCGACGGGTTCGGCTTCCTCCGTTCTCCTGATTACAGTTATCTGCCTTCGCCTGACGATATTTATGTTTCGCCGTCGCAGATCCGCCGTTTCTCGCTCCGCACCGGCGATTACGTCTCGGGGCAGATCAGACCGCCGAAAGAAAACGAACGCTACTTTGCCCTGTTGAAGGTGGAAACGATCAACAATGAAACGCCGGAGGAGAATGTATCGCGTCCGTTCTTCGATAACCTCACGCCGTATTACCCAACCGAAAAAATCCGTCTCGAAACCGATAAAAACGAAATGTCCATGCGGGTCATGGATCTGATCACGCCGGTCGGCAAGGGACAGCGCGGCATGATCGTCGCGGCACCCCGTACGGGAAAGACGATGCTCCTGCAGGCGATCGCAAAGGCAATCAAGAAGAATCATGAGGAAATCTTCCTGATTATCCTGCTCATTGACGAACGTCCTGAAGAAGTCACCGACTGGAAACGTCAGGTGCCGGGAGCCGAGATCATCAGCTCAACGTTCGACGAAGTACCGCAGCGTCATTGTCAGGTATCGGAAATGGTCATCGAGCGCGCCAAGCGCCTGGTCGAAGAAGGAAAAGATGTCGTCATCCTGCTCGACAGCGTGACCCGTCTCGCCCGTGGCTATAACGCAATTACTCCGGCAAGCGGCAAGGTGCTCTCCGGCGGACTCGACGCCACCGCCCTCCAGAGACCAAAGCGTTTCTTCGGCACCGCCCGCAGCATCGAAGAAGGCGGCAGTCTCACCATTCTGGCAACGGCACTGGTCGACACCGGCAGCCGTATGGACGACGTCATCTTTGAAGAGTTCAAGGGAACCGGCAACATGGAAATCCATCTCGACCGCAAGCTGGTCGACAAGCGGATCTTCCCGACGATCGACATCAATGCCTCCGGCACCCGGAAAGAAGAGCTGCTTGTCGAGCCGGACGTGCTCAACAAGATGTGGATTCTCCGCAAAGTGCTCAACCCGCTCAGCACCGTCGAAAGCATGGAATTCCTCCTCAGCAAGCTGAAAGCATCGAAGAACAACAAGGAATTTCTGGAGATGATGAACAAGTAATGGCGCTGCAGCTCGAAGACGACCGCTTCTGCTTCGTCTGCGGGAGCAATAATCCCCATGGCCTGCAACTCACGTTTCGGCGCGATGGGGAGAAGATTTGCAGCGACTTCACCCCGGCAAAACGGTTTCAGGGCTATCGCGACATCCTCCATGGCGGCATCATCTCCGCGGTACTGGATGAAGTGATCGTCCACGCTGCCATGGCGGCAGGACTGTCTCCGGTCACCGCCGACCTGCGTGTCCGTTTCAAAAAACCGGTTCTGATCGGCCGGCCGGTCACTGCCGAAGGCATGGTCACCAAAAAAGGCACCCGCGTGGTTGAAGGCACCGGCAGACTCATCGATGCTGCCACCGGCGAGCTGCTTGCCGAGGCCGAGGCAAAAATGATCCTCACGGTGTATCCCTAAGCCCTTTCCGCATTCCGCAGTCTGAAGTGGTATACTTTTGCAATAATCCTATCACCTCCCGGGAGGAATCATGAGCCCGCACGACAACGAAACCCTGAAGACCATCCGCAACCGCCGCAGCATCAGGTCCTTCACAACCGATCCGGTAACAGATGAACAGATACGGGTGCTGCTGGAAGCCGCGAATCAGGCACCTTCGGCCCATAATCAGCAGTCGTGGCGATTCATTGTCCTGCGCAATGAAAAAAAACAGGAGCTGGCCGATCTGGTAAGCAGTCGCGCCAACGAATTTCCGCGCCCCTCGTCTGCACTGCTGCGCATGGCAGCCCGGAGCATCCAGAGCGCGCCCGTTGTCATTGCAGTCGCCAATACCGGAGAGTTGATCAGTCACGGAACCGACCTGTTCAAGGTTGATAAAGAGATGGCCTATGACTTTTTCCGCACCATGGAAATCCAGAGTTCGGCAGCAGCGGTCGAGAACCTGCTGCTCGCGGCAACTTCACTCGGCCTCGCGACCGTATGGCTCGGCATCCTGTTTCTGATGAAAGACGAAGTGCTTCAGGTGCTCGGAGAGCCCGCCGGAGAGTTCATGGCGGTGATACCGGTCGGCTATGCCCAGCGTGACACCGGCGGCCCGCAGAAACAGCCGGTCGAAATGCGGGTGAAGATGCTGGATTGAGGATGGAAACCGGCATCACGAAATCATGAGAAACGCACCACTCGCAAAAACGATGGTGAGAACAGACACAAAAGGAGCATACACATGGATCCGGAAATTACTCGCCGCGGTATGATGAAAGCGCTGGTTGTGGCTGCTGCCACGGGGACTGTGGGCTCGGCTGCAACAGCAGCGGAGGCTGCTCAACGCGTCCCTGCCACTCAGGTTTACGATGCGATCATTCTGGGTGCCGGCACAGCCGGCCTCGTGGCGGCTGTCGAGGCCTACGATCAAGGCATCAAGCCGGTTGTTCTTGAAAAAATGGACTTGCCATCCGGCAACACCATTTACGCGCTGGGCTCCCTGAATGCATGCTGCACCCGGATGCAAAAACAGGCAGGTATTGCCGACAGTAAAGACGAGCTTTTTGCGGACATGATGAAAATTTCCGCCGGCCAGGCAGACCCCACACTGACGCGGACCTACGTTGAACACATTGGAGACGATGTTGACTGGCTGCAGGATACCATCGGCGTCACGTTCCTCAAGCTGCAGAAGCTGCCATATCCTCGCCTGGGCCGTATCCACCGTGTTGACGGCGGTTCGATTACAGGTGGCGGGAAATTGATTCGTCTGTTGCTGGCAGCCTGCAAGAAGCGGAATATCCCCATTCTCTATAACACCAAGGCGGTTGAACTCATTACCGACAAGAAGATGGCTGTAACCGGAGTCCGTGCCTTGACCGAAGACGGATTAGTTGAATTCATGGCACGCGGCGGGGTGATCATAGCGACAGGCGGATTCTCCGCCAATCGTGAAATGCTCTGCAGCTACATGGGCGGGGCCACGTCGCGTTTGGCTTTGCGGGGATCTCCGTACCTCACGGGGGAAAACATCTCGCTCACCAAACCTGTTTTTGCGAAACTCGTTCACCTGGATCAATTCCACGCCGGTCCGATCGTGTCAGCGACTCATGCCAATCCTGCTGATGCATTAAACAGCGGATACGGGATCATCGTGGATGTGCGTGGCAAGCGAATCATCGATGAAGCCAATACCTATGTGGCCAAGGCACGGGCTTTGCCCAGCCTGACGCCGGAAAACATGGCCTACCAATTGGTCGATAGCAGCTGGACGGCTGTCAGGAAGATGGTTGACAAGTTCACCCATCTGAATACGCGGTTTTATCAGGACGATACAGTGGAAGGCCTGGCAAAGAAGGCGGGACTGCCCGTGGAAGCAGTTGTCGCTTCCGTAAAGGGGTACAATGACGCCGTAAAGAGCGGCAGGTTGAAGGATTTGAATCCTCCGTGCACATACAAAAACCCGTTTGCTATGGACAAGAGCCCGTTCTATGCCTTCCCGTTCGAGGGTGGCATCACCGCCACCTTCGGCGGTCCGAAGATTAATGCAAATGCACAG
>Ga0228535_1003246_pt1 | contig 12342 bp, 10 predicted proteins | sample SJ1metagenome_FD_168457 | JGI IMG/M metagenome (GOLD analysis project Ga0228535, IMG submission 168457) | Enriched culture of PCE-dechlorinating microbial communities from Ithaca, New York, USA - SJ1 | ecosystem: Engineered > Modeled > Simulated communities (microbial... > Unclassified | place... | reverse complement strand
TATGCTAGACTTCTTCATGACCTGCCTCCTTGGTTATGGCTCTGTGTTGGGGTTCACGAGGTTCCAACATAACCCACGTTTGCAAGGGGCAGGTCTTTTTTTGTCAACTGTCAGCCATTATGTCTAGGGGCGATTCAATAAAAGCACGCTGAATAGTCGGTCGCTGTACCTGTCAAAAACTCTAGGCATTCTGCCTTCCAACGATTTGCTTGGTGGGGAACAATTATTGCCTGCTATTGTTGACAATCTCAAGCCCTCATCCTATTGCAAAACACCTTAATCTTTCCTTACCTGTCAATCCTTTCTTTCAGAAAACCTGTGAACCCCCCGCTTATAGTTGTCAAAAATTAATCTAAAAAAAAGAGAAAATATCTTGACTCTCGAGTTATATGATGATATATCACAGGTACACCGGTGAAAGTCGTTGTTTTTTGAAACTCTAGCGAAGCTGTTTTGGGTAAGGGCGAAGGAAGTCTGGTCCTTACAACTCGGAAAACTGACTGAAGGGAGAGCAGATATGGAAAACCGAGGTATTTCATCAAGGGCAAAAAAACTTAGAGACAAGTATTTGGCTACTCCGCCAGGGGTTTGCTCTGAACGGGCCAAGATTGTCACGCAGGCTTATCAAGATTATGAGAGTCTGCCTGCAATACTTAGGCGGGCTAAAGTTCTCAAACGGGTTCTTGAAGAAATGTCAATTTGGATTGCAAATGATGAACTCATTGTTGGTAATCAGGCAAAAGTTGCCAGATATGCTCCAATCTTCCCCGAATTTTCGTTTGAGTGGATTCTGGCTGAAATGGATGAAGAACCTTTTGAGTTGCGTGATGCTGATAGGTTCCTTATTGATGAGGAAACTAAGTCCGATCTACGGAAAATTGGGCCTTATTGGAAGGGGAAAACGGTTAATGATCTAATCATTGGCAGACTGCCAGAAGAAACTGCCGCAAGTATTGCAAATTCTGCTGTATATACCTTTGCTCCGAGTGTAGTGAATTACTCAGGAGTTGGTCATTATTCGCCAAGTTATAAAAAAGTAATCACTAAAGGGTTTAATGGAATCAGGCAGGATGCACTTGAAAAGCTCAAGGTGATGGGAATTCCGGCCGATGGAAATGAAGTCGACACGTACAATTTTTTGAAAGCCGTTATCATTTCGTGTGATGCTGCCGTTTCTTTTGCCCAGCGTTATGCTGACTTGGCTAAGCAGATGGCAGTAGAAGAAAGTGATTCTGCTAGAAAAACAGAGTTGTTGAAGATTGCAAGTATTTGCGAAAAGGTACCGGCTAATCCCGCCACAACATTCCATGAGGCTTGCCAAGCCTTCTGGTTTTTCCAATTAATTTTGCAACTTGAATCTAGTGGCCACTCAATCTCACCAGGTCGCTTTGACCAATATATGTATCCCTATTATTCAAAAGACCTATTGACGGGACAATTGGCGCGGGAAGATGCGCAAGAACTGGTGGAGTGTCTTTGGATCAAACTGTCGGAAATTAATAAGATTAGGCCAATTGGAGCTACAAGGACGGCTGGCGGATATCCGATGTTTCAAAATCTAATTGTTGGTGGGCAGGATCGCGATGGCAAAGATGCGACCAACGATCTTTCCTTTATATGTTTGGATGCCTCTCAGAATGTTGGGCTTCACCAACCGTCCATATCTGCGCGTCTGTGGAATGGTACACCTGAGGTACTTTGGAACAAAATTGTGGAGGTAACCAAAAAGGGGCTAGGCATGCCGGCCCTTTACAATGATGAAGTAATAATTCCGGGTCTGCTTAATCGCGGGAAATCAATTGAAGACGCAAGAGATTATGCCATCGTAGGATGTGTTGAACCGGGACCTCAAGGTTATGAATATGGCTGGTCGGGCGGTAATGGAGATAATCCTTACTTTAGTCTTCCAGCCTGCTTGGAGTATGCCATTAACGATGGGAAAAGTTTAAAAACCGGTATGCAAGCCGGTCCCTCAACGGGAAGTTTGGCTGATTTTAAATCCTTCGAAGAAGTGAAGAAGGCCTACGAAAAACAGGTTAAATACTTTGTAGATCATTTCGCAGTCATTACGAACACTGCCGACTTAGTGCACCAAGATGTTGCGCCTTTACCGTTTCTTTCTTGTGGAATGGAATACTGTATAGAAAAGGGCATTGATGTTTCAGCGGGAGGGGCCAAATACAATGCAATTGGTACGGCGGGTGTAGGTGTCAGCAACGTAGGTGATTCCCTTATGGCCATCAAAAAGATGGTTTTTGATGAAAAAGTAGTAAGTGGATCTGAATTGCTTGAGATCTTGAAAAGTGATTGGAGCGGCCAGGAAGTTCTTAGAAATAGAATAATTGCAGAAGTGCCTCATTACGGTAATGACGAGGAAGAGGTAGACGCTATAGCAGCATGGGCTGTAGAAGTTTACTGTAAATTGACAGAGAAATCTGTGGGACCGCGAGGGCCATATCAACCGGGGCTATATCCTGTCTCAGCAAATTTACCTATGGGGGCTGTTTTAGGTGCATCTCCTGATGGGCGAAAAGCAGGCGATGCTTTGGCGGATGGCATATCCCCGATTCATGGTCGAGACTTGAATGGACCTACAGCTGTATTGAATTCAGCATCTAAAATTGACCATTTGATTAATTCAAACGGAACCCTTCTTAATCTCAAGTTCCATCCATCTGCCCTTGAAGGTGAAACGGGAGAAACTGCTCTTAAGACTGCATTGAAAGGTTATTTCTCTCAAAAGGGTCTCCACGTCCAGTACAACGTTGTAGATTCTAAACGGCTAAGAGACGCACAGAAAAATCCTGATAAGTATAAGGACTTGGTCGTAAGGGTGGCTGGTTATAGTGCTCTTTACGTTGGACTTGATCCGGACCTTCAGGAGGACATAATTACAAGAACAGAAATAGAGGAAATTTGTTAGTGTCTTTATAAAGTTTTAAGGAGATTTAAAAATATAGCCGCCCCACAACACCATAAAGGTGTTGTGGGGTCTAGGAGGGGATAGAATTAGATTAATCCAAAAGGTTAGGATTCTTTCTGTTTTTTTTATTGTTTTTTCTGTTGTAATGCTAACTACCATCACAACAGCATTTGCTTCTGATGTAACTTTCGCTGTAATTGGCCCTCATGAATATGATCTTCCTGTAGATTATACCGAATCCTTTAATGCAATTGTTCAGTATGGATTTTGGAACGATGATAAAAGATCATTTGATAATGATGGAAATACTGTAAGTGGGTCAGGTACAGATACATGGGTTGGTCTTACAAAATACGTTCATTTCTTTAAGTTAGATGCGCTCCCTAAAGTTGGTTTTGCTTATGAAATTATCTGGCCAGAAGTAGCTGTGCATGGCAATGGATCGGGAACTAGTGGTTTCGGCGACCCACTAACTGGGGGGATATTTTGGTTTAAGCCTACAGGAGATCCTAACTTAAATGTTCGGGGAAAGCGGTTGGGATGACTCTACTATGGGTGACCGCGTTTTGTCTTTTTTTGCCAGCCTTCGATCTTCTAGCTTTTGGTAGATTGCCGTTTTAATTTTTAAGTTAATTTAAATAGGGGGTCTGATCATATTTCATGTTCTGACCCCCAATTTAAAAAGAAATAGAACTGCAAAAACTAAAATGTTGAGGTTTCTAGGGAAAATATAGATGGGAGATATCTTGTGAAAAACGAATCTTCAGGTTTGGTATTTGACATCCAAAGGTATACCTTGCATGACGGGCCAGGGATAAGAACCATGATATTTTTGCAAGGATGTCCATTACATTGTTTTTGGTGTCATAGTCCTGATTCTCAATCATTTGTCGGACAGTTGGCGGTAATGCCAATATTATGTGTTGGTGTGGAAGATTGCGGTGAATGTCTAAAAGTATGTAAGCAAAAGGCCTTAAATAAAACAAAGCCAACCTATTCAAAGATTTTAAAAAAAGATATTACTGCAATAAGTTTAGATCGAAATCTTTGTAGCGAATGTGGAGATTGTGCAAAGGTTTGTTATCCGAAAGCCTTGTATTTTACATCAAAGTCAATGTGCGTTGATGAGGTAATGAAAATTGTAGAGAAAGATAGACTTTATTATGAAAAAACAGGAGGGGGAATAACTATTTCGGGTGGAGAACCCATGGTGCAGAATTTATTTGCATATGAGTTACTTAAAGAGAGCAAGTATCGAGGTCTACATACGGCTCTTGATACATCTGGTTGTGTAGATTGGGGGAAATATGAACCCTTACTTCCTTATGTTGATCTTTTTCTTTATGACTTAAAGATTATCGACGATGAAAAGTCATCTAAATTTATTGGCGTATCAAGTAGCGTGATCTTACATAATTTGTTTAATATTGCCGAAAAAAAAATTCCTATACAAATAAGAGTTCCTGTCATTCCTAGTATCAATGATGATGATGAAAATCTTAAAACCATTTCTCGAATATGCAAAAAATTAGGAGATTCCTTGGATAAAGTCCAATTGCTGCCTTACCACAAGCTCGGTACTTCAAAATATGAAAGAATTGGATTGGAATATAAAATGCCACCCGTTGATCCTCCTTCAAAGTTTGAAATGCAAAGAATAAAGAATTTGTTTGAAAGAGATGGACATAATGTAATCGTTGGTTAAATAAATTATTTACCTTCCTCATTGTAAGGATTTAAATATTTTTAAAAAATTTTCCTTAAACCATTATTGACCCTAAGCTATGAACTACCTCGCCACAAATAGCTGGGTTTCAAAAGCCTGTAATCTATGCCGAGTCGCGTAATAAGTGCGAGGAATTAGATATAACGTTCGGTTAAATATTATTTTTGCAAGCTGTCACAGTGATAGCTTGGTCTTACGTAATTCAAAGCTAAATGAGAGGAGGATTTAAATGTCTAATGTCACTACTGTCCGGTTAAAAAATCGCACAACAACGTAAGTCTCTGAGAATAATAGATCTTTGACATAACTGACCCGTTTTCGATTTGAATTCGCCCCGGCAAAGCGGGGTGATACCTTCCTGGTATCGGAGGAGGGTATCTATGAATTCAGGTCAAACCGTTTTCCGGCAACTGTTGCAGTTTCTGCCACGGCATGATTTCAATCTGTGTGTTCGTCGCTATCGCGGCAACTACAGGGCCAGAAGCTTTTCCACGTTCGATCAGTTTCTGTGTCTTGCTTATGCCCAGATGGCTGGTCGCGAAAGTCTGCGGGATATCGAAACCTGCTTGAACTCCCACCGGGAAAAGCTTTACCACGTCGGCTTTCGAGGTGCCGTCCCGCGTTCCACTCTGGCTGATGCCAACGAACGCAGAGATTGGCGCATCTTTCAGGATTTCGGTCAGGTCCTGATCCGGATGGCGCAACAACTTTACTGTGGCGAGCCTTTCGCGATGGAACTCGATCAGCCGTTGTACGCCTTTGATTCAACAACCATCGATCTGTGCTTGACCCTGTTTCCTTGGGCCGAGTTCCGGACGACAAAGGCTGCGGTAAAAATGCATACGCTACTTGACCTGCGGGGAACCATCCCGACGTATGTGGCGATTACGGCCGGCAAGGTTCACGATGTCCGGATGCTCGATGTTCTGCCGGTGACCGAAGACGCCATCTACACGATGGACAAAGCCTATACCGATTTCTCACGACTCTATGCATTGCACCGACAAGGAGCCTTCTTTGTCATCAGGGCCAAAGACAACTTGCGATTCCAGCGCCTGTACTCTGCCCCGAAAGACAAAGCAGCCGGCATCAAGGCGGATCAGACGATCACTCTGGTGACCCATAAATCGAAAAAGGACTACCCGGAAAAACTACGCCGGATCAGTTATGTTGACAAAGAGCGCAACAAGCATCTGGTCTTTCTGACCAATAACTTTACGATCCCTGCCAGTACCGTTGCCGAAATCTACAAACAACGCTGGCAGGTGGAACTGTTTTTCAAGTGGATCAAGGGCCATTTGCGGATCCAGTCGTTTTACGGAACGTCGATCAACGCTGTGAAGAGTCAGATCTGGGTGGCACTAAGCATTTATCTGCTGGTGGTGATTGCCAAGAAGAAGCTCGACATCCCATGTCCGCTCTACACTTTTCTACAGATTCTGGAGGTCAATTTGTTCGAGAAAAAGCCCATTTCTTCACTGGTTGCAGATTCTCTCAAACAAATCCAAGACCTCCCAGATGACAACCAGCTGAATTTATTCAGTTATTAACCGGACAGTAGTGGTCTAATGTTTCTGATAAGGTTTTTGAGTTTTACTTGCCCGCTTTATCACTAATGGGAGTAGGTGCAAGGAAGGAAGTAGGTAAGCATGCCAAGTCTCTGGGTGGGAGGAAGGTTCTAATCGTTACCGATCAAGGGATGGTCAATGCTGGATTTGCAGAACAGGTTAAAAGTTATATTCTGGACGAAGGCTTAGAAGTATTTATATTTTCTGGCGTTTGTCCAAATCCGACCGATGTAAATGTTCGCGATGCGTTAATGGTTTGGCAGGAAAACAAATGCGACCTACTAGTTACGCTTGGTGGAGGAAGTTCCCATGATTGTGGGAAAGCGATGGGGATAATGGCCACAAGCGGAGGAGATATCAGAGATTATGCAGGGGTCAACACACTTAAGTCTTCTCTCCCCCCATATATTTCTATAAATACAACTGCAGGGACTGCAAGCGAAATCACTCGGTTTGCCGTTGTCACTAATACGGATACTGATGTCAAGATGATTTTTGGCGACGGAAGGTTGACGGCGGATGTTGCTATTAATGATCCGGTTTTCCATATGGGAATGCCTCGCTCATTGACTGCTGCTACTGGAATGGATGCTTTGACTCATGCCATAGAAGCCTATGTTTCCAAACAGGCGACGCCTGTTACAGATGTATGCGCTCTAGGGGCTATCGAACTTGTTGCAAAATGGTTGCGTCCAACTGTTGCGGATGGGACGAATTTAGAGGCGCGTTCTCAAATGGTTTATGCAGAGTATCTTGCTGGTATGGCATTTAATAATGCAGTTCTGGGCATTGTGCACTCGATGGCACATCAGGCAGGAAGTTTGCGTGATTTGCCTCATGGTGTGTGCAACGCAATTATTTTGCCTGTTGTGTGTGAGTATAATTTGCTGGCTGCCCCTGAAAAATTTGCAAAAATTGCTGAGTCCATGGGGGAGAACATTGACGGGCTCAGTATTTTGGATGCTGCTGACAAAGCAATTGGTGCAATCAGGCGGTTGGCTAAGGATATTGGTATTCCCGCGGGATTGGGGGAATTGGGAATATTGGAGGAAGACGTTCCCCAAATGGCAGACAATGCTTTGAAAGATGTATGTACTTTATTTAACCCCAGATCGGTTACGTATGACGACATTGTTAGGCTTTATAAGTCCATAATTTAGGTCGGTGTCTAAAGTTTGTAAGTTTTTGTAAACGCATATAAAATCTAATCTATTATTATCTTTTTAAAAATAAATAATAGAAAAAGTTGTTATTGTGGCCAGGCAATGAAGGTCAGTTTTTCCTCCTCCCCTGACCGGTAAGCAATAGATTCTTATGATGTATCGAGACTTTGCATAGCAAAGCCTATCTTTGCCTTTGCCTGGCCAATTTTTTTCTTAAGATAAGAAACACCTCAATTGTTATAAAAACTTCGAATAAAACAATAATTTATTAAATTTAAAATTATACTCTATAGATAGATTCTGAAGCGATGAAATCCATCGAAGGTTGGCGATTGTAAACTGAATAGCACTAATTTAAATGATGAGCTTTGAATTTCATGTTGATTCGCTAGTATAACGATCAATGTAATGAATCGCTCCCGAAAGCGTCCCCTCAGACCTATAGGTCAAAAGTAGAGCTAAATATTCGAAATCGCTAATCAGCGTGTCGCCGAAACCAGTGGTCATTTTTTTCTGCGAATTTGGAGTTCGGACTCCCCCTCCATCTCCTGAATATACACCTAAATGGGACAACTCCAAGGAAACTGGCAGGAGTCAGAGCAATTGTCACCTTGAGCCATCATGGGTATCGGCCCTATCTCCTATATTGTGTTGTTGATTTTGAAGGTCGCCAGAGGTAAACATTCGTCCATTCTTACTAACCCTGCAATCCGGAACACCCCAGCGGTCCCCCGACAAAGTATGGACGGCTTTATGCCAAGAATGCTTGGATGGTTTTGATCAGAATAAGCAGCCCAACAACTCTATCCTGCAGCTTCTTAGAACTTTCAAGACATTGTATGCCTATTATTTGAATGAACTGGCATGCGGTTTCCCCCCCCACTTGTTAAAACTTTTCAACAATAACTATTGACTAAACATTAAATAATCCTTTAATAATATGTTTGTTATTTTAATCTACAAATAATTAATTTATTTTCCGACGAAGAGCTTTGTGGCCACCAAAGAAGATGATCAGGTAGCTGAAGCCAGCGATCATATGCGCCACGTCAATCATTTTTGGCGGGAGCAAATTGTCTGGCGAGCAAGAGTCATCCGCAAAGCTGAGGGTTGCAAAGCAAGAAGAAGAGAAACCATGACATAACCAACCAGGAGGAACATGGAGAGTAAACATAATCGCACTGTCTATCAACGTCCTGACGGCACCTGGGCCAATAAAGTCTTTGATGAGGAAATCCCAACCACCATCCATGAGACAAGGCGCCATGCTATCGCAGCCGCAAAAAGCCTCCTTCAAAACCAAGGCGGCGGAAGAATAACCGTTTTGGGACAAGATGGCGAAGTCATCTTCAAAACAACAGTCCCTTCAGCAAAAACAACCTATCCCATAAACAAAACAGCACATTGGCCTTAGAGACAAAACTCTGAGCCCCATCCATCAATCGAAAACGCCAGAATCATCCGGTAACGCGACAATGGCCGCAAGGGCAAACAGCACTATCTGACTTTGTACGATTGCGACGAAGCCAGAGCCAAAGGGGATTCTATCTGAATAGGTGGAGGGTTTTGAATCAACAAGGCCCGATGGGTTCAGGGAAACAACAATTGGTGGGTTTGGTATCAGAATCCCTGGCGGTTTTCTTTAGAACGAAATTCTCCTTAGATTGGCTGATCTTTCCAATCCTTGGCCATTATTATTCTTCAAGATTTTAAAATCCTATAAACCGAAGCGACCCCAATCCCTAATTCCTCCGCTATTTTTTGTTTTGCCATCCCCGCTTTAACAAGGGTCCTGACCTCTGTCGCTTTGGCTCTGGCGGTTGCTTTACGACCTTTATATTTCCCCTCCTGCTTTGCCTTCTCAATGCCCTCAGCTTGCCTCTCAAGCATCATTTTTCGCTCGAATGTAGCTATAGCCCCAAGCATGGTTAACATGAGCTTACCGGTGGGCGTAGAGGTATCCAGGTTGATATTCAACACGCTGAAGGTTACTTTTTTCTCCTGAAGGCAATCAACGATATCAAGAAGGTGCTTGGTGCTCCTTGCAATACGATCCAGTTTGGAAACAATTACCGTATCTCCCTCCCGAATGTAATCCAGCATAGCTTGCAGCTCTGGGCGATCTTTTTTGACCCCAGAGATTTTTTCCTGAAATATTTTCTCGGCCCCAGCTTTTTCAAGTTGGATCAATTGAGCATCAAGGCTTTGTCCAACAGTGCTCACACGTGCATAACCGATAATTGCCATATTCCCCCTCCTTTTTTCTATCAATGGATACAAAGACATTATGATAGATTTCTATCAAAAGTCAACAATGAACCCTATTGATAGGGGCGGAGAGGCTTTACGGGAGCTATCAAATGGCCATGCCTCAGTAATAGGAAACAATATGGTTGATTTTTCACTTTTGTGAATGAATGCACTTCTACCACCCCTCATTGATGTTTTTGGGTGGCCTATTGTAAAAATGGGAATAGGGCAATCTGAAAAGAAGGTTCATAAGTAAGCAACTAGGCGACTCAAATAGGCTCTTTCACAGTGACCCTGGGAAATAGAAAAGGCCCACAGATTTTTTTTGCGGACCTTTTTTATGAAAGGCGTGAGAATAGTCTTCCCATTTATTTTTACCAGTGCCATGGATAAGGAGTTTCTTCACCAAAAGGATCTTGTGATCCGGAAATTTTGGCAAATAAGCGAATGGCAGCGATTGTGGTGTCGTGTGCCCATTTGGCTACGCTAACCGCACCAAAAGTTGTTGTCCAGGTAGTATTCTCTTTTATTTTAGGATTACTTTTAAAAAATGCTTCTTTTGTTCGAATTGGCCATTTGTTTCCTGCTGTCATATCGGGAGAATAATGAATAATTTCATTTCTCAATCTAAATAGTGCAATCAGATTTTGGTAGGTGCTTCCATTTGTGTCAATTCCAACGTCCTCTGAATCATATCCTTTGTAAAACAATTTTATCTTATCTTTAATTTCTTTTGCCTTTTTTATGTCATCGATTCTTTTGAGAATCGATTCCTTGTTATTAGTGTCCTGTTTTATGGCAAGAGTCCTGCTGAACTCGATAGTTTCATTTAAATATGATTCAAAAGCAGTACAGAACATTATAATTGCAGGAAAACAATATCTACAAGAGTCAAAACTTGACCCTTTCATTTTTTTTGTTACCTCGGAAGTTGCGAGAGTAAGTAATTCATTACCTACCTTGAAGAAATTTGGTGAAAGTAAATCCATTCCGCAATGAAGTGACGAGTCTATATTTTTAAGATGAGGAGGAGTGAAGTGTTTTGATCTTTTCATTTTAGTTAAAGTTAATAATAATGAGGGTTGATATGTAACGCTTCCGCTTTGTATATGATTTTTAAATAAGGACAAAAATTTTCGGTTTTTAATTTTTTTATGGAATTCTCTTGTTTTTACCGGACTTGTATTGTACGTGTATCAATCTATATTGATTTATAAATATATCATACATTAGTTTTACTCGAACAATCCCAACAGTATTTGCATCTGGATCTGTTTTAAGAAAATTTTCAACTTTTTTAAGGCCTTCATACACCAATTGTTCTTTTAAGCACTTTTCCTCATTGCCTCTATCTGGAATGAATTGTATTTGTATTAATTCTCCCTTGAAATCGCCAGCTTGTTGAATGAAATCTATTGATAATCCTTTACTTTTTAAGTTTTGAGTTTTTGAGAAAAGTTTTTTTATCATTGGTGCAACGTGGTTGTTGTAAACGTTTGTCCAGAGCGGAGCAAACATGAAGATGGCCACATTGTAAATTAAGCCTACAGTGTCGGGGTCAACAGTTTTTTTTCGCCATTTTCCTACAGCCAAATCTTTATCTTCGCTTAACAACTCGTCAATAAGGTCTTGATTATTATAATGCGGCCAAGGGAGATAAATTTGGTACTTTGCAACATCAAAATTATCCGAGATAGGTTCTGTAATTGAATAACTGAAACCACCTAATGCTTCATCTATGGTTTCGCAGGAAAAATAAACATCTGCTTTTAAAAGCCATTCTCCTGAAGACTCCTCATCTGGAACAACTTTAAAATTTTTTAGATACCCAAGGGTTTCAAGCCGCATGTCGTGATGTTGGTGAAGAGGGATTCTTTCACCGAATCTTTCTGCTAAAGCTAGCAGAAACTCTTTGGTATTTTTCTCCCCCTGGGAGTCTTCGTGAGTGCTCGAAATTGTTTGATTTAAAATGTATTTCATCGTCGTCTTTTTCGTTAATTATTGAAATTCAATGAGTTATGTATTGTGGATAACGAAAATCCAATATTGTCTAACAGAGACAATATTGCCAATTTCCGAAAAAATAAAACATAATTCCTATAATAATATTAGGTGGTTAACTCCAGTCCTTACTTAACTCCTTTTAAGCAAGAACTTTTAAATAACGATAAAAATAAACCAGGGTAAATGTAGACAGATTAAATGAAAAGGTCAAGGTTGAGTTAGGGGTATAGTAATTGCTAATATGTTGGGGCATGCTACCAATTGCATCTAACGGGCTTTTTGTGTCAGGTAGGTCCTAAATTATGATTTTTGATCGAATAGATCCTTTAGGTCATCTGATTCTAAGCTCTAAGACAATCGCCTTAGGAAAGGATTATTCTATTGGAAAAAATGGTACCTAGAAACATTACGTGAGATATTTCTGGAGCCAATTTGATTCCGGTAGGTCGGAATCGAATCAAGGTGAAGGAGACGGTCTGTAGTTGGAAGAAACTGGTTTGCCTTCTCTCGTTATTCCCGCTAGTATATCCAAATAAGGTGGTACATTTGGGTGGTACATTTGGTACAAAATTGACTAGATAACTCCACCACTATAGGCTTGCATCAAATGATATAAGTGTCCAAAACCATTTAGAAAACAAGTTAGGCAAAATGATTTCTCGGCTGCTGAAATTGAGGAGATGGCGATTCCCGCCACCTCCACCATTT
>Ga0228535_1003245_pt1 | contig 12361 bp, 9 predicted proteins | sample SJ1metagenome_FD_168457 | JGI IMG/M metagenome (GOLD analysis project Ga0228535, IMG submission 168457) | Enriched culture of PCE-dechlorinating microbial communities from Ithaca, New York, USA - SJ1 | ecosystem: Engineered > Modeled > Simulated communities (microbial... > Unclassified | place... | reverse complement strand
TTCGTCGGCGGGGAGATCCTGACGGCCGCCCTGCGCAAGACCCTGACCGACCGGGGGATCATCGTCCGGCAGGGCTACGTCACCGCCGATCTGGGGACGCTGGCCTACGAATGTCCCCACGAGGAGGGGATGCACCTGGCCGACGATCTCTATGTCGAGATCTGCGACCCCGCGACCGGCGAACCGGTCCCGGTCGGCGAGGTCGGCGAGGTCGTGGTCACGAACTTCAGCAATGAATGCTACCCCCTGGTGCGGTATGGGACCGGGGACCTGTCGGCCCTCGATCAGGCGCCCTGCCCCTGCGGCCGGACTTCGCTTCGGCTCCGGGGGATCCTGGGACGGGCCGACGAGGTGACGAAGATCAAGGGGATGTTCGTCCATCCCCGCCAAGTAGACGAGGCCCTCGCCCGTCTGGCCGATCGGATCGAGCGGGCGCGGGTCGTAGTGACCCGCGAAGGGGTGACGGACCTCATGACCGTCGAGGTCCTCCTCAAGCCCGGCGTCGAGAGAACGGACGCCCTCAGGGCCGCGGTCGAGGAGCGGATCCGGGAGACGACCAAGTTGCGATGCACAGCCTGTTTCGTCCCGGAGATCCCGGCAGACGCCAGGAAGATCGACGACCGCAGGAAGTGGGATTAGGGGCGGTTTGCCTTGACATTTTTGTTCGGATGAGGTTATGGTTCCCCTATTCAAAAAAGGTCGGATTCCGGACACCGAAGAGAGCCCGAACAAGGCAATAGGGTCGGGGGACGACCATGTCCCCACCCTGCAGATACACGGAAAGAAAACCGGCAGCATCTGGATTTCCGGGAGAAGCGATGACCCTTGCATGCGGGGGTCACGTTCAGGCCGAAAGCCAAAACATCATCACAACAAGGAGGATGTCATGAAACGTTTTGCGGCGATCCTAGCACTGGCCGTCTTGGGCTTTTTCTGTCTGACAGGGGTCAGCTCAGCCCAGGCGATCGAGAATGAGTTCTACCTTATCACCCCGGTTTCCAAGGACGTCCATGATCCGGCCCTGAAGGCCTTCGCAGCCTTCGTGAAGAAGAAGTACAACGTCGATCTCAAGACCAGCGCCATGCCGCAGGGAACTCCGGTCGCCTACGGCCAGATCGTCGAGTGGAAGGGCAAGCCCCAGGCGGACGTCTTCTGGGGCGGCGAGGGGACCCTCTTCGACCTCCTGGCCGATCAGGGCCTCTTGGACAAGGTCACGATCCCCAAGGCGATGTGGGACGAGATTCCGGCCACGATCGGCAAGCCCGTCGGCCTGCCCCTGAAGGACCCCAAGGGCTTCTGGGTCGGGACGACCCTGGAACCCTACGGTCTGATCTACCAGCCGAAACTCCTCAAACGGCTCGGAGTGGAACTCAAGGACTGGGACGACCTGCTCAACCCCAAACTGAAGGGTCAGATCGCGCAATGCACGCCGGACCGCTCCAGCTCGAGTCACGCCAGCTATGAAGTCATCCTGGCCATGCACGGCTGGGAAAAGGGTTGGGCCTGGCTGACGAAACTGGCAGCCAATACGGGGATCTTCACGGCCCGCTCCCGTGACGTGCCGAGCGTCGTGGCCAAGGGCGAGTTCGCCGTCGGCGTGGCCGTCCCCAGCTACATGGCCTTCGCAGAGGTCCTGGGCGGCTATGACGTCATGTTCGTCTATCCCAAGAACGCCTACGTGACCCCCGAGCCGATGGCGGTCCTCAAGGGCGCCCCCCATCCCAAGGCGGCCCACGCCTTCATCGAGTTCCTCCTGACCGAGGAGGGCCAGAGGATCTTCATGGAACGCGGCCTCTACCCCATCACGGCCAAGTACAAGGTCAAGGGCGCGACGGGTTCCCCCGCGGAGAAGGCCGTCGAATTTACGGCCGGGATCCGCTCTTTCTATGACATCCAGGTCGGCAACGTCTACGACCCCAAGATCGCCGGCGAGAAGAAGCGCAACGAGGAGGTCAACGCCTACTTCCGCAAGGAGATCGCCGAGAAGCACAAGGAGATCATGAAGGCGAAGTAGCCCCTCTCCGATCCCCTTTCGCAGCCGCCCACCCCGGCCCCGCCGGGGCGGGCGGCCGGCTGTATCGGACAGCCGCGGGGCGCCGGCGGATGAGGGCCGGAGACAAAGGGCTCAAGAATTTCTGCTCTGGCGGGAATGACCGGCGGAAAAAACTCAAGGTCGGACGGAAAAGGTTGAACGATGAACATTCAACTCAAAGACATGGTGAAACGGTTCGGTTCCCTGGAGGCGGTCAGTCACGTCTCCCTGGACATCCAGGACGGCGAGCTCTTTACACTCCTGGGTCCCTCGGGCTGCGGCAAGACCACGATCCTGCGCCTCATCGGCGGCTTCCACAAGCCCGACCACGGCGAGATCTACTTTGGCCAGAAGGAGGTCTCGGGGATCCCCCCCTACGAGAGGAACATCGGGATGGTCTTCCAGAACTACGCCCTTTGGCCCCACATGACGATCGCCGACAACGTGGCCTATGGCCTGAAGATCAAGAAGACCTCCTCCGAGGAGACGGCCCAGAAGGTCAAGCGCGCCCTGTCGCTGGTGAACCTCACGGGCTTAGAGAAGCGCTACCCCGGCCAGCTTTCGGGCGGCCAGCAGCAGCGTGTGGCCCTGGCCCGGGCGCTGGTCCTGAACCCGGATGTCCTCTTACTCGACGAGCCCCTCTCCAACCTGGACGCAAAGATCCGACAGCAGGTCCGCGCCGAGATCCGAAAGCTCCAGAAGGACCTTGCGATCACCGCCATCTACGTGACCCACGACCAGGAGGAGGCCCTGACCCTCTCGGACCGGATCGCCGTCCTCGACCACGGGAAGCTCCAGCAGCTTGGCTCTCCCCAGGACCTCTACCAGAGGCCGCAGAACGCCTTTGTGGCCGACTTCATCGGGATCAACAACCTGATCCCAGGCCAGGTGAAGGAGATCCAGGAAGCGAAGGGGTGGATGGCCGTCGAAACCCGCTTCGGCCTGATTCGGTGCCTCCACGAGGGCCTCTTCAAGACCGGCGAGGCCTGCAAGGTCACTGTCCGTCCCGAGGTGGCGACCCTCGGCAACTCCGAGGAGCCCAACGAGGAGGCGAATCGCATCTCCGGAAAGGTGAGCTTTGCTTCCTACATCGGCAACGCCATCCGCTACGACATCGAACTGGAGCCGGGGACCATCTTCAAGGTTGACGTGCAGAACCCTTGGAACCAGCAGGTCTTCCCCATCGGCCAGCAGGTCCATGTGCATTTCCCCGTCCAGATCACCCTGGGGATTCCCGCTTAGGAAGAGAGGACCGTCACCGTGAATGCCGAAAACACCGTTGCCCTGCCCAAAGCCAGCGCCTGGTCGGAGATGAAGCTGAGCGGCCTTCTGGGCTACGCCGCCATCTGGGCCTTCTTCATCATCTTTCTGATCTATCCCCTGTGCCGGCTCTTCTACGACAGCTTCACGACCGAGGCCGGGGTCTTCACCATCGCCAACTTTCTGGACTTCTTCACCGACCCCTTCTACCTGAAGTCCCTCGTGAATTCCCTGATCCTGGGGGTGGCCACGGTGATCACGACCTCGATCATCGGGATCGCCATCGCCTTTCTGCTCCTGCGATACGATTTCCCGGGTCGGGGGCTTTTCTCGTACCTGACGATCATCCCCATGATCATGCCGCCGCTCGTGGGCGTCATGGGCTTCGTCTTCATCCTGGGCCGGGCGGGAACGGTCAACATCATCCTCCAGGACTATTTCGGGTTCACACAGCCCGTCAACTTCATGTACGGCCTCCACGGGGTGCTTCTGGTGGAGACGCTCCACCTCTTCCCGCTCATGACCCTCTCCATCGTGGACGCCATGGGAAAGATCTCCCCCTCCCTGGACGAGGCGGCCGAAAGCGTGGGCTCCCGGGGGCTCCGCAAGTTCTGGGACATCACCTTCCCGCTGACGACCCCGGGCTACGTTTCGGGGGCCCTTCTGGTCTTTATCTGGACCTTCGCCGACTTCGCAACGCCGCTCGTCGTGGGGATCTCGGACCTCTTGGCCTCCCAGGCTTACCTGAACATCGTCCAGTTCGTGGACCGGCGGCTCTTCAAGATGGGGATCGTGATCTCGGCGATCATGGTCATCCTGGCGATCCTTTTTCTGATCCTCGCCAAGAAGTACGTGTCGATCAAGGACTACAGCTCCCTCTCCTACTCGGTGATCGAACGCAAGAAGCTCTCCCCCCTGGCGCAGGTGGGGGCGGTGGCCTTCATGGGGTTCATTCTCCTTCTGGCCTTCATCCCCTACCTGGGGCTGGCGCTGGATTCCTTCGGGAAGGGCTGGGCCTTGACCCCCTTCCCGGTGAAGTACACCCTTCAGTACTTCGAGCGGGTGGCCTTCGAGACGCCGAAGTTCATTATCAACAGCCTCCTCTTCTCGGGGATCTCGGTCGTGATCTGCATTGCCGTGGGTGTCCCCGTGGCATGGGTCATGTCCCGGACCAAGCTCCCGGGCCGCAACATCCTGGATTCCCTGACGACGCTGATTCTGGCCCTGCCGGGGACCGGGATCGGCATCGCCTACATGCGGGCCTTCCGGGATCCCGCTCCCTTCATGACCACGGCCCTGATCAGCATATGGATCATCATCCCGATCGTGCTCGCGGTCCGGCGGCTTCCCTATACGGTGCGGGGGACCTTCGCCTCACTCCTGATCGTGCACCGCTCCTTCGAGGAAGCGGCCGAAAGCGTGGGGGCCACCAAGCCCCGGACCTTCAAGGACGTGACGCTCCCGTTGATCTGGAAGGGAGTCCTGGTGGGGTCGCTTTACTCTTTCATCCTGGCCCTACAGGAGGCCTCGGCCACGCTGCTTCTGGTCATCCCGGGGCACGAGATGATGACGGTGGGCATCTTCAACTTCTATATCGGGGGGTCCGTCAACGAGGCCGCCGCCCTGGGGGTCATCCTGATTGTCCTGGGCGCAGCGTGTCTGTTCATCATCAACCGTATGGCCGGCTCCAAGATGGGAGGGGTCTTCGGCTAAATGTACCAGGGATTCATTTTCGATCTGGACGGGACGGTCTATCTGGGCGAGCGTCTCCTCCCCGGCGCGGAGCGGGTCATCCGCCGGCTCCGGGAAGGGGGAAAGAAGGTCGTCTTCCTCTCCAACAAGCCCCTCTACACCCGCGAGGACTACGCGGCCAAGCTCACGCGGCTGGGAGTCCCCACGACACCTGAAGAGGTAGTGAACTCCACCTTTGTCCTGATCCGCTACCTGGGAAAGGTCGCCCCGGGGGCGAAGGTCTTCGTCATGGGGGAACTCCCCTTCGTGGCCGAGATGGCCCGGGCGGGCTTCAGGCTCACCGAGAATCCCGAGGAGATCCAGATCGTCGTCGCGGCCTTTGATCGGACCTTCGACTACCGCAAGTACAACATCGCCTTCCAGGCGCTCAAGAGGGGGGCCCGCTTCATCGCGACGAACCCCGACCGGACCTGCCCGGTGGAGGGGGGCGAGCTCCCCGACTGCGCCGGTATTATCGCAGCCCTGGAGGCCGTGACCCTGAGGAAGGTCGAGGTCGTCGTGGGGAAGCCCTCGCCGATCACCGTGGCAGTGGCCCTGGAGGTGATGGGGCTCCAGGCCGCCGACTGCCTCCTCGTGGGCGACCGGATCGAGACGGACATCCGGATGGCCCTGGAGGCGGGGATGAAGGCGGGCCTGGTCCTGTCCGGCGTCACGGACCGAAAGACCCTCGAGGCCTCGACCCTCCGCCCCGACCACGTCTTCGACGGCATAGCCGACCTGGAGGACCTCCTTTAGATCATTCAGCCCCCCCCCTACGGAACTATGACTTTTCCCTTGGCGTCTCATTGAGTATTTCCACAGATGCTGCTCGACAGAGACATAAACCAGGACCAAAAGCGAAACGTTCCATATGTGTTATAAGCCCAGGTCTGTCGGCTCTGCCATGGTTGTAAAAATTTGGAATCCATGTAAGCTGTGCAAAACGCTTACCCTGTAACAGAACCATTTTGAGGAGAAAAGGGGGCGGCCATCCTTTGCGATTTGAAAGACTAAAATCATCCCTGATCATGGCCTTCCTGCTTGTAGCGATGATTCCATTGTCCGGGCTGGTGTATCTGATCGAGACTAACGGCGAACAGCTAATCAAGGAAAAGGTTTCATCCCATCTGCTGGGCCTGTCTGGGAAGACCGCCGATGAAGTATCCCGTTTCATTCTCGAACGGCAAAATGACATCCGAATGCTTTCCCATACCATCCACGCAGGCGACATCGGTTCGGATGCAACCCTCAAGCGCCTGTTCGCCAGGATGAAGGAAAATTATCGGGTATATCTCGATTTCTTCATCGTCGACAGAAAGGGAAAGATTTCCGGTTCGAAGCCTGGGATTCGTGTCGAGGACCTGATCGGTCATAAAACCGACATCAGGCTTTCCGAAACCGGGGAGGCGGCGAGCGACGTTTTTCTCCTCGCCGATGACGGTTCACAAATCCCAGTCATCCTCATGTCCATACCGATTTACAGTCAGGACGGACGGTCTATGGCAACCCTCTTTGCCGTCGTCGATTTTCGCAATGCCACCGATGCCTTGAACACAGTGATCGAAAAAACCGGTGAGGTTTACCTAGTCAATGGAAGAGGCTATTTCATCTCTTCGTCCCGCTTCGGCGTTGAGACCCTCAAAGACAGGATCACGAACTCGCTGCAAAAAACGGGAGATCGGATCGCAGGGATCGACGAGCCGATCGATTATCGGGGGAAAAACGTCCTGCACGCCTATCAGAAAATCGCTAATTTCAACTGGTACGTCATAGCCGAACAGGACCGCGATGAAGCGCTCTCCGATCTGTACCGATTCCGAAAATTCATGATCCTCTACATAATAGCCACCGTTCTGGTCGTCTTCGGCCTGGCTTACGGCATTGCGACCCTCCTAGTCAACCGCCTGAGGGAAAACTACCGGCGGGAGAAGGAGCTTGAATTCCAGGTCACTCAAAAGGACAAACTGGCAGCGCTTGGACTTCTTTCCGCTGGGTTGGCACACGAACTCAACACCCCTCTGGCCGACGCACTGCTGTATACGCAGATGATCCAGGAAGATTTGGAAGAAAACGACAGGGCGCTGATCCGCAAGAGGCTTACCACGATCGAAGAGGTCATCAAGCACGGCAGCGTCGTCGTGAAAAACCTGCTGGCATACACCAGTCACACGCAGAACGGGGCGAATACCACGAACATTTCTGAAACATTCGAGAGATTGCTGAACCTAGTCGGACCGCACTGCGACTCAAAAAAAATAAATATCGTTAAAGACATTGAACCATCGATGCCTCCGGTCAGGGCCGAACCCGGCATCGTGCAGGAGATTCTAACTAATCTCGTTGCCAACGCGATCGACGCTATGCCGCAGGGCGGTTCCCTGAGACTGACTGCCCGATATTTGCCGGTTCTGGAGAAGGTCAGGATCGACGTTGCCGATACGGGACAGGGGATACCGTCCGATTTGATGGGGCAGGTTTTCGATCCCTTTTTCACGACAAAGCCTCCGGGCGAAGGCATAGGCCTGGGACTCTTCGTCAGCCATGAAATGGCCAGAAGACTGGGCGGCACGATGAAGGTGATCAGCACACAGGGGGAAATACCGGGCCAGGGAGAAACGGTATTCACGGTGGAACTCCCCGCCGACCTCGATGGGACTGTCATAGGGGGATCTCATGCAGGGCTATAGGATATTGATTGTCGAAGACGATCCGAAAATGAGGGACGCACTGCAATACATCATGCGGAAGGAGGGTTATGCCGTTGACGCCGCTGACACAGGCGAAGGTGCGCTAGAGAAGCTCAAGATAGTTGACTTCGAGCTGATCATATCCGACCTGAAGCTTCCGGGGATGGACGGCATGGATGTGCTGCGGGCAGCCAAGGGATACCGGTCCGATGTCAGTGTCATTGTCATCACCGCCTACGGCACCATCGACTCGGCTGTGATGGCCATGAAATCAGGGGCGGAGGATTACATCACCAAACCGTTTAACATCGACCATATCCGTCTAGTCGTGAAAAAGACCCTGGAAAAACGGGAGCTATCAACGCGCAACGCTCTTCTGGAAAGCCAACTGCGTAAAAAGTATCGGTTCGAAAACATGATCGGCAGGAGCGAGGCAATGATCGCTGTCTACCAAATGATCGATCAGGTCAAGGATTCCAAAACCACCGTGTTACTACGGGGCGAAACCGGCACTGGCAAGGAACTGATCGCTCGGGCCATCCACTTCAACAGCGTGCGCGCGGCCAACCCTTTCATACCCCTCAATTGCGCCGCTCTGAACGAAAATCTGGCCGGAAGCGAACTCTTCGGTCACGTGAAAGGCTCCTTTACGGGGGCTCTCCGGGACAGGCGGGGAATCTTCGAGATGGCCGAAGGCGGCACCATTTTCCTCGACGAGATCGGGGACATCGGCCCGGGGCTGCAGCAGGTCTTCCTCAGAGTATTGGAGGATGGCGAAATCCAACCGGTCGGTTCCACGGAGAGGAAGAAGGTGTCGGTCCGGATCATCGCCGCAACTAACCGAAATCTCAAGAAGCTGGTCCAGGAGGAGAAGTTCCGGGATGACCTCTACTACCGGATTAACGTAGTGGCCATCGATCTGCCGCCGCTTCGGGAGCGCCGGGAGGACATCGGCGTTCTGGCCCGCCATTTTCTCGACAAATATGCTGCGGAAAACGGTAAACCACTCCGCAACTTCTCCCCGGAGGCGCAGGTACTGCTCGAGGCCGCGCCCTGGCCTGGAAATGTCCGGGAACTGGAAAATGTGATCGAGCGGGCAGTGCTCTTGGCAGACGGCAATGAAATTACACCCGTGAACCTCCCTCGCGATCTTCAGCATTCGCCTCTGGAAGAATCAGCCGGAAGCGAATCCGACAAATCGTTGGAGCAGGTCGGAAGAAACCACATTGTCGATGTGCTCCGCTCCACGGAAGGGAACAAAGCCAAAGCCTCCGCCGTCCTTGGCATCAACAGGACGACACTTTGGCGCATGATGCAGAAGCTGAAGATAGAAAATGGGGAGTTCCTGCCGAAGTAATTTTTAAGTTGCAAAAGGCAACACCCGTTGCATTGTGCAATACCGTTCCTTCCCCATAGAAAAATCCAATCCCTCTGTCCATCACCATATCATCCTTCATTATCAACAACTTGAGCAATCTCTTCCAACACCCCTACAGACGGGTATGTCCTATGCTTTTAAGGATTGGCAGATTCACAAATATCAAAAGGGGAGAGAAACATGGACGAAAAAAGTTTCGGAAATCTCAAGGAGTGGGGAGGTGTCCTGGAGAAGATGGAGAAGCTTGCGCTGTCGGGTAAGCTCGGAAACCATCAGGACGAATTGATTAGGGTCCTACGTTACAATGACAACTGGCGGTTGCGTGAAGCGGCGCTGTCGGCTCTGCCGAAGATTCAGACGCCGAGTCCCGCCTTAATCGATGAGGCGTTGGCAATCATGATGCGCGACGATCTCTACTACGACGTCCGGATTCTAGCCGCCGACGCCCTAGGAAAAACCCTCAAGAAAAATTCCAAGGGCGATTGGTGGGGAAGTGACAAAACAAAGGAAATCATCGGAAGAGTCCTCGATGGAATGAGCCGTCTGCTCAAGGCCCCCCAACCCCCAATCCTACACAAGGTTGTGAAGACGTCCCTGGAGAGGATCATCAATGGGGAACACCCTTTATATGTTGCCGATCCTGTGACTCGTCCAAAGGAGATAATGCTATGATCATCGGAGTGCCGAAGGAAATCATGCCCGGGGAGAATCGGGTGGCTGCTATACCGGAAACCGTGGCCAAGTTCGTTAAATTGGGCTTGGAAGTGCTCGTCCAGTGCAATGCCGGCGGGGGAATCTATTACAGGGATGCTGATTATGAAAATGCGGGTGCCCGGATCGCCCCCGATGCCAAAACCGTTTATGGAAAGGCCGACATCGTCCTGAAGGTCAAGGAACCCATCTTCGACAAAGATCACGGCATCCATGAAACAGATCTGTTAAGGGGAAAACAGACACTGATCACCTTCCTCCATCCCGCCGCGCCCTCCAACCATCAGATGGTCAAGGCGCTTCGGGAGCGGAATGTCACCGCTTTTTCGATGGACAGCATTCCCCGCACATCACGGGCCCAACGAATGGACGCCCTGACCTCCATGAGTACCCTCACCGGCTATAAGGCCGTTCTCATCGCATCAAACCGTTTTCCCAGGATCATCCCCATGGTTAGCACGGCCATCGGCATGATCAGACCAGCAAACGTTCTGGTTATCGGAACGGGCGTCGTCGGCCTCCAGGCCGTCGCAACAGGCAAGAGACTCGGAGGCGTAGTTAAAATCGTCGATATCCGGCCGAACGCCCGGCAAGAGGCGGAGAGCCTCGGCGCAAAGGCGGTAGGTTTCGACATTCCCGATGAGATCTCCGTGGCCGCCGGTGGATACGCTAAGGCCCTTTCCGAGGAGTGGCTGGAACGAGAGCGCAAGGCTATCGCCGGTGCGGTGGTGGATGCCGACATTATAGTGCTGTGCGCCTTGGTGCCCGGCGAAAGGGCCCCGATTTTGCTCACCGGTCCGATGGTCGCTGCCATGAAGCCCGGGTCCTCCATTGTCGATGTCTCCATTGACCAGGGCGGAAACTGCGCCCTGACCGAACCAGGGACCGAAACGATCAGGCACAACATCTTCATCTGTGGCATCAAGAACATCCCCGGTTCCGTCCCGGTACACTCGTCATGGCTGTACGCCAACAACATGTACCATTACGTCGAGAATTTACTCAAGAAAGGTGACGGGTTCGATCTGAGCGATGAAATCGTCCGGGAGTCGCTCATCACCCATGAGGGGAAGATCGTCCACAAGGGCACACTCAAGGCGCTCGGCGAAATGACCGAATCGGGATTCGGAGGGGAGAGATGACCGACCTGTTCTTGCTCCTCTGGGTGTTCGGATTTTCATTTGCAGTCGGATACATCCTGATATCTAGGGTTCCGCCGCTCCTGCATACGCCATTGATGTCGATGACCAACGCCATCTCCGCGATAACGATCCTGGGGGCGCTCATCCTGTTTGCAGTCGAATCCTGCCCTCTTGAGATTGTGCTCGGTTCCGTCGCCCTGCTGACGGCGGCCTTCAACGTCGTCGGCGGCTTTGCGATCACCGGTAGGATGCTCCTGTTTTTCAGGAAGAAAGGAGCGGGGTCCGAATGATGACCTTCTCCTCCGATCTTCTCCTGGATCTGACCATCGTCCTGATCCTACTGTCTGCCTTTCTGCAATTCAGGACCCCCCTGGGGGCTAGACAGGGCAACCTGACTGCCGTAATCGCCCTGGTGTTCTCCCTGGTTATGGTCCTCCTGCGCAACCCCATCTTCAACCCAGTCATCGTCGTTGCGGCAGTGGCCGCAGGCGGCGCAGGTGGCCTGTTTGTAGCTCTGAGAGTCACCATGATCCAGATTCCCGCCATGATCGCCTTTCAGCATGGCGTGGGCGGCATCGCGGCGTTCCTGGTTTCCTATGTGGAACTGGCCCGCGGGGCAGGCCAGATGGCCATGATCAATGAGATGTCGGGCATCGCGGGAACGATCATCGGTGCCACAACATTCAGTGGCAGCATCATCGCCGCTGGCAAGCTCGCCAACCGCATCCAGCAAACACCGCAGATGCTCTCCGGCCATGGATGGTTGCTGCTGGGTAATGGAGCCGTGATCATCGCTCTGGCCTTGGCCATCTTTGGCATGGCTCCAAAAACTCTAGGAATCCGCTATGATCTTGTGGCGCTTATTGCATTGTCCGTATCCTTCGGGATCCTCTTTTCCATCCGGATTGGCGGCGCGGACATGCCGGTCCTGATTTCTTTTCTGAACGCCACGGCGGGTTTGGCAGCGGCCTTCTGCGGGATCGTCATCGGAAACCGTCTCCTGACCGCCTGTGGTGCCTGCGTCGCCGCATCCGGGTCAATCCTGACCCATGTCATGTGCAGGGCGATGAACCGTTCGCTGCCAAGGGTTTTCCTGTTTTCGAAGCGCCGATCTCTCGGTGTGACACCACAGGAAGGGGAAAATGGCAAATCCCTCCCCGCCGGGCCACACACCACGACGCCCGCGGAAAAGAGGTCGGAAGATGATCTGGCCGGTGTCATTGCCGCTATCAGAAGCGCCAGCCGGGTCGTTATCGTCCCCGGTTATGGAATGGCTCTGGCCCAGGCCCAGTTTGAGGTGGCTTCTCTCGTAAAGAGGCTCATCGGGATGGGCAAGGATGTGACATTCGCCATCCACCCGGTCGCAGGCAGGATGCCCGGTCATATGAACGTTCTGCTGGCCGAAGCAGATGTGGATTAT
>Ga0228535_1003239_pt1 | contig 12378 bp, 14 predicted proteins | sample SJ1metagenome_FD_168457 | JGI IMG/M metagenome (GOLD analysis project Ga0228535, IMG submission 168457) | Enriched culture of PCE-dechlorinating microbial communities from Ithaca, New York, USA - SJ1 | ecosystem: Engineered > Modeled > Simulated communities (microbial... > Unclassified | place... | reverse complement strand
TTTCAGGCTTTGAGGCCGTGGCTCGACAAAGGAGCCATTGGCCACAATAACCGCGGATATCTTGAAATCCGCGATGCCAACGGCCTCTCGCTCAAGGAAAAAGCCGAGCTGAACACGCTGGTGACCGCGCAAAACAAGGATCGCAAAGCACTCTATGGAGAAATCCTGAGCGCAAACAGGCTTGAGCAGAACAAGATCGGCCAGGTCGAAAAGATCTTCGCCGACTCACGCCGCGAGAAATCCCGGCCCGGCTGGTGGGTTCAGGACGACAGCGGCCAGTGGACAAAGAAATAACGGATGAAGATCATCGCAGGAAACATCCAGGCCGACACTGACCGCCTGCCGCTGATCATTGCGGGGCCCTGTGTCATCGAGAGTGAGGATGTCGTATTTGAGACCGCCCACCGGTTGCGAGACCTTGCGATCGAACTTGGATTGCCGCTTGTTTTCAAAAGCTCGTTCGACAAGGCGAATCGCACGTCCGTCGCTTCATTCCGGGGGCCGGGGATCGAAAAGGGACTCCGCGTGCTGGCCGATGTGCGCAGCCGGTATGGCCTGCCGGTCATTTCCGATGTGCATGCTGTCGATGAAATTGCTCCCGCTGCGGATATGCTCGACATGCTGCAACTGCCGGCGTTCCTCTGCCGGCAGACCGATCTCATTGTCGCGGCTGCCCGGACCGGCAAGCCGGTCAACGTGAAGAAGGGGCAATTTCTCGCTCCGTGGGATGTAAAAAATATCATCGAAAAGTTCCATTCAACAGGCAACAAAAATATCCTGCTGACGGAACGCGGCACTTCGTTCGGCTACAACAATCTGGTTGTCGATTTCCGCGCCTTCCCGATCATGCGATCGTTCGGGGTGCCGGTCGTCTTCGATGTCACCCACAGCCTCCAGCTGCCGGGAGGACAGGGGGCCTGTTCAGGCGGTCAGCGTGAATTCGCGGGGCCTCTTCTGAAGGCCGCTGTTGCAGCCGGAATCGACGGCATCTTCATGGAAGTCCACCCCGATCCCGACCGTGCGCTCTGCGACGGGCCGAACATGATCCCGCTCGACCAGGTGCGCTCCCTGCTCATGGCAGTTATCGCCCTGCACACCTGCTCAAGGGAGCATCCCGTCTGATGCCGAATACTCCTGAAGGATTAATCGAAATAGCCCGGCGGGTGCTCCGGATCGAATCGGAAGCAGTTGCTGCGCTCGGCCCCACAATCGATCATGCCTTCCCGCAGGCAATCGAAATCATCGCGGCTGCCGCAGGCCGTGTGGTCGTCTCCGGCATGGGGAAATCCGGGCTGGTCGGCAAAAAAATCGCCGCAACGCTGGCGTCTACCGGAACCCCGGCCTTTTTTGTGCACCCGGCAGAGGCAAGCCACGGAGACCTTGGCATGATCACGAACCGGGATGTAGTAATCGCGATCTCCAACAGCGGGGAGACTGAAGAAATCGTCAGGTTGATTCCCTTTCTGAAGCGATTCAGCGTCAGGCTCATCGCCATGACCGGCAACCGTGAGTCAACCCTCGCAAAGGCCGCTGACGTGCATTTGTATGTGGGCGTGCAGGAAGAGGCCTGTCCGCTCGGCATTGTGCCGACCGCTTCCACGACTGCAACACTTGCGATGGGAGATGCCATAGCAGTTGCCCTGCTCAGCAGGAACGGCTTCCGGGAAGAAGACTTCGCTCAGTACCATCCCGGAGGGAGTCTCGGCAAAAAACTGTTCATAACGGTCGGAGATCTGATTCACAGCGGTGATGCCCTGCCGCTCATAGCGCCGACCGCTGCCATGATGCAGGCAGTGATCGAAATATCGTCCAAACGCCTCGGCACTGCGGTCGTTGTTGATGACCGGAAGAATATTCTGGGCATAGTGACAGACGGCGATATCCGCCGCGGTATCGAAAAATGGGGAAAGCCCTTCTTCGATATGACTGCCGGAGAGGTCATGACGAAGAACCCGAAGATGATCGCCAGGGATGAACTGGCCGCAAAAGCGCTCGCAGTCATGGAACAGCTCCAGATAACAACGCTGGTGGTTCCTGATGAAAATGGTGCTGTGCTCGGCATCATTCATCTGCATGACATTCTCAAGAAAGGGATCTTATAATCCGTCATGATCGATCAGGAGCTTCTTGAGCGTGCTAAAGACATCCGCCTGCTGATTCTTGATGTCGATGGGGTTCTGACTGACGGCAGCATCATCCTCGACAATAACGGCAATGAATTGAAGTCGTTTCATGTGCGCGACGGCCACGGCATCAAGATGCTTCAGAAAGTGGGCATCGAGATCGCGATCATCACCGGCAGAAGGGCCGATGTTGTTGAACGACGGGCATCGGAACTGGGGATTCAGCATGTCTATCAGGGGGCTCTGAACAAGGCCTCCGCATACGCCGATCTGCAGGAAAAGACCGGCATCCCGGCCAGCGCCATCGCTTGTGTCGGCGACGATATCGTCGATATCCCGCTGCTGCGTCGCGCTGCGCTGTCCGTTGCAGTTGCGGACGCCACAGAAGAGACAAGGGCCGCTGCTGCATACGTTACCAAGGCGCGCGGAGGGCGAGGCGCTGTCCGCGAAGTCTGCGATCTTATTCTCAAGGCAACCGGAAAGTGGGACCAGCTGCTGAATGCGTACCGCAACAGTTAACCTGCCGACCATTCTGACGGTCGGCAGAATAGCACTCATCCCGGTTTTTCTCCTGGTTGCCCGTGACAACCCGCTGCTCGGTGTATTTTTCTTTCTGCTTGCTGCCACAACCGACTTTTTCGATGGGTATCTGGCACGGAAATCCGGTCAGGTCACCAAGCTCGGCATCCTGCTTGACCCGATCGCCGACAAGCTGCTGATCATTTCCGCACTGGTGCTGCTGGTGGACATGGTAAAAATTTCTCCCTGGGTGGCAATTGTCATTATTGTCCGGGAATTCCTCGTCACTACGCTCCGGCTGGTGGCACTCTCGAAAAGCATTGTGATGCCCGCCGAGAGGAGCGGCAAGGCCAAAACCGTCTTTCAGATGGTTGCCATCGTCTTCCTGCTGCTTCCCGGCGGCATCGGGTGGCTCGACTTTTATGATGTCGGCCTTGTTGCCATTGATATTGCGGTCGTACTCGCAATCGTCTCAGCGGTTACCTATACCATACGGTTCTGGAGGCAAATCTAGTGCTTGACAATGCAATGGTTCTGACGCTCTGCTGGGTGAGCGCTTTTCTGCTTGGTTCGATCCCGCCCGGACTCGTTATTGCAAGGATGCGCGGAGTCGATCTCCGGAAGGTCGGCAGCCGGAACATCGGCACCACCAATGTGCTCCGCACGGTCGGAAAGACCGAGGCGGCCCTCACCCTGGTGCTTGATATTGCCAAGGGATTCGTGCCGGTCGTTCTGGTTGCACCCCTTTTTCGTGCGCTCGGCATGGACATTCCCGTTCTTGCTCCCTTTGCTGCCTATGACAAGCTCATCGTAGCACAAGGCCTCATCGGGATGGCCGCAATCTTCGGCCACAATTTTTCGGTTTTTCTCGCCTTCAAGGGCGGCAAGGGAGTGGCAACAAGTATCGGCGTTGTCTTTGGCCTTTCCCCATACGTCGGCCTGATGATCGTGACCATCTGGCTTTTTACCTTTTCGAAAACAAAAACCTCGTCCATGGGCGCTCTTGTGGCTTTTGCCGCTCTCCCTTTCATCATGTTCTTCTATGACAAGATGCCTGAAAAAAGTGCATTTGCGGCGGCCATTTCTGTTTTGATCTATGTCCGGCACATCTCAAATATCAGGCGGATTCTTGACGGATCCGAAGGAAAATTCATCAGGAAATGAAAAAGGCCGTAGTCCTTCTCAGCGGCGGGCTCGATTCCGCAACGACCATGGCGATTGCCAGGGCGGAAGGATATATCGTTTACGCGCTCAGTTTCCGGTATGGACAGCGTCATGCGGTGGAACTCGATGCAGCACGACGCGTGGCTGAACACCTCGGCGCGGAAAGGCATCTGGTCATCGATTTCAACCTCCGCGAAATCGGCGGCTCTGCACTGACCGATGCGATCGACGTCCCGAAAAATGATGGAACAGGCCCTTCTGCCGTGCCCGATCACTCCTCGCGCATTGCTCGTCTCGATTCGCCAATTCCGGTTACCTACGTACCCGCCCGCAACACCATTTTTCTCTCCTTTGCGCTCGGATGGGCCGAAACGCTTGAGGCCCCCGACATTTTCATCGGCGCCAATGCCGTTGACTACAGCGGCTATCCGGACTGTCGCCCCGAATACCTGCGCACGTTTGAGGATATGGCAAACCTGGCAACCCGGATTTCAGTCGAAGGCAGGATCCGTTTCCGCATCAACGCCCCGCTTCTGCAGATGACCAAGGCCGACATCATTCGCACCGGGGCTACGCTCGGCGTTGATTATGGACTCACCTGGAGCTGTTATGATCCACAAGAAGACCGTAATGCAATACTGGCGCCGGCTAAGAACGCTCGTCACCCATCACTCACTGACCATTACAGGCCCTGCGGGCAGTGCGACAGCTGCCGGTTCCGCGCAAAAGGATTCAGAGAAGCCGGGATCAAAGACCCGGCCGTTGGATAGGAGGTGCCATGCGCAACAAAAAACCGTTTCGGATAACGCCTGCCCAAGCCAAACAATCCAGCGAATCAGCCGCTGAAATTGCACGGCGTCTGCGTGGAGAGCACGCACCGGCGGCGAACAGCTACCGTGAGCAGTCACTCCGGATTCACGGCCTCATCTGCGCGAAATGCGCCCGTGAATTCGACGAAAAGAACCGCCACCTTCTGACGGTGCATCACAAGGACGGCAATCCCCGCAACAATCCGCCCGACGGCTCTAACTGGGAGAACCTCTGTGTGTATTGCCATGACGATGAACACAGCAGAGGCATGTTGGGAGATTATTTCAGCAAGAAATAGTTTCCGGGCATCCCCCAAGTATAACGGTCTTCCAATCCGAATCCATCAGATGAATGGTAAAATAAACCATTACAGCACTTGAGATAAATGCATCAGGCAAGGAGTGCCGTCGCTGCGCAATTCAGCACCGCGGGAGAAAAAACAGCATGCTGCAAACATACGGAATAGCTTTATTGGCAGTGCTTGCGAGCATGGCTGTGGTCTTTTTGATCGCCCTCGCCAAGCGGCGCAATGACATCGCTGATGTCGTGTGGGGTCCCGGATTCCTGGTTGTTGCACTGACTGTCATGGTAACGACCGGTAATTTTTCAGAACGCATGCTGCTTCTCACCGGCATTATTGCCATATGGGCGGGAAGACTTGCCTGGCATATAGGGCTACGCCACGTCGGTATGCCTGAAGACAGCCGATATGCCCGATGGCGCAAAGAATGGGGAGACCAAGTCGCCGTCCGTTCTTTTTTTCAGGTTTTTATGCTACAAGGGCTGCTGCTTTCTTTCGTTGCGTTGCCCGTTATCGCTGTAGGCAGCAGTCCAGCCTCTCCTCTGGGTTTACTCGATATGATGGGCGCATTGATCTGGCTCGGCGGATTCCTCATTGAGGCAATCGCTGATTGGCAATTAGCACAGTTCAAGCGGGTACCAGCCAACAAAGGAAGGGTCATCATGAGCGGACTCTGGAGCTGGAGCCGCCATCCAAACTACTTTGGGGAAGTCGTGCTCTGGTGGGGGATATGGATTATCGCTCTGTCTTCAGCGAACGGACTGTTTGCACTATTGGGACCTGTTACGATAACAGTGCTTCTCCTCAAGGTATCAGGCATTCCTCTGTTGGAAGAGAAGTACCGTACCAACCCTGAGTATCAGGACTATGCCCGGCGGACCAGCATTTTTTTGCCTCTACCGCCTCGAAAGGAAGGGTAAATATGCCTCACCTGCTCAAAGTCTTTCTGTCGCTCGTTCCCATCGTAATTATTATTGATTATCTCTGGCTTGCACGTATCATGGGAGACTTTTATCGTTCGGGGCTCAACTCTTTGGTCAGAAAGCAGGGGACCGCGCTTGATCCCATCCTTTGGGCTGCGCTCATGGTATATATCTGCATACCTCTCGGAATCGTCCTTTTTGTGCTGCCGCATGTATCACAAGACAACCTCGTTGTTTCTTCTCTGTCGTGGGGGTTTTTGTTCGGCGTTGTCCTCTACGGGGTTTATGATATGACCAACTACTCTCTCCTGAAAGAATGGCCGCTCAAAGTTGCTATTGTTGACATCCTCTGGGGAGGAACCCTTTGTGCGATATCAAGCTGCATAGCAGCCTATCTTGACCGCTGGTTTTCCTGATGCGCAGACTGGTGGCAGGCAAATGAGAATCGCAATAATCGGCGCCGGCATTTCAGGACTCACGGCAGCGTATCTTCTCTACCGTGATTTCGACATTACTGTTTTTGAAGCAAATGACTACATCGGTGGGCATACGCACACAATTGCCGTAAGCAAACCAGACGCTCAGTACGCTGTTGACACAGGATTCATTGTGTTTAATGAGACAACCTACCCAAACTTTTGCAACCTGCTGAAAAGATTGAATGTTCCCTCTCAGCCGACCCAAATGACATTCAGTGTAAAATGTGAGCAGACCGGGCTGGAATGGAGCCCCCACAATTTCAATTCAATTTTTGCGACTCGCCGCACATTGCTTCAACCCGGGCATTGGCGAATGTTACTGGACATTGCCCGCTTCAGAAATCGGTTCAAAAACCTGCTCGACAGTTCCCATGACCAAGAACCGTTGGTAGAGTATCTTCGCCGAAACGGATTCTCCGAGCGATTCATCACCTATTTTATCGTTCCTATGGGGGCATCCCTCTGGTCAGCTGATCCTCAGTTGTTTGATAAGTTTCCACTCGGCACATTCGTTCGGTTTTTTTATAATCACGGTATTTTTGAAATGAGACATCCATTACAGTGGCGAGTGATCACAGGAGGCTCCGCGCGTTATGTCGAAAAACTGATTGCCCCATTTGCAGACCGTATCCGCACCGGGTGCCCGGTGCAGAAAGTCCGGCGCGAAGCAGGTGCCGTCGAAGTTCTCTGCAAAAATGGCAGCGCCGAGCGGTTTGATCAGGTTATCATGGCAGCGCACAGCGATCAGGTGCTTGCAATGCTGGAAAACCCGAACTCTCTTGAGAGGGAAATTCTTGAGGCTATTCCGTATCAGGAAAATCTCGTCATGCTTCACACTGATCGATCAATCCTGCCCATGCGTTCGTGGCTATGGTCCAGTTGGAACTATCTTATTTCTCAACGAGAACAGCGGCTCGCCACGGTAACGTACGATATGAACATACTGCAGGGCATCACATCGCCCCATGAGTTTTGCGTCACGCTCAACAAACCAGATGGTATCGCTCCCGATGCGGTGATCGGGAAGTACCTCTATCATCATCCGATCTACACGACTGCAGCTCCTGCTGCCCAGAAGCGCCACGCCGAGGTGAGCGGGACCGACCGCATACATTATTGCGGGGCATACTGGGGCTACGGATTTCATGAGGATGGCGTCCGGAGCGCTCTTGCTGTGTGTAAAAAGTTCGGCAAGGAGCTTTGACATGGAGAGTTGTATATACACTGGAACTATCAGACACCGACGGTTTTCTCCACGAAAAAACAGCTTCAGGTATGAGCTTTTCCTGGTCTATCTTGATTTGCAAGAATGTTCAACCGCTGTCGCATCAAGTCCCTTCTGGTCAATCAACAAGCCTAACCTCGCATGGTTCAGGCGGAAAGATCATTTCGGAGATCCTTCAATAGCGCTGGATCAGACTGTCCGTCTTCTGGTTTCAGAAAAAACGGGCATCAAATTGGGGGGGCCGGTGCGCATGCTTTCTCATTTTCGGTATTTCGGTCATTGTTTCAATCCGGCAACCTTCTATTTCTGCTTCGACAAATCAGGGCAGGAGGTCGATGCTATTGTGATAGAGGTTCATAATACGCCATGGGGTGAACAACATTGCTATGTTCTTCCGGCTGACCGCGCCTCCGGCAAACGCGCGTGGCATTATAACTCTTTTGACAAGACATTCCATGTCTCGCCTTTTATGAGCATGGACATGCAGTATGATTGGCGGATCAGAACACCGGGCAGCGTGCTGAATATTCATATGAATAGTTTCAAAAAAGGCGAGAAATTTTTCGATGCCACGCTTGCCTTGCAGAGGAAGGAAATAAGCGGAGCACTCCTGAACCGGTTGCTTTTCACCTATCCACCCATGACCATGAAGGTTATCTGCATGATTTATTGGCAAGCACTGCGGCTCTTGATAAAACGCATTCCTGTTTATGATCATCCAAAACAACAAGGAGGCTCGCCTGGCAATGGGTAATACCGTAGTAAATCAACCTCTTGCGCAGCATTTTATGCGTCTTTCAGGGTTAGGCAACGGATCAGCGCAAAAGATGCTGCTAAGCCGGTTGAGCAAAATTCAGAAAGGCACAATAACAATAACCGATGGAAAGAGCGTCTTTCTTTTTGGCAGCGCTTTGCAGGAAAACGGTCTCGCGGCGAACGTTGTCGTCAAAGATCATCGATTTTATCGCAGCATTATCCTGGGAGGCAGCATCGGTGCTGCAGAAGCATATATAAAAGGCTTCTGGCAATGTGATGATCTGGTGGCTTTGATTCGCATCATCCTCCGAAACAGGGATACCCTCATCGGGCTTGACAGTGGCGTTGTGTCATTCAGCGCTTTTTTGCACAAAGCCTTTCACAAGAAACGCAGCAATACCCTGCAAGGCAGCTCGGCAAATATCAAGGCTCATTACGACATTGGCAACGATCTTTACCAGTTGTTTCTTGATGAGACGATGATGTATTCGTGTGGCATTTTCAAGACCCAAGAAACGACCCTGATGGAAGCATCCATTGCCAAAATGGATCGTCTGTGCAAAAAGCTGAACCTTCAAAAAGAGGATCATGTGATCGAGATCGGCTCGGGCTGGGGTGGTTTTGCCATATATGCTGCGTTGAACTATGGATGCCGAGTGACAACCACGACCATCTCTCCTGAGCAATTCAGCTTTGCGCGGGATAGAATCGACAAATGCGGTTTATCAGACAGGATAACGCTTCTTCTGGAAGACTATCGTGAATTGAAAGGGACCTATGACAAACTGGTATCAATCGAGATGATTGAGGCGGTCGGGCATGAGTTTCTAGCAACATTTTTTCGCCACTGCGCGAATCTGCTCAAGAATAATGCCTTGATGGCTCTGCAAGGCATTACGATTACTGACCAGATATATCAGCAACATATCAGAAGTGTAGATTTCATACGTCGCTATATTTTCCCCGGAGGCGCAATCCCTTCAGTTACTTCACTCTGCGAAGCGGCGACCAGCGCGTCCGACTTGAGGCTTGTGCATCTTGAAGATATGACGCCGCACTATGCACGCACTCTGCAGGAGTGGAGAAAACGATTCCTTCAGCATATCGACAGGGTGCGTTGTCTTGGATATCCCGAACACTTCATTCGCATGTGGTTATACTACCTGAGTTACTGCGAGGCAGGGTTCTTGGAGCGCTATATCGGAAACGCACAAATGCTCTTTGCAAAGCCCGATTGGCGCGGTGACACGATCTTTACATGCTGAAAAAAGTAATCGGATTTGTGGGCTTCCAGAGCTCCTGGGCTGCATCAGTTCTTGGCGCTTCGAGTGGAATATACTGGCTTGGTCCCGTATTTGTTGTTGCCTGGTTTATCATTTCTGTACTCCTGTCAGGTGCGATTCGTCGTGATCTGATCCTTGCATGCATTGCCGCTTTCGTCGGCATTTGCATCGACTCTGCACTGCTTGCACTGCATGCTTTTTCCCCAAATGGAACAGGCCCGCTTGGGCTCAGTCCATTCTGGATGGTTGGGCTCTGGGTCAATTTTGCAACGATTCTGAACACCGCATTTGCATGGGTTAAAGGACATTATCTCTTGGCAGCAATCCTCGGGGCCGCAGGAGGACCCTTTGCCTACTATTCAGGGGCAAAACTCGGCGCAGCCGTTCTGGCAGAGCCTTTAATGCTGAGTCTGGCGCTTATCGGCCTCGGATGGGCTATCGCATTTCCCTTCCTTGTTTGGACTTCAGAGCGAGTCCGCTAATCACAACGCGGCTTAAACCCAAAATTGTCATTGGATTCGACCCAAACGCTCCGAGCCAGGCTGAACAGGCAACAGAGCGGATTTATTCGGCGAAGCGGCACATACAGGTCGTATGTGCGAGGCGAATACCTCGGAAGACGGCTGGACGCCGTCCGGGAAGCGGGGCCCCCCGAAAATGTCCATGACTTTTCGGGGTGGCAGTTGAGCGGCGTTGCCTGTCCTGCCGGCCTAATGACAATTTTGGGTTAAAAGCAGGGGCGCTCAAAAAGAAGCTTTCAGCGTCAACCCGATCAACGGGGCAGCATCTGCTTTCGTTGCAGAGAGTTCATTGCCATTCTGGTCATACTGCCAAACCTTGTTCATGAACGATGCACCACCATAGAGATCGATGGTGAATGAAGGGCACGCCTTGTACGAGAGCCGCGCAAAGATCGGGATTCGCCGATATTCCCCCACGCCGTTCCATGCCGGAAAGTCTTCATCGAGCCGGAAGCGGCTTGATCGGTAGGCACCGCCGACCCCTGCCTCCCATTTCGGATCCAGTTTATAGGACAATTCAAGGCCAGCAGGCCCCGCAGGGCTCGTAGTAAAGGGATTGGTGAGCTTTAACCGATCCGTTATCTTCCAGTTAACCACGATGTAAGGAAATACGCTGGTCTTCTCAATACCAAAATAGGTTCCCACTCCAACTCCCAAGGTAAGCGTAGGATCGAAATCATAGGACGTTGCTATATATCCGCCATAGATAAGGGATTTACCGATCCTGGCCCCGGACTCACCGGAAAATTCGACTGAGGGGGCAATGGTAATATCCCATCGGTCGGTGAAATCATACTGCAGTGCGACCGCGCCTCCGAGACGATGCACCTGATCCCAATAGGTTCTGCCTGGAAATGCCATATACCCCGAAAAGTGATAATCGTCAAGAGCGTAGGTAAGACCCAGCCTGAGTCCCAGATCCTTTGAAAGCTGCTTTCTGAGCCCGGCAGAAAACTGATAGTTCATAACCTTCATTTTTCCGCCGGAGTCCAGATTGGTCGGAAACTGATAAACCCCGGTCGCAGAAACGGACAACGAAGGATCGCGAGGCTGATCAGAAACGTTCGTATCAGCAGCCCAAGCAGCTATCGGAAATCCTGCTGCAACAAGCGCATAAAAGAGAAGAGCGAATAAAACAGCAGCAAGGATAGGTTTTTTTGCGGAGCACCGTCTATTTCCAGAGCGGTTGAAACCCCAATGCAACAGCATTCTGCTGACACTACTCTGAAAATTCATGAGGCTCATGACAGTTCGCTCTCCTGTATACCAAATTTCCTCCAATGTTACCACATGCCTCATTCCTTTTCATACCAAGCATGTATGGATACGAAGTCTGCTGGTACGCGGAAATCATTCTCATGCAGAATTTCTCGAAAATCCTGATCACGCTGTCGCATTAGGGCGATGATGTGACATCGGTCTTCTTTTCTTGCCTGAATCTGAGCCGTATCGCTCCGGCAAGCAGGAATATTCCGATACAGCCAAATGCCGCGGCTAACGCATAAGCAAAAACAACCGGAACGAACACGGCGGCAAGGGCAATCGCGCAGAGAATCAGTCCCATGCTCAAAAGCGAAGAAGATTCGGCGCGGCTCAAGGGCCGCTTTCCGGTGACGGCGGCATTCACTGCGCTACCGGCTGAAATGGCCCGGGTAAACACGCTCTGGCCGCTGCTCCGCACGCGTGATGTCAGTCGCCGCCGTCGGGTATCCCTTTGCACCGGACGGACTTTGTCGCCATCCATAAGAACTATCTCGGTGGCATTGGCAAGATCTTCGAGAAACATCTCGCTGATCTGCTCCGCTATACGCTCGTTTTCGATAACAACGTCGAGTTCCCAGTTGCCGAGCCAGCTCGAAAGGTTAAGATTGGTCGATCCCACACGAGCCCACAGTCCGTCACAGACTGCGGTCTTTGCATGAATCATGGGGCCGTTCCATTCAAACACCCGCACGCCCGCCTCAAGCAGTGACCGATAGCTCGTGCGCGAAAAGTTCGCAATCCACTGGATATCGCTTCCGTGCGGCACCAGGAGCCTGACATCGACCCCGTCACGCGCGGCTGCGCGCAGTGCCTGTATATATGCGCTCGTGCCGAGAAAATAGGCGTCGGTCAGCCAGAGATAGTCCTGCGCAGCTGCGGCTATCATCAGATCGAGCCGATACAATCCGGCAGTTTCCGGGGACGTGGCAACCACCCTTACGGACACGTCGCCTGCCTGTTTATCCGCTTCGTAGGCAGGCACATGCCCTGAGGGAACAATCCCGCCGGCAA
>Ga0228535_1003238_pt1 | contig 12380 bp, 10 predicted proteins | sample SJ1metagenome_FD_168457 | JGI IMG/M metagenome (GOLD analysis project Ga0228535, IMG submission 168457) | Enriched culture of PCE-dechlorinating microbial communities from Ithaca, New York, USA - SJ1 | ecosystem: Engineered > Modeled > Simulated communities (microbial... > Unclassified | place... | reverse complement strand
ACGAGCCCTTCGAGCTGACCGCCGATCTGCTGAAGGCGGCGATCCTCGAGGCGGACGCCTTTGGCAGGTCAATGGCCTGAGCTACCCCGCCGTTGCCTGATGTCCGCTCCCGTTGAGCCGGTCCCTGCTGAGCTTGTACTGGATGCTGTCCACCAGGGCCTGCCAACTCGCATCGATGACGTTCTCGGAGACGCCGATCGTGCTCCACATCCCCTGGCCGTCGCTGGAGTCTAGGAGGACTTTGACCTTGGCCGCCGTTCCCTCGCTTCCCTCGACGATCCGGACCTTGAAGTCCACCAGATGCATCTCGGCGATCTGGGGGTAGAACTTCATCAGGGCCTTCCGGAGGGCATGGTCCAGGGCATTCACCGGGCCGTTCCCTTCGGCGGCGGTCAGTTCCACCTCATCGCCGACGGAGATCTTGATCGTGGCCAGGCAGACCGAGGCATGGTTGCCGCTCTTGCCGTTCGAGACGTTGAAGCACTGGAGCGTGAATGGCTCCGCGAAGACCCCGGTGATCTTCCTTATGAGGAGCTCCAACGAGCCGTCGGCCGCATCGAACTGGAACCCCTGGTCTTCGAGCCGCTTGATCTCCCTGACGATCTTCTTGCTCAGGGCGTCCCGGTCTCCCCCCAGGTCGATCCCGAACTCCCGGGCCTTGAAAGCGATGTTGCTCTTTCCCGCAAGGTCCGAGACGAGGACCCGCTGGTGGTTGCCCACAAGCTCGGGGCGGATGTGTTCGTAGGCCTCGGGCCTTTTGGAGACGGCGCTCACGTGGATGCCGCCCTTGTGGGCGAAGGCGCTCCCTCCGACAAAGGGGCGGAAGGGGAGGGGGCGGACATTGGCCACCTCGCCGACGAAATGGGAGAGCTTCGAAAGCTGGCGGAGGGCTTTGTCCGTCAGGCAGCGCCGGTTCATCTTGAGTTGGAGATTCCCGATGACGGAGGTCAGGTCGGCGTTCCCGCACCGCTCCCCGTAGCCGTTGACTGTCCCCTGGACCATAACGACTCCGGCCCGGACCGCCGCCAGCGTGTTGGCCACGGCCAGACCGCAGTCGTTGTGGGCGTGGATCCCCAGCTTCTCAGGGGGGACGGTCGCGGCCACCTTCAGCACCGCCGCTTCGATGTCGTGGGGCATCGTGCCGCCGTTCGTGTCGCACAGGACGATCCTGTCCGCCCCGGCCTTCAGGGCCGTCCTGACCGTCTTCATGGCGTAGACGGGATTCCGGAGGTAGCCGTCGAAGAAGTGCTCGGCGTCGAAGATCACCTCCTTGCCCTTTTTCTTGAGGTAAGCGACGGAGTCGCGGATCATCTCCAGGTTCTCCTCCAGGGTGATCCCGAGGATCTCGGTGACGTGCAGGTCCCAGCTCTTGCCGAAGATGGCGACGGTCTGGGTCTCGGCCCGGAGCAGGGCCTTGATGTTCCGGCAGGCGTCAGGTCTTTTGCCTGCCTTGCGGGTGCTCCCGAAGGCCGTCAGGCGGGCGTTCTTGAATTTGTGGGCCTTGGCCATCTCAAAAAAGCGGGCGTCCTTGGGGTTGGAGCCGGGCCATCCCCCCTCGATGTAGTGAAACCCCATCTCGTCCAGACGCCGGGCGATCCGCAGCTTCTCCTCCGCGGAAAAATTGATCTTCTCCCCCTGCGTGCCGTCCCGGAGGGTCGTATCGTAAAGGTAAACTTCCTGTGCTGCCATAATGCCCCCTTCTCCAAAATAAAAAATCCGTTACCGGCTTGTGCCTGATAACGGATTTCGTCGATTCGACTGTGTGGTGTTAAGACTATCCCCCGATCAGGCCCCTATGTGGGCCCGATAATTATGCCTCCCATCAACGCTGCGGTGTTCGATTCCCGGTTCAAGTTCTTTCCCTCAAGATCCCGATAATTACTTAATTTAAATCATTCTATACCTTTCCGAGGCGTTTGTCAACGAAAAAATCTCAAATGGCGCTCCATGACGCCCATCTTCAGGCCCACGTTGAAATAGTGCCGCGCGGGTTCAGGTCATCGTGTCCCTGAAGGAGGCCTCCAACTGGTTGATGGCACTCTTCAGGAGCTCGACCATCGGCGCGATCGCCTGAATCGTTTCGAGGTTCGACTGGAATAGCTGCGAGGACTGTTCGATGGCCTGATTGACGTTCACGATGGCCGCGCGGATCTCCTCGATGCTTTCCTGGATGCGGACCGTGGCGCTGCGGGTATTCTCCGCCAGGCGGGCCATCTCGTCCACAACGACGGCGAAGGGTCGCCCGTATTCCCCGGCCCGGGCTGCTTCGACGGAGCCGTTGATGCTGAGGATCTGGGTCTGCTGGGCGATCTGGTGGACGGTCTTGAGGATATCGTCGGTGTTGTCCACCTTCTGGGCCGCGTACTTCGACGTCTGCTGCATGTGTTCGTTCACGCCCTGGAAGGTCTTGCCGGCGTTGGCGATCTTCTCGCCCAGGGTCTGGAACTTGGCGGAGACCTCCCGGGCCGTCCGCTGTAGGAGGTCCTGCTGGCGGAGCTGCTTGATCCACGAGGCGAGAATGATCGCCCCCACCCGGGCCACGGGCTTGGCGAGGCGCAGTTCCGCGGCGAGGCCGAAGGTCCCAACGCGGCGGCCGTCGATGTAGATCGGTGTGTTGAACCCCTCCTTCACGTTAGAGTTCCGGGCCGCCTCTTCCGCCGTCACGCTGTACTCGCCGACCTCGCCGTTGAGGATGGACACAGCGCCGGCATGGGGCTTGCCGATCCTGGTCTTGTCGTGGGCCACGGTGATGATCCCCTGGCTGTTGCAGACGATGGTGCGGAAGCCCGCTTCCCGGTAGAAGAACTGGACGAACCGCTCCGCCATGGTCCAGAACTGGGACGAGAGCTCCGTCTGAGAACTTTCCGATGCAAGCAGTCCTTTTTCCATGATGTCCCCCCGGTCAATGGTTGATGAATGCCCCTGTGTGAACGGGCAGGTCCAGCAAGCCCCCTTTATCAATGTGTATCGTCAGCCCGATGCCGCGACTTGAATCCAATCCGCGCGACGATTCCCTTGCTTTCCAAGGCGCTGGCTCAGGAGTTCAGGGCACTGTCCCGGAAGTTTTCCGCGGTGATCCGGCGCTTGCCTGCCTCGATTTCGTGGATCATCTCGACGATCCGGTCGTTGACCGGTGTCGCGACGCCCAGCCGGTGACCCTCGTTGCAGATGTAACCGTTGAGCCAGTCGATCTCCGTCTTCTGGCCGCGCTGGAGGGACTGGAGGCTCGAGGAGGTGAGGCGGCGGTACTTGCAGCCGATCGCCCGGATGACCAGGTGCCTCCGGAGGTCGCCGACGAATCCACCCGGTCCCAGGAAACGGTAGTAGTCGAGCTTCCCCCCGTAAGGGGCGACGCGGAGATTTGATGCCTCCGCGACGGCGATCGCCTCCCTCATGACGGTGATGAACAGGCCTCTGGCCTGTTTCGAGGCGAGCATCTCCCCCATCGTAAGGCCGCAGAGGGCCCCCAGGGAGGTGATGCAGGCGTTCACGATCAGCTTGCTGTAGAGCTCCGAGAGGATGCCCTCCGAGATGCGGGTCGGCAGGACCGCGTTCATGATCCCCTGCAGGGGGGCGAGGTAGGGGCCGGGCTTCCCGTCGATGTTGCCGATGACGAATTCCCCGGTCGAGGTCATCTCCAACTCGCCCGGGGCATGCATCGTCGCCCCCCAGCCCACGACGCAGCCGATGATCCTCCCGCGGCCAAGAATCTGGGCCAGGGCCGGTTCGCAGATTCCGTTCTGGAGCGAGACGACCACGGAGCCCTCCCCGAGGAGGGGCTGGAGCCGCCGGGCCGCCTCCAGCATCGCCGTGGCCTTTGTTGCCAGGAAGACAACGTCCTTGACCCCCTGCATCTCGCCGATCTCGGCGACGGCAGGCATGGAGACTGAAAAATCGCCTTTGACGCCGGTGACGTGGAGGCCCCGCGACCGGATCTTCTGGGCCAAATCCGGATGCTTGCAGACGATCTCCACGTCGTAGCCGCCCTTTCTGACGAGGGCAGCGACGATGCCGCCGATGGCCCCCGCCCCGATGACCGCGATCCTGCTCTCACGTCCGATCATGGGTGTTTCCCTCCCCGTTTAAGATGGATTGCCTTCCGGATGGGCCCGGAGGGCCTTTCGAGTGCGGGCCCTTGCAGCCGCACGGGTTCCCCGGGGGGTCCGGGCGATCAGAACTCAAAAAGGGTCATGGCCGGGGGAGGGACTGCCTTGCCCCGGCCTCAAGCGCCAGTGTGGATGACGCCTCGGGCCTTGAGGGCCTCGATCCGGTCCTGGTCGTAGCCCAGGACTGTCCGCAGGATCTCCTCGGAGTGCTCGCCCAACCGCGGCGCAGGGCCTTCGACCCGCCCCGGCGTCTCGGAGAGGCGGATCGGCGAACCGGCGATCCGGACCGGGCCGATGTCCGGCTGGTCGACGGTGGCGAGCATACCCCGGTGGGCGATGATGGGGTCCTCGCAGATCTCCCGGATATTGTTGATCCTGGAGTAGGGGATGTCCTGCTTCTCGAAGACCTCGATCCATTCCGTTGTGATCCGCTTGACCAACTCCGCCGTGAGGATCGCCGACAGTTCGGGCTGGTTTTCGGTCCGAAGGTGGTTCGTTGCGAAGCGCTGATCGGCGATCAGTTCCTCCCGGCCGAGGATCCGGCAGAGCTTTCCCCAGAGGATGTCGTTGCCGGCCGCGACGATGATCCAGGAGTCCTTCGTCCGGAAGGCCTCGAAGGGAGTGATCGAGGGGTGCACCCCCCCGAGGGGGCCGGGGATCTTCCCTGTGATCGTGTAGCGGGCGACGGCGCTCTCCAGGACAGAGAAGAGGCCGTCCACCATCGAGCCGTCGTAGAACTGCCCACGGCCGGTCTTCTCGCGCCAGGCCAGGGCGGCCAGGATCCCGATCACGGCCTGCTGGCCGGCGATGATGTTTCCCACGGAGGAGCCAACCCGGCAGGGGGGGCCGCCCACGGGGCCGGTGATGCTCATCAGGCCGCTGTAGGCCTGGGCGACCATGTCGTAGGAGGGGCGGCTGGCGTATTCCGGGGGGCTGTCGTGGCCGAACCCGGAGATCGCCGCGTAGACGATCCGGGGGTTGAGCTTCCGGACCTCCTCCCAGTCGAAGCCCATCTTTTTCATTGTCGTCGGCCGGAAGTTTTCTATGAGGACGTCTGAGACCCGTATCAGGTCTCGGAGGATCTCACGGCCTTCTTCGATCTTCAGGTTGATGACCAGACTTTTCTTGTTGCGGTTCAGGCTGATGAAGTAGCCGCTGCGGTCCTTGCCCGGCTTGCCGACAAAGGGCCCGTATTCGCGGGCGTCGTCGCCCTGGGGAGGCTCCACGTGGATCACTTCAGCCCCGAGGTCCGCCAGGAACATCGTCGTCGTCGGCGCGGCCAGGACATGGCTCAGGTCGATCACTAGGATTCCTTCCAGTGCCTTCTGCATGGCGAATCCTCTTACACGCTGCGGTATTTCCGGATCACTTCAGGATGATGTTGCTCCCCGGCGCGGGCGTTCCGCTGGGGACGATGATCCGGGACTGCTCCTGCCGCTGGAGTTCCTTGGCCTCCTCGACCAGTTGCGCCACGAAGGCCTCCATCGCTTCTGGAAAGGTTTCCATGGCCTGCTGGAGGTTCTTGGCGTCGATGGGGAACTGGATGGGCATGGGCCCCCGGGGGGTGTAGACCTGGGACTGGCCGATGAAAAGGATCTTGCGGGTCTTGTCGGTCTCCCCGTTCGGCTTGACCGGCGTCAACTGGCGGATCGAGCCGACGGTGAGGTCGCTGAAGGTTTCCTCCCGGTGGAGGTTCTGCTGGTTGAACTTGATCGTCTTTGGGCTTTCCCCTAGAGTCTCCTCTGCTTCTGCCATGATGGCCTCCCGAAATTTGATGGGTCATCATAAACCATTCGGGCCTATTTTCCAAAATAAAATATGCCGTTTGAACGCATCGAGGATTCCAACGGGGGGGAAAGGGTACACCCCGTTGGAAGGGCTTACAGGGCGAAGGAGAAGTCCAAACCCCATGAAAAGCCGCTGAAGGTGTTGGATTTAAAATAAGTCACCCCAAGTCCGCCCGAAGCCCCGTCTTCACCGTCTAGGATCGTGATGGTTTCAACCCTGGTACGCAACAGCCTGTTGAAGTGGCCAAGTTGCAACTGCACGGCTGGATCGGCGGCCTGAGCCGGCCGTACAAGGGCTGTTAAAATGGTCAGCGCAAGCAGGCAGGTTAGCGGGAGTATTGACGAAAGCCGCATGTAGCGTCCGATTTGCCCCCTCAGATCAGACTGGAACTGGCGCGAACTTAAGTCAGATGAGCTCGGTTGTCAATAGCGGATGCGAGACAACTGGCGGGAAGGGCAGCCGGTCGGCGTACATCGCGGAGCTTGCGACCGACTCCGGGATTGCAGCGGTCTTCCGTCAGATACGATACATTTCCTTCCGGCGGCAGCCGTTTCCCTGCGGGACGACTGGAAAACAGCCCCGATCAGGATCGGCTGGATGCCGTGAGCCGACGGCGTCCTTGTCTGTTCGTCATCGAGTCCTCAGGGCCAGTTCGATGGCCGATCGATGCTGGGCCACATACCCGCAACTGGGTTCTTCTCCACATTGGCGGCATTTCAGGTCGTAGGCGGAGTTGAGGGTCCGGCACCGCGTGCAGGTATAGTGTTCCCGAATCTCCTTCTGCCCTGCCCGCAGCCCACGGTCCTGATCCGGTCGAGATTGGCCCAGAGCTCGATCCGATTTGGCTTTGCAGGGGGATTTGCCTGGCCGCCGAAGGAACCGTCTCCTATCCGGGACTGAACGGCCCTCATGACGTCCCAGGCTTTCCTTCTTTCGGGAGGCGGCGCCCAACCTCATCCCGCCACAACAGGTTGTGCTCCTTTTCCCTTGACACACAAGATGTCTCGCCCCTATACTCACGCCGCCTAAAAGCAAGTTCTTATAAATTTCAATCCAATGTTCGCTTATTGCAGTTCCAATCTTTACTTCAGCATGAAGATCAAGATAAGGGGGATGGTGTGCAGAGCTGAACCGATGGCTTGGTTGTGACGGAGAAAAGGGGACTTTTTGCGGACCAAGATCGATAATCAGAGGAGTTATCACAATGATCAAAATGCCGGCATTCAAATCCCACCTGCGGCCGGTGATCATTCCGGATGAAGGCGTGCTGTTGCTTTCCGAGGACGGCACGACTGCACTGCACGGCCCGTTGTACGAGAGGGTGGTGCCGCTGATCGACGGGACCCGCAGCGATGACGATATCGTTACTGCCTTGGACAATGAGTTGGATGCGGCCAGGGTCTACTATGCCTTGGCGCTTTTGGAGCGGGATGGGCACATCTCAGAAAGGGTGCCGGGGATGGATTCAGGGCAGGCCGGTTTCTGGCACGGACTCGGGTTGAACCCGGAGGCGGCCGAGTCCGCGCTACGGGCTTCGCGGGTGCGCGTGCTGGCCGTCGGTGGAGTGGATTCCGGCCCGCTGGAGGATGCCTTGGCCGGTCTCAGGATCACGATGACCCGGGATGAGCGGGAAAGCGCCCTCGACCTGGTCCTGACCGATGACTACCTCCGCGACGAGCTTCAGGACATCGCAGCCGTTGCACGGGCGGCCGGGCGGCGCTGGATGCTCATGCGACCCGCCGGGTTCGAGATTTGGATCGGCCCCTTGTTCTCACCGGAAGTCGCGGGTTGTCTGACCTGCCTCAGACACAAGCTGATGCGTCATTTCCTGCTCTATCGCTTCGCCACGGCCAGGAGCGGCAAAGTGGGGTTCCCGCTGCCGCTCCTGCCGGGTGCGGCACGGGTTGCCTGCGGCCTTGCCGCCATTGAGACCGCCAAGGTGCTGGCCGGAGCGCCGGATAGCCTCAAGGGCAAAGTGCTGTCGCTGGACACCCGGTCCTGGGCTTCGCGCACCCACGACTTGGTCGTCAACCCCGCCTGCCCCGTCTGCGGCGTTCCCCGGAAATGCGCATCGGGACCCGTACGGCTCGTGAGGAGAAAAGTGACTTTCGCCGAGGATGGGGGGCACCGCACCGTGTCGCCGGAAGCAACCCTTAAGAAATACGAGCATCTGATCAGTCCCATCACCGGTGTGGTCAAGATCCTGCAGCGCGTTACGGGCGAAGACGCCGACGGCATTGCCCATGTCTATATCGCGGGCCGCAACGCCGCCGTGCGGCTGCTGCGGCTGCAAGATTTGAAAAAGGGATTGCGTAACGCCAGCTCCGGCAAGGGCGCTTCGGAAACCCAGGCCCGGGCCAGCGCCCTGTGCGAGGCGCTGGAACGCTATTGCGGAGAGGCGAACGGCGCGGAAATCCGCATCTCCGGAAGCCTTCGGGATATGCGGACGAAATGGGGCGAAGACGTCATTCATCCCAACACCGTGATGCAGTTTAGTGACCGGCAATACGCCGAGCGCACGGCCTGGAACGCCCGTGGGTCCGTGTTCAACAGGGTTCCCGAACCCTTCGATGAGAAGGCCCGCGTCGACTGGACGCCTGTGTGGTCGTTGACCCAGGAACGCCACAAATACCTGCCCACACAACTCGTCTACTTCAGCGCCAGGGCAGCGGGTGATTGCGACACCTACTACTGCATCGGCTGTTCCAACGGAAACGCCTCGGGCAACACGCTGGAGGAGGCTGTCCTGCAGGGCTTTTTCGAACTGGTCGAACGTGACGCGGTGGCACTCTGGTGGTACAACCGACTGCAAAGGCCGGGAGTGGACATCGCCGCCTTCAACGAGCCATGGTTTACGGACCTTGTGGCCTATTACGACAAGATGGGACGCGACGTGTGGGCGCTCGATATCACGAGCGACCTGGGCATTCCCACCTTTGCCGCGTTTTCGGCGTTGCGGGCGGAGGGGAACGAGGAGCGCATTCTCTTCGGCCTGGGCTGTCATCTGGATGTCCGTATTGCCCTGCAGCGGGCCCTTGCGGAGATGAACCAGTGCCTGTACGTTGCCCAGAACGTCGGGAAATCGGATGTCATGAGCCAGGAGGTGGTGTCCTGGATGACAACCGCCACCCGCGCCAACCAGCCCTATATCCTTCCGGATGGGACGCTGCCGCGGACCCGCGCCGATTATCCGGTGCAACACAGCGACGATCTGTTTGAGGACATCGTCCACTGCCGTCGCCTCGTCGAGGAACGGGGCATGGAGATGCTGGTCCTCGACCAGACCCGTCCCGACATCGGCATGCCGGTGGTTAAAGTGATCGTGCCGGGGCTCCGCCATTTCTGGGCGCGGTATGCCCCCGGCCGGCTCTATGACGTGCCAGTGGCCATGGGCTGGCTGGATAGGCCCCTTGCGGAAGAAGAACTCAATCCGATTCCCATCTTCTTCTGAGAGGGATGCCACCTCTTGTACTGCCGGGTGAGGGCGTGAGGCAGGATTACATCTTATCTTTTACGAATGCGATAACGGTCAGCGCGCCAACGGCGGAGCGCATGGTCATTGAGGTTCCCGCACTCTGCCGGGACTTTGTCATCGAGCACGTTTCTCCGGGACTTCAACAGGCCGTATCTCTTCTGTCTCTGTCATCGACAGGGGCGACGGAAGATGAACTGGCCAGCCTGGTTCGGGACACAGACGGAACAGAGGGCCTTGCCAGACTCTATTACCAACTGCTCCTTTTTGCCGAGCACCGGATGCTCAGCTATGGCATTTCCTGCAACGGACAGAGGATGGCTACCCTGGTTCCGGCCTCCCCGTTTTTCAGATTCTCGCCGGCGTCCATTACCCCTCAGTCGAGCCACACCCTTTCACGATTCGCCTACCTCCGCCGGGAACTTCAGGATATCGTGATGGAATCACCCCTTTCCCACGGAAAGATCGTCCTTCACGGATGGGAGGCGGCAGCGGTCGCCACCGAACTGGCCAAGGCGCAAACCCTTGCCTCGCTGTGCGAACGGCTGCCGAACCTGCCGGGGGATGCGGTCGTCCTTTTCCTGGAAATGCTGCTCGCCGAAGGTTTTGTGTGTGAAACAGCCCACGGAGATGCCTGCCGGGAGGAAAATGAGGCGCTGCGCCAGTGGGAATTCCACGACCTCCTTTTCCATGCCAGGAGCCGGCTCGGAAGGCATGATAAACCGTATGGCGGAACCTATCGGTTCCACAACAGGGTCGAGCCCCAGCCGGGCATCAAGCCGATCTCCGCAAAAGAGTCCGTTGCTCTTTATCGTCCGGACCTGGATGCGCTGACCCGGAAGGATTTTCCGTTCACACTGGTCCTCGAAGAGAGAAAATCCATCCGGAAATACGCGAGTCACCCCATTACCGACCGTCAGATCGGCGAATTTCTTTACCGCACGGCAAGGATTAAGGAAACGTCGTACGGGGAATTTCAGGACCTCAGCAGACGGCCCTATCCCGGCGCCGGCTCCCTATATGAATTGGAACTCTATCTGAGTGTCAATGCCTGCGAAGGCATTCCTTCAGGCCTCTATCACTACTGCCCGCAAAGGCATTTCCTTGACAGAATTTGCGATTTGACGGTAGATGTACGTTCCCTGCTGAAGGATGCCGCCGGTGCGGCCGGACTGGATGAAGCGCCCCAGGTCCTGATCACGATCGCAGCCAGGTTCCAGCGTCTTACCTGGAAGTATGAATCCATGGCCTACAGCGCCATCCTGAAGAACGTGGGGGCGCTGTGCCAGACCATGTATCTGGTGGCCACAGCGATGGACCTGGCCCCCTGTGCACTCGGGGGTGGGAATTCGGATATTTTCGCCCGGGCTGCCGGGCTCGACTATTACGCCGAGACGTCGGTGGGAGAGTTTCTGATCGGGAGCAAACGGATCTGAGGGGCAAATCCTGCGGCAAAAGGCTTCTGGAAATGCCCAAAGACGCAGGGTATAGATCATGAAAAGAACAGCAAACCACCACTGAGAGAGAAAGGAGGATGAAGATGACCGACGAAAAGAGCAAAAGCGAAAGGGATGTTGCGAAGATCATCGCCAAGGCGTGGGCGGATGAGGACTTCAAAGCCAGGCTGATTGCTGACCCGGTCGCCGTTCTCAAGGCTGAATCCATGCATGTGCCTGAAGGCCTGACCCTGAAGGTGGTGGAGAACACGAAGACCCTTGCCCACTTTGTTCTGCCCGCAAAACCGGATGATTGTAAGTCGGGTGAACGGTTGGATGAAAGGCAAGTGGGAACAGTCTTTTGTATCGGCTGCAGTTATGCAGATTGATGGTTGCACAGGATGAGCGGCAGACAGAGAAGTCTTTCAGATAACATGAAAGCTGGCAGGAAGCAAAGGGACGGGGGTGAGGTTGGGCGCCTCTGCCGATTTAAGACCGCCGGAGGTCTGCAACCTCACTCCCCGACGATTCGGTCTCTCGAATCCTCGGCCCCAAAGAGTCTAAAATTGTAGCCTCCGGGCGAAGGCGGCCAAGACCGCATGGATTACGCTATCTTATACTGCCGATGGCGCTTCGCGTACATCAATCCATGGGCCTTGAACAGGATATTCCCGATGATGAGCACCACCGCGATCGATATGAGGACACCCAAGACCGTAAGGTGACGGTTTGTCATCCACAGGTTGGCCAATCGCCAGAAGGGCAGCAGGATGAACAAGAACGAAACGACCGCACTCAATACCCCGTACACCACAAATATCCGCTTCTCCCGCACCGCCCATGACGATTCAAAGGTGGATCGGTTCCTCTTGATCCATCCGGTGATGCCCGTCAAGAGGTAGTCGAAGGCCTTCTTCTGCAGGTTGGGAATACCCGTCCAGTCCTCAAGGATATAATAGGCATCCATACGGATGAAGGGGTTGAGGTTCATGGCCAGCCCAAAGGCATTCATAATGAACAGCGCAGTCCACATCAGGGCCCAGGGGCTTGCGGCTGCAGCCGTCATGCCTGAACACCAGGCCATCACCCCGAGCAGGGCCCAAGAAACGAGAGGCCCCGCCAGAGATACCCATATCCGCTGAGATTTCTTCGGGAATGTCCATGCCGATGTGGTGTCGCAGAAGAAGATGGACATGGCCATGTACCACATGACCCCGAGTCGCCCGATTCGTCCCCCGAAGTGCTTGCACGTCGCCCCGTGGGCGAACTCGTGGAGCGTCACATGCCCGAACACAACCGCATAAACGACTGCAAGCATGGCGGGATCGGTGAAGACGCTGTCCAACCGGGGAAGAAGGGCACCGATGGCCTTCCGGTTGACGTAAAGCGGAATCACTCCTGAGAGGCCGACCAGCAGCAGGATGGCCACGGCGACCGGATGGAACATAAAGCGTGTGTGTCTGTGAACCCACGCCACAGTCTCATCGGCACGGGGAATAGAGAAGACCGGTGAAAGCCACCGCTGCCATCGCTGCCTCCGGCCTTCACCGGCGCCCGATTTGTCTTCCAACATGCCGG
>Ga0228535_1003237_pt1 | contig 12381 bp, 9 predicted proteins | sample SJ1metagenome_FD_168457 | JGI IMG/M metagenome (GOLD analysis project Ga0228535, IMG submission 168457) | Enriched culture of PCE-dechlorinating microbial communities from Ithaca, New York, USA - SJ1 | ecosystem: Engineered > Modeled > Simulated communities (microbial... > Unclassified | place... | reverse complement strand
TAAAAACGTCTCAAGCGTGCAGAATTTTTTTCGGAAAATATGCGGTTCATCAACGACCTAACTTCCATGCTGATCTCCTCATCCACGACTTTACAAATATCAACCAGAAAACCAGGTACAAGTGAGATATTCTTTATCCCAGTCACGGGGATTTTTTCGCCATTTTTACATCAGCCATCCTCCTTTAGAATGTGTTTGCTTATACTTCAGAGAATATTTGAGGACTTGTACCAATAAAATCAGTTTGAACTACCCGAGACAGGAAAACAAAAGGGCAGGTTTATTCATCTGATTTCGTCAGGAATTTCAATCTTTCGCGAAGCATATCCAGTTTATCCAGCACGGGGATGATCTTTTCCTGGTCTTCGGATGCGAGGGCAAGCAAAAGGGTATTGACAATGGTCATCGGGACTACCAGGGAGTGGAACTTGGAGACCGGTCCGCGACGGGCAGTGAGGAGTACATCTGCTTTTTCGCCGATTAATGACTCGAGGGTATCGGTCAGCAGAATGATCTTGCAGCCGACTTCATGCGCATATTCGAGGACAAGGTTGAGGGTGGGATTAAGATCAAAAAAGGCGATCACAAACAGAAGATCGCCACTGTTCATCAATAATAGATTTTCAAGTACTTCCCGCCCAGCGCTGGTGAGCGTAACCACCTGCTTTGCAGATCGTTTCAGACGCAGCTCCATCAGGTCAACCAGTGTCTCCGATGGACCTAAACCGAAAACGTAGATGCGCTCTCTTTCTTTTAATAATTCAACCGCCTGATTTAATTGCCCCCGATCTACTGTTTCGAGCGCCTGGGTCAGATAGTCGATTTCACTGACGGTCAGTCTTTCAAAGATATCTCCGGCTTCACGCAGGTCATCCAGCTTGGATCGCAGCCGTGAGGAGTGGGTTATTCGTCTGCGAAAATTGCTCTGCAAATCTGCACGTAAAGCCGGATATGACGCATAGCCGAGTGTACGGGCAAAACGTACCACTGTTGCTTCGCTTACGGCCAAACGGTCAGCAATCTCTGCAGCCGAAAGGAAGGCAGATTCATCCATGTTCTTTCGCAAGTATGAGGCGATCCTTTTTTCACTTTTTGTTAATTCCTGGAAACGTAGAGAGACAAGCTGGGTGAAATCTAAGTTTGTATTTTCGCCATTCATCACATTCTTCCTCATCAGAAGGGGTAGGGTTGACCCTGGTGAGATGTATTTTCACTTGCAGGAAAATATTATTATGTAATTATACTTTCATTTGAGTAGATAATACAACATATTAAATATTTTTGCAAGTTATCTTACATTTTTAGCTTGACTTTTATGCTGTTTTTTGATAACATTTTAAATGCATACGTGTGCGTAAATTACACACCCAGCAACCCATTTGTCGGTATCCCCAAAATATGTAATAGGAGTGCCTATGTCTGCATATATCAGCAACCTACATCAGACGGTCTCGACTACCGCGACCGATTATTGGAATGACTCATGCTCGATCGAGGAACTAACGTACGCCATTGAAAATGGCGCTGTCGGCGCGACCACCAATCCGACCATTGTTGTGAGTGTGTTGAAAAAGGAACTGGAACTCTGGAAAGACCGCATTACACAAATCATTCGTGAAAACGCAACCGCGTCGGAAGTTGAAATCACCTGGCAATTAATTGAAGAGATGGCAATTCGTGGGGCGAATATGCTTAAGCCCGCTTATGACAAGTACAAAGGCAAGAAAGGACGCCTTTCCATTCAGACCAACCCGGCATTCTACCGGAATCCACAGGCGATTTGCGATCATGCCGTTCACTGCGGCAAACTTGCACCCAATATGCAGGTGAAAGTACCCGTTACCAAAGCCGGAATCTGGGCAATTGAAGAAGCCACATACCAGGGTATATCTCTCAATGCCACCGTGAGCTTTACCGTTCCTCAGGCGATCGCCGTTGCAGAGGCGGTGGAGCGAGGACTCAACCGCCGGATCAAAGAAGGTAAACCTGTTGAAGAAATGTCCCCGGTTTGTACGATTATGATTGGCCGCACCGATGATTGGATGAAGGCAGTGACAAAGCGGGATGGAATAGAAATCGATCCTGCCATTTTGGATTGGGCAGGTATTGCGACTTTCAAGAACGCCTACCGTATCTTCCAGGAGCGGGGATACCGCGCACGCTTACTGGCAGCCGCGTACCGACATTTGGGACACTGGTCTGAATTGATCGGTGGAGATATCATTCTCACCATCCCCTATGAATGGCAACTTAAGATTAACGAAAGCAATATCGAAGTCAAAGAAAGAATCAATGATCCGGTGAACCCAGCTTATATCGAAGAGATGCTGAAGAAGATTCCCGATTTCAAGATGGCATATGAAGAAAAAGGTATGACCATTGATCAGTTTGACAGCTATGGTGCAACCGTCCGCACCCTACGTGGATTTATTGGCTCTTATCATGAACTGCAGGGTGTCGTCCGTGATTACATGCTACCCAATCCAGATGTAAAAGCTTAAGGAGGGTTTATGTCCACCATCCGTCTCACCATGGCTCAAGCGTTAATTCGCTTTTTGAAAGCACAATACGTTGAAAGAGACAATGAGCGGGTACCCTTCTTTGCTGGTGTGCTGGGGATTTTCGGGCATGGCAATGTCGCCGGCATCGGACAGGCACTTCAGGAAAATCCCGATTTTCGTTATATTATGGTTCGCAACGAACAGGCTGCGGTGCATATTGCCAGCGGTTTCACAAAAATGAAAAACCGAATGCAGGTGTTCGCTTGCACCTCATCGATTGGTCCCGGTGCTACCAATATGGTAACCGGAGCCGCCCTGGCAACCATCAACCGGCTACCCGTTTTATTATTGCCAGGCGATATCTTCGCCCGCCGTAATGTTGCACCTGTATTACAGCAACTTGAATCCCCCAACACGCAGGATATCAGCGTAAATGACTGCTTTAAACCGGTTTCCCGTTACTGGGATCGGATAACCCGTCCGGACCAACTGCTTACCTCGCTGCCAGAAGTAATGCGTGTGCTTACTTCAGCGGTGGATACCGGCGCCGTAACACTTTCATTACCTCAGGATGTTCAGGCGGAAGCTTATGATTATCCTGAAGATTTTTTCAAGCAGCGGACCTGGCGCATTCACCGCCCACTGGCGGATCGCAATCGCCTGGAGGATGCGGTCAAGATGATCCGCTCTGCCAAACGACCTCTCATTGTAGCTGGTGGAGGGGTACTTTTCAGTCTAGCTACAGATGCACTGGATAAGTTCTGCCGACAGACCGGGATTCCGGTCTGCGAAACGCAGGCAGGCAAAGGTGCATTGCCATATAACCATCCCTGTAATTTGGGAGCGATAGGTGCCACCGGTACACTGTCTGCCAACCGGGTTGCCCGTGATGCAGATCTGGTGATTGGCATTGGCACCCGCTACTCTGACTTTACTACTGCATCCAAAACTGCATTCCAGAACCCAAGCGTTCGTTTTATCAATATCAATCTTTTTGAAATGGATGCCTTCAAGCATTACGGCATACCCCTGACCGCAGATGCAAGGGTCACGCTGGAAGAACTCCTCGGAAAACTGAAGGATTTCCATGTTGACGAAAAATTCAGCAATGAAATCGCTATGTTAAAAGAGGAATGGGAAAAAGAAACCGACCGATTATTCCACCTCAACCATAAGCCGGTCCCTGCGCAGAGCGAAGTGATTGGTGCCATCTGGGAATCTGCCAAGCCCACTGATGTGCTGCTCTCCGCAGCAGGAAGCCAGCCCGGTGACCTACACAAGTTGTGGCGGACGCACACTCCCAATTCTTACCACATGGAATACGGCTATTCCTGCATGGCATATGAGATCCCGGCTGGAATTGGTGTGAAGCTGGCGGATCCTTCTCGTGAAGTGTACGTATGGGTGGGGGACGGCACTTATCTGATGAACCCGACTGAAATAGTCACGGCGGTACAGGAAGGTTTAAAACTAATCATTGTGGTGGTCAATAACCTTGGATTTGGTTCCATTGGCGCGCTCAGCCACTCACTGGGTAGCGCCGGATTCGGCACATATTTTCGCAAGAGAGATGAGGAGACCCATCAGCTTACCGGGGAACAACTTCCCATCAACTATGCCTTGAACGCAGCCAGCCTGGGAGCAAAGGTACTTGAAGCAGATACGATTGACGGATTCAAGAAAGCCTTACAGGAAGCCCGCACCTTGGATCAGACCGTGGTGATCGTTGTCCGCACCGACCGTGAAGCCAAGGTCCCGGGTTATGAATCGTGGTGGGATGTTGCCGTGGCAGAGACATCCAGCATGGAAAGTGTGAAAAAAGCCCGAAAGGATTATGAAGTCCAACAAAAGAAGGAAAAGTATTACTTTTAGTTGGACTTATAAAAAGTATACATATCTTACGGTTTGAGGAGGATTTATGATCCAAATCGCGAATGCACCCTGCTCATGGGGGGCATTGGAGTTTGACCTGGATGGTAAGGCTGCCACTTTTGATATTGTTCTGGATGAGATGCAGCAGACAGGTTATGCGGGTACAGAACTGGGCGACTGGGGTTTTATGCCTACTGATCCTGAACAGCTTCATATAGAATTATCCAAGCGGAATCTGGCTCTACTGGGTGCATTTGTGCCGGTCGCTCTGAAAGATGCCAGCACGCACAGAGACGGGGTTGCGGCAGCACTCAAAGTTGCCCGATTGCTTTCGGCGGTGGAAGGTGACAAACCCTTTATTGTACTGGCAGATGAAAACGGAAAAATTCCTGAACGCACGAAGAATGCCGGTAGGATCAAACCAGAAATGGGATTAAGTACCGCTGAATGGCAGACATTCGCAGAAGGTGTGGAACTCATTGCCAGCGCAGTGAAGAAAGAGACCGGCATGCGGCTGGTTTTCCACCATCATTGTGGTGGCTACGTAGAGACGCCCGATGAAATTGATACCCTCCTAAACCTGACTGACCCCAAACTGGTTGGGCTCTGTCTGGATACCGGACATTATCAATTCGCAGGCGGTGATCCCCTTGCTTTTTTGAAGAAACAGGGCAGCCGTGTTTGGCATATGCATTTCAAAGATTGCCATCCCGGCATTGCAGAGCAATCACGTAAAGAAGGATGGGATTACTTCACCTCGGTTGGTAAAGGCGTTTTTTGCGAATTAGGAAAGGGCGCCGTTGATTTCCCGGCGGTAAAAAAACAACTTGAAACACAGGGCTTTAACGGTTGGATCGTGGTTGAACAGGATGTACTTCCGGGTATGGGCAAACCCAAAGATTCCGCCCAGCGCAACCGTGAATATCTACGTTCTATTGGATACAAATAGGAGGAAAACATGACAGACAAGAAAACCCTCCGCGTGGGTGTGATTGGCGCGGGACGAATAGGTAAGATCCACGCAGAAACACTGGCAACACGCATCCCCGGTGCTGAAGTTGCCTGCATTGTGGATGTGTATCCGGAGGCAGCAAAGGAACTGGCGGAAAAGCTGCATGTTGCAAAGTACGGCTCAGACTACAAAATGATCATGGAAGACAAAGATATTGATGCTGTTGCCATCTGCTCATCCACCGACACACACTCCATGTTGATCATCGAAGCCGCCAAAGCCGGCAAGCATATTTTCTGCGAAAAACCGGTGGATTATGACCTGAAGCGAATTTCAGCTGCCATTGATGCAGTTAAGAAAGCAGGTGTCAAATGCCAGATCGGCTTCAACCGGCGCTTTGATTCCAACTTTAACAAGGTCCGTGAAATGATTGCGGGTGGAAAGATCGGCGACCTGCACATATTACGCATCACAAGCCGCGACCCGGCACCGCCTCCACCCGAATACGCGCGCAGTTCCGGCGGTATGTTCCTAGATATGACCATCCACGATTTTGACATGGCTGTTTTCCTGGCTGGCAGCCCGGTGGAAGAAGTTTACGCCGCGAGTGCGGTACTGGTCGATCCTGAAATCGGCAAGGCGGGTGATATCGATACTGCCGTCATCACACTGCGTTTTGCAAACGGCGCCATCGGCACCATCGATAATAGCCGAAAAGCTGTGTACGGTTACGACCAACGGGCTGAAGCATTTGGCTCCGGCGGCATGGTAGCAACCGCGAATAACACCCCCAATACTGCGGTATACAGCAATGCAGATGGAGTTTGTGCAGCCAAACCGTTGTACTTCTTCCTGGAACGGTACATGGATTCGTTTATCCGCGAGATGATCGATTTTATCGAAGCGGTCCAACAGGCTAAACCCACACCTGTTACTATCGAAGACGGATTGGTACCGGTATTAATAGCCATGGCTGCAAATAAATCGATGAAAGAAAACCGCCCGGTAAAGATTTCTGAGATAAAGTAGACAATACATTATCTGACAAATAGCCCTCTCACGAGGGCTATTTGTATTTACTTTACAGGTACTCTGGTAGTAAACTGACCCATAGCGGAGTGTAAAGCATGGATTCGTTGACTGATTTCATAACAAGAATGCCGAAGGTGGAATTACATGTTCATCTGGAAGGCTCTGTACAACCATCCACCCTGTTAAAGTTGGCAGAGCGCCATCATATCAATTTACCCGCGAGAGACCTGCCCGGTCTGCGGGAGTGGTACCGGTTTCGTGATTTCGATCACTTCATTGAGATATACATGACAATATCCTCATGCCTGCGCACTGCCGAAGATATTGAACTTATTGCGCGCGAGTTTTTGGCAGGACAGGCTGCACAAAACATCCTGCACAGCGAAGTAACATTCACGCCATATAATCAGTTTCTCAGCAGCGGATTGGGCTTCCACGAACAAATCGATGCTGTGAATCGTGCGCGCGCCTGGGCTGAAGAGCGGTACGGGGTAAGTATGGGCATTATCATGGATATCCCACGGATGATCCCGCCTGAGGAAGGGCTGCTTATTGCTCATTGGGCAATCGAGCGGCATGGAGATGGGATTACTGCGTTCGGGTTGGGCGGACCTGAGGTGGGCAATCCTCCTGAAAAGTTCCAAGAAGCTTTTGATTTAATTCGACAAAACGGGGTTCCATGCATCCTGCATGCCGGGGAAACAGATGGACCGGAGAGCATCTGGAAGGCAATAAAAACAGCAGATACACGTAGGATTGGGCATGGTGTTCGGGCGGTGGAAGACCCTGAATTAGTGGAATACTTGAAAGATAAACAAATACCACTGGAGGTCTGCCCGACAAGCAACATCTGCCTGAAAGTATATCCTGCTCTCGAAGAACATCCGCTGCCCAGGCTGCTTGCAGCAGGCTTGTTTGTAACCATTAATAGCGATGATCCCCCCATGTTCAATACCACCCTGACCAATGAATTCCTTACCGGGGCAAAGGCTTTCGGCTGGAACCGGGATCAGGTGAAAGTGTTTTACCATAACGCGGTGGCAGCATCTCTGTTACCTGCCCCTCAAAAACAATCTCTACAATTAAAAATGAATTCGTTTGAGAAAGAATGGGGACTTGTGCAGTGACAAACGCAGCAAAAACAAGGGAGATTGCACCTCGAGGCTTACTCATCCAGAATAAGAAAATCTAAAGAATCTCGTAAAAGCAGGGTTGGAGTTGCCATTCTTCCCTTTGCGGTGAGTGCAGAGCAACCAGCAGCGAGTTTGGCAATTATTCCATCCATAGCTGTGTATTGATTTCCTTAATAATAGGATATAATAGTACACATGTTCTAGTTTGGGGAGGATAGCCATGGAATTGTATGAAGCCATTCGCACACGGAAAACCATCCGCGATTTTGAAGAGAAAAGCATACCCCCGGAAGTCATTGAGCGGATGCTGGGTGCCGGAATGCAAGCACCATCTAACAATCACCTGCGCGAGTGGGAGTTTATTGTCATAACCGACCAGCATCAAAAAAAAGCATTGATCCAATCCATTCATGAGCTCACCGCGCCAGATCAGATAGACAAGCTGCTCGATGAATGGAAAATGACCGACCAACTCCAGCGCAATATGTACCATAACGGTATACCGAAACAGAAGAGCATGATCATGACTGCCGGAGCGGTGATACTACCCTGCTTTCGGGTGACTACACCACTTTTAAAACCTAAGAATCTTTCTGACTTAAACTACTTTGCCTCGATATGGTGCTGTATTGAAAACATCTTATTGGCAGCCGCGGCAGAAGGAATCTTCGGGGTGGTGCGCATCCCGTTCGATGATGAAGTGGTATTTATGCGCCATCACCTGGGTATTCCAGCAGACTATGAAGTGCCCTGTTACCTGGCTTTGGGATACCCCAAAGCAAACGCCTTTCGACAAAAACAGGTAAACATTGACATAAGAACCCGAATTCATTCGAACTGTTGGTAAGCAAAGAGCCATACTTAAAAAGACCGGGTCTTTTTCCGGTCTTTTTTTACGCGAATCATATGGATAATCCAAACAAAAATGATTATTCTTGCATTCTCAGAGAATGAATCCACCAAAATTATGGTGGAATTTGTTCATACTCCTGCTGCAAATCAGGTACGGAAATGAAAGAGACCATTTATACAAGAACCCGTTTAATTGTGATCGTTTCGATCATTTTATTGTTTTCATTCACATTTACGAGCATCATCAGCTTCAACGTCACCCGCGAAACTGTAACCAGGGGCACCAAGGATGAGATCCTGCCTCTGGTCAGCGAGAACATCTATTCTGAAATTCAACAGACTCTCATCAATCCAATCAACAATTCTTCATTAATGGCAAACGATGAATTCCTGATTAACTGGGTTGAAGAAGGAGAACAGAATACAGAAGAAGTGGTGCGGTATTTAAGGCGGATTAAAGATGAATATCAATATTTCAGTGCTTTTTTTGTCTCTGAAAGCACTCAAAAATATTATTACTACGATGGGATCTTAAAGACTATCAGCCCGCAAGATGACCACGATGTTTGGTATTACAACTTTATTCAAAAGAATTTACCGTATGAATTGGATGTAGATACAGATGAAGCGACAGCAGGTACCATTACGATCTTTATCAACCATCGTTTGCAGGATAGAAACGGCAGGTTACTTGGTGTGACCGGTGTAGGATTGAAGATGGAATCGGTGGGGGAGACTCTGCGCTCATACCAGGATAAGTATGGGCATCTCATATACATGATCGACTCCGCCGGGGTCATCCAAATTCACCCGGATATTAAACTGGTCGAAAATAAAACCATTCGCGATATATCCGGAATCAATGAACTGAGCGACCAGATACTTGCCAATAAGGAAGGAACCCATGTCTATGAGACCCGGAAAAACAACGAGGAAATACTAGTCTCTTCCAGATATTTTCCAAATCTGGAATGGTTCCTGATTGTAGAAGAGAATCCGGCTGATTCACTGAAACCCGCCCAGGGCTACCTGATTGGGAATATCATCATTGGCATCATCGTAACATTAGTGGTCATCGTTTTGATCGCTCTGGCTATCAACCTGTTCCATTCGAAGATTGAGGCACTGGCAACCACCGATGCGCTTACTGGCATCCACAATCGCAGAAAGACTGAAGAATTGATACGCCAGGAAATTGCCTACACCAAAAGGTACAACCAACCATTCAGCCTCCTTATGATAGATATTGATGGGTTTAAATCTGTCAATGATCAATATGGGCATCAGATTGGTGATAAATATCTAAAACTATTGTGTGAAAAATTAACAGAAGAAATCCGTGAGGTAGATTCCGCAGGCAGATGGGGGGGAGAAGAATTTTTGGTTATCCTTCATCAATGTGATGCTGCACAGGCAGAAATCACCGCCAACCGAATTCTCAACATGGTTTCATCACTGGAATGCGATACTGAAAAAGGCACTTTCAGCAGAACAGTCAGTATCGGGGCTTCTACCTCGCCCGAAGGAAAGGTAGATCTGGATAATATGATTCTCTGTGCAGATCAGGCTTTATACCGGGCAAAAGCAGAAGGTAGAAATCAGGTTTATGTTTGCAGAAAATCAGATTAACTAAACCTAGAAAAAGATACGTCTCGCTGTATATTTATCTAACCAATAACATCCCACTATTTGCTTGTTTGTCCCTTATTTTGAGACAACATATGCGCGAGCATAAGACTCAGTGTATAATCGGACATCTTTTGACAACCATTTCGAATAAAGGCAGGTATTAAGATATGGAACAGCGTTGGCCACATCGAATCATTGGCGACAAAGTCATCATCCGCACCAAAGACCGGGTTTGCGAGAACGCAGACGAATTGCTTTCAAGCAAATTATTCCTGAAGATATTGAGCCGCTGTGTCAACGATTTAAACCGCCGAAATTCGAATTTAATCAAGATTTTCGGCAACCGCCTTGTCCGCGAAGAAGATATTGCTTTGCTTGCAGAAACCATGAAGTACATCCTAAAACTGGATCTTGCCTTGATTCCTCGAGTTTTGCCAGGATCTGAGCAGTTCCTAAATGACCGGCTGCTTTTATATGGTTTTATGGAACATCTATACAATTATTGGCGGCATTTCCAAAGAGTGATGATCTGCGACTCGGAGGGAAACCGTTTTGATAAACGCCCTTACCAGACTTTCAACCGCACGGTGGAGACCCTCACCAATTTGATCCGCAGCACCTACCGTGATTTGCAGGAGAATATTTCGGGAGTTCATCCGCGTATTTACCGCCAGGTGCCCGCCGGAGCGGAAATTGCGGCTATTGCCCTGCCGAGGAACGTAGCTTACCCCAATGGTACTTACCAGAAATTGAACGAGATCGCCGTAATCCGCCAGATATTGATTTACCCGCCGTTGATTTTTAATCCGCCTATGAATAAACGGTCCGGGCAGTTCGAGCGGGTATATCAGAACCCGATTGAAAATCTGGATCTGCAGAAAGAGAATTTTTTGTGTTACCCAGCAAAGGTGGGAACCTTATTAATCATGGTCTATTTTTCGCTGAAATTCGCTGACCTGGGTTTCTCACTCTGCAACCTGTTTGAAATGGCAGATGAAGAGGATATCAAACGCAAACCGGATGCGGCATATGTTTTTGGCATTCCTGATGAACAATTCCCCAATAATGGAAATGGGAAAACCATATTCTTTGATGATACAGAGAACAATATCGTAATTGGCGCCATCCCCGATGGAGATTTCTTTGGCTATTTTGGTTATCTCAAGAAGATGATCCTGACACTGCATAATATCATCATGATGAAGCGTGGTTTTCTACCCTTCCATGGCGCCTTTGTTCAGCTGCGGGTCAAGGGTGGTAAACCGATGACCATCCTTACCATTGGAGACACTGGCGCAGGCAAATCTGAATCGCTGGAAGCTTTCAGGCAGATCGGCGGTGAGGATGTGCAGGAAATTACGATCATTGCAGATGACATGGGATCCATCCGCATGAATCCGGATGGCAGCCTGACCGCATTCGGTACAGAGACCGGGGCTTTCATCCGCCTGGATGATCTGCAAACAGGATACGCATTTGGACAGATCGATCGCACGATCATCATGAGTCCCGATCAGACAAATGCGCGTGTTGTCCTTCCGGTAACCACATACGATACCATCACCCGGGGGTTCCCGATCGATATGGTTCTGTATGCAAATAACTATCAGCCGGTTGAAGAAGGTAAAACAACCATTCACTGGTTTGACAATCCCAAAGACGCCCTGGAAGTTTTTCGGGCGGGCAAGGTGATGAGCAAGGGCACAACCACCACCACAGGCTTGACGCAAACCTATTTTGCCAATGTCTTTGGACCTGCCCAGTACGTGGATGAGCATGATGTGCTGGCAAAAAAGTTTTTCGATGCATTTTTTAGCAGCGGTGTGAAGGTGGGAGAGCTGTTTACCCAGCTTGGTATTGCCGGAATGGAACACTGCGGTCCGGAAACTGCTGCAAGAGAATTATTGAAACTGGCAAAAGAAAAGAAAAACTAACACAGCTTAAAGATACCTAACCCTCAGCGGACAAGACCATCATAGTTGTTCAGAAATGCCGAAACCACCTGCGGATCAAAATGTTTTCCTGATTCTTGCCGTATGTAATCGAGGATCTGGCTGGCTGGCCATGCTTTTCGGTATGGACGGTCACTGGAGAGCGCATCCCACACATCTATGAGGGCAAAAATCCTTGCCGCGAGAGGAATCTGATCACCCTTTAACCCGTCCGGGTAACCACTGCCATCAAATTTTTCATGATGATATAGCGGAATGGTTAGCGCACGTTTCAGGAAGGGTATTCGTTGTAACATTTCTCTCGCATATTCCGGATGCTGACGCATTAGAACCCATTCCTCATCGGTAAGTGGTCCGGGTTTAAATAAGATACTGTCGGGTATGGCAATCTTTCCGATATCATGCAGCAATCCTCCCCGGCGGATATGAACAATCTCCTTCCCGGGTACATCCATAAA
>Ga0228535_1003236_pt1 | contig 12386 bp, 13 predicted proteins | sample SJ1metagenome_FD_168457 | JGI IMG/M metagenome (GOLD analysis project Ga0228535, IMG submission 168457) | Enriched culture of PCE-dechlorinating microbial communities from Ithaca, New York, USA - SJ1 | ecosystem: Engineered > Modeled > Simulated communities (microbial... > Unclassified | place... | reverse complement strand
TGCGCTGGCTATGCGGTTGGAGGCTACCGTCGCAGAACTGACCGCTACAATACATGCCCATCCAACCATGGCCGAGGCCATCTTTGAGGCTGCCCACGCTGTCGAAAACAAAGCAATACATTTGCCGTAGCATTTTTAAAAAAAAGATTATAAGCTTAAATCAGTAGATGTTGATGCTTTGTCTATATTTAACGTGGGAACGAAACGAGATGGGGGAGGAAGAATATGAATTTTACCGGAAGAACCGCAGTGATAACCGGCGCAGGCTCAGAAAGGGGTTTTGGCAGAACGACGGCTCTGATGATGGCTGAGCGGGGCTGCGACATTATTGCAGCTGACCTCGACGCTGCGGGGGCCAAACAAACGGCGCAAATTGTCCGGGAAAAAACCGGACGCAAAGCAAGCGGCCTCGCTGTGAACGTCGCGGACGCCGCGAGCATAGAAGCTATGATGAAAGCCGCTGTCCAAGAGTTCGGGCGTATTGATATCCTGGTTAATAATGCCGGTTACACCCAGCAAAAGAAACTGATGGAGATTTCGCTGGAAGATTGGCAGAATCTGTTGGCGGTCAATCTGACAGGCGTGTTTTTGTGCTGCCAGGCTGTCATCCCCCATATGCTGGAGAACAGATACGGCCGAATTGTCAACATCAGCTCGCTGGGCGCAAAAAACGGCGGGGTTACCGGCGGCGGGCATTACTGCGCCAGCAAAGCCGGGGTTATCGGTTTTTCAAAATGTGTGGCCAAAGAAGTGGCGCAAAAGGGGATCACAGTGAATTGCGTCGCGCCCGGAGCCAGCAAAACCGATATTGGCGGAATCAAGTTTGAAGAAAAGTATATTCCCGCAGATATTCCGATGGGCCGCCGCGGGGAACGCGAAGATATTGCCTTTGCGGTTGCTTTTCTTGCTTGTGAACAGGCAGGATACATAACCGGCGCAACTATAGACGTTAATGGCGGAGCATATATGGATTGAAGCGAGGAGGTGTATGGAGTGGGGAAAAACGGGATGAAAGTACTGAAACCGGAGCATATCGGGATTGCCATCAAAGATCTGGAGGAGGGAATCAAGTTTTATAACGATGTTCTTGGACTTAAGCTGTATGGCAGAAATGTTTTGCCTGACAGGAATATTGAGATAGCTCAGATTGCCTGCGGTGATATGGAGTTGGAATTGGTTCAGCCAACCTCCCCTGATTCCCCTGTGGCCAAGCAAATAGAAGAAAAAGGGCAGGGTATTTATCATCTGGCCCTTCAAGTGGAGAATATAGAAGAAGCCCTGGCTGAACTGAAAGAAAAAGGTCTCCAGCTCAGGGACCAAACACCCCGCCAGGGATTAGGCGGCGCCAGGATTGCTTTTATGGAACCGGAGTCGGCCTTTGGGGTTACTTTTGAGTTAATAGAACGAAATGATCCATAATTTAGGAGTGCTATTTAACCCGTGGTTTTGTTAGTCTCAATATTTCAACGGCATACAATATTCCACTATCATACATAATAGAGAAAATTGTTATGTGAGGATTCGAATGGGATATTGTCCAGGGAAGGGGGTAGAAGATAACCGGTTATTTCTTTTTCTTGGAAAAATCAAAAGAAGGAAAAGGGAGGATATAAAGGGATGAAAAGAAAATTAAGGGTTATTGCGTTTATATTGCTGGTGGCTTTTACTCTATGCATGGTGGGATGCTCAGGTAAAACTGAGGAAAAAAATAATACGGCGGCACCTGCTGAAAAGTATAAGGTCAACCTTGGAACAGGGGGAAGCGGCGGGGTCTACTATGTGATAGGAGCGGGGATCGCCGATGCTATTAACAAAAAAAGCACAAAGATATCTGTGACAGCTCAATCCACATCCGCTTCGACAGAAAACCTGAATCTAATCAGCTCCGGGCAAATAGATTTTGCCATATCTACATTAGACACCGCATATTTCGCCAGTCTTGGCCAACGCGAGTACTCCAAGAAATTGGATGATATTCGTCTGGTTATGTACGGACACCTGGCCCCTTATGCAACAGTTGTATTTGCTAATTCCCCATATAAGACGATGGGTGACCTGAAGGGGAAGAAGATTGCCGTAAACCCGGGCGCAATAGGCTTAATCTATGCCACGGAAGCATACAAACCATGGGGTGTTAAACTTATTGAAAAAACCCCGGTCTTGTCCTATGCTGAAATGGCAAATGCATTAAAGGACGGGACTATAGACTCATTCAACTACTGCGGCGGGCATCCGGTGAGCTCCATTATGGATTTGGCTGCTACCAAGCCTATCCGCCTGTTAGGACAGACCGAAGAGACCGTAAACCAGATCGTTAAGGATAATCCTTACCTGGTCAAGACGACCATACCGGCCAAAACATACGACGGGCAGGAGCAAGACATTTTAACCTTTGCGATAACTAACTGCATTGTTGTGAACAAAAATGTTCCGGACGATGTAGTCAGAGAATTTATGGAAATAGTTCTCAATACTGATCTGAGCGCTGTGCATAAAGACAGCAAATACTATCAAGCCGATCATATCGGTTATCAGAATGCGGCGTTGCTGCCTTACCACCCGGCTGCCGAGAAATACTTGAAAGAAAAAGGGATTATTAAGTAAAATCCATAAAAGTAATAGTTTTTGCGGGTCCCGTTTGCGGTCACGGGACCTGCAAGAATTGTTATAAATATGGGAAAATGAAAGTCAAGGCGGGGAGGATAGAGGCATGCAACAGCACAGGATTACAAAAATGCTGCAGATAATTACTCTGATAACGGCTGTCGCTTTTGCTTTGTTTCAGATAATGATAGTGTTAAAACCCATTGGTGCAATGGCTTTGCGCAGCTTGCATCTGGCTTTTGTTCTGTTTCTGGTTTTCTTGGTTAATGGAATACTTAAAAAAGAAAGCCCCACGAAAACCGACTATCTATACAACATTGGCTTTGCTGTATTCAGCGTCATTGCCTGCTTGTACATATATTTAAATTCCCATGAGTTAAATACCGTCCGTTTGGGACTCTATACCGGCAATGATCTGCTGTTTGGACTCCTCATAATTATTGCGGTTATGGCGGCGACATGGAAGATATACGGCAAAAGTATTACCTTGATTGTTATTGCGGCGCTTCTCTATTTATTGTTAGGAAATCATCTGCCGGAATTTATCGGGCATACCGGCATTACCTATCAGCGGGCCATCAGCAACCTAAGCTTGTTCACAGAGGGAATATTTGGGGCTCCAATCGGCGCCGCCGCCTCTGTTGTCGCTGCCTTTATCATTTTTGCGTCTTTTATTGAGGCTTCCGGCGGAGCCGAACTTTTCATGGATATTGCAGTGAGTTTTTTTGGTAGATTTGCCGGCGGCGCTGCTAAAATAGCTGTTGTTGCCAGCAGTCTTTTCGGCATGATATCAGGCAGCGCTGCCGCAAACACGGCGGGCACCGGAATGATTACCATACCACTGATGAAAAAATCCGGTTTTGAAGCCCGTGTTGCCGGAGCGGTAGAGGCTTCCGCCTCCACTGGGGGACAACTTATGCCGCCAATAATGGGGTCGGCGGCTTTTCTAATTGCAGAAATACTGAGCGTTTCCTATTTTGAGGTTATGATTGCCGCAATTGCCCCGGCGGTGATATTCTATGTTGCTATTTTTATGGGCGTGCACTTTTACAGCAAGAAGAATAATATCACCGGGATTGAATCGACGAAAAACAAGGCTACTCAAATGCTTAGGCAAAAAGGTCATTTGTTGATTCCGCTGTTTTTTTTGTTGGTTCTTATCGGTTATTCCAAGATGACCCCGCAAATGGCCGCGCTTCTGGCCAGCATCAGCGTCGTTTTAGTGTCTTTTATCCGCAAAGAAACGAGATTTAATCTGCGTATGATCAAAGACGCCCTCTATAACGGCGCAATGGGCATTCTGGAGATATCGGTCATCTGTGCCGCGGCAGGGATTATTTTAGGGGTATTTAATGTCACGGGTCTTGGGTTAAAGATGTCCTCAGCGATTATATCGTTGTCTGGCGGAAGCCTTCTTGGTTTAATGGTGTTGGCCATGATAGCTTCATTGATTCTGGGAATGGGGTTGCCCACTGTGGCCGCCTACATCATATTGGCGATTCTGGTTGCTCCGGCTATGATCACTATGGGCGTTTTGCCCATGGCCGCCCATCTGTTTGTCTTTTATTTTGGCATTCTCTCGGTAATTACCCCGCCGGTGGCCATTGCCGCCTACGTAGGAGCGGGGATTGCCGGCTCCGATCCCTTTAAAGTGGGCTTGACCGCCTGCGGTTTGGCCTTTCCGGCTTTTGTTATACCGTATGTCTTTGTATATCAACCGGCCTTGTTGTTGATAGGCCCACTGCCCTTGATTCTGCAGGTGTGCGCTACCACTTCTTTTTCAGCAGTCCTTTTTGCCGCTTTTTTTCAGGGGTTCATCTTTACAAAACTGTTTAAGTACGAAAGGATTGTTTTCTTTGTTTCGGCAATTCTTTTAGTGATTCCTGAAAGCAATACGGATATAATAGGTCTGGCTATCGCGGCGCTATTGCTGGTGAAGATATACGTACGTTCAAAAAAAGAAAGGAAGGCGAAGCTGCTTGTTTCAAGTATAGGAAACTAGTCTCCGGATCCCTTATTGCTCTTCTCATAATTGCCTGTATTCTAACATTCCGTTTCTTTATCAAGCCCGAAGAAAGGAATCATTTGGTGATCGAGAATCTGACAAGTCATAGAACGCTAGCATATGACATTGATCAGAATCAAAGGGCGGAGATAAGCTATGTGCATTCCCTTTACGGCGGCCTCCAGATTGAGGTTTTTCAGCCGACCTCCCAAAATGAACTGAGATTGGAAAAGATCAAGTTTGAGAACTATGCCGCCTTAATGTATTACTTCAGCGGTGATGTTAAGAATGAGTATTATGAAGAGCCTTTTTGGATTATGGGCTCCGAGTACAAAACGAAGCACATACGGTTTATTCTTCCGCTCATCCAAGAGAATTTTTGTAACTATATGCTAAAAGTTAATGAGCAGGTTATCAAGGCAGATGAAATTGGCTGCCCGGGAGATATTATAAGTATTTATCTCATGAAGAAGTCTGCGTTTATTAATTAAAGAGGCTGGAAATTATTGCGATTAATCTTGATTTTGCAGATGAGAAACAACCGGCCGGGCGCTCAGGCGGGAGCGTTGGTCGGTTGTTTCTCGCAGTTTGGGCTGTAGGTATCTCATAAACGCATTTTAAAAAACAGGGATTGTTCAGCGCAACCTAGAATAGTATAATTGTCATACCAATAATTACAGCTAATTAGAGTAGCCATGGAGGTAGAATATGACATTATTTAATAAAGTGAAGAACACAAAGGTTTACGAAACAGTCATCAATGAGCTCAGAGAAAAAATTGTTTCAGGCCAGCTTGGGCCTGGGGACTATTTGCCGACAGAAAGAGAATTGGCTGAAATGATGGGGGTTAGTCGTGCTTCGGTCAGAGAAGCGCTCAAAGTATTGGAGTTCATGGGCTTGATTGAAAGCAAACCGAAAGGCGGCACCAACATCTCCAGTGTAAGCCCGGAGATCTTGATCGACAAACTCAATGCTCTTGACTTAAGTTCAAGTGATTGCCCGCTGTTGGATCTAATAGAATTAAGAGAAGCCTTGGAACCCACGATAGTAAGATTGGCGGTGGAAAGGGCCACTGAGGAAGAAATCGCGGAATTAAAAAATAATCTCAAAGGATTAGAAGATAATCACGATGAGGAATATAACACCAGGGCTGATGCTCTGTTTCATTTAAACATTGCTAAGGCAAGCCACAACATTTTTTTTATTCAGCTCATGGAAGTTCTTCTGGCTATGTTGAAAGAGATCAGGGCGAAGACGCTAAGCATGTCGCGTGAGAGAAAAAAGATCATCGAGGAGCATCAAGTGATTGTCAAATCTATGGAAGAACGTGACAAAGCAGCCGCAGTTGCGGCAATCGAAACTCATATCAAGAATATCAAAGCAATAGTTCAGAAAAAGTTCTAGAAAAAGTAACTTTGACAACAATATTTTTGTTGTCAAAACAAAGAGGTGTTGCTATAATTTAATTGGTAAGGCCAAAGAACCAATAAACCAATAAACCAAATGATGTATGATAATTCATAATAGGAGGAGAAAAATGCCAGCAACAGTTGTAAAGATGACTCAATTAAGTATGACCATGCTTGAAGGGGTAATCGCCAAGTGGTTCAAGCAGGAAGGGGATACCATCAGCGTTGGTGAGCCTCTGTTGGAAGTGGAATCAGATAAAGTGACTGTAGAAATTACCGCCCCTGTAACCGGAGTTGTCAGAAAAATATTGGCCGGCGAAACAGAGGCTGTTCCGGTAGGCGGGAATATTTGCATTATAGCCGATGTCGATGATGATATATCGGAATACCTGAATGTTTCAGAATCAAATAACAACGAGACGTTGAATAAGGCCGGCAGAACAGAAACTCAAAGTATTGCGGAAACTCATAGTATGGCCGAACAGGTTGAGCGCAGACCTAAGATATCGCCCTTGGCCAAGAAAATTGCCTTGGCGTCAAAGATTGACTTCAAAGCTTTGGTTGGTTCCGGTCCCGGGGGTTTAATAATAAAATCGGATGTTGAAAAAGCCCAAGCACGAGCTTTGAAACAAGCTGCGGCTATTAGCGAAAAAGCGAATGATCTTGAGTTTGACGTTTTGCCTTTAAGCGGTGTGAGGAAAAGAATCGCAGAACACATGACTATCAGTAAGCAAAACGCGGCCAGCGTGACAACAGTGACGGAAGTAGATATGTCAAACATTGTTTCCTGCCGCAAGGTTATACCCGTTTCATATACAACTTATGTAGTCAAGGCTGTCGCAGAAGCTTTGAAGGAGTTCAGTATCCTTAATTCTTCCCTGGTCGGGGAAGAGATACATATCAAGAAACAAATCAATATCAATGTAGCCGTTGCCGCCGCTAACTCGCTGGTGACACCGGTTGTAAGGAATGCGGGCGAAAAGAATATTCTTACTATAGGAGGTGAAATGGACGACCTGGCTTTGAAGGGCAGAGAGGGTGAACTTACCCCGGCAGATTTTACGGGAGGTACATTCACCGTAACTAATTCCGGAGTATTTGGCTCCCTTTTCTTTACACCGATAATAAACTACCCTCAGTGTGCCATATTGGGGATGGGGAAAGTGCTGAAAATGCCGATAGTTCGCGGGGATGAAATAGTTATCGGCCATATGATGTATCTTTGTTTGACCTATGACCACAGGATAGTTGATGGTGCGCCGGCTGTTCAATTCCTGCAAAGGGTAAAGCGCTACCTTGAGAATCCGGATGAAATGATCAAAAAAAAGGCTTAAGAGGAGAATCAAAAATGAACAGAACACGGTTATCAATTGTCGAAGCAAAAAGTAGACGAAAAATTCTGGCGCGGATACTTCGGGATACTAACTTGGTTACGGGCATAATTGAAATATGCAGAGAAAGCAAGATAATAACCGGATCGGTTGAGATCGCGATAGGGAGTTTGCGCTATGCCGAGATATCCTGGGCAGTACCGAGCAATAAGACCAAAAGGGGGTCTGAGAGAACGAAACCGATGCGTATTGAAGGACCGCTGGAATTCGTTGCCGGGCAGGGGTTGGTATGTTTGGCGGATCAGGCAAAACCTGTAATACATTTCCACGGCGTTGTATGTGATCCTAAAGGGCGGGCTTGGGGAGGACATTTTCTCCTTGAAGGCGATAATCCGGTACATTCCACCATGGATATAGTTATTAATGAAATAGATGGAGGATATATGGCTTGGGAGTATGATGAAGAAATTGATTTGGAGCTTCCGGTGCCCAAAGCGCAAAGATAATAAAACCGTTAACAAGAAGGAGTTGGCGAGTATACCCAAAAACACCCGGATCTCACAGCGATTGCAAACCTAAATATGCGGCAATACCTGCATTTCATGGTGCAATATCCCCATTCATCCCGGAGCTCTTAAGTACTAAGGAGAAATGGTATAAATAAACGATCGCCGTAAGTCGGATAAAAATGAGGAAGTTTTGAGGAGGAGGCTATAGAATTGCTAGTATTGGAAAAGAAAGATTATCTGGAAATGTACAGGCTGCTGTATCTGACGAGATACACAGAGGAAAAGATGGTGGAGTACCATCATCATACAGCAATCCCTGAACTTCCTCATGTCAGTATCGGACAGGAAGCTATATCGATCGGCACTTGTTATAATCTAAGTAAAGAGGATCTGGTAATACCGTCGCTGAGGACCAGAGGCGCCTTTCTCGCCAAGGGTATATCCTCCCGGACGCTGATGGCGGGAGCCTTTGGTAAAGCGACCGGCGCGGCAAGAGGGAAAAACACCTCGCATCACATGGGGGATAAAGAAAGAGGTGTAATTGCCGGGACGGGCGTTGTAGCGGGGCATATACCGATTGGTGTTGGCACGGCTCTTGCGTCAAAGCTCTCTAAAAGAAATTATGTAACAGTAGTATATTTCGGGGACGGGGCTACAAACAGGGGGGATTTTCATGAATCCCTGAATCTTGCCGCTATTTGGAAGCTTCCGGTTGTTTTCGTGTGTGAGAATAATCTGTATGCTATCTCCACGCCGAGTTCGTATCATATGGCTATTACCGATATTGCCGAGAGGGCAAACTCTTACGGGATTAAAGGCGTTACGGTTGACGGCAATGATCTTATTGCTGTGTATGAGGCTGCTCAGGCAGCCTATGACAGGGCGAGAAGCGGAGAGGGACCAACCCTTTTGGAATGCAAGACCTACCGCTGGCGCGGGCATTCTGAGCGTGATCCGCGTGATTCCAGGAATCCGGAAGAGATCGAATCCTGGAAGAAGAAGTGCCCAGTTAAGCGCTACAAGGAGCATCTTACAGCAGAAAAAATTGCCACCCCAAAAGAACTGGCGGAAATTGAAGAGCAAGTTAAGGAAGAGGTGCAGGACGCTATTAAATTTGCGGAGGTAAGTCCTTATCCCGCACAAGAAGAAACACTGACTAACGTATACGCTTGATAAAGAGGTGAATTTAGTGAAAAGAATAACCGTACGCGAGGCGATAAGAGAAGCCTTGGCTGAGGAAATGGAAAAAGATCAAAGTGTGATTCTGATTGGCGAGGATATCGGACACTATGGCGGAACCCTCCAGGTGACTGTGGGATTATGGGAAAGGTTCGGCGAAGAGAGGGTTTTAGACACGCCGATTTCGGAGAATGCCATTACCGGAGCCGCGATCGGCGCTGCCATGATGGGGTACAGACCGGTCCTGGAAATAATGTTTGCCGACTTTCTTCCTCTGGCTTCAGACCAAATTGTCAATAATGCCGCCAAAATGTGCTATGCCTATGACGGGGAGATGCAGGTTCCCCTGGTGATCAGGGCTCCTTTTGGCGCCGGGACAAGATCGGGAATGCACCACTGCCAGAATTTTGAGGCCTGGTTTGCCCATGTGCCCGGGATCAAAGTCGTGATGCCCTCCAATGCTTATGACGCCAAGGGGCTGCTCAAAGCTGCCATTAGGGACAACAATCCGGTGATATATTTAGAGCACAAGATGTTGTATGGTGCGCGGAACGAGATTCCGGAAGATGACTTTATTGTTCCGATTGGCAAAGCGGATGTAAAAAAATCTGGTGATGAAATCACGATTGTTGCCTGTGGAGCTATGGTGCAAAAGGCCCTGAGGGCGTCGGAGTCACTTGAAAAAACGGGGATAAAGGCGGAAGTGATAGATCTTCGCAGCATTAAGCCGATAGACCATGAGACGATAGTTGAGTCGGTGATCAAAACAGGGAGGCTGTTAATTGTGCATGAAGCCGGTTTGACAGGGGGAATAGGAGGTGAAATAGCAGCTATTGCGGCTAAAGAGGCTTTCGGTTATTTGGACGCTCCCATTGAGAGGATTGGAGCGCCGGATACTCCCGTTCCTTTTAGTCCTGTCTTGGAGGATTTTTATATTCCCAGTGAGGAGCAAATAGTGCAAAAAGTCAGGGATATGCTAGTCGGAGGATTAGGTTGAGCATTTTCAAATTGGTGTCTTATTAATTTATGAAAGGACGGATCAGAGTGTTCAAAAGAGAGACTTTCCTGGGTATTCTTTGTTTAGTATTAATCGTCGCCATGCTTGCTGTCGGCTGTTCCAAACCTGCTACGGAAAACAAAGAGGCGCAGCCAGCCCAAAAGAAGATTGTAGCAAAACTTGGACATGTGCTTGCCCCGAATACGCCTTTTCAGATGGGAGCCGAGAAGTTTGCAGAACTGGTGACAAAGAAAACCAACGGTCAAGTGGAGATTCAGATTTATCCCAATTCACAGCTCGGAGCTGACAGGGATTTGATCGAAGGACAAAAAATGGGAACCATTGAATTTGCTCTTCCCGGAACAAGTATTTTTTCTCAATATGAAGCCTCTATAGCAGTGTTTGGGTTGCCGTTCTTATTTAAAGATCGCGCGGAGGTTTATAAAGTACTCGATGGCCCAGTCGGTCAAGAGCTGTATGGAGTATCAGAAAAGCAAAACATCAAGGTTTTGGCGTTGTTTGAATCGGGATTCAGACAGCTTGGAACGACAAGAAAAGCAGTAAACAGCATTGCTGATTTAAAAGGTTTAAAAATCAGAGTTCCTCAAGGTGATTTATATGTCAAAACCTGGAAAGCATTGGGAGTAAATCCGACCCCGATGGCTTGGAACGAACTTTTTACCGCCTTGCAGACAGGAGTCGTAGATGGAGAAGAAGCGCCGCTTACAATCTTTGCTTCATCAGGATTTGGCGAGGTTGTCAAGAACTTCGCATATATCAACTACTTGTATGATCCCGTTATGCTTACGGTAAGCAACAAGTTTTGGACGCAATTAACGCCGGAGCTGCAAAAGGCCATAGAAGAAGCTGCGGTTGAAGCCAGGGATTATCAGCGCAAACAGGTTCAGGAACTGGAAAAAGTTACAGAGGATGATTTAAAAGCAAAACAGGCAGTCAAATTTACCAATCCGGATCTAACGCCCTTCCAGGATGCCATGAAGTCGGTATATGAAGGGTATGCTGATAAAGAGACATTAAACAAGATATTAAAAGCTCTTAATCGGTAATTGTTGAAATTGGGGCAAAGCGGTTATGCTTTGCCCCAAGAAATAAAGTTGCGGAGGGGCTGGGACGATGATAAAGAAACCTTGTATTGATAAGAATGAAATAGCCCGTATATTTCCGGTGATCAAAGAATTAAAGGATCAAGAATTGGGCGCAAAAATAACCGGGGTTTGGGCGGAGTTATTTAACAAGAGCAAATGGGATGGGATTGAGGATGCCTGCTGGAGCCCGGGCGTTAACACGCAAAGGCTTGTAGATCATATCAATGTAACCGTATTATCCGCGTTAAGGATCAGCGAGCTTATCGAACAATACCAAAACATAAAATTTGATCGCGACATTATAATCACCATGGGTTTATTGCATGATGTGAGTAAAATTGTCGAGTATGAACCGGACGGTGCAGGCGGTTATAAGAAATCGGAGATAGGTGAGAAGATACAGCATGCTGTTTTCGGCGCTATCAGCGCATATAATATGGGTTTATCCTTGGATATAATCCATCTGATCCTGACTCATACGCCTCTTTCAAAAATGAAGCCGCTTATGAAAGAGGGCATACTCTTTACATATGTTGATTCGTGTGACGCAGATATGATTCATTTTGAAAACGGGCTGCCGATAACGTTAAAAGACTAAAATTCTCGTTTCAAAGATAGGGGGTGCTGGGCTTGAAGTATTTAAAAATCATTGACAGGGCTATAGAATCATTCTGCAAATACAGCCTGTGCTTGCTATTCATAATGATCATTATAGCCGGTTTTATGCAGGTGTTTTGGAGGTACGCGTTAAATAATCCGTTAACCTGGTCGGATGAATTATGCAGGTATGGCATGATCTGGCTCACATTTATCGGCGCAGGGCTTGGTGTAAAAAGATATTCACATATCACTATAGATATCTTAAAAGGTTACCTGCCGGAATCTGTTAACGCTAAGATTGAAAGATTGAACTCTTTATTTATCTTGGTATTTTCGCTGGTAATTATTTATTTTGGAGCGATTATAGCATTCCAGAATATGAACCAGTTCTCGCCGGGATTGTATATACCAATGGGAACCATCTATCTGGTAATGCCAATAGGCGGGCTGATTATGCTGTTTTATTCTTCCCTGCAATTGTTTCAATTACAAAAAAAAATATAGCTCGCAGAAACTGCAAGAAGGGGGGACACAATTTTGTCCGCAACGTTAATTGGCTTGTTTGTAGTGTTTATCACTTTATTAATATTCTATCTGCCCATATCTTTCAGTATCGGGATAGCCTCTTTGGTGGCTTTATTGATAA
>Ga0228535_1003235_pt1 | contig 12391 bp, 11 predicted proteins | sample SJ1metagenome_FD_168457 | JGI IMG/M metagenome (GOLD analysis project Ga0228535, IMG submission 168457) | Enriched culture of PCE-dechlorinating microbial communities from Ithaca, New York, USA - SJ1 | ecosystem: Engineered > Modeled > Simulated communities (microbial... > Unclassified | place... | reverse complement strand
CGGTGCCGTAGATCTCTTTCAGGTGTCCGGCAATCTCCCGGGTTGTCATTCCCCGGGCATACATCGACAGGATCTTATCGTCGAAACCCTTGAATTCACGCTGGTGTTTGGGGACGATCGCCGGCTCAAAGTCGCCTTCCCGATCGCGCGGAACCTCGATTTCCAGCGGCCCCTGGTCGGAACGCAAGGTCTTCTTCGTTTTGCCGTTCCGCCTGTTTGATGTGTCCTTTTCCGTTTGATCGTTCTTTTCGTAGCCAAGCTGGTCGGTCATCTCGGCATCCATAGCCCGCTCTATCAGGGCTTTGGTAAGCTGTTTTAACAGCCCTTCCGGACCTGTAATGTCCTCAGGCCCTTTGTAATCCTTCAGCAGTTCGTCCAGAACTTCCTTGGATATGGCCATACTCGCTCCTTAAAGTAGTATAGCCGTTTACACAAAATTTGTTACATGCTCAAGCAAAGGCCGTAAAGTCGTCTCTTGGGGGGAAAGCCTATGTCTATGCCCCTTATATTCTATTGCGTACCTTGAATCTTTGGAGAAATATTTCTGTCGTGACAATCCCTGATGATATTCGCCTCTTAATTGAATCGACATATGCACCTTGGGAAGGTGAACCTATTGCATGGTCAGATTTGTCCAATGAATGGTTTGGGTCTAATTCTGCTAAAGAAATGTTGGCCGCTTTGAGTTCAAATGTATGGCAGGTTGCGTTGCATGATGAAGAAGGTGTCCAAACCCGTATAAATGAAATATCTACTGTTACAACGGTTCTCTGCACTGAAAAAAAGGGGAATAAATTCATTTTTATTGACGGGAAAGAAGCAGTGGTCGAAAAGTCGAAATATTCTCTTGCTATTGCTCAAGCGATCAATCGAAATTTGGTTAAGATTCCTAAATATTGCTTTTCTGAAGTATTCGTATCAAATGAAACATTTCCAGAATACCTCTACGGCGAACAGGCGATCGGTATTGTGTCCTCTGATGGCAGTACTGCTATTGAAGGAATTAAGGGACATTTAATAACCTATACAAATGAATTTGGTCTACAAATACGAAAAACATCCGCAAAGGAGAAGGCATGAACGTAGCATTTGACCCATGGATACCAGTCATGACCATGAGCGGAGAAAGCCAACTTGCGAGTTTGTATACAATATTTACCGAAGGAGAGGGTTTAGCCGATCTTGCAGTTCGCCCTCATGAGAGAGTTGCACTTATGAGACTTTTTATTTGTGTCGCACATGCAGCTCTCAACGGCCCGCAGAATTATGATGAATGGTGTAAGGTCCCCGAGCGCTTAAGAGAAGCCGCTTCAGAATACCTGAAAGCTTGGAAGGATTCATTTGAACTTTTTCATCCAACGAAACCGTGGCTGCAAGTTGCTTCCCTAAAACCTTCCAAGGAAAATGATGAAGACTCTCTTACCTCAGTGAATAAATTAGATTTTTCACTCGCTTCGTCTCTCTTTAACCATTTTCAGGATACTAAGGAGATAGTGTTCACTGAGTCTCAATTGGCAATTGGTTTATTGACTATCCAAAATTTTTCAACATGCGGGCTTATTTCTCAGCCGATTTGGGAGGGAACCCTTACTGCGAAATCAGCAAAGGATGCACCATGTATCGCATCTTCAATGTATCATGTTTTTCTACTTGCTGACAATTTATATACGACAATTTGTGAAAATATTTGTGATTTCAATGAATTAACTTTTTTATATAATAATAAGAAAGATCTTTGGCTAGGTCGACCTGTTTGGGAATACGAATCAATCAAGAAAGCCAACGACTCATTAACACAAACTTTTTTAGGCCGATTAGTTCCTCTTTCACGTGCAGTATTATTGAAAAAGGGAAGTTCAATAATGCTTTATGGGGAAGGACTACGATATAAGTCTTTTCCAGAATACACACAAGAATTTAATACATCTGTTACTATTAGAATAGTGAAAAAAAAGGAAGTGAGAGTTCTAGTAGGAGCTAAAACCTGGAGCCGTCCATGGCGACAACTTGACGCTATTTTACAGTATAATCAACAAGATAGGACTATATCACAACATGCAATTCCTCTAAACCATTTAAGTGGGAAGCCAATTGATATATGGGTTGGTGCATTACTAAGAAACCCTGGGAAACAGGATATACTCGATACTGTTGAATCAAGGTTCCATATCCCAGAACAGCTCCGTTCTGCTAATGGTTGTGCGACGTACGCACATGAAGTAGAAGAGTCAGAGAAAATTTTTAACAAGCTTGATAAAGCTATTTATTTTTATAAAAGTTTGCTAGATCCTGTAGGTAATACAAGTATCGGATCATCGGCATTATCTTATTATTGGACCTCTGTAGAAAATAATCTTTTACTTCTTATGGCTTATATCAATGCAATCGACACAGATAATGCAGTTCAGAAAAAAGAAACATGGCATAAAATGCTTTTTAAATCAGCTTGTGAAGCATATCAATTGGTTTGTAATAAAGATACCCCTCGTCAAATGATGGCCTTTTTAAAGGGATGGCATTGGTTGACCTCATAAATATTAAGAAAAAGGGTCATATAGAACCCTCGAAGGAGGATATATGGGTGGATTGTTTGAGCAATTACGCTGGTACCGACAAAGGGACAGTCGTGGTTTTTTTTCGAATCTACGTTGTTATTTAGTGGAAAACAAACGACAGAGGGCTTGGCCGGCACTAAATCGATTAAATGTGGCTATAGGGGATGATAATTCGAGCTTTATTGCTGCATGGTATGCGACTTATCCTGAGGAAACTAAAGAAGGGAATTTAGGGACAGTTTGTAGACTTATTGGGATAAAACGAGGAGAAACACAAAGCAGAGATGATAGACTGTCACCAATGGAACGGCGTTTTCAACAACTGTTGGCCTCTGAGAAGGGCGGGGAACTTACGAATCGTATTACCCGTATAATTTTTATGGCTAAAAGCCAAAACATTCCCATAAATTATGAACAACTACAGAAAGATATTTCATATTGGAATGACCGCACAAAAACTGCATGGGCACAAGCGTTCTGGACACCTGATACAAAAATTTCTCCTAACTGAGGTCTTACTATGAGTTGGCTTGTTCGGATGAATATTAATTCTCTTTTGGCGTACAAAAATAAATTTATAGATAGCTATGCTTGGCATCAAGCGTTATGGGAATGTTTTCCAAATAGCCCGAATAAGAAACGTGATTTTCTTACCCGTATTGATGAGCATCCTCGCGGTTTTACAGTATGGCTATTGAGCTTTGAAAAACCATTGTGCCCTATATGGTGTCCAAAGGAACAATTTGCCATTAAAGAAATTTCTTCATCATTTTTTTTCCATCGATTTTATGCATTTGATTTGTGTGCGAATCCTACGCGAGCTGTAGTACAAAGAAACTTAAATGGCGAGCCGATTCTCAATTCTAAAGGTAAAATCAAACGGGGTAAACGTATTCCCTTGGTTCAAAAAGATGAATTGATGTCGTGGATTGAAAGAAAAGCCCGCATGGGAGGATTTAGAATTGTTGATTCAGCTTCGTTAGAGATAGGTCCTTTGGTTGAATCTTTTTTTTCAAAAAAAGGGAATAAGGCATACCATGGCACTGTACAATTCCGTGGAATTCTAGAAGTCATCGATCGAGATGTATTCCAGAAAACATATTATTCTGGCATTGGTGGAGCAAAAGGTTTTGGATATGGCCTTCTGTTGTTGGCTCCTATGAGCCATCAGTAAAACTTTTCTTTAAGGAGATAGCGATGAAGCATTTAGATTTGCACATTATTCAATCTGTACCGGTAGTATGTCTTAACCGCGATGATTTAAACTCTCCCAAGACAGCCGTTTTTGGTGGTACCCAGCGTGCACGAGTATCAAGCCAGTCCTGGAAACGTGCAATAAGAGAATATGCCAAAGAACTAACCCCTGGATATTTTAAAGGCGAGCGAACACGGTTGATGTATGAACCGCTCTGTAACGCAATGAAAGTTTGCGGGTTGTCTGAAGAAGAGGCTGATACTGGAGCAAAATCAATTATCGATGCTTTAGTAAAAATTGATAAAAACTCAAAAGAAGGAATTAAATCCACAACATTGTATTTTCTATCACCATTAGAAATAGAAACACTCGCAAGAGTGTATGCAGAGAACAAAGATACAAAAAAAGCAATTAAAGCGATTGATGCCAAATCTTTGAAAGACGCAGCAGATATTTCTTTATTTGGAAGAATGGTCGCAAGTGCCCCCTCTCTCAACATTGAAGGGGCTTCTATGTTCTCTCATGCATTGTCTACCCATAAAGTTGACAATGAAATTGATTTTTTTGCTGCTGTGGATGATTTGCAGCCAGAAGAAGATGCCGGTGCAGGAATGACCAGCACTCTGGAGTTTAATTCAGCGACCTATTATCGTTTTGCCGCATTAAATCTCGATATGCTGGCTGATGATAAACATTTGAGCCCTCTGAGTCTTGATGAGCGAAGAACAGTTGTCCGAACATTCATTGAGGCCACAATAAAAGCAGTGCCAGGCGCCCGAAGAAATTCAATGAACGGGAATACCTTGCCTGCATATGTGCTTGGAATCGTACGTGAAAAAGGCCATCCAATACAACTAGTAAATGCTTTTGAAAAGCCTGTATGGTCCAAAGAAGGATATCTTGTACAGTCTATCAAACAACTCAATGATGAATATACACAGCAAAAAGAAGTCTGGGGCATAGAAGATGTCTATGCAAAAGCCATTCCTGATATTAGTTTAAAACAATTTCTCGATGAGGTTGTAAATTATGTCGTCTGAAAAAGGATACCTGTCTCTCCGCCTCGATGGACCATTACAATCTTGGGGTTTTGATAGCCAGTACAACAAGAGAAATACAGGTTTGATGCCGACAAAAAGTGCAATTGCAGGAATGTGTTGTGCTGCTAAAGGTTATTTGAGGGGCAGTCTGGAGGAAAAAGAATTCCTTGCCAAGTTTTCTGAACTCAACATGCTTGTAATCGTAATTCCCCGTTTTCAAGAATATATCTATGGGAAAAATGTGAGACGCCGGGAATTGGAAGTGCGGCGCTTGCAGGACTACCACACGGTACAAAATACAAGGAAAGCAAACGGAGAGTTAAACCAAGATTGTGTGCTTACCTACAGGCAGTATTTAAATGATGCTCTATTTGGAGTCATCCTGTCTGGTGACAAGGTGCTCCTTCAAGGAATCGCAGAGCGTCTTGCTGATCCTGTATGGGGAATATGGCTTGGGAGGAAGGCTTGCATACCATCGGCGCCTGTCCTTGCAGGTACTAAGGGGCAAACAGGTGTTGTGAAGGGGTCGCAAAAAGAAGCTCTAAACACACTAATAGGAGAAACCACTCTTGAAACTTTTAATTATCAGGAAGATGTTGATTCCTTTTTAAATGGCAAAGATTCAATTCCGGATAAGCCGGTTTCCTTTGCGTCTGGAAATCGAAAATTCTCACTGCGGAGAATTAGAAACCATGAAGCAAAACGATAAGTGAGACATATGCGTATCCCTTCTTCTCCTATCTCCATTAAAGAACGGAATTCGATGATTTTTTTAAAATATGGACTTCTTGATGTCCAAGATGGTGCATTTGTATTAGTTGATGAGAAGGGTGTCAGAATACAAATCCCTATAGGAGGCATCGTCTGTCTTTTTCTGGAACCAGGAACAACCATAACTCATGCGGCAGTCAATCTTGCAGCTGATGTAGGAACCCTGCTCGTCTGGGTGGGCGAAGGAGGAGTGCGACTCTATGCTGCTGGTCAGCCAGGAGGCGCCAGGTCTGACAAGCTTCTATATCAGGCAAAATTGGCACTTGATGATAGCTTAAGAATAAAAGTGGTAAGAGCAATGTACCAGTATCGTTTTAAGGATACCCCACCAGCAAGACGTAGCATTGAGCAACTACGGGGCATAGAAGGTGTTCGAGTGCGAACCATGTATGAATTGCTCGCCCCAAAATATAGGGTCCCCTGGAAGAAAAGAAAATATGATCCGAATAATTGGAGTAACGCTGATCCAATTAATCAGACATTGAACGCAGCCAACCATGCACTTTATGGTATTTGCGAAGCCGCGATACTTGCTGCCGGCTATGCACCAGCGATAGGATTTATTCATACAGGTAAACCTCTCTCATTTGTGTATGATATTGCTGACCTAGTAAAATTTGAGACAGTAGTACCATTGGCTTTTCAGATAATTGGGAGTAATAGTCCCAATCCAGTTCGAGATGTACGGTTAAAATGTCGAGATAGTTTCAAAGAATCAAAATTGCTGAAAACACTTATCCCTACTATTGAAGAGATCTTGGCCGCTGGAGAGGTCTCCCCTCCAGCGGCTAGCCCCGTAGCAGTGTCAATAGCAATTCCAAATAAAGAAGGCATAGGTGATGCTGGTCATCGTAACTGAGGCTATTCCAGATCGCCTTCGTGGTTATCTGAGCCGATGGCTATTAGAAGTCAGGGCAGGAGTTTTTATTGGTAAATACTCTACACGAGTAAGAGAGATGCTAGTTAAGACAATCACAACTAATGTAGAAGATGGGAATGTCGTCGTTGCTTGGTCAGTCAATAATGAAAGTGGATTTGACTTTGAAACTATTGGGAAAAATAGGCGAAGGTCTGTTTTATTTGATGGCTTAAAACTCATTTCATTTCTTCCTGCTGAAGCAACAAACCAAACGGAGATAAAAACGATATCAAGTTCTTTTACATCATTAGGGAAGGGTAGGAATCAGGAGAAAAATTCGGTAGATTTTATTGATTCTTCTATTTCATTGTCTTGAATAGATATGATAAGAAGATGTTCCCCGCGTATGCGGGGATGAACCGAAAGCTGTCTGTGCCCAGGTCGAATTCTACGTATGTTCCCCGCGTATGCGGGGATGAACCGGATAATCGTCAAGTTTCGTGGCTTGGTGGTGGATGTTCCCCGCGTATGCGGGGATGAACCGAACAGCGGCTGCCGTCGTGCATCGCCTGAGCCATGTTCCCCGCGTATGCGGGGATGAACCGGGCTGAAAAACAGTCAAAACTCAAAGAAACAGATGTTCCCCGCGTATGCGGGGATGAACCGGAATACCAGACAGCCGCGAAGCCCCAGGGTCCATGTTCCCCGCGTATGCGGGGATGAACCGTATTTGTATTGCTTTCTTGTATTCATAAACCCATGTTCCCCGCGTATGCGGGGATGAACCGTGCTCGATTGCCCCTATGACAAGGGGGTCTATATGTTCCCCGCGTATGCGGGGATGAACCGAGATCAGGTCGCTCGGTGAAGATTATGTAATCATGTTCCCCGCGTATGCGGGGATGAACCGAGTATCGGCTACGTGGAGATTATCCTCGACAAATGTTCCCCGCGTATGCGGGGATGAACCGGAGATATATCCCAGCGGTAGTATTGGCGAGCTATGTTCCCCGCGTATGCGGGGATGAACCGATGACGATGCGCTTTACCACGATGCTGACGTAATGTTCCCCGCGTATGCGGGGATGAACCGACGCTATAAGCAATCCAACCATACTATCCCCCATGTTCCCCGCGTATGCGGGGATGAACCGCCTGATACCTTCGTCCTTATCCCCGCTAGAGCATGTTCCCCGCGTATGCGGGGATGAACCGAAAGGCCGGCAAAACAAAAGGTAGTGATTCTCATGTTCCCCGCGTATGCGGGGATGAACCGTCGATCCTGAAAGATCTTATCGGGGTCAAAGAATGTTCCCCGCGTATGCGGGGATGAACCGGTGGCGACCGAGAACAAGCGGTACCTTACCGTATGTTCCCCGCGTATGCGGGGATGAACCGGGGCGGCACAGGGTAAGGGCGTATTGGGAGGCATGTTCCCCGCGTATGCGGGGATGAACCGGACGAAAGCGCGTATATCCGCGTGCTGATAGGATGTTCCCCGCGTATGCGGGGATGAACCGGGATAGACCGTGCCAGTAAACAAGGCGAACCAAATGTTCCCCGCGTATGCGGGGATGAACCGAGTTTCTGAAATGGGTTCAGGGTTATTATGCGATGTTCCCCGCGTATGCGGGGATGAACCGGTCCTCGCAACCGCCAGGGAGCGGGGCGAGGCATGTTCCCCGCGTATGCGGGGATGAACCGGCCTTTGCTCAAATTGTCCCTGAACGCCTGCAATGTTCCCCGCGTATGCGGGGATGAACCGGTCCTCGCCTCTTTCTATTGGAAGAGCGACTAATGTTCCCCGCGTATGCGGGGATGAACCAGGGCTTCATTGTGTGCTTCTTGTGCCTCTTTTGATGTTCCCCGCGTATGCGGGGATGAACCAGGAATACGGCGCGGACCTCATCGAGGTTTCAGCATGTTCCCCGCGTATGCGGGGATGAACCGTTTCCCATTTGCGGTAATTGTGAGGGCTTGATATGTTCCCCGCGTATGCGGGGATGAACCGTAATTATCAATTTGGGGGAGACGCAGGAGTCGATGTTCCCCGCGTATGCGGGGATGAACCGGAAACGTGGCGTTTGCCATATGGCGGGCCTAAATGTTCCCCGCGTATGCGGGGATGAACCGTATCGTTTGTAGTGATTCGGAGACCGGGAAGAATGTTCCCCGCGTATGCGGGGATGAACCGACCGTCTATTCCGAGATCCTGCACATCTGTCCATGTTCCCCGCGTATGCGGGGATGAACCGGCTATAGTCGCAGCCATTATCACGCTTTCCGGATGTTCCCCGCGTATGCGGGGATGAACCGTCCACAGTGTCGGAGAGCGTGGAGAGCGCCTTATGTTCCCCGCGTATGCGGGGATGAACCGAATGGAAAGACAGTAGAAGAATCGTTGCTGTCATGTTCCCCGCGTATGCGGGGATGAACCGGAAAATCCCGGTAGCAAGCCAGGATTCCTCTCATGTTCCCCGCGTATGCGGGGATGAACCGGACTGCGTGGGTAAAATTCCCCGTGATCCCGGCATGTTCCCCGCGTATGCGGGGATGAACCGTATTCAGGGAGGAGCGCGGTTGGGCGGGTCATATGTTCCCCGCGTATGCGGGGATGAACCGGCAAACTGCCCATTCATGTTCACCCCTCCTTCATGTTCCCCGCGTATGCGGGGATGAACCGATTCCCATTTTACTCGTTCGTTTTTGAGAAACATGTTCCCCGCGTATGCGGGGATGAACCGGTCTTCCCGACGAGCGTACCATCGAGCCCGTCATGTTCCCCGCGTATGCGGGGATGAACCGATAATTCGCCGGTGCCTTTGAAGGTGTTGTTTATGTTCCCCGCGTATGCGGGGATGAACCGGATCTCGAGGATGCAAAAAAAAGAATAGAAAAATGTTCCCCGCGTATGCGGGGATGAACCGCTTACGCCAGCACAGGTTGAATTTCAGCGAAAATGTTCCCCGCGTATGCGGGGATGAACCGATAATTCGCCGGTGCCTTTGAAGGTGTTGTTTATGTTCCCCGCGTATGCGGGGATGAACCGCGTTCTGTAGGTATGCGGCAGGCCGGAAACGGATGTTCCCCGCGTATGCGGGGATGAACCGCCTGCCTTGTGCGACCGACCTGTCGCCTACCGATGTTCCCCGCGTATGCGGGGATGAACCCGCCTCAATCTCCTCCGGCGGTACGTTGCCACCATGTTCCCCGCGTATGCGGGGATGAACCGATACATGCAGGCGGTATGCGATGAGCGGCCAGATGTTCCCCGCGTATGCGGGGATGAACCGATATGTCTTCCCAAACCGCCGCCCGGCGACCAATGTTCCCCGCGTATGCGGGGATGAACCGGTCGTCTATTTCCTCGGACATACCGAGGTGGAATGTTCCCCGCGTATGCGGGGATGAACCGAGCGTCAAATCTGCTCAACTGCTCAGTGATGAATGTTCCCCGCGTATGCGGGGATGAACCGGGCAAATTATTTGCCGACATGATCCTGCGCCCATGTTCCCCGCGTATGCGGGGATGAACCGGGGCGGCTCTTTGCGCTCCGCAGGTCTAGAGGATGTTCCCCGCGTATGCGGGGATGAACCGGTGAAAAATACAAATCGTATAGTCTGGCTTCTATGTTCCCCGCGTATGCGGGGATGAACCGTCGATCACCTGCTGCCAAATTCCGTTGACGGCATGTTCCCCGCGTATGCGGGGATGAACCGTTCAGGGAACACCAATTCGTCGGGGTGATGGAATGTTCCCCGCGTATGCGGGGATGAACCGGACGCCACCGGGGAGTCGTTTTGATCATAGAGATGTTCCCCGCGTATGCGGGGATGAACCGGCGCAGGAACTCCAAGATATGGGAATGAACGAATGTTCCCCGCGTATGCGGGGATGAACCGGGTGCAGGGGCGTCTATGCGTGGTACGAGGTAATGTTCCCCGCGTATGCGGGGATGAACCGATCGACGCTTACCTTGCCGCCCCAAGCGAGAGATGTTCCCCGCGTATGCGGGGATGAACCGTCATGGGCATAAATCTGGTTTCGTCAGCCCAGATGTTCCCCGCGTATGCGGGGATGAACCGTGTCGATGCGCCCGAAGCGCTCTTTTTTAAAAAAGCAATAGCCTTCATGAAAAGCAGGGTTCCGGTGACGAAAGACGAGTGGACTGCTCTCGAGCCTAAGCTACGTTTCAGGGCGTTCACGGTGGCCGCGCTCTCAAGCCATGACGGCATCGAACAGGTGCGTCGCATGATTACCTCAGCTATCGACGAGGGCAAGGACGTCGGACAATTCTGGACGGAAGCCAGAGCACTCGACGCCGCGGGGCGTGCGGCGGAGTTCGCTAGAGAGCAGCCTGAATACCTTGAGTTTGTAGGCATCGACGACGGGAATCAATCGGATATCTGTTACGCGCTCACCCATCCCGCGATCATTCTGCCAACGACACATCCTTTTTGGAAGACACACTGGCCGCCCCTGCACTTTAAGTGTCGTTCCACTGTACGGGGCATTTACTCCGAAGAAATGGATCAGATCCGCGAGGAGAATCCAGAATGGAAGCCTTCCGACGTGGAATCTCTTGACCAGGAGCCAGTAGCTAAAGGATTTGGTGGCAATCCTATCGAAACCGAATCATTTTACCAGATGACGCCAAGTATGGTAGAGCGCGCACGAGAGTATGGGATCATGCATGATATTGAAGTATTCGCCGAAAGCCTTGGGATAAAGCGACGCGATATTGAGATCATAAGCGCCGAAGGCAAGAAGACCATGGCGTCGCCGAAGCCCCGCGCTAAAAAGACCATTTCCTCTGCGGTGGAAATATCCTTCTCTGCTATCCAAGACGCTAGGATTAAGACTATGGCCGAGAGGGCCTTTAAAAATGCCCCGGATGAGGTTCGCACCATAGTAGCCGCCCATATCGATGATTTCTCATATAGGCTCGCTCCGCCCCGCGGGCGGTCATATTATAGCCCCTCAACAAAAACGATCGTCGTGCGGCGCAGCTCCGGGCCAGACGTCTTTGTTCATGAGTTCGGGCACGGCCTTGATTACGAGATGCTCTCTTCATTTATAAAAAGTGCCGAATTTAAGGCAGCCTTCAACGAGGATCTATCGTCGCTTATTGACACTAAAACTGGGACCATTTTTGAGTTGGGGGAAAGGCTCAAGCAAGACATGGTCGACAAAGGCTGGGAGAATCTTCCGGCGGCGAGCGATCTTTTCTCGGGACTTACCTGTGGAAGAATCCAGGGACGGTGGGGACACCCTATGCGATACTGGCACATTCCAGGAAGGCGCGAGGTTGAAGTTTTTGCGGATCTCTTTACCGTTAAAGCCTCGGGCGATACGGCACTATGGAGCGAGCTTTCTGCCTATGCGTCGCGAACGTGCAAAGCCGTTGAAGATGCCCTTGCGAGGAGGTAACATACCGCTATGTATGAAGGAAGAATGCCTGAGAAACTCGGCGAACTTATCGATCGGTACCATGAGCGGTTTAAGGATGATGCGAACGATGGTTTTTCCCTTTTTGATACCACATTGTCTCATGACGCTCTTGTTGTCCGCCTCGAACGAGCCCTTGTCGAGGGGAAACCTTACGATCCCCAGGCCGAAGAGTGGGACGAAAAAACCCGGAAAGCGGTCGAATCGGGTGAGATGATTTTCTAAAAACCGTGACTTTTTGAGGAAGTTTCGCATCAGCCTAGGTACCGTTACCTCTGACTTGCCCGTCAACCTGTTTAAAAAGTGTTTAAATTTGATCGAACCACCATAGATGGTGAAATTCCACGGTTTTTGATTTTGGACGCGTCCACGGCAATCCTCCGCATTTTTTGACATTCCGCCACTTTCGAGCAAATCGCCCCGATCCTCGCCATCATAAGGGGCATGAAGACCATAAAACGGGAACTCGCTCACATTGGCATGTTCGGCCCCGACGGAATCGTCGTCACTAAGACCGATCTT
>Ga0228535_1003233_pt1 | contig 12417 bp, 9 predicted proteins | sample SJ1metagenome_FD_168457 | JGI IMG/M metagenome (GOLD analysis project Ga0228535, IMG submission 168457) | Enriched culture of PCE-dechlorinating microbial communities from Ithaca, New York, USA - SJ1 | ecosystem: Engineered > Modeled > Simulated communities (microbial... > Unclassified | place... | reverse complement strand
GTGATTCAGGCATTTTCCTGGAGGTCTTGAGCGAGGTCTTGGGTTCCCCGGCGGGAGAAAGACCGTTTTCCTCTATAAGGGTGTTCACGATAGTGATGATCTCAGCCTTCTCTGACACATTCTCGATGGTGTCGATCAGCTGCTGGTAGATTTCTAAAGCCTTCTGCTCTTTTTCCTTGTCTGTCATGTCTCCATTGTAACAGAGGTTTTCTGTTCAGTAAATCTAATTTACTTTACTACGCGAAAAGAGCCTAAAATTATCGCTCTCATGGATAGGGAGAAGCATATGAAACTGAGTATACAGAACTTCGGACCGATAACCGACGGGTTCGTTGAAAAAGAATTCAGGAAATAACAGATTTCACAATGATAATTGGACCGCAAGGCTCGGGTAAAAGCACAATAGCAAAAGCATTATCAACATTGATGTGGATTGAGAAGGCTCTCCTAAGGGGTGATTTTACTGAAAAATTTTGGTAAATCCAATTTTCTCCAGGGAATTGACTTTGCATTGACGTTCTTGAGCGCCGGGGAGAAGAGCCGAAAGATGATGACTTCTTGGAAGAAAGGGATTCCATTGAACTCGAACTGCGCGGATGATCCGTTCTTCTTTGAGGTTGAGTTCCATGAACCTTCATTGAGGGAGTACCAATATGTCCGGTATGGTTTCTCATTCACATGGATGCGCGATGATGCATCAGGTCAACGGATTGTCGATGAATGGCTGGAGATGAGAGAAAGTGAGAGTGTCAAATATACAAGGTATCTGAAGCGAAATGAAGGCCACTACCGGAAAGCAAAATCCACAAACGCCTTCAGGAACATCACCCTTGGCGATTATCAGTTGGCGGTCGACACCCTGTCTTCCATCGATGACATCGCTTACACCCTTGTGCTCGATCGCATCAAGCATCTCTCGTTCAAGACATGCTCATCCCTGGATATGGATACTCACTATCAAGATGTTCCATTTGAACTGGATGAACCTGGCATTCCTCTCCCTTACACCAACGATATCCCTAAACTGCTCAACGCTCTCAAGGAAACCAATCCTGAAAGATTTTCTTTGTTCAAGGAATCCATTACAACCCTCTTCCCTGAGATCACTGATGAGGAAGTGGTGAAGGCAAGATTCGATGCTCCTCAAGGATTGATCAAGATGTTCTCCATGAAGAATGGAGATGGGCTTCAAAGCAACGATACGGAAATCCCCCCATTCAAATGGAAAAATGAAATCCAAAAGATTTTTGTGACAACCAAACATATGAACCAGCCCATGGACATCACCATGTTGTCAGCAGGGACCAAGCGCCTGTTCTGGATCATGACCATCCTGTTTTCCAGCAATTCGGATACCCATCTGATAGGCATTGAGGAACTGGAGACCAGCATCCATCCGAGACTCTTGAAGCAGACACTGGAACTTCTCAACGAGCACTTAGGCGACATCTCCCTTCTCATCACAAGCCATTCACCCTATCTTGTCCAATATTTGAAATTGGAGAGGATCTATATCGGCCTCCCCGATGAGACAGGTCTGGCCTCCTTTCAGAACATTGCCAAGAACAAAGCAAAATCTTTAGTCGGCACATCCCAAGATCTTGGGCTCTCTGTGGGAGAGTACCTGTTTGACTTGATGACAGGCGATTCCAAGTCCAGCCTCATTCTCAAGCACTTCATCAAGGGTTGAGCCAATATGAAGAAAACCTATCTGCATCCATATGAAATGTAATTGGTGCAGTTGAATTAGTCATATACTTATCCTTTCACGTATCGCTACAGACACACCCTCAATCGGGCTGCTCGGAAATTCCTTAGAAAAACCTATTATGCCTGCTTGTAGGAGTCTCGAACCGCCTGCTCCATGGCTTTAAGCTCTTCATCACTCAGAAAGTCGAAATATGCGGTTCTCTTCTTTTCAGAAAGGGAAGCGTTGTTCTGCAGGCATACGTGGATGAACAAATCGATCAGGCGGTCGGGCATATCGATGATATTCTGAATCGCCTGTTTGGTGGTGTCATAGTTGGCCAGGGAGTTGAGCTCTTGTACAAGTTCTTCTTCAATCGTTTTGAGTATAAATTCGGACAAAGCTTCTGCCTGGGCTGTCATATCCATATAGGAATACCAGCATGCACTCTCACTCTCCACAGTCATCCTGCCCATAGCATCCATGCTATAGTCAATAACCTGGAGCAAGGGTCGGGAGAAGGCTTCCAATGACCGGTCATACGCATCCGGGTTCTTTAGCATAACAGCTGAGACGGGGAACATGAGTCCACGTGGAACCATATTCTGCATCGAAAGAATGTTATGGATGAGAAATCGGTGTACTCGTCCGTTCCCATCCTCAAACGGGTGCAGAAACACAAAGCCATAGGCTATGACCGCAGCATGGACGACAGGGGGGATGCCCCCTGTTTTCATCCTTGCATGAGAGGCAAGCAGCCCCTCCATCAAGCTTGGCAGATCATCAGGCTTCGGGCAGATGTAATGGATGATTTCCTTCTGATACGCAACCGATTGACCTACATAATTTTGACTCAAGCGATAATCACTGTCTCTAAACCGTGGGTCGACAATTCGGTTCTGCAGCTCGATCAGTCTTGCCTTTTCACAGAAATCTTCTTTTTCGGCAAGCTGCAAGGATGCAATGAATTTCTCGGTTCGAGAGGCATTGCTCGTAATGCGTTCTATCTCAAATGATGATTTTGTCTCTTTGTTGTAGAGATAAGCCAACGCCCTTCGGAGTAGTTGAGGGGGATAGTCTGTAACAATCTCCTCACACCGCTTTTGCAGTGATGCAGAATCCAACTCCAAAAGCCTTTCCGTTTTCCTGACGACAGGACAGAAGGTCCGAGGACCGAGAAGGTTGTTCACAACGCGATGACGAGGGGACCTCTCCCCTTTCTGCACAGTGTAATAGTCTTTGGCTTCCAAGGCATCGACATAGTTGGAGGTGGTCATGTCGTCGATAGGCAGTCGTTTTTCTGTCAGAAATTCATAGAAGAACCAGATTCTTCTGACATACTTCCCGGTTGGTTTGGATTTGATGAATTCGACGAGTTCCTGCATGGCAACCTTTTCAAAAATCTTAGCCAACAATGCAAGATTCACCCCATCATATTTCAGCGCAAACTCAAGATGCGCACCAATTGTTTCTCCGGGCCAGTATTGGGCTCTGAATACTTCATCGACAAACCCGTCCTGCCTTGTTACGGAGTGTGTGCCGGAAGTGGCGACAGCAGATCTGTGCCAGTTGGGAACGCCGGTGATTGCCAGTTTCTCAAGTACATATGCATACCCTGCCAATCGATGGTCTACATCTTGTATTTGCATAGGGAAACCTCATAAAAGGAGTACATTACTGATAATACTATTATAATTATAGGTTTGCAAACAAAAATAATTATTTCTTGCCACTTTAATTACAATATCGGTATATTGGTGTATAACGATTATACATTGCAGGCTTTTTGCAAAAAGGCGTACATTCTGCCTCCAAAGCAATATGCCGTGGTTGGAACCAGACTACTCTCCATACCAGCTACTCAGCGACGGCATTGCCGGTCTGAACAGACAGGCAATCCTGCAGGGATGCAATGCATTCTATTGAGGCCCTCAATGTGTGAATGGGATGTGGTTGACTATCAAGTCAGGTGCTCGTTTACAAGTATGTTCAACAACCACTTCAGCTGAGATTGATCATAACCATAACGCATAGCGATTTGTTTTGAATGACCACCAAGAACCATCCGATCGCCAACCAAAGGGAACCGGATGAATCACACCCCGACTGACAACACATGCTGTTCGACCAGTACGCTGCAAATCTTATCAGGAATGTCGGACAGCGGGATGTTTTCGATGCTTACCTGAACATCAGCTCGTTCGTATGAGCTTTTGAAATAGTTGAAGTCGGCCTTGATGTCTCGTAGGTATCTCAATCTTTTCGCTGGACTCATGGGTTCCACGATTGGGTTTGAATCGACATCGTAGAACCTTACCCTGTTCAATACGTTCTCACAGGTATCGTGCAGGTAGAGCGAATAGAGCTCCTTGTCTTTCTTATGACGCCTAATGACCTTGAGATATGCGATTTTCAAACCTGCCGGAGTTCCAGCAATTACACAGTCAATATTCTTGGAGAGCAGTTGGTCCAGGACGACACCGGCTTGCTCCCTGAATTCATTCATAAACAGATACTCGTTTTGCAGTCTTTCGATTGACTTCTGATAGAACTTCATCACTTCCTCATCCAAGTCAAAGAACGTGTAGCCCAGCTTCTCAGCCAACATCCTGCCGATCGTTGTCTTGCCAACACACGCCATGCCTACCAAATAGATGATCATGTACCTCTCCTCAGATAGTATATGCCCAAAAACCCCGGCTCATACAGAGTATTGTTCCCTATTATATCGAGGGATAATCACGTTTAACAAAGCAAATCTTCACACTGCCTCATCCCTTGCTTCTGCGGTATTGGTTCCAGAAGGCGGTTTTCCGCTTGTTCTCCAGCAAGAGATTCACTTTGTACGAGTTATGGGTGGGAAAAGTCTTCCAGTCCTTGATCATGGGTGCGAAGGCGTCCAGTGCATTGAGGTAGTCCACACCGTGGTGATAGCTTTTTGCGTATGCTCGCTCCATCATGCAGTCCAGCAGGCTTCGATAGAGCAAGGAGGCGGCGAGATAGCGCCCATGCTTGGCAAGCGAAGCTGCAATTTCAGGTACTATGTAATAAGAACCTTCATTCAACGTATCCACCTTGGCAAATACATAGGTTTCCAGTTCATCCATCATTCCTGCATCTGATAAAAACTGTGCATCGTGGTCGTTGAAGGAAGGGTTTTGGCGTATGATGTCCCATTCATTTGCCAGAATCTCTTCCCGTTTTTCCCGGCCTGTTGCAAGCAACAGTTCCTGAAAGCCTTCGAAGGTACGATACGATTTGAATTTCTTATACTGCAGGTTTACAAGGCTTTCCCTGTCGCCTTGCATGGCATAGATTTCCTTTAGGATTTGCTCAATCTCATACCCATGTGATACATCATTTGCAGGAATTCTCTGAACCCAGGCAAGTGCCGATTCGGCATCCTGCTTCTCCAAAAAAGCACGGGCTGCTGCAAGCATTTTGGGCTTCGGCAGTTCCACCTGCCTGCCTTGCAGGGCGGCTGCAAAGAGGTCGGCTTCCCTCTGTTGACTGGTTATGGACTCAAGCATCCAAGTATAGGATCTCTTGTTCTTCGCATCTTTCTCGTTAGCTTCCAATGCCTGCAGCTTTTTCAATACGAGAGACAAAGCAGGCTCCCCAAGCTCTTCTACAACGTCTTTCATAAGGGAAGAACGTGCACCATAGTCATCCTTGGAGGCCAACCTGATAAACAGGGTCGCCACTCTCTCTTTGTCCTGACAAAGCGAGGCATAGTGGAAGAACAGGTTTCTGGCTGTAGAGAGATAAACGCCACCGACTGTGCCGTCGGAATCGTCACACATTTCGAAAACCACAGCGTCTGTCTCAATGAACTCAGCGACCAGGTCCAAGCCGGTGCAAGGGTCCGTTACCCAGGTTTCCAAGTCAGTAAGCATCCTCTCCAGTTGATCGGCAAAGAAGTCAGTCATCTCAAGGCCGATGTATCTGGTGGAATTTCTCAAGCCGGCCAACTTTTGCCTGTATCGTTTGATATTGACTTTCTCAGCTGATGTGAGGCTGTTGATCTTGTCATTGACCTGCTCATTATGGCCTGCCAGTTCCAGCAGGGTGTCGGCAAGGGTTTCGGCGCCAAGGTCCATCAGCAGCTGTTTTCGATTATCGGGCATACGTCTCTCCAATAGGGGCAATCTATGCAGTGAATTCTGCAGGAAATAAGGAGAAGTTTCTACTCTGTGCCCAGTGGTCCTGAGCCAACATTGCATGGAACAATGCTCCTGCACGGTAATGAGACTCCACTCCTCAAGAACAGACAAATAACACACTATAATACACATATTATTTGTATTGACACAGAATATGTGTGCGTTTACCATGTACATACTATTCGAGGAAGGAGCAGGTATGAACAAGATTCGAGAGTATCGGAAGCAATCACGTTTAACCCAGAAAGAGCTAGCAATGCTTATGCATACAACTCAGCAAACCATCGGAAGGTGGGAGAACGGCAATCCAGAACCCAGTTTAGCTAACCTACGGGATTTGGCGTTTGTGTTGAAAACAACCGTCGGAGCATTGCTGGGGAATCCTTGGGCATCAAAACAAAGCTCAAGGTATTTTCTGCACCTAAAGGATAAAGAGGATGGGTTGGATGGATTTTGGGGTAATCTTGGCATTCTGCCGACTGGGAAAACCGAAAGTCTCTGGTATCCGATTACGATAGGCACTTGCGATTCATTGACTCCTTCACTTGAAAACTGTGAACCCTTCTATTTCGAGACACTAAACAATAAACTTGTAATTGCTAATCCGAAGAATATCAAACGTTTTGTGACACTCGATGAGGCAGCTGATTCCTTCCCTGGAGACTGGAATCTTGAGTGGCATGAATCCGGCTATGTATCAATTGAACTCTATGACGCATTTGAAGCCTATTTAGAGGAGCGAAACCATCTGAATACAGAAAACAACACACTGTCAGAGAATTTGAGAGAAACCATTAGAAAAATCATGGTTGAACATGATTTGGATGATGATGACATCCTCAAGTTCACTTCCGGTATCCGTATTTTCTATCAGGATGGAACCACCGAGTCTTATACCCTCTCTAATTTCGATTTTATTGACCATATAGTATTTACAGCTTTCAGCGTAGATGGATTCCCAAAAACGTTACCTATATTAGATGATGAATTCTCAATGTATATTCCTACGGATTCAATTGCATTGATTGAGCTTCCTCTCCTGAAAGCAAATGAAGCGCTAAGCCGATTGAACTCTCTTGAAGATGAAAATATAGAATAGAAACCTGGTTTCAACAATCTGTTCTCCATAAGGGCTCTTTCTGCCTCAACAAGTGGTCCCTCCTCAAAAAATGTTTCCATCGTACTCAATTCACTTCTAAGTAAGGATGCGTGATATGCAAAGGAATGAAGCTCTATTGCTATTCGAGAAATTCATGACCAGAGCCATGAAAAGCAAATACTGGGAGCTGGTCAAATCTATTTACATATTTGGCTCTCTTTCAAAGGGTAGCCCTGAACCAAATGACATCGACCTTCTTGCAGTTTTTCATACAGAGGAAGCTGTCAGGCTTAGAAAATTCGGGAATACATTACTTCGTGATTTTCTTGGCAACATGCAAAACATTGATTTGCAGGTATGCAATGAGAAAGAATTTGATGAATTTTATGGATTTACCTTCTTAAAGAGTGATCTCATTCCAGTTTGGCCTACTACCAATCCAAGTCCGAACTGGCTACATCTCATTGATGACACCTGCCCGATCAATATCGATTATCAAAAGAATAAGGCATTCCAATACCATGAATTTCAAGCCAGCTATCCTTTGAAATGCAAATTTCAGGCAGCTGTGGAGAAGCAAATCATACACGTCAGGGAGTTGCCTGCTGAACAGTTTTATCTAGATAGAGGCCCTTGGGAGTATGAAGTATTTGAATTTGATGAATCAAATCATCCTATTCGAAACACAACGAATGGGTATGAAGCATTCTTGGACCAAACAGAGTATCATAGAAATCAAGGAGTCTCAGCACAATATCTTAAAACCCTGAAGGTCTTATACAGTTATTTGAACAGGAACGAAATAGAACTAGAAAAGGATATCATATTCTCCCAATATATGCGTAGACCGTATAGAACATGTTTGAGATCGGACGATGGAAGAATAGTCTTCCGGATTTATATTGTAGATCTTAATGACAGCCTCTTTCACCTGAATTATTCCCGATCCATAAAGCAAGTAGTCCTGATTCCTAGATATAAAGTCCGGTCGAAGAACAACTACCTCTATGTAGTCGAAAGAGGAAAGAATTGGAGTCTAAAGAACCTCCGGCTCCTGGATGAGATATATACCAAGGCAAGTAATGACTCTTTCCCAGGTTGAGATGGCTCTAGAGACCCACGTCCGATGGAAAAATCTTACAGTCACGTACCATATAAATCCAGATAGAAAGCATTTCCTAAACCTCGTCCAATCCAAAGAGTGTAAACAGTTCCTTTGGCGCATCATTCTCCAGCATCATGTCCTTGATGAATCCGTCCATCTGCTCTTCAAGTTTTTCATCTCTGAACGGATAAAGCTGCTCGGGATCTTCGGCTAGGTTGAAGAGCATTGTTTCCAATGGTTCCGAGGCCTCCCCTCCCGGAGCGCCGAAGGCCCCCGGGAATCGGAGCAGTGGGCAGCCCTTGGTAAAAGAAAATGTAGTTCCATACTCTCCTTGCTTCAATTCATCCAAGGAGAACATGCTGCGCATGTGCATCGGCATGAGGGTATAATTATAGAGGAGATTTGGCTTGTCCTGAGCCAGTTTGGGAGCCTTCATGTACACGTAGTCACCCCAAAGGCAGTTGATATGACCCCCAAACATTCCGAAGAAAAGCTTGTCGCGGATCCTTTCATCCGATGCTATGACGGGCGCAAGGTCCTTACCCATCATGTCAGGCGGACACGGCTGATTGAAGAAGGAAAGCAGCGTTGGTGCAAGGTCTATTGTCTGGACCAGCGCCTGCCTGTGTTCATTGCGTTTCGCTGATCGAGGATCCCATATGAAGAGCGGGATATGAGAGACCTCATCATAGAAAGGCTGGACGCACTTGGCCCACCAGCCATGCTCCCCAAGCAGAAACCCATGGTCTGTGTTCACGATGAGCATGGTGTTTTCCCACATGTTGTTCTCATCGAACGTATCCAAAACCCTGCCGAGATTCTTGTCGCACATACTCAAGAGTGCGCGGTATTTGTTGCGTACATGTTCGATTTGTTCAGGTGTTTCATTGGTCCTCCGATATTCGGGCCAATCAAATTGAGGTCCATCATAGGTCTTTTCATATTGTTCAAGATAGGAATCGGGAGAAACGAAGGGTTCATGGGGATCGAAGGTCTCAATCTGGAGAAACCAGTTGTCATCCTTGACATTTCTTTTCATGAAATCAAGCCCTAAATCGAACGTTGTAGTCATCGGTGCCGTGGCATCTGTATTTGTGTATTCCCTGTTTATACTGTCTTGTTTCTGCCAGCGACCAAGGACATTTGGCCTATCCATCGGTTTGGCAGACCCCTTCCACTTGTCTCCTTCCTGGCCACGCACAAACTCATAGGAGCTGTACCTGTTGTGATAGGTTGAACCACCGTCTTCCCAGTAATGGACATGGTCGGTCACCAGGTGGGTATGGCATCCTGCTTGTGAAAGCAATTGGGGCATGCTGTCATCATATGGTTCCAGCGGGCCCCAGCTTCGGTGCATGAAGTTGTATCTGCCTGTATGAAGCTCTCTTCTTGCCGGAATGCAGGGGAGGCTTGCCACGTAACTCTTGTCAAACGTTATGGTCAATTCTTCCAAACGTTCAAAGTTGGGCATATATACTGAGTCGTTTCCATAGTTGGGAAGAAAGTGTCGATTGAGTGAATCGAACATCACCATCACTGCTCGCATTTGGGCCTCCAAAGATACACGCTATAAGAGCAGGATATATCCAATATGATTAAATGTCAAAATAAAATTTATTTTAAAATTTAAGTTGCGCGATTATAAATCCAATGATATGTTTATGTAAAACAAGTATGATCCATGGCATTGACATGGATGAAAGGAGAATGTTGATGAGAAAGATTGCTCTTCTTCTGATTATGGTTCTAATCGTAGGCGGCCTGTTTGCTGCAGGAAACCAGGAAACCACCTCTGCGACTTCCACCGAGGTCGCCTGGCCAACCCAGAATGTCACAATTACCGTTCCCTTCGTAGCGGGCGGTGCTGCAGACATCATCGCCAGAAAGATTGCAACGATGTCAGAACCCCTTCTAGGCAAGCCGGTGGTTGTTGTCAACCGCGTCGGTGCTGGTGGCATCATTGCTTTGACTGAGTACATGAAGGAGAAGCCGAACACACACAACATTCTTCTTCTTGGAAGGGCCCAGTCTGTTACCATTCCCAATGTGCAAACCAACAAGCTTGCATATTCTAGGGATGACCTGATTCCTATCATCGGTATCGAGAACATCAACTTCGTCTTGTTCGCCAATGCAAAGACAGGTATCCATGACATGGAGAGTCTCAAGCAGTATGCTTCAACCAAGAAATCCTTGAAATATGGCACCACAGGAGCTGGTACCGATATTGCAGTGCTTCAGGGAGGCTTGTATGGCTTGGCTGGGGTCAAGGCTGAGGCAGTCACCTATGGTGGTGCCCGTGAAGCTGTGCTGAATGCCGCAAATGGCGTGGTGGATGTAGCGGTTGCCGCCCCGACTTCAGTCATCGATCTGCTCGCAGATGGATCGGTCGTTCCTGTAGGGGTCTTCTCCAATGAGCCATATACTGGATTTGAAGGCATCACAGTCCCAAGTTTTGCTTCACAAGGGTATGACATCAATGCTCCCGGGCTTAACTACCTCGCCATCCGAAGTGGTACGGACCAGCAGATTGTCGATAAGCTCTATGGTGTATTCTCTACCGTATTTGCGTCTGAGGAGTACCAGGAATTTGCAAAGAACCTTTTGGTCGACATCAATGGTTGGGATTCCAAGAAGATGACCCAATACCTGGACGAACAGGACCAGGTGATCAAGAAATTGGTTCAATACTTGGAAATCAAATAATAATTAGCTGAAAGAGCATAGGGGGATAGGTATGCGGGCAGTAATGGTGATGTATGATTCATTGAACAAAGCTTTCCTGGAACCCTATGGCAATGACTGGGTGCAGACCCCGAATTTCACGCGTCTTGCAGCCCAAGCCGTGACCTTTGATTCCTTCTATGCCGGCAGCCTGCCCTGCATGCCGGCCAGGAGGGAACTTCATACCGGCCGGTATAATTTTCTCCACCGGGGGTGGTCCCCGCTGGAACCGTTTGATGACTCGATGCCCCAGATTCTCAAGCAACATGGAATTTACTCGCATATGGTGACAGATCACTGCCACTACTGGGAGGATGGGGGATCGACCTATCACAACCGATTTGCATCGTATGAATTCGTCAGGGGACAGGAAGGAGATGCCTGGGATGGAAGTGTCGCAGGATATCAGCCGAATCAGGACGGCAGGGCACAGGACGCAAAGAATCGAACACGGATGATTCGTGAACAAGACCACTACCATGCACGGTGTTGTGAGCAAGGCCTGCATTTCATCGAGCAGAACAAGGACGAAGACAACTGGTATCTCCAGTTGGAATACTACGATCCCCATGAGCCGTTCTTTGCTCCGGAGCGTTTCAAGAAATTGTACACGGATGTACCTGATGACCTGGATTGGCCGAAATATGCACCGCTCTCAGACAATGATCCTGAGTATCTCAAACATTCGATTCTCAATTATGCTGCACTCGTCAGCATGTGTGATGAATACCTCGGCAAAGTCCTGGACATGTTTGACAAAAATGATATGTGGAAAGATACGATGCTCATCGTCAATACCGACCATGGATATCTACTCGGAGAACACGGCTTTGTCGGGAAGAACTACATGCCTGTCTTCAATGAGATAGCAAACATCCCCCTCTTTATCTGGGACCCGAGAAACCAAGATGCGGGAACACGGCGGAAGTCGCTCGCACAGACCATTGACCTGCCTGCTACAATCCTGGAGCTCTTCGGCCAAGAAAGGCCGCAGCATATGATGGGCCGAGATTTGCAGCCAGTCCTGAAATCTGATGAAACAATCCATGATGCAATCCTGTATGGATACCATGGGATGCATATCAACATCAATGATGGTAAGCATACGTACATGAAGGCAGCGTCTGCTGCTGAGAACAAACCGTTGTACCAATATACCCTGATGCCGATGCACATCAAGAAAATGATTTCCAAGGAAGAGCTGCTGCAAGCCGACAGAACGCTCTATGACAAGTTTGAATTCAATGACCATGTACCTGTCCTGCGCATCCCCGTAGACGAACGCTATGACCGGAAGAAATACTACAAATACAGCGAGCACGCCAAATATGGAAGCCTGTTGTTTGACATTGAAAAAGACCCCTTGCAATTGCATCCACTCGAAGATCCATCTGTCACCGACGGTTTGTTGAGGAAGATGGCGAAGTTGATGAAAGATTCTGATGCTCCTGATGAACAGTACGAACGGATGGGCCTTCAAAACTATATGGAAACGGAAAATAATTGAGGTATTCGATGAAATTAACTAACGATTTCCCAAATTTCAACACTATATACCCTTAAGAAGGGTTCTTTCTGGGCCTTCCACGCTTCCTTTTCGGTGTATCAGGGTCCACTTCCTTCTTGGGTCTTCCCCTTT
>Ga0228535_1003232_pt1 | contig 12418 bp, 15 predicted proteins | sample SJ1metagenome_FD_168457 | JGI IMG/M metagenome (GOLD analysis project Ga0228535, IMG submission 168457) | Enriched culture of PCE-dechlorinating microbial communities from Ithaca, New York, USA - SJ1 | ecosystem: Engineered > Modeled > Simulated communities (microbial... > Unclassified | place... | reverse complement strand
TAATACTAATGCATTATATTAGCACATGCTAATAATGTAAATAGATTATAATAATAAAAATGGCATGACAATATTAATAACACGTGAAAAGTATATGAACTCTTGTGGCGTGCGGGTTATGTCGACAGAGGAAGAATGACAGAAATGGTTGTTAGTCCGACAATTGAAGATTACCTGAGCATCATTTATGTTCTGGAACGAGATAAAGAACCCGTGGTTGGTGCCAGGTTAGCAAATCTGCTCGTCGTATCTCCACCGACAGTGACAAATACCCTTAAAAGGATGATCCGGGATGGATTGCTGCGACAGGAGGAAAATTCCAGTGTGCACCTCACTCCTCTTGGATGGGAAGTAGCAAAATCTGTAGTTCGCAAACATATGCTATCCGAATGGATGTTGTCGCGCTTATTAGCATGGTCAAAACTGCATGATGAAGCGCATATGCTGGAACATGGAATTTCTCCAGAAGTGGCAACAGCGTTATTGAGGGAACTTGGGGAACCTGAACTTTGCCCGCATGGCAATCCGCTGCCAGGATATGAAGATGCTGTATCCAGGTGGATACCTCTACTTAATGTGAAGACTGGTCAAAACATGATTATTCGCCGAATTCATGAATTAGCTGAAGAAACACACGATTTGCTAAGTTTTTTTGAGAATCATGAAATTATTCCTGGCACAGAAGCACGAATGACAAATATTTCTGAGTTAAATCAGACAGTTGAATTATTAATAAACAAATCAAATCGAGTCACCCTGGGTTTTTCAACAGCCAGGTATGTTTTTGTAGAGATTCAGGAATAGTAGTATTATCTCCTGATTATTATTAGATTTATTGATACAATGGGGAGGTTATACAAGCCAGGTAAATCGTCTGTGTTCTGGCTTAGAGGAGTTCTGTGAGAAAAACACGAATTATCACTCTTGCCATCATAATTTCCATGATCATTTCGTCCTGTGATTCCATGGCATGGGCGAAAGATTTATTAAAGAATAAGCTGAAAGATAAAAGACCCAACTTCTTAATCATTCTGACTGATGATCAAAGGTACGATACCCTTCAATATATGCCACAAACCAGGCAAAAAATCTTTGACCAGGGGGTGACATTTGACCATGGATATATTACCACTCCACTATGTTGCCCCAGCCGCGTGAGTTTACTTACCGGTAAACTTGCCCAGAATACAAACGTAAGAACGAACGGTATGGTCAATACAAACCGGACTTTCATTGAAGATTTCCAGAAGAATGGGTACTACACCGGGTTGGTTGGCAAATATCTCAATTACTGGAAAGGTGATGCCCGTCCTGAATTCGATTACTGGGTATCCTTTTTTAAAGGTGAAACTCCATATTTCGATCCTGCATTAAATGTAAATGGGGTTTGGCGTGAACACATTGGTTACATCACGGATATCCTTGGCACTTATTCGATAACCTTTGTGGAAGATGCGATCGCTCAACGGAAACCCTGGGTTTTGTTATATGCTCCCATCGCTCCACATGAGCCGGCTGACCCAGCTTACCAGGATTTGGATCTATATCCAAACCTTGAGCCACATCGTCCACCGAGTTTTAATGAAGAAGATGTGAGTGACAAACCTGATTGGTTTGGCAAGAAGGCTTTACTCACTGATGATGAAATAGCAAAAATTGACGCATTCCGTAAAGAACAGATATTAACTCTCACTTCATTAGATCGTGCAATCGGTAAATTAATCGACAGATTGGAAGACAAAGGGGCATTAGATAACACTGTAATAATATTCCTCTCAGATAATGGAAAATTCTGGGGAGAACATCGGATTTCTTCAAAAAACAGTTTTTATGAAGAAGCAGTCAAAGTACCTTTTGGGCTTCGGTATCCGCCATTAGTCACTGAACCTTATATTGAAAGTCGGCTTGTTGCAAATATTGATATTGCTCCTACTCTCTATGAGCTGGCGAATATCAAACCTCCGGCTGATATGGATGGGATGTCTCTCGTACCATTACTTACCGGCAGCAATAACTGGCGCGAGAATCTGCTTATCGAAGGGTGGCCTCCGCGCGGAATTTTTGCAGCACTCCATACAGGGCGTTATGTGTACGCTGAGACCATCGATGATAAGAGCGAGCTTTATGATCTGGAAAATGATCCATATCAGTTGATGAATCTGGCATATGATCCGGCTTATGCTGATATGGTAAAAGATTTTCACGAAAAGCTGTTGTTAGTAAAAGAACCTGAAGGTGTACCAACTCCGATTCCGGAATAATTAATACGTTTGATAACCAATATTTAAGAAAGAGGAAGAAATTATGGATCAAAGAGAACAGGCAATCACATTCGCTCATCAAAACAAAGATAGATTCCTGAAGGAATTAATTGATCTAACCCGAATCCCTTCTGTTTCTACGAATCCGGAAAACGCAGCAGATATGATGAAAACTGCAGAGTGGCTAACTGATGAACTTAGAAAACGGGGTTGTAAGAATGTGCAAATTATGCCGACCGCCAAACATCCGGTCGTTTATGCAGAATGGTTGAATGCCCGTGCTGAAAAACCTACCGTATTGATATATGGTCATTATGACGTGCAACCAGAAGATCCAGTAGATCTTTGGCGTTCGGGTGCATTTGAACCAACGATTGAAGGGAATTACCTGGTTGCGCGGGGAGCTTCTGATATGAAAGGGCAGATTATTGCTGTCCTAAAAGCAATTGAATCAATTCAGGCAGTTGGAGAATTCCCTGTTAACATCAAATTTATTCTCGAAGGCGAAGAAGAGATTGGCTCACCCAACCTGGAGTCATTTATCCGCCAGAATAAAGACTTGTTAAAGTGTGATTTTGCCTTAAACCCTGATTCAGGAATGATCGCACCTGAAATTCCCACTATTGTATATGGTCTGCGTGGGCTGGCGTATCTTGAGATACGGATTTTTGGTCAAAAAGGAGATTTACATTCCGGTTTATATGGCGGTGTCGTGGAAAACCCGGCGAATGTATTATGCCAGCTGATTGCCGGTATGAAGGATTCTGATCATAAAGTCACACTACCTGGGTTTTATGATCGGGTTCGACCATTGTCTGAGCAGGAACGAAGTGAGTTCACCCGCCTGCCATTAGATGAAAACTTCTACCTCAAGGGTACGGGAGCCTCAAAGTTGGTTGGAGAAAAAGGTTATTCCTGGTGTGAACGGGCAACTGCCCGTCCGACCCTGGATGTAAACGGACTTTATTCTGGATACATCGGGGAGGGTTCAAAAACAGTATTGCCTAGTTATGCCATGGCAAAAGTTTCAATGCGCCTGGTTCCAGATCAAGATCCCGAAGAGATCCGACAGAGTATGGCTAAATATATTGAAATGAATTTACCTGATAGCATGCGTTATGAACTCATTGTACATGCGGGTAACCCGGCTTCTATAACAGATATCAATACACCTTATGTGAAGGCGCTTGCATCTGCCCTTGAGACAGTATGGGGAACCAGACCTGTTTATAAGCGGGAGGGTGGTAGTATACCCGTAGTTGGTCATATGAAGGAAATATTGGATGCCAGTTCTGTTCTAACCGGCTTTGGTTTACCAAGCGATAACATCCACGCACCCAATGAGCATTTGGATCTATCCGTATGGTACAAAGGTATTGACTCACTCATTCACTTCTTTTATAACCTGTAACTATTATGGAAGAGAGATTACCCTCATATGGTGGACAGGCTGTAATTGAAGGCGTATTAATGCGGGGCACCCGGTTTATTGCCATGGCAATGCGATCTCCTGATGGCAGCATAGTTTTGCATGAAGAGGAACTAAAGGGAATTTATACCACTTCGTGGATGAAAATTCCATTTTTGCGCGGTCTTGTTGGTTTGTGGGACGCGCTGGGTGTGGGGATGCGCTTTTTGACGATTTCAGCGAATACCCAAACTGGTGAGGATGAAAAACTGGAGGGGTGGCCGCTGTATTTGACTCTGGGTTCATCGCTGTTGATTGGTATTGGTATATTCTTTCTGGCTCCTGCAGGAGTAGGAGCACTGGTAGAGACAACTCTCGGATGGGGTAGCCTGGCAAGTAATATTCTGGAAGGGATCCTTCGTTTAGGGTTACTGGTCTTGTATATTTGGGCTATTGGATTCATGCCAGATATTAAAAGAGTATTTCAATATCATGGCGCAGAGCATAAAACCATCAATGCTTTTGAATCTCGGGCAGAATTAACCCCGGATGTTGTAACAACTTATTCATTAGAACACCCCCGTTGTGGTACTTCTTTTCTACTCACCCTGGTTGTTTTTTCCATTATTTTATTTGCTGCTTTGGGTCCATTGCCAACTATATGGCGATTGGTTAGCAGGATAGTGTTATTGCCGCTTCTTGCAGGTGTTGCGTATGAGTATATTCGATGGATGGCCCATCACCTGAACAGTAAATTGGTCTGCTGGTTAATCAAGCCAAATCTGGCACTTCAAAAATTAACAACCCGTGAACCAGATCTAAAACAACTAGAAGTGGCTATTGCAGCCTTTAAAGCCATGTTTGAAAAAGAAGAAATCGCGAAACGTACTTTATCCTGACGAAAATGCAGAATTGGAAATTATGGCAGCAAGCTCTGGTATTTTTTAGCGCGGGCGTGATACTGACCGCAATTGGTTTCATTGTATCCAGCCCACCTCGGGGCAACGGTATCATATTAACTCCTGCTATTGGCAAACAAATTGTTGTTCATATCGATGGGGAAATCGTTAACCCTGGAGTATACGAGATTGAACCTGATTCCAGAATTCAGGATATTGTGGCGAAAGCCGGTGGATTGACAATCTCTGCCAGAACAGAAGGTTTAAACCTGGCCAGGTTTATAGCTGATGGGGAAAAAATTACCATACCGTCAAAAAATGTTGAATCCCCGGATACTGGATCTAACTTATTGAATTTGAACACAGCGACAATGGAAGAGTTGGATAATTTACCTGGAATTGGTAAAGTAAAAGCGCAGGCGATCATTGATTACCGGACAAAAGAAGGATTGTTTACCTCTGTTGAGCAGTTACTGCTGGTTCAGGGAATTACCGATGATCTTTATGCGGGGATTAAGGACCTGGTTGTCATAAGATAATGTACACACAATATCATATTTCGATGACCCGGGCAGCTCTTCACGAGTACTTCAGTGAATCTGCTTTAAAAACTATCATTCAGGCAAATATCACTCAAGATAATTTGTCAGGTCAGATTGGTCATCCAGAATTTCATTACGATGATTGCGCGTTTAAAGCTGGTGATTCTTATATATTGGAACTCCGTATTCATATTCAATCAGCAATCATTTCTGGCGAGAAAATCGCAGCCTGGCAATATTTCGGAAGACTAACGCATGCATCACAAGATTACTATTCGCATAGTAATTATATTAATCTCTGGGCTGACCGGAGGGAGAATGCAAACAAAGAATCGATTACTGCGGCTGATATAGTTCTTCCTTCAATTATGGAAGATCCTTGTCTTGTTTCAGGCAGATTCTATGCCCCATGGGAGCTCATTACATTTTTACCCTGGGTAGGTAAGAAGCTGGCTCGTTTCTTCCCTGATGATTCTCATGCCAGGTTAAATAAAGATTCACCCAATCGGAGTAAATTGTTTCCCATCGTTTATCAAGCTGCTGTATTGCGGACAATTTATGAATATAATGAAGTAATAAAACTACTGAAACCCAAAGAACAGGCTTTGTTCCGTGATTTAGTGAAGCACTAACAAGAGGTGATAGAATGGAACTTAAATTGCGATTATCAGAAGACCTTAAAGATGCGCTTCGGGCAAATGACGAAGTTCGAAAAACCAGCATCCGTTCAATCTTGGCAGCAATCAAACTAACCGAAGTAGAAAAAGGTGCACCATTAGATGACGGCGGAGTGGTTTCTGTTGTTCAAAAAGAGATAAAACAAAGGAAAGAGAGCATACAGGATGCAGAAAAAGCCGGCAGACCTGAGTTAATTCCCGGATTTCTACAGGAAATTTCGGAACTTGAGAAATACTTACCCAAACAACTAACAATTCAAGAGCTGGAACAACTGATACGTTCTGCAATTGAACAAACTGGAGCAGTTTCTCCTACGGATATGGGAAAAGTGATGAAAGTAATCATGCCCCAGGTTCAGGGGAGAGCTGCAAACGATCAGATTAGTTCAATTGTGCGTTCATTATTAACAAAGTAATCAGGAATGTTATCTTACCCACGATCAGAAAATAAATTAACTCGCCGTCAGCAATCGTTGAAGGTATTTATATTGGTATTATCAGCAATATTTGCTCTGGTTATACTAAATTCACCGATATCATCCAGATCTGGTGTTTATACCATTAAGTCCGGTGATGTTGCGATTCAAGATATTCAATCTCCACGCACATTTACATATACCAGTAAGATCCTCACAGATAAATCCAGACAACAGGCGAGTTCTGCAATCCCTTCAGTTTATTTACCGGTTGACCCGGCGATAAAAAAAAGACAGCTGGAAAAGCTTAATGATGTTCTTGGTTACATTTCCAATGTGCGTGATGACACATTCGCAACCAATGAACAAAAGGCTCGTGATCTATCACTTATGTCGGATGTCCGCTTATCAGAAGATTCCATACAGAGGATTTTGTCACTCACAACTTCACGATGGGCAGCAATCAAAGCAGAGACCTTTAACGTTTTAGATGATGCCATGCGCATCACCATCCGGGAAGACAACCTGGAATCAACCCGCCGGAATATCGTATCCCTGGTAGATATCTCCTTTCCGGTTGATCAGGTGAAACTGATTACAGAAATTGTGTCTCCACTCATTACTTCGAACAGTCTTTACAGCCCCGAGTTAACCGCCCAGGCAAAAGCAGAGGCTGAGCAAAAGGTTGAGCCAGTAAACAGATCGTTCATTATGGGGCAGTTGATCGTCCAACGCGGTCAGATTGTAAGACCTGAGGATATCGAAGTATTAGAGTACTTGGGATTAACCGGACAGGATAATCGGTTAATGAATTTTCTGGCATCCTTAAGTTTAGTGGCTGTTTTAAGTATTTTTATTGTTTTGTATTCAATTCGGCGGCGAGCTAATCCTCTGGATGATTTGAGAAGTGTTGCGCTCATAGCCATATTGTTCAATATATTTTTGTTGCTTGCCAGATTTGTTATTCCATACCGGGTAATCATGCCATTTATTTTCCCGATGGCTGCTTTCGGTTTAACACTGGCTACGGCATTTAATCTTGAAACTGGCCTGGTTTTTTCTCTTATTCTCAGTATTCTTACAGGATACGGATTACCCGGTTCGCTCGAAATTACTGTATTCTATATTTTAGGAAGCATTACCGGGCTTTTGGTTCTCGGACGCGGGAGAAAAATTAGTTCTTTCTTCTACGCAAGTATGGTAATTTCGGTAGCGAATATTCTTGTCATCTTAGCTTTCCGTCTGGGAGATCCAGCATCCGATTGGGTTGGATTAATAACGTTAACAGGCGCGTCTTTTACAAACGGTCTTGCCTCAGCTAGCCTGACCCTCATCCTTCAATATGTGTTGTCACAAGCACTTGGGATAACAACCGCTTTACAGCTTTTGGAAATTTCGCGATCAGATCATCCCTTGTTGCAATTAATATTGAGAAATGCCGCAGGTACGTATCAACATAGTTTGCAGGTTGCAAATTTAGCTGAGCAGGCAGCGGAAAAGATCAATGCAGATTCATTGCTCGTAAGAGTTGGAGCACTGTATCATGATGCAGGAAAAGCACTCAACCCGCAGTTTTTTATAGAGAATCAGGTGAGAGGCAGCGAAAATCCACATGATGGATTAGATCCCGCAATCAGCGCATCCATAATAATCAAACATGTCACCGATGGGCGTGAGTTGGGCAAAAAATTCCATCTTCCTCCACGCATTATCGATTTTATGCTAGAACATCATGGATCCAGAATTACACATTACCAATATAATCGGGCAGTAGAAGAAGCCGGTGGTCAAGTAAACAAGGTTAATGCAGATCTCTTCCGCTATCCAGGACCGGCTCCCCGTTCGAGAGAAACAGCCATATTAATGCTTGCAGATGGCTGCGAAGCCAGGGCACGAGCTGAATTACCGAAAAACGAAGAAGAAATTGACATTTTGATCAAAAAGGTCTTTGACATGACAATAAAAGAAGACCAGCTTGCAAAGACTAAGTTGACATTATCAGACCTGACAATCGTAGCAGAATCATTCAAAAGTACCCTCCTGGGTGTTTATCATCAACGGATTACCTACCCTGAATTACCTGATCAACTTGTTGATGTGTCTGATAGCCAACCATGATAACCATAACAATTAAACGTGCATATCGTAGACATAATCTTGATGCGGTTATTCTTAAGGCAGCAAATTCATGCCTGGAATATGAAAGCAAATCAGGCGAGGTTGGAATCCTGGTTACTGACGATAAAGAAATTCAAGCATATAACCTGGAGTATCGAGGAGTAGATTCACCAACAGATGTTTTATCTTTTGAAATTGGTGAAATCAATCCTGATACAGGCAATATGTATTGGGGAGATATCATCCTCTCATGTCAAACCGCCTTATTCCAGTCTAAAGAAGAAGGACATTCGCTATCGGATGAAATATCACTTCTGGTTGTGCATGGTATGCTTCATTTATTTGGATATGATCATCAAGATATAAACAGTAGAAAAACTATGTGGACCCATCAATCAGATATTCTGACCAAAATGGGAATAACAATGGATACCTTTCCTAATCTTGAAAAGCTGACATGATTGGACGTTTCATACTCCGGAGATTGAAAGCATTCAGGCATGCGTTTGCAGGCTGGTATTATGTTCTAAAAACTCAAGAGAATGCCTGGCTTCATGCAACTGCTACGATCGTTGTAGTACTGATGGCAGCCTGGCTGAAAATAGGCTCACGCGATTGGGCAGTATTATTTTTAGCGATCGCATTAGTCTGGACAGCAGAGTTTTTGAATACAGCACTCGAAGCTGTAGTTGATCTTGCGAGTCCGATGAAACATCCTTTGGCAAAAGTCGGAAAAGATGTAGGAGCAGCGGCAGTTCTCATTGCCGCGCTGGCGTCGGTATTAATTGGATTACTCATTTTAGGACCACCACTTTGGGAGTGGCTCTATTCTCTCTGGAAGTAAGGATATTATGGCAGAATCAACATTTCTTTTCGGTACAGTAGGTGCGCCCATCTCTACCCCAAAAAAGCCGGGTGGAAGTGTAGGAGCAATCCTGCATACTGCGTCCCTCGGTCTGACAGCAATGGAATTAGGGTGGGTTCAATCTGTGCGGGTGAGTGAAGAAACATGCAAAGCTATTCGAGAAACTGCGATTGAATCTGATATAAAGCTAAGCGTGCACGCTCCTTACTATATCAATCTGAATGCCAACGAAGATGAATGGGGAAAATCACGCCAACGGCTGATGGATGCGGCATATTATGGATATCTTGCTGGTGCCACTGATATCATTTTTCATCCAGGTTCCTATTTTGGTCAACCCGTTGTAGAAGTGCTAGAAACTGCTTTACCGCGATTATTGGACTGTACGAAAGAGTTGGAAGCCAGATCTATTCAGGTAACATTACGCCCCGAAACTATGGGTAAATCTGCCATGCTGGGTTCACTAGAAGATACCCTATTAATGAGTCAGATTGATGGCAATGTTTTACCCTGTCTGGATTTTGCTCATTTGCACGCCAGAAGAGGGGATGGCTCTATGAATTCTTACGATGAGTGGTGCCAGACCTTGGAGATGTATGCCAATTCGCTGGGACTGGATGCGTTAAAAACATTGCATATTCATCTGAGCGGAATTGAATACGGACCAAAAGGCGAGAAGGAACATTTGCCCATTCAACAATCGGATATGGATATTGTTGCTCTATATCAAGCGTTGCTTAAATTTGATTGTGGAGGAAGAATTCTTTGCGAATCACCCATCATGGAAGATGATGCAATCTTTCTCCGGGATCTCTGGTTGAAAATGGTTAAAGAAAAACCTGCCGATTAGGCAGGTTTATGATTTTTTCATCGGGGGGCTTTATAGATAATCTTTTAAATTATGCTCTACCGCATAAGCTGCTGCTTCTGCCCGGTTGGATACCTGCAGCTTAGAGAGAATACTGCTAACGTAATTGCGAACGGTGCCTTCTCCCAGAAATAGTGACTTTGCAATCTCCCGGTTAGTTTTTCCCTCTGATACAAGAAGCAACACATGTTTTTCCTGAGCGCTAAGATTTACAAAGGATGATGCTTCTTCTTCACGTACTGCTCTGCGGACTTCCTGGAAAACACGCTGGGTGACAGCTGGATCCAGCATACTCTCACCCCTGCCAATGGTTTCTAGGGCGCGGATGAGATCTTCCCCGCCGATTTGCTTTAGAACATACCCAGATGCACCAGCCCGAATCGCTGAAAACAACATTTCATCTTCTGCGTAAGATGTAAGCATGATAACTCTGGTATTTGGATATGCCCGTGTTATTTCAGCACATGCATCAATTCCTGATGTACCGGGAAGCCGAATATCCATCACAACCACTTCGGGATGTAAGATCCCTACTTTTTCAATGGCTTCTCTTGCCGTACCCGCTTCACCAATCACGTCAAATTGCGGGTGATGCTGTAGCAATGCCTTGAGCCCCAGTCTGACAACTTCATGATCATCAACCAGCAATATTCGTTGTTTGGCCATTTAATCTTCCTTACCCATCAGTATAAACTAGGGTTGGTTCTTCATCAAGGTTAATTGGATTGTATTTGTCCAATTACTGCGTTTGTATGGCTTTATTACGTCGAAAGTCGACAAATCGATATCCGATCCCACGTTCAGTCAGGATATAAACAGGATTGGCGGGATCTTTTTCCAGTTTTTGGCGTAAATAGTTGATATACAACCTGACATAGTGGGGTTCATCTCGATATTCGTAACCCCATACTTTTGCGAGAATTTGATCATGCGTAATTACCCAACCAGCATTTTGAACGAGATGATAAAGCAGGCGGTATTCTGTTGGGCGAAGTTTTACCAATTCTCCATCCAACCAGACCTCTCTCCGATCAAAATCAATTTTCAGGTGGTCATCCACCTCAATCAGTCCTCTAACTCCGCTTCCAACTGTATCTGCCCGGCGGAGGACTGCACGGACCCGGCTTACCAATTCTCTTGGGCTGAATGGCTTGGTGATGTAATCATCAGCGCCCAATTCCAGCCCATGGACTTTATCATCTTCTTCACTTTTTGCTGTTAACATGATTACAGGAACAGAATTAATTTCCCGTATCATTTTTAAAACTTCAAACCCATCGATGTCTGGCATCATTACATCTAAGAGAACAAGGTCTGGAAGTTGATCTCGTAATACTTGAATAGCTTGCGAACCCTTATATGCTTCTACGACCTGAAAGCCATCATGTTCCAAGTTTAGGCGGATAAATCGAACCATCCGTTCTTCATCATCTACAACCAGAATTTTATTGCGGACTTGATCTTCTGGCATATTATTCCCGGATGAAGCTGATTACTTCCTCTTCTTCACCGATTGGAAGTATTTCAATAAAAGTAACTCGATTAAGCGGCCAGATGACGGTGGTTACATTAGCTTCCAGATAGTGTAAATCTTTTCCGTCACGTCGGCGAGGATTTTTTACCGTAATTGTCTGATCTGTTGGTGTTGGCAATGCTTCAATTTCACCCAACACCGGATCTTCTCCGGATATATGCATGAGTATCATTGGCATGATTGGTCTCTCCGTTATCGACGGATAGTGATTTGCATCTTGATTCGTCCGAGGGCGATCATATCACCATCTTTAAGAGGGTAATTCACATTGGGTACGATTTTCTGACCATTAATTCTGGTCCCATTTGATGACCCTAAATCGACAATCATTACACCGCGTTCAGTTATCCTGATGGCTGCATGAAGTCTGGATACACCTTCTGCGTAACCCTCATATGGGGTGAGATCAATATCCGGCAAGATAGGTTGCCCATCTGTAATCCTGCCCAAAGTAAACTCATTTTGGCCGGTCAAAGGGATAATCTGTCCGCTATTGACCATTTTTAACGACAAACCGACACTACCTGAAGATGCTTTGGTGGATGACGGTGTGCTTGCCGGGGGAGCAACACTATCATCTGGAGGTGGGGAGATGGGAGAGGTTGCCTTTGCTTGTTTTTGCATGGGTTCTGGTTCCTTCGCTGATGTAAAGACTAACTGGGCTCCGCATTCACTGCAAAATAGAGCTCCATCAATTTCTGAATGTTTGCAATTCGGGCAAGTATTCATGATTCTTTATTCTCCAGTCCGGGGGGGAGCATTAATGACCGGGTGCCGTATTTTATCCGTTTATCCCCTTCTTCACTGAACTTGCTGCTTTTTTGAATATG
>Ga0228535_1003224_pt1 | contig 12443 bp, 10 predicted proteins | sample SJ1metagenome_FD_168457 | JGI IMG/M metagenome (GOLD analysis project Ga0228535, IMG submission 168457) | Enriched culture of PCE-dechlorinating microbial communities from Ithaca, New York, USA - SJ1 | ecosystem: Engineered > Modeled > Simulated communities (microbial... > Unclassified | place... | reverse complement strand
TACTCGGGAGTGACCGTCGATAATATCCAGGAGGCCGGCGCCCAGGTCACAGCGGTCCTATCCTTCGAACCGTGGGTGCCCGGGAAAAAATAGCGCCGGGAACGGAAACCGGAAGCGCCGCGTTCGAAAACCCCATCGGGCCGAGGCCCGGGGAAAAAGGGCGGCGTTCGCCTTTGCTGTTGCACGCCTGAAGAGCATGGGGTAAAATCCCTCCCTGAAAAAGGAGCCGTCCATGCTAGTATGCCGGAGTCTGCCGTTGCTTCTCGTTTCGCTTTTTTGCCTGGCGCCCGCGTTTGTCAAGGGCCTTTCCTCCCCCGGCGCCCCGAACGCCGCCGGCCAGGGCCGGGTTCTGGAAGGCTTGAATGTTTCGAGCCGGATCCTTGACCGCGACGTGAACTACGCCGTCTATCTCCCCCCGGATTATCAAGCCTCGACGCGCCGCTATCCCGTCGTCTATCTCCTCCATGGGTTCACGGATGACGAGTCGGCCTGGATCCAGTTGGGAGAAGTGAATCTCGCGGCCGACCGGGCGATCGCCGGCCGCAGCCTGCCGCCGATGATCATCGTCATGCCCGACGGCGGAGTCACCTGGTACGTCAACGATCATCGGGATGAAATCCGGTTTGAGGATATGTTCGTCCGGGAGTTCATACCCCATATCGACGCCGCTTTCCGGACGCGGCCTTCCGGGGAATTCCGGGGCGTCTCCGGACTTTCCATGGGCGGCTGGGGAACTCTGATGTTCGCCTTCCGGCATCCGGATCTGTTTTCCTCCTGCGCGGCTTTCAGCGCCGCGATATTTACCGACGAAGGCTTCGCGGCCATGGAACCCCCGCTTTATGAGAATATGATGGCCCCGGTTTTCGGTCCCGGCCTGTCCGGCAAAGCGCGCCTGACTCCCCACTTCCGCAAGTACAATCCGCTCGACCTGGCGAGGACGCTGCCGGCGGACTCTCTTAAGAAAGCGCGTTATTACATCGACTGCGGGGACGACGATTTCCTGATCAACGGCAACATGGCCCTCCACTCCCTTCTTCTCGAGCGCGGGATTCCGCACGAATTCCGCGTGCGCAACGGAGGGCACACCTGGGCGTACTGGCGGACGGGGATCTCCGACGGCTTGAAATTCATCGGCGAGAGCTTCCACAGGTAAAAAAGGGAGCTCTGGATGTTTGGGAAAACCGGGCAGAACCCCCGTAACCGGGAAGTCCCGGCCGGCGGCGGCATAGGTGATATCCTTCGGGCCGCGGCCGCGCCCTTCCCCGGCGGCCATGCCCCGCTTGAGCCGGCCGCCGCGTTCGGATAAAATGAGGAGCATGAAGAAGCGTCTCTTCATGTTCTTTCTCGTTTTCGCCTGCCTCACCGCGTCCTGCGGTCCCAAAAAGATCCCGGAAGCCGTGACGGCCTTCGAGGAGAACGGCCTGTGGGGCTTCAGAGACGGCCGCGGTCAAATCGTCATCGAGCCGGGGTTCCAGGCCGCCTATGACTTCCGCGGACAAATCGCCGCGGTCGCCGTCGCCGAGGGCTGGCGCTTCATCGACCGCGGGGGGCATATCCTGGATATCAGGCCTTTCATGACCGATAACGGCCCCGACGATTACGTCGAAGGGCTCGCGCGCTTCGTCAAGGATGGAAGAATCGGCTTTCTGAATGAAGAAGGCCGGGCCGTCATCCCGGCTCAGTTCGATTTCGCCGCGCCCTTTTCCGAAGGGCTGGCGGCTTTCTGCATCGGATGCCGGAAGATCACCGAGGGAGAACACGCCTCGATGAAAGGCGGGAGATGGGGATTCATCAACGTCCTGGGGGAAATGGCCATCAAGCCGGATTATGAAGAAGCGGCGCCGTTCGAGGATGGCCGGGCAAGGGTGAAGCTCGGCGGAGAATGGATCGACATCGACAGGCTCGGAAAAACCGCGGAGGCATTCTGATACACCGCGTCGGGAGCTCCGAAGCCCCCCTGCAAGACCCCGTCCGGATGAAGGCCGGATATCAATCGAATTCAAGGAGGCATATATAAAACGGAGAGACTTTATCGGGACGGCCGCCGGCGCCGCCGCGCTGGCCGCGTTCACGGGCGGAGGGACGGCTGCGGACGCACGCCCGGATGCCGCGGCGGCCGCCGCTCAAGCCCAGGGGCGCTCCCGCGAATCCACGACGTCGGGACCCGCGCTTCCCCCCAAACCGGTTTGGAAGGAACCGGCCGTCGAACTGCGGTTCCAGGGCGATCTCACGGATCTTCAGGCGGGAATCGAGATCCTGTCCGCCGACCTCAATTTCCGCGTCTCGCCCCGGGGACTGAGAGTCAAGGTCACGCCGCTCCCGAAGAATCTCCTCCGCATCTCGAAAAAGGGGAACCGGGCGGAAATCCAGTTCAACCAAAAGCATCATTTCTTCCGGGGCCTGGGGCTTCTTCTCGAGGAAATGAAATCAAGAAAAGACTTTGAACTCATCGAGGAGCCCCAATTCGCCACCATCGGAACGATGATCGACGTTTCCCAGGGAAACGCCGTCATCGACGTGCCCAACGTCAAGGCCATCATCAACCTCATGGCGGTCATGGGATTGAACATGCTCATGCTCTACGCCGAGGACAGCTATGACGTCAAGGGCGAGCCTTATTTCGGATACATGCGGGGCCGGTATTCGCAGGACGACATCCGCGAAATCGACGCCTACGCGGCGTCCCTGGGCATCGAGGCCATCCCCTGCATGCAGACGCTGGCCCATCTCACCGACGTGCTCCAGTGGGACGCCTACGGCGATATCCGGGAAGACCGGGACACGCTTCTCGTCGGCCACGAAAAAACCTACGCCTTCATCGAACGGATGCTCATAGAAGCCGCGGCGCCGTTCAAAACGCGGCGGATTCACATCGGCATGGACGAGGCCTGGCTGCTCGGCCAGGGCAACTATCTCAAGCTTCACGGCCAGCGGAAAAAATTCGACATCATGTCGGAGCACTTGAACCGCGTGCTGGCCATCACCGGGAGGCTCGGCCTCAAGCCCATGATTTGGAGCGACATGTATTTCCGCGCCGTGTCCCCCACGGGGGATTATTACGACGAATCCGCCGAATTCAAGCCCGAGGACCTGCGCACGGTCCCGACGAACGTCCAGTTCGTCTATTGGGACTACTACAACGAAGATCCGGCCTTCTATGACAAGATGATCAAGCGCCACAAGCAGTTCGGTTCCGATCCGATCTTCGCCGGCGGGATATGGGGCTGGCAGGGCTACGGGACAAGCTACGGCAAGACGTTCGTCACGACCAACGCCGCGCTCGAAGCCTGCAAACAGAACGGCATCCGGGAGGTTTTCGCCACGATCTGGGGAGACGCCACGACGGAAAGCAACATCTATTCCCACATCCTCGGATGGCAGCTCTTCGCGGAACACGCCTACGCGCGCCGCCTCGACGAAGGCAAGCTCCAACGGCGCTTCAAGTTTTGCACGGGCTGCGACTACAACGACTTCTGGGACATCAACGGCCTCAACGCCATCCCCGGCGTCGATAAGAATTCTCCCGGCAACGCCAGCCGCTGGCTGATGTGGCAGGACATTCTCCTGGGATTGTTCGATAAGAACATCGAAGGCCTTCCGCTCGAGCGGCATTATTCCGAACTGGCGCGTAAACTGGAGGCCGGCGCGGCGCGGAACGGACGATTCAATTTCCTGTTTTCATACATGGCCAAGGTCAGCGCCGTCCTGGCCCTGAAATCCGAGATGGGATTGAAGTTGAGAAAAGCTTATCTGGGCGGGGACAGGGAGGCCTTAAAAATCCTCTCGGCCCGGGAGCTGCCCGAGCTGGGAAACCGCCTCCGCTCGCTCTGGAATTACCACCGGGCCTTGTGGATGTCCATCCATCAGCCGGCCGGCTGGGAAATTCTCGACCTTCGCTACGGCGCCCTCCTGGCGCGCATCGATACCGCCCAAAAGCGGGTCAACGATTATCTGGAAGGCCGGATATGCGCCCTGCGCGAGCTCGAAGAGGAACGGCTACCGTTCGACGGCCGCCCGGGAGTGGACGACCTCATCTGCAATTCTTACGACAGGATCGTCAGCGCCAGCCGGATGGCTTATTCCTACAAGTTCTAAGTTGATCCGCCTCAGCGGCCGAGGATGGCGTCCATGGCCCGCGAGGTGTTCTCCACGAGGACTTCCGGAGAATGCTTGTAGAGGGGGATCATCTCGGCCGTGAGAAAGCCGCGGTAACCGACCTCGGTCAACGCCTTGACGACTTCCGGCCAGTTCACGTCGCCCGCGAGGAGGTCGACAAAACCGTCCGCGGTGCCGACGTTCCGGCGGAAATCCTTGAAGTGAACGCGCTTGATCCTTCGGCCCAAAAGCCGGATCCAGTGCTCCGGATAGCCCGTCAGCATGGAATTCCCGACGTCAAAATAGGAGCCGACCCATTCGGAATTGAATTGATCGATGAAGGTCTTCATCGCCAGGGGGTCCGCCAGGAATTTGTTCCAAACGTTTTCGATGCCGATGGCCACCCTCGCCGCCTGAGCCCGTGGCAGCAGCTTGGCCACGGCTTCGCTCGCCCTCTTGTGAACCGTGTCATAATCCACGACCGCCGACGACGGATCAAAGAAGACATCCACGGCGCCGGGGATGAGAAGAACGGCCCCGGCCTCGAGCCAGCCCGCGATATCGATGAGCTTGGACGCGATGTCCATGGCCTCGGCCCGGACCTTCGGATCGTCCGAGGAGAGCGGTTTGCCCCAAAAAAGGCCCGTGGCCACGGACGATATCCGGATTCCGGCCTCGGCCGCCGACCTGAGAATGTCCTTGGCCTGCCGTTCGGTCATGGCCGGCGTGATATCGCCGGCGTCCCCGAGAGCCACTTCGACCGCCTCGAATCCGGCCCGCTTCGCCAGGTCAAAGACCTCGGCGACGGGCCGCGTGCCTTCCAATCCTCCGGGAAACGACCAGTAGCTGATGCTCTTTATAAACATTCGACGCCTCCAGATATTCGGTATTCGGTCTCCAGCCCGTGATCACAGGCTGACGGTTTTTCCGGTTTTCACGGATTCCGTTATGGCCAGGCAGATGCGAACGGATTCGCGGGCCTCCTCCGGCGTCACGATCTCCGGTTTCCCGCCGGAGGCGAGACAGCCGAGGAAGTATTGAATTTCGTTATAGTATCCGCCGAGCGACGAAAGATTCCCCTGCGTCTGCGCGGCCGCTCCGACTTTCTGCTCCGGGAGCGGCGGGGCGAAGGACGCGCCTTCAAAAGGATAGACGACGAGCGAGGGCGTCAAGCAGGTATCCAGCTTGATGGTCGCTTTTTCGCAGGCCACGTGGAGAGCCATCCGGAAGGGGAACGACGGCGCGAGAGTCAGGGACCCCTCCGCGTAGCTTTTGGCGCCCGACGGGTGTTCCCAGCCGAGGCTGAAGACGGAATCGACGGCGCCTCCGGGCCCCGGAGTCCCGCAGGCCTGGATTTTGCCGGGCGTCCCGAGGAGCCAGGCGATGTAGTCCTGGTCGTGGATGTGGAGATCGAGCACCGCGCCTCCGCTCAACTCCGGATTCAACAGCCATCGCTGCCATGCCCAGTTCGGCGCCGGGCTCAGGCGGCTGGCGCTCGCCCATTCCACGCGGCCGTAACGTCCCGAATCGACGATTTCCTTCAGAACCTGGTATTCGGGCCAGAACCGGATGACCTGTCCGGTCATCATGGCCACGCCCGCCTTCTTCACCGCGCCGATCATGCGGTCGCAGGACTCGACGGTGAGCGACAACGGCTTTTCGCAAAGGACGGGCTTGGCGGCCTGCGCCGCGGCCGTCACGTGTTCTTCATGGAGATAGGTCGGCGTGCAGATATCGACCATGTCGACGTCCGCGGAGGCCAGCATCTCGCCGATCCCGGGGAATGTCCGGCATCCCAGCTTATCTTCCGCCTCTTTCCGGCGGTCGGCTTCGACGTCGGCCAGCGCGACGACTTTGGCCTCGCCCGTCGCTTCGTAGCACTGGGCGTGCATGTGCCCCATGAAACCGTATCCGACAAGTCCAACCTTGATCATCGTCATCTCCTTTGCATCCGGGTTATCGGCAGCGGCGGGATTCCCTCGGAGCCGCGATCCAGCTCGATGCCTCGTTTATTTATATATCGGCGATGGCGACCTGTCAAACCGCGAAAGGCCGAAAGGATTCCGCGCCGCGAAACACGCCCGCCGGCGATCGGCCGCGGCCTGGGCCTCTCCGTCTCGGGAACCCTCCGGGCTATCGTCCGAACCGCGGCGGGAGACGCTTTCCGGGCTTCTTCCGGCCGCCAAGCCCCCCTTGAATCTTCCGCGGTTTTGCTTTATCTTAATCCGGTTAATAAGATATCATGCCCTTTGGATGATGAGCATTCGGCCTATGATGAACAGACGGCGGCATCACGGCGGCGGCCCGGATCACGCCCGGGGCCGACATCGCGTCCAGGAGTTCTGATGCAGACGATCATCTCGTTTCTGGCTGGGAACCCGATTTTCCTGCTTTTTGCGGTCATCGGCGTTGGTTATCTAATCGGAAGCATCCGGATCTTCGGATTCAGCCTCGGCATTTCCGCGATCCTCTTCGTGGGGATCGCTCTGGGGGCCCTGGATCCGCGGCTGAACCTCCCGGAATACATCTACATCATCGGCCTGGTCCTCTTCGTCTACACCATCGGCCTTCAATCCGGGCCGGTTTTTTTCGCTTCGTTCAAGAAACGCGGCATGAAAGTCAACCTTTTGGCCGTCAGCGTGCTTCTCACGGTGATGGTTCTCGCCATGGCTATCTGGAAGCTCATGGGCCTGACCGTCCCGGGAGTGGCCGGACTCTTTTGCGGATCGCTGACGAATACGCCCGCCCTCGCGGCAAGCGTCGAGACGCTCAAAAGCCTGGCGGGAAACGTCCCCCAGGACCAGTTGCAGATGTTCATCAACGGCCCGGTCGTCACCTACGGTCTCGCCTATCCTTTCGGCGTTTTCGGCATGATCTTCTGGATGTATCTGTTTTCCAAGATTTTCAAGACCGATTTCGTCAAAGAGGAAGCCGACCGCCGGCGGGAGTCCGGGATCGGCGAGATCCTGAGCCGGACCTACCTGATCACCAATCCGGCCCTCGACGGAAAGACCGTCCGCGAGGCGCTGGCCTGTTTTACGCAGCCGGGCTTCATCCTGAGCCGGTGTTTTCACGGCGAGGAGATGAATCTGGTTTCGGGAGACACCGTTCTTCACTTGAATGACAGCGTCATCGCCGTGGGCGACGCCAAGGCCCACGAGCGCGCCCTGCTGCTGTTCGGGAAACTGACCGAGGACGCCCGGAGCGGCGGGCTCGGCTCTTTCGTTCTCCGCCGGATCCTCGTCTCCAAGAAAAACGTCATCGGGAAAAGGATCGCCGACCTTGACCTACAGAAGAAGTTCGGCGCGACGATCACCCGGCTGCGGCGCGGAGACATCGACTTCGTCCCCTCATCCGACACGATCCTGGAATCAGGCGACAGCCTGAGGGTCATGTCCACGGAAAAAAATATCGAGCCCATGCGCGTCTTTTTCGGGGATTCGGTCAAATCCATGGCCGAAACCGATTTTCTTTCGATCTCCCTCGGGATCATGATCGGCATCCTGGTGGGCATGATTCCCCTCCCCCTGCCCAACGGGATGGTTTTCAAGCTGGGCTATGCGGGAGGACCGCTCGTCGTCTCCCTCATTCTCGGGAAGATAGAGCGGACGGGTTCCATGGCTTGGAGGATTCCGTTCGCCGCCAATATCGCCCTGCGGCAGATCGGCCTGATTCTCTTTCTGGCGGCGATCGGCACGAAGGCGGGACAGGGATTGATCGGGACTTTGCAGGCCAACGGCCTTGGGCTGCTCGCGGCCGGCGCCATACTCACCACGGTGAACTCCTTCCTGGTGTTGATCATCGGATATAAGTTTATGAAACTTCCGATGTCCGCCGTCTACGGGGTCCTTTCGGGCATCCAAACGCAGCCGGCCTGCCTCGCCTATGCCAATCAGCGCACGGAAAACGAGTTGCCGAATATCTGGTATGCCACCGTCTACCCCGTTTCGATGGTCGCCAAGATCATCCTGGCACAGGTCTTGATCTCGGCGCTGTTCTTTCTCTAGTCCGCCGGCCGCTCCGGAACCCGCCTTGTCAGGCGCAAATCAATCCCGGGCTTCGAGCGCCCGCGGCTTCTTCACCCTCCCTTCGGCGGGGGGAAGCTTTTTGTACCAGAAAAAGTACAGGCCCACGAGAGACACGGCGAGGATCGAACCCGCCGCGGCCGCCGGCCGGTATTGCCTGATGATGAGGAGCAGCGGGAACATGAGCATGGAGATCAGCCACGCCAAAGCGAACGGAAGCGAGATCAGGTCGAAACGGTGTTCCCGTTTCATGGACGCGGCTTCCTGCGTCGAGACCGCGCCGCGGAGCGGTTTCCACAGGCCGAAGGGTTTGGTCGTCCGGTAAAAATTCTCAACGACGCCCGGGGCCGTCCGGGGGGTGAGATACGTGGCTATGACACACCCGGCCGTCCCCACGCCGACCATATAAAGGAGCTGGTGCCACTCCGGCATCTGAGGGACAAAGAACCTCTGGAGAACCGCGGCCGCCAGCCCGAACAGCGTCCCCAGCGCGTATCCCCCGCCGTTGAAGCGCCACCAATAGAGGCGCAAAATCGTCGGGACCATGGTGCCTCCCACGAGTCCCATGGTTATCCATCCCCAAATGTCGTTGATGTTCCGCGTGGAGTAGGCCATGAAGAATCCGGCGGCCATGAGGAGGGCGCCGAAAACATAGCTGGCGTAGATCAACTCCTTATTCTTCGCCTTGGGACGCAGATAGCCCTGATAAATGTCGCGGGTCATGAAAGCCGTGGAGGCGTTGATGATGGCGTTGAACGTCGACATGGCGGCGGCCAGCAGCCCCACCAGGATAAGCCCTCTCAGGCCGGCCGGGACGCTCATCAACAGGACGCCGGGGAGGATGCGTTCGGGATCGATCGTGCCGTGGAAGCTGAGAAGGCTCAACTTGGACGTCCAGCCCGGGCCCAGAAGATCGGCCAGACCGGAGATCAGGGCCGCGGGAAACGCTCCCGGATGATTCATGATCCGGGACAGAAGCTCGGGCCACTCGTTGGCCGGAACATCACCGGCGTGGGATTTGATCAGAGCGGCGGCCTGGGTTAATACCGATTGGTCCGGGAAAAGATCCTTGACTAGGAGCAGGCCCAGCACGGCGAAGCTCATCATCAGCGGCCAGCGGAACATGAACGCCCAGCCGGATGCGAAGCTCAGAAGACCGCAGTCCCGGTCGCTGCGGGCCCCGAAATACCGCTGGTCGGCGCCCACGCCCAGTCCCTGGATGAGCGATTTGCCGAGATAGAAGAGCATCATCATGAACAGGAAGCTGTATTCCTCGTACCCGGCCGGCATCTGCGTTTTCCACTTCGGAAGCGCCGAGAGCCAGTCGGTATTGCCCGTCACGGAAACGGCCAGAGCGCCCAGATCGCTGACGCCGGCGAGTTTCGTCACGGCCAGGACGACGATGAAGCCCACTCCGATCCAGATGCAGAGAGATTGAAAAATATCGGAGAACACGACGCCGTAGAAACCGGCTTCCAGGGTGTACAGGCCGGTCACCACGAGCAGGATCAGGGAGCAAACCCATGGGGAAAAGGGCAGGAACATGGACAGGAAAAGGCCGCCGCCCTTGAACGAATACGCCAACATCGCCAGGTTGATGATGATGCTGGACACGGCCGCCATCAGCCGGGCGAAATGGGCCCAGGGATCCGTGCCGAAGCGATAGATCATCCACTCTGCGCCGGTAATGACGCCCGAACGGCGATGCCACTTGCCGGTCCAGAGCATCAGGAAGACGAGCACCAGGCACGCGCCTCCGCGGAACTCGACATAGATTCCGCGCGGGCCGAGGAGGAAGAGGAACGACGTGATGATCATCGTTCCCGTCATATCGAACCAGAAAGTCATCTGCGACAGGCCGAGCGCCCACCAGGGCATTTTCCGGCCGGCCAGGAAATAATCCTCCATGCTGGCCGCGGCCTTCTTGCGGAAATAGGCGCCTATCCCGATAAGGACGAGGAAATAGACGATGATGACCGCGTAATCTCCGGGACCAAGGAACCTCATGCGGGCCTCCTAGGGCAGTTCAGCGAATCTATATCTTGCCCTCGGGTGAAAGTCAAGAAAAACGCCGGCCGAGGAAAAGCCGGCGCGCCGCCGGGATCCGCCCTCCCCTCGGCCGGGCCTGACGGCGCTTGACATTCCGTCCCTTGTTAAAGTAAACGTTAATCGGATCATCCGGAGGCCCGGAAGAAGGCGTGTTCCTGGGGGCTTCATCCCCGCGGAAAGCCCTTTTTGGAGGCGGCGGGCGGTTGAAGCATCCGGAAATGATCTCGAGGCATCCAGCATGGAGAAAAAGGACAACAGCATGGAGAATCCCAAGCAATCGCCGTTTCCGGTCATGGAGCGCATGACGGTCAAGATGGTGCGCGAATACCTGCAGCGCAAGAGATCGATCATCATTCCCATGGGCGGGATCGAACAGCACGGCTACCATCTCCCCCTCAGGACCGACACGATCATCGCCGAGGAGATCGGCTGGAGGATCGGACGCAAGGCCGACATGCTCGTCGCCCCCGCCGTGACGGCGACCTATTCGGGCGGCGGGCTGCCCGGCACGATCAACGTCTCCCCGTCGGTCATGTCGCTGGTCACGAGCGACATCATTCTCTCGCTCGTCGCCCAGGGCTTCAGGAATTTCTATCTCTTCCTCTGCCACGGCGGTACCGAGAACCTGCGCGCCCTGGATGACGCCATGAAAATGCTTCTGAGGAACAATCCGGCGTTCGAACATGTCATGATCGCCCTCGTGCCCGTCTGGAAGTTCGGCCCGGGAGACGGAGGCTGGAAGCTCGCCCTCAAAGAGGGGGACTGGCATGCGGGATGGCTCGAGACTTCGATGCTCCTGGAGCTGGCGCCCGGTCTCGTCCGCCTGGACGAGCTCGAGCTCGATACTCCGGAGCTTTTAAAACTGCAGATCGACCATCCGGACAACTACCAGCGCGCGGAAAAGATCGTGGACGACGGTTTCGTTGTCCCACGCCTGACGCAGAGGCCCGACATCAAGGTCGGCGTCATGGGCTATCCGGAAAGGGCGTCGCTGGAGAAAGGCGCGCGCATCGTCCGGGATATCGTCGAATCCGCCGCAGCCAAGATCATGGATCTGGATTCCAGGGCGGACGGAGTGCACAAGGAAATCGCCTTCGTTCCCGAACCCGTCCTCTTATCGGCGGATTGATTCGAATAGGGGCCATCCACCCGTCAGGAGGAAATAATCTCATGAAAAAGAAATCCGCGTTCGCGAACCGGCGGCATCTCGTATTCGCCGCGATTTGGCTGGCGGCGGCGGTCTCCGCCGGCGCCGCCGCGCTGCCCACGGCCAAGCCCGAGGACGTCGGGCTGTCCGCCGAACGGCTGGAAAGGCTCAGCCGTCTGATGCAGGACTACGTGGAACGGGGCCGCGTGGCCGGAACGGTCGCGCTCATCGCCCGGAACAACCGGATAGCCTACCTCAGGCCTTTCGGGAAGCTCGACGTCGCCAAGGAGGCGGCCATGCCGACGGACGCCATCTTCCGCATCGCTTCGCAAACAAAAGCCGTGACGAGCGTGGCCGTCATGATCCTTCAGGAAGAAGGGCGGCTGCTGATCGACGATCCCGTTTCCAAATATATTCCCGAATTCGCCAAAACGCGCGTCGCCGTCCCGGCCGGCGGGAAGAACTCCAAGCGCTACGTCTGCGTCCCCGCCAAGCGGCAGATCACCATCCGCGACCTCCTCACCCATACGGCCGGGATTTCCTACGGCGACGGGACGGCCCGGGACGAATACAAAGCCGCCGGGATCCAGGGATGGTTTCTGGCCGACAAGGATGTCCCGGTCGGCGAAGTCATAAAGAAACTGGCGTCCCTTCCCTTCGACGCCCAGCCGGGTGAAAAATTCGTCTACGGCTACAACACCGACATTCTCGGGCACGTGGTGGAGAGAGCCTCGGGAAAGAACCTGGCTGAATTCATCGAAGAGAGGATCACCGGCCCCCTGGGGATGCCGGACACTCATTTCTTCCTTCCGAAAGAGAAGCTCGACCGTTTCACTTCCGTCTGCAGCGCCGATGAATCCGGAAGGATCAAGCCCTCGGAGGACAGCCGAGACAAATTCTATGTCGCCGGTCCCCGGAAATGCTATGCGGGCGGCGCCGGGCTTCTCTCCACGGCCGAGGATTATGCGCGGTTCCTGATGATGCTTCATAACAGGGGCGAGCTTCACGGGACCCGTATCCTCAGTCCGAAATCCGTCGAACTCATGACGGTCAACCACGTCGGCGATCTCAACGGCCCCGAGGGATTCGGGCTGGGATTCTGGATCATGGAGTCCCTGGGGAAGACC
>Ga0228535_1003223_pt1 | contig 12443 bp, 10 predicted proteins | sample SJ1metagenome_FD_168457 | JGI IMG/M metagenome (GOLD analysis project Ga0228535, IMG submission 168457) | Enriched culture of PCE-dechlorinating microbial communities from Ithaca, New York, USA - SJ1 | ecosystem: Engineered > Modeled > Simulated communities (microbial... > Unclassified | place... | reverse complement strand
GCTGGCGATCCTGCTTCTGGCGGGAATTGGAGCGTTGCAATTCTCAATACCCATATCAATCGGTATCGTGGTTTTGCTTACCCTGCTTACCCTTTCTTATGAGCAGACCATCCATGCCTACCCGGGCGGGGGCGGGGCATATATCGTTGCCCGCGACAACCTGGGGGATGTGCCGGCGTTGGTTGCGGCTGCATCATTGTTGACCGATTACATTTTGACCGTTTCGGTCTCTATTTCTTCCGGTGTTGCCCAGGTAGTATCGGCATTTCCGGCAGCTTTTCCTTACCGGGTGGAAATTGCCATTCTGTTCATCGCAGTTGTGATGTTGCTAAACTTGCGCGGGGTGAAAGAATCAGGCAAGGCTTTTGCTGTACCCACGTACATTTTTGTATTGTTAATGTATGCCACGGTAGTCACAGGTATCATCCGCCTGGTGCTGGATACGTTGGGAGTGGTTACTGCACCGCCGCAAGTCGAAATTGAGACCATGCAGCAGGTATCCGTATTTCTGATCCTGCGGGCATTTTCGAACGGCACTTCCGCCGTGACTGGTGTTGAAGCGATTTCCAATGGTATTACCGCATTCAAGGAGCCGCGCAGCAAGAACGCTGGCATTACGCTGATCTGGATGTCAGTGATCCTGGGCTCCCTGCTGCTGGGAATCACTTTCCTGGCTTACCACATCCAGGCGATCCCGTCAGAATCTGAAACAGTCATATCGCAGCTTGCCCGAACGGTCTTTGGAGGGCGGGGCTTCCTGTATATTGCCACAATCACTGCCACTACAGTCATCCTGGTACTGGCAGGCAACACAGCTTTTGCTGGCTTCCCGCGCCTGAGCGCACTGGTGGCCGAAGACGGCTTCCTGCCGCGCCAGCTGACTTACCGCGGCAGCCGCCTGGTGTATTCTTATGGCATCGTGCTGCTGGCGGTGGTTTCTGGGCTGCTGGTGGTGCTTTTCAAAGCCAGTGTCAGTTCTCTGATCCCGTTGTATGCGATCGGCGTGTTCCTTTCATTCACGCTTTCGCAAACAGGCATGGCAGTTCGTTGGAAGAAATCCGGCAGCCTGCAAGAAGGGGTGGAGATCCAGGAACGCGGTTCGGTTTTACGCCGGGAAAAGGGCTGGCAGCACAAGATGGTGATTAACGGTATTGGCGCCCTGGTCACCTTCACGGTGATGATCGTGTTCACGGTTACCAAGTTCAAGGATGGAGCCTGGATCATCATTCTCCTCATCCCATTACTGGTGGCAGCCTTTTGGGGCATCCATATGCATTACCGCGGGCTGGCAAAGCACCTCTCGCTGGATAATTACGGCTCTCAACCCTACCTGGCGCGCAACCGGGTGATCATCCCAATTGCCAGTGTGCACCGGGGAACACTGGAAGCCCTGCGATATGCCAAGACCCTTTCAGACGATGTCACAGCAGTCCACATCTCCATAGATACCAGCCAGGCGGAAAAAGTCCGTGAAAAGTGGGAAGTCTGGGGAGAGGGCATCCGCTTATTGATTCTTGAATCCCCTTACCGGCTGATGGTGGAACCGCTATTGGATTACATTACTGAAATCCACAGACAGTTGAACCCGAACGAGACCATCACCATTGTTGTGCCGCAATTTATTCCCAAGCACCGTTGGAATTACCTGCTGCACACCCGCACTGCTGATACATTGCGCCGCATCCTGCTCAACTGGCCGGAAGTAGTTATTATTGAAGTCCCCTACCAGGTGGATTAACCGGGTAGAGAGAGGAAAGTATGAAAGTAATTGTTGTTGGTTGTGGTCGATTCGGGTCTGAGCTGGCTTACCGCCTGTTTAAATCCGGGCATGAGGTGGCCATTGTAGATGCCATTCCTGAGGCATTCAACATTTTACCTGTTGATTTCCGCGGCAGGCTGATCGAAGGGGATGCCCTGAACCAGGACGTCCTGCGCCGGGCGGGTATCGAGCATGCAGATGCGCTGGCAGCCACCAGTGATAATGATGCCATGAACCTGGCAGTTGTGCACATTGCCAGCCGGTTTTACAATGTCAAGCGGGTGGTAGCCCGTAGTTATGACCCCAAGCTGCGCCCGATCTTTGAACAGTTCGGCATCCAGATGGTCAGCTCCAGCCTGTGGGGCTCGCAGCGCCTGGAAGAATTAATTTACCACTCAGAGATCCGGACGGTGTTCTCCGCTGGCAATGGTGAGGTTGAATTGTATGAAGTGTACATTCCGGCCGACCAGGCTGGTAAAAAGGTCAAAGACATCTTTTCCAACCCCAATTGCACAGTTGCCGCCATCACCCGGGCGGGCAAGGCACAAATGCCCGATATGGAATTTGTTCTCGAAGAAGATGACCTTGTGCATGTGAGCGCCACATTTGAAGGCATCGAAGAGGTGCGGTCCCTTATCTGCGCACCAGGAGAAGAATAATGTTAGTAATCATCGTGGGCGGAGGCCGTACAGGTTCGCAGCTGGCCCGTCTGCTGCTGCAGCAAAACTATGAAGTGCGGGTGGTCGATAACCGCAAGGAAATCCTGAGCAATATTCACCTGGAGTTGCCCACCGAGGTGATTGTCGAAGGCAACCCATTACATCCAGACATCCTGGAGCGGGCAGGTATTGCTGATGCCGACGTGCTGGCTGCCTGCACTACCAGTGATGAAATGAACCTGGTCCTTGCATACTATGCCAGGGAGCATTACGGCGTTCCCCGCACCATTTCTCGTGTTAACAACCCGCGCAATGCCTGGGTTTTCAACAAGTTGTTTGATGTGGATTTTGCCCTGAATCAGGCTGAGATTTTGGCGCGCTTAATCGAAGAAGAGATGTCAATGGGCGATATGATGACCCTGGTTAAGCTGCGCAAAGGGCAGTACAGCCTGGTGGAAGAGAAAATTGCTGAAGGAGCTCCGGGAATTGGGATTGCCATCAAAGACCTGGGCTTGCCCGAACAATGTGTGATCGCAGCCATCATCCGCGAAGGCGAGGTGATGATTCCGCGCGGTGTCACCACCATGCAGGCAGGCGATGAGGTGCTGGCTATTACCAACAAGCAAGGTGCGCTGCTGCTGGCAGAGCTGCTGATACCGCCTAACCGGCCTGACAACCACAACGGGAATAAACATCCCTGAGTCAATTGACCAGCCTGAGGGGTTCGGTTATAATTGCCATTCATTAAGTAAAGGAAGCGAAAGGAAGTAACATGCCGAAACGGACTTATCAACCCAAAATTCGTCGCCGGGTGCGTGTACACGGATTTCGCGCCCGAATGTCTTCGGCAGACGGACGTGAGGTATTGAAGCGCCGGCGGGCTAGAGGCCGCGCAAAATTGACCGTGTCTAAAAACAACCACGTGAAAAACGCACGCTGGTAGGGTATAAGCATCCCTGTGATCTGGATTGCCTGAGTTTGTTCAAAAGAGCCATACAGGGGTACCCGGTCACCAGGAAAGCAGACAGGCAAGTAAAAGGTGAAACGCAGGTTTCGCCTGAGGAACACCACAGATTTCAAGCGGGTGCGCGCAACCGGAAAGGCTTACACGCACCCATTTTTTGTGTTACTTGTCACAGAAGGTGAATCAAACCATTCCCGGCTTGGGATTTCTGTCCAGCGCAAATACGGTTCGGCCGTTGAACGCAACCTGGTCAAACGGCGCATCCGTTCCATAGCAGCACCCTGGATGGAGAGGAATGAAAGAATGTGGGATGGTATTGTGATAATTAAGAATCAGGCCAGGCAGGCAGAGTATAATCAGTTGCAGGAAGCGCTTGCCGGCCTGTTTATCAAGGCAAGATTGATAACGAATGCAGAGTAAAGATCATCCTGAAGCAGATATACGCGAAATCTATCACAGTGAACCCCGACTGCGTGATTTGAAAGTCACCCTGAAGACACTCCCGCGCTGGGTTTTGCTCTCCCTGTTCCGGGCTTACCAGGCAGTCATCTCTCCCGCCTTGCCGCCAGATACCTGCCGGTATTATCCCTCCTGTTCACATTACGGGTACCAGGCTGTCTACCGCTTTGGAGTTATAAAAGGCACAGTCCTTGCTGTCTGGCGGGTGCTGCGCTGCAATCCTTTCAGCGCGGGAGGGTATGATCCTGTTCCTGAGGCGGATGATCGCCATCATTTTACGAAAACAATGAGTGCAAATGAAAGAATCTAATCGAAAAATTCTACTGGTTTTAAGCCTGATCATTATCGCAAGCCTGGCATTGACCGGTTGCTCGAGTGGAGCAACGTCCACCAACAACTGGCCTGGCGTAAACGCTGACAGTGAAACGGTCTATTTTGCCAATACAACCCTGCTCAGCCTGCGCATGGCAGACGGCACTGTTAAGTGGCAGTACCCTGAAAAAGCCGATGCCAAGCACCTGCTCTATTCACCGCCGGTTGTGCTGGAAGACAAGATCCTGGTTGGTGATTACGGCGGGGTGCTGCGCAGCATCAATCCAAATACAGGCACCTTGCTGTGGACTTTTGAAGAGGCTGATAACCGCTATATTGCCAGCCCGGTGGTTACCGGAGACCAAATCTTCGCCGCGTCCATGGACGGCACCCTGTATGCGCTGAACCAGAATGGGGTCCTGCAGTGGAAGTTTAAAACCAAGGCTGGTTTATGGGTCAGCCCGGTGGCAAACGGTGATATGGTTTACCAGTCTTCAATGGATAAGAAGCTTTACGCCCTGAAGAAGAGCGATGGTTCATTGGTCTGGGAAGCAGACATGGGAGCGGCTTCGGTAACTGTGCCTGTCCTTTCGGAAGATGCCAGCACCCTTTATGTGAATACATTCAGCAATAAGATCATCGCTCTCGAAACTGCAACCGGTAAAGTCAAATGGGAAACCCCCACAAATGACACCGTCTGGTCGCAGCCATTTCTGGTGGATGGTCTGCTGTACTTCGGCGATAACGCCGGCAACGTGTACAGCCTGGATGCTTCAACAGGTTCAGTGAAATGGACAATCACACTGACGGGGGCGGTCATTTCCGGCGGTGTTGCACTGGCTGATGGCCTGGTGTTTGCAAGCGAGAATGGTGAAGTTGTTATGCTTTCAACTGACGGTGCCAAAGTCTGGACTCGGACAATAACCGGGCAGCTGTACAGCAACCTGGTGGCAGTGGAAGACCGGGTCCTGGTACCGGTAATGAAAGGCGACCAACTTCTGGTGTGTTTTGACAGTAATGGGAACCAGGTGTGGACCTACACACCTTCCAAGTAGGAATAGGAAAATAATATGTGGGATGCGATTGTAATTCGACCGTTTATTAATGTGCTGCTATTGATCTACCAGCTGGTGGGTAACTTTGGTATTGCGATCATTCTGTTTACCCTGTTAATCCGTTTGATTACCTACCCGCTGAACGCATCACAGATCAAAAGCTCTACCGCTATGACTGAGCTGCAGAAGGACAAGCGTTACCTGGATATCCAGGAGAAATATAAGGGCGATAAGGAAAAACTGGCCCAGGAGCAGATGAAGCTTTACAAGGAAGTCGGGTACAACCCGATGTCGTCCTGCCTGCCAACCTTGCTGCAATTTCCGATCATCATCGGCCTGTACCAGGCTATTATCCGGGCTATGGCTTCCACCCCGTTTGACATGCTCAACCTTACCCGGCATGTCTACAAAGGCTTCCTGAGTATCGAGAATCTGATTCCCCTGAACAATCATTTCCTGTGGATGAACCTCGGCCAACCCGAACGCCTTCAGCTGGGATTTATTAATTTTGGGATCCCGGTTCTGGCGATCCTGGTGGTGGTTACTTCCTACATGCAGTCCAAGCTGATGCAGCCGGCATCATCCGGGCAGCCCGGTGACCAGACGGCCATGATGTCCAACATGATGACCATTTACATGCCATTCCTGATGGGATACCTGGCTCTTACTTTGGCATCCGGCCTGGCGTTATATTTCTTTGTTTCCAATGTTCTTTCGATCGTGCAGTACGGGATCATGGGAAAATTGAACTGGGATAACCTGCTGCCTAAAAAGCGGCCTGCTGGACCAGCTGGCTCACGGACAGTCAATGCGAAGGCGGCAGCACCCAAGAAAGCTGCGCCCAAACCCGCAGCTCCAAAATCCAAACCTGCGGGATCCGCATCAACTAAAACCAATCCTGTTAAAACTACCACGACAAAGGCCAAACCAAAGAAAATAGAACCACCGCAACTGAAAGGTGGTTCAAAGGAGGATAATGAGCCCTGAAAAGACAATCCTTGAGGTAATTGCTCCAACTGTTGAGGAAGCTGTCAGCCGCGGGCTGGATCAGCTTGGTCTCCCTGAAGAAGCCGTGGAAGTGGAAGTGCTGGACCAGGGAGCAAAAGGGCTGTTCGGGCTTGGCAACCGCCAGGCACGGGTGCGCCTGATCGTCCGCCCGATTTCTTTGGGCGAAAAAACCACTGTAGCAGAACCGGGAACGGGCTCCACTCCATCCCGGGCGAGCGGGGAAGATGATGATTACCCCCTTGAACTTGCCCGGCATGTAGTTGAGGAATTGATCACCCGCATGAAGGTAAATGCGAAAGTGGAATCCAGCTGGGTTGAGCAGCACAATGGTTCATCTGAGCCGATGGTGCTGGTGGATGTGCACGGCGAAGACCTGAGCATCCTGATTGGGCGCAGGTCTGAAGTGCTGAATTCGCTCCAATACATCACCAGCCTGATTGTCAGTAAGGAACTGGGAAAATGGATACCCCTGATGATTGATATCCAGGGTTACCGCACCCGGCGAGAACGACAGCTGCGCCAGCTTGCCCAGCGCATGGCCGAACAGGCTGTGCACAGCGGCAGGCGCCAGGTGCTCGAGCCCATGTCTGCCAGCGAACGGCGCATCATCCACCTGGAATTGCGCGACCATCCGGATGTGGTCACTGAAAGCGTAGGCGATGAACCAAACCGGAAGGTGACCATCCTTCTGAAGAGGTAAATATGAAAGCGGTCGATATCATCGTCAAGAAGCGGGACGGGCAAGAACTCTCCCGGGCTGAGATCGAATTCTTTATTCAAGGCGTTACCAGCGGTGATATCCCCGATTACCAGGCAAGCGCCTGGGCCATGGCAGTCTTGCTGCAGGGGATGAACGAGCGCGAGACTACCGACCTGACCCTGGCAATGGCTCATTCCGGCGAAACGCTGGACCTGAGCCAGATTGCTCCCAATACAGTCGATAAACATTCAACCGGCGGGGTGGGCGATAAGACCACCCTGACAGTCCTGCCTTTAGTAGCCTCCTGCGGGCTACCGGTGGCAAAAATGTCCGGCAGGGGGCTCGGTTTTACTGGCGGCACCCTGGATAAGCTTGAATCGATCCCCGGCTACCGGGTTGACCTCTCGAAACAGGAATTCCTGGACCAGCTGGCTGATTTCGGTCTGGTGCTTTCGGGTCAATCTGCCGACCTGGCCCCAGCGGATGGCAAGCTGTACGCCCTGCGCGATGTAACCGGTACGGTGCAGTCGTTGCCGTTGATTGCCGCATCTGTATTGAGTAAAAAGCTGGCAGCAGGGGCGAGTGGGTTTGTGCTGGATGTGAAAACCGGTGTTGGCGCTTTTATGGAAGAGCGCGAAGAAGCGGTGAAACTCTCCCGGTTGATGGTGAAGATTTGCGAGATGAGCAACCGCAATGTGGTCTGCCTGGTGACGGATATGAACCAGCCGCTCGGCAGCGCCGTCGGCAATGCGCTTGAATTGCGTGAGGCCATCCTTACCCTGCAGGGCAAAGGTCCGCAGGACTATACCGAACATTGCCTGTTGATTGCCAGCTACATGCTGCTGCTTGGAAAGAAAGCGCCCGACCTGGAAAGCGCCCGCAGCTTGCTGGTTGAGAATATTAACAACGGCAAGGCTTTTGCAAAATTCCGTAGCCTGGTGGAAAAGCAGCACGGGGATGTGCGCTATGTGGATGACCTGAGCCTGCTGCCCAGGGCGAAATACATCGAATCCATCACTGCCCCAGCCAGCGGGTACCTGCACAGCCTGCATGCCAGGGAAGTGGGGGAGACTTCCGCTGACCTGGGAGCCGGCAGGGCAAAGAAAGGTGACCCGGTCGACCATGCAGTCGGGATTGAGATCCTGCACAAGGTGGGCGGCAGGGTCGAAAAAGGGGAACCCCTGTGCGTCATCCATGCCAATGATACGGCGAAGTTGGAACAGGCCAGGCAGCGCCTGCTGCAGGTGCATGTGATTAGCCCTGAACCCGTGGAACCGCTCCCGCTGCTGTATGATGTCATCCGGAGCAGGTGATTTTTAAACAGGCTATTTCCATTTCGTTGTTAAACATATAAGAAAAATGGATCCCCAATGACTGGATCCATTTTTTGATATTGGTTCTACTACTCGTACTTCAGAGCGATGACCGGTTCGAGGTTAGCAGCCCGCAGGGCAGGGTAAAGCCCAGATAGCAGACCGACCAGCACGGCAAATATGATGGCGAAGAGCGGCAACCAGGGTGGCGTAACAGCTGCAAGCCCGCCCATCATCCCTCCGCCTGAGGCAGCCTGCTGCGCCAGGTAAGCCGATGCCACCACGTTGAGCACCTGCCCGCCCAGCCAGCCAATCACAGTACCTCCCAGCCCGCCGATAAACCCGATCCCGGCCGCTTCCCCCAGGAAGATGCTGAGTACGTCCTTATTGGTTGCTCCGATGGCTTTCATTAGCCCGATTTCGCGCGTGCGTTCGAGGATTGACATGGTCATGGTATTGGCAATACCAATGGCAGCCACCAGGAGCGAGATGGCACCAATGCCGCCGAAGATGATCTGCAGGGTGGTGAAAAAGCTGTTGATGCTGGAAACATACTCCTGGGGGGTGTACGCCATGTACCCCATGGCGTTGATCTGGTCAACCACATCCAGGACCACATCCGTATCTTCCGCCTGCACAATAAAGCGGGAGTATCCTTCGCGGTAACGGTTGATACGCGTGCCGCGCGACCATTCATTCCAGGCGGTGGCATCATCCAGGCGCACATAAACCGTTCCGTCTGCTTCGCCGCGGGTTTCCGCCAGGACACCAACGATGGTAACGGTGATATTCTTGCGAATCTCCTGCCCGTCTGAGGTGTACTTTGAAAGGACCAGGGTCACCCTCTGTCCCAGCAAGTCCGGCGGGGCTGGCGGATCCTGCCCGGGGCGCAATTTTGGATCGTAGAAATTATTGGGTATCCAGCTGCCGATAATGGCTGTGTTGCGCTCCAGTACCGTGGTACCGCCCTGGAGCGGGTAGTTGAACGCGGCGAGGTCTTCTACACCAACCCCCAGGATCTGCGCCCAGCCTTCCAGCTTGCCGTATTTAAGCATGCCGCCTGCCCACATGTAGTCCACCGGGATGACAGCTTTAACTCCTGGAATAGCCTGGATATCTGTGATCGTTTGCGGGGTTAGCAGGTTCATACCCTGGTCTGTACCGCCGCCTCCGCCGTTCATAACCACTTTTCCTACTGCCATTCCGCCCGAGTCGTTCATGCCGGGGTAAACTTCAACCCGGGTCAGGTCGCTGATACCGTACAGCTGGCTGGTAGCGCTTTTCTGCAACCCCAGACCGAGGGAAACCAGCACGACAACTGCGGCAGTGCCAATCACCACTCCAACGGCGGTGAGGGCAACCCTGCCTTTCCGGCGCCCCAGGTTCTCCATAATCAGCTTGACCAGGTCCCAAAAATGCATGTTTTGCTCCCGACCTGGCTTACTTAAGCGGCCCTACAGGTTCATTGATGCCCCCATTTTCAACACCTTCCTGGTAGATGGGGATTTCTGCTGTTTCAGGTTTTCCGCTTCCCAGACCGAGCAATCCTTTGAAAAAGCGCAATACTTTCTGGAAGAAGGTTTCTGCGACGGGTTCGGGAACCATCTCCTCACCATCCGGTCCGCCCATCGAACCGGGATCCGGCATGGGCATTTCCTCAACCTGGACTTCGAGCGTCTGTTTTATTTCCCTGGGCTGGTTAAAATCATCGGTGTAATTAATGGTAACTTCCAGGGGGACTGTTCCAGCCTGCATGGGCATCATCTGGGCATCCAGAGTGTAGTACCCGCCAATGTCCAGCGTACCAACCAGGGAAATGTTGTTGGTCATCTCTGCATTCTGGGCTGTGACCTTCATATTCCCCAGCACTGCGGTTTTCTTGCCCAGGTTGGTTACCTGGAGCGGCAGCATGTTGGGCTGACCGGTGTAGAGGATACCCGGATCACGGTAGAAACTCACTTCAACCTGGGGGAGTGAATATACCAGCAGGGTGATGACCTGGTCATCGACTATGCGGTTGCCCTTGCTATCGGTGTACACAAACGAAAGTTTCAGCGGGTAGGCGCCAGGCTGGGTGGTGACATTTACAATCAGCTGTGAAGTGACATCCTGCACTGCAGCGGTGTTAATATCCCCAATGTATACCAGGTTCGAGCTGCCGATCGGCGCGAAATTGGCCAGGTCGCCTCCGGCGCCCGAGATTCCGCCGGGTGAGGGGGTGCCTGACGCATCAGGCAGGACAGTTCCACCGATGACCATCGTCACTGCCCGTGCATCGGCTGTGCCCAGGTTGTGAATGGAAAGGTTAAGGTTGAACTGGCTTCCGGGCTGGAGGGGATCGACACTGCTGGCATAGCTGCCCACCACCAGCTGCGGGCGCAAGGTTGTGGTTGGTGTGGCGGTTGGGTTAACGCTGTTGTAATCCGGAGTTTTCAGGTTAATTGTAAAGGTAAACGCTTCGGTATAGGCGGTACCCAGCACATCGGTGTAATTCAAAGTACCTGCGAGGGTGCCGATGCTGTACCCGGAGAGGGCATAGCTGGAAGCCATTTGCTGCGAAATGGTGACAGAACCGCCCGCATTTAAGCTGGGAATTGCCATCACACCGCCAGTTTCACGCGGGAAAAAGTCGGTGCTGGTGAAGGAAAGTACCAGGTTGCCGGCAGGGCTGTTGCCGACATTCTCCAGCGTAAGGGTGAGGGTGAAGTCCTGGCCGGGTGTGATGTTGCCTTCATTAACATAATAAGACGAAACCATCACCAACGGGCGTGCGAAGGCAGCGGTGGTGGTCAGGCTGACCGATGCGCTGGCAGATGGGTCACCGGTTGAGGTAACAGTTACCGTAGTTGTGTCGATGCTGCCATTTGTTGCCGTGGCGGGAATAGATACTTTAACCGGAAATTTCGAGGTCTCGCCGGGTTGGACCGGACCGATATCCACCTGGCAAGCGGTTGTCCAGGTGCCTGCGCAGGAAAGCTGGAAAGTGTCACTGGCGATACCGGTGTTTTTTAATGTTAAGGTGTAACTGACTGTAGTCCCGATTGCCCCGGTTTTTGCGGTTGCACCGGTTTGCAGGGTGACTCCGTAATCAGATGCCAGGCTTTTCTGGCTGCCGATGTGGACTGCCTGTGCAGCCGTAACCTGGTTAGCCAGCAGGAGAAACAGCGTAATCAAAATAATCAAGGTGAGGTGTGAAAAACGCTTCTTCATGGTGTCGGATTTTCCTCCGGTTGTGTAACTTGTGTGATCATACTGGCAGCTGCGGTATATTCTGCTTCAGAAACCAGCCTGCCATCCAGCAGGTAGAGAGTGTGGGTGGAGAAATGCAGCATGCGTGGATCGTGTGTCACCACGATCACGGTGCGGCCGCTGCGGTGCAGGTCAGAAAGCAGCTGCATTATTCCCAACCCGCTGGTGGTATCCAGGTTCCCGGTCGGTTCATCAGCCAGTATCAGGGGCGGATTGTTGACCAGCGCCCTGGCAATCGCTGCCCTTTGCTGCTGACCGCCCGAAAGCTCGGTTGGTTTGTGTAATGCGCGGTTATCCATCCCAACCGTGCGCAGCAAATCCAAAGCCCGCTTATCCCTCTGAGCCTTTGAGATGCCTGAAAACCAGAGGGGAAAACCAACATTCCTGAGGGTATCCATGCTGGGCAGCAGGTTGAATGATTGGAAAATGAACCCGATCGAATTACGGCGGAATTGGGCAAGCGCATTTTCATCCATCGACTCGATACTCTGCTGGTTGATCATGATCCTGCCGGATGTAGGCCGATCCAATCCCCCCAGCAGGTAAAGCAGGGTACTTTTACCGGAACCCGATGGGCCCATGATTACGGTGAAAGAGCCGGCAGGAATGTCGATATCAATACCTGCCAGGGCGATCACCTTTTGTTTGCCCATGGTGAACACCTTGCGCAGCTGCTGGATCTGGATCAGGGGAACGTTTGTCATGGTTGGTTAGAAGAAAAAGAACGGCCTGGTTCCACCGCTGTTGCCTAATTTCGACCCAAGCAAGCCGAAGCCAGCCTGGATGAGAAACATGACGACCACTGCCAGGAGCACACTTGCCCATGCTTTTGCACTGGTGAGGTTGGAGAAGGTCTTTACGCCTAATACGAGCAATATGACATGCCAGATGGTGTAGATGTCAACCAATCCAAAAAACAGGCTGAGGAACAGACTGAACCCGCCCATGTCTGCTGCAAAGAAACC
>Ga0228535_1003222_pt1 | contig 12446 bp, 13 predicted proteins | sample SJ1metagenome_FD_168457 | JGI IMG/M metagenome (GOLD analysis project Ga0228535, IMG submission 168457) | Enriched culture of PCE-dechlorinating microbial communities from Ithaca, New York, USA - SJ1 | ecosystem: Engineered > Modeled > Simulated communities (microbial... > Unclassified | place... | reverse complement strand
TACACTTCAGCCGCATATAGTGCTATACTGAAAACAAAAAACTCACGCAAAGGATCAGGCGCACATGAAAAACCGGTTTACCGCCCTCGTCATCCTGCTGCTTTTTGCCTGGATGGCTGTCATGGTCTATCTCTCCGACCAGCAGGGCCTCGAGGCTCTGCCCTTCCTGCAGAAGCTGAAACTCCTGCCGAATATCTCCGACAAGGATCTGGCCGACGATCTCGAATACATCGTCCGGAAGTCGGCGCACCTTGTCGAATATGCGATACTCTACATCCTCGTCTATCTGGCCGCTTCACGGGTCTTCTTCAAAAAAAATGAGCTTCGCCTCGCGCAAGCCCTGCTTTTCAGCCTTATTTTTTGTTTTTTCTTCGCCGTAAGCGACGAAGCCCATCAGTTCTTTGTGCCTTCAAGGGACGGGCGTATCTCCGACATCTTCATCGACATGTTCGGCGTCCTCCTCGGGCAAGGCCTCGTCCTGCTCGGGATTTTAGTAAAACAGCTGCAGCACAAATAATAAGATGAATCCGCCGACTAAAAACACTGCAGAGAATAAACCGTTCCATTTGTAGCCAACCTCGTGCGGCGAACAGTCGGCCATTCTGGCCAGGGTCAGCACATTGCCGGCAAACACATGGGCAAACTTCTTTGTACGCGAGCGCGGCCTTTCGTGGTACAATGAAATCAAACAGAGAAAAGAGATGGTGATCATATGCAGATTATCAAAAAGAACGGCTCGCTCCAGGATTTTGACAGGTCCAAGCTCGAAAGAACCATCACTGCCGCCTCCGACAGCATCGATCAAAGGATGAACAGCTCCGACGCGAACTTCCTGGCCGAAAAGGCCGAAGAGAAAGTCAAGAGCATCCGCCCCGACAAAACCTCCTCCTTCGAGGTATTCGCGATAGTCCTTTTCATCCTCAAGGCTGAGGGTTTCGCGAAGGTTGCGGACTCCTATTACAAGGGTGCCTGACCCAACCGGAAAATATGCAATGCACAAACCTGAGCGCTCCGGGGAGTTGTCCCCGGAGCGTTTGTTTTACGGACAATTACACCGCTATTTCTTTCCCGAGTAATACTTTTGCTTGGGGCTCGTAGGTTTTTCCGGGATCGTCAATTTTAACAATCCGCCTTTGATAAGCGGTTTTAAAAAGTGTCGTTGAGATGCTTGGAGATAAATTGCATCAAGCGTTCATAGCTCTCCATCAGGTTGACGCGAATATCGTCACGGTCATCATATCTGTCTAGATTTACCTTGCGCTCCGGAACAAAGACATAGAGCACCGTTTTTCCATCTAACGTCACATCCTCAACGGACAAATAGAAGGTCGGGCATAGTTTTTGTTGATTATTCACCGAGGTAACGAACTCCATTTTAACCTTGTCAACCGAACTATTATCTAATCCCGAAATATTACCCGAATCGTCCACACCCAGAAGCAAATGTCCGCCGTTGCGATTTAAAAACGCGCACACCGATTGAAAAACGTCTCTGTTCAAGCAGTTTTTGCTTTGTTTAAACTCGACATTAACGCCTTCGCCGCCGCGAATGATCTCCTTCAGTTTTTCCGGCTTCATTTTACACCAGCACCCTATCGTTTAATCCCAAATACATAATCCCATTAACAATTATACCCTTTATTGACATTACCAGCAATTTGGATTGTCGCCTGCATGGTGTTGCCGATGTGCCCTATTTGACCCTGTACCTGACTCTGGCTCCGTATTCTGCTTTGCCGAAAATACCGTACTCCGCAAACTTCAGCACAAAGCTGCGGATAGTCGCGTAGGCCGCGTTGCCGAAGTCCTTCTCGAGCTGCTTGGTAGAAAACTCTTGCCGACCGTAGCGGGAAAGAACGTAATCAATCAATTCCTTCTCTTTTACGGTGATCACGCCTTTTTCCAGCAACGCCTGAATCTTGGCAGTCACGTCCGCTGCCGCTTTCCCCGTTTCAAGCTTCGCCAAAACATGCTCAATAAAATACAGCGCAAAGGGCGTAACATCCAGCACACCGGCAATCCTAATGTTATCGGATATCCGGGTGAACGCCTTGTAGTACCAGCTTTTGCTTTCTTGTATAAAAGCAGAAAACGGCGTATACAAGGCCTGCGAATAGCCCTTTTGTACCAGGTACCAAAGCTGAAGCAGCCTGGCTATCCTGCCATTGCCGTCAAAATAGGGGTGCAGATAGGCGATGTAATAGTGGATAACCACCGATTTCGTGATCTGATCCAGCTCATCGTCGTTGTTGATGTAACCGATAAAGTCCGCCATATATGACGTCAGTTTTTCCGCAGGCAAACCCTCATGAACCATATAATCGCCGACTACATAGACAGGGCCGTTGCGATAGCGCCTCCCCGGCGGCAGCTCTTCTTCGCGGCCTAAATATTCCCCGACCGCCATCTGATAGAGCCTCCGCAGGTTATCCTCGGAAATCCTGTTGGACACATCGGATATATAATCGAGACCCCGCTTGAGCCCGTACGCCTTCTTTTCATTGTCATCCCGAGGCGCACCGCCCGCAAGGATCCTGCGTACCCCCTCCCTGGTCGTATCGATCCTCTCAATAGCCAGAGTGGACATGATCTCGCTCTCCATCGCTTCCAAACCGTAGCCCTGCCCGAAATATGTTTTCAGCAAACTTTTTTTCAGTTGCGAGGTTAGATTTATCTTGCAGGGCAGGATGACGATATTTCCGCCGCCGAAATCCTTCAGGGGCAACCGGACATAGAGACTCTTGCTTAAAGCCTCAATGAACAAAGGCAGCTCTTCCTTGCCATATTTATGGAGCATCTTCTCAAAATCATAGAAGGCCTTGTCCGACAACATCAGCAGATACTTTTCCAGGCTCAGCACCGCGCCATCCTCCTGATACTAATTGATACCATTATGTATCACTATTATACCCCAATCGGCGCCATTAAACAAGCTCCTTAAATAAGCTGTGTTCCTTAAATAAGTTCTTTATACAAGCTCTCCACATTAGCCGACAAGCCCTCGAACACAAATGACGTGGCCACGGTTCCCTTCTCAAAGGTCCTGTAAGTATCAATATCAAAGTCGGCAAAACTATATACCAGGATATTCTCTTGCTTTTGATCGATAATCCAGTATTCCCGCACACCCGACAGCATGTAGGTGTTGAGCTTGTCGATCATATCCTTGCTTCTCGTGCTTTCCGACAATATCTCCACAACCAAAGTCGGAGTGCCCATATACCTCAGCTTCTTTGTAACATTGTTTTCCAGATCGCAGGCCACCAAGACATCGGGCTGCATGACATCCGGCTCTTTTAGCTCTTTCTTACGAAAATGGACGTCAAAAGGCGCCAAAAACACCCTGCATTTCTTCCCTTTGAAATACTCATGGAAGAGCAAATGCAATCTTCCCAAAATCTCCTGATGCCCCATGTTGGGAGAACCCAACAAATGAATCTCACCATTGATCAGCTCCATGCGCAGCGTACTTTTTTCACTAATCTCCATAAACTCTTCATAAGAAACCTTTTTTCCGCCATATTGGTAATCCAGCGCCTTTTCTCTAACCGTAAAATACTGCTCTATATCCGTCACATAGGGAGTCAGCCGGGCAATCTTGCTGCCGTTTTTGGTGATCACCACGTCATTTTGCTGCTCCACGTACTCCAAATATTTCCCCAGATTCTGTTTAAGTTCGGTTGCTGTTATCGTAACACCTTCCTGATAATTTACCGATACCATAAAACCACCTCCGCCACCAGAATACCATTTTGTACAATATTACGCAACTATTTTGTGCGATATTATTTTATATTTCGTACATATTTCCGCACGATATGCCCTGGTTCATGCGCGTGATTGTTGCTTTTTTATTTGTGGTTTTATAAAATATCATTTCCGTGATATAATATTGATAAATACACATTGAAGGGATTGAGCATCATGCCTGTTATCCGACCGATTTCAGATCTCCGAAACAAGACACCCGAAATCGAAGAAATATGTATTCAGGAGCAAAAGCCTGTTTTTATCACCAAGAACGGAAAAGGTCATCTGGTAATAATGAGCCAACTTATCTTTGAGGAGCAGCAAGCTCTTTTAGATCTTTACGAAAAACTTGATGAAGCCGAGGCCCAAAGCACAACCGGTGTAAAACATATCCCTCATCACGAAGTAATAGCCAAACTCCGGGCAAAACTATATAGATAAAAGATACGCTATTGATCCACCGAAGTTTAACCAACTCGGTGACGTACTCCCACCACCTAAAGAGGTGGGGGCTTCTTGGGACGTACCGACTAACGTCAGTATAATAACCAAGCTATCCCCGTTCGCCCAACGGTTCATATATTGTATTAGGCTATACCAAGTATCCGGCAACCTTCCTTTTTGATATTGATGGCAGCATTGTTGCCCCTTTCAAGTTCTCTTTGGCAATGGGGGCAGAGCCAGGTGTATTGAATAAAGATCTTTTTATAAAGATGGCTGCAAAGGCCATCTTTATTTGTTCAGCGGATCAGCCATCATTATTCGTCGTAAAATTTGTCACTTTGCCACATTTATTAGTCGTATTTTTTGCGCCCGCGTTGCGGCGCGCACCTCGATGGTGTTTATGGCAAACGGAGGACGGGATAAAGAACGGGATAAAATGCTTGAATGTTATCGTAGCATCAGGATATAATAAAGATACTTGCATCATGATGCATTTTCCCATATTGGAGGCGCAAGATGGAGATCAAAAGAGACTACTACCTGAACAGACTCATCCAGAAGAAGCATAACGGATTGGTCAAGGTGATTACAGGCGTCCGCAGATGCGGGAAATCCTATTTGCTCTCCGTGCTCTTCAAGGATCATCTGTCGGCCGAGGGAGTGACGCCAGATCACATCATTGAAATGGCCTTCGATGTTCGTGAAAACAAGAAATACAGAAACCCGGATGTCTTCGAGGCCTACGCGAAAGAAAAACTGGTTGATGACAAGATGCACTATTTCCTTCTGGATGAAGTGCAGCTTCTCGATGATTTCGAAGCTGTCCTGAACGGTCTGATTCGGTACAGAAACGCGGATATCTATGTGACAGGCAGCAACGCGAAATTTCTTTCAAAGGATGTAATTACAGAATTTCGTGGCCGTGGCGACGAAATCCACATGCGGCCACTGAATTTCGCAGAGTTCATGACCGTTTATGAGGGAGAACGGTACCAGGGCTTTGAGGATTTCATTCTCTATGGAGGGCTGCCTCCGGTGGTTCTACTTCCTTCCGCTGAAGAGAAAATCGACTTCCTCGAACGGCTCTTCCAAGAAACCTATCTCAACGACATCGTTGGCAGAAACAAGATTCGAAATGTCGGTGAAATGGAGGAATTGCTGGACATTCTGGCTTCCAACATCGGGACGCTGACAAATCCCCAGAAGCTGCAGAATACCTTTAAAAGCGTCAAGAAATCGAGAATATCCTCCGTAACGATTTCGAAATATCTGGGTTACCTTGCCGAGGCCTACTTGATTGAACCCGCCAGGCGTTTCGATATTCGGGGCAAGTCCTACATTGAGACTCCTCTGAAGTACTACTATGTTGATCTTGGACTCAGAAATGCCCGCATCAACTTCAGGCAGGTCGAGATGACCCACAGCATGGAGAATGTAATTTACAATGAACTTAGAATGCGGAACTTCAAGATCGATGTCGGATCCGTTGCCATCTCAGAGCGAAATGCCCAAAGAATCCCGGTCCGGAAGCAGTTAGAAGTCGATTTTGTCTGCAACAAAGGCTCCAAGCGCTACTATATCCAGTCAGCATACGCCATCCCCGATGAGGCAAAGCGAAGGCAGGAGGAAAAGCCGCTGAAGCACATAGATGACTCATTCAAGAAAGTCATTATTACCAAGGATACCCCTCGCGCTCAGTACACAGAAGACGGGTTCCTGATGATGAATGTGTTTGAATTTCTTCTGAATCCCAATAGTCTGGACTACTAAGAGGTGAAACAACTATTACCATTACCCTACTCACAGGCATAGCCTCCCTGTAAACTACCCGTCATATGCAATGCTGTCTTTATCGTTGCATTCTGCGTTGCATTTTGCGTCGATTTTTCCGCTATCGTTGCACATCAATTTACAGCGATACCGCGCATTTTTCCATCCTGGGATGTCATGCTGAGTGCTGCTTATTTAGAAAAACGTTTTCCATAACCCCCATTAAATCATTAAAGTCCGTATTCTTCAATCCAAGATTCTTCAAATCCGGTTTGTCCTCCTTAATCATCTCGACGAATTTTCTAATATCGCGCTCTATCTCCTCGGCAATTTCCATACGACTGGAGGGCAGCACATTCGCGAGAAGTCGAAAGATATCATTCTTGTGCTTCTTAATGTTGTTTGAATCGATATGATCGCCGTCTGCCTTTCTTTGACTCAAATCCAACCAAGCTTTGATCTTCAGCAGGATCAGCGTTTCTATTTCAACTACAGAGTACCCATCAACTCTCCGCCTTTTTCTTATTATAGACTCATAGTAAACATCGTTTAACAAAATAGCCGAAAGACTCATGATACTGTCATCTATATGAATCGGCGTTATTCTGTTCTCGTATTTCAGCGCAAAATCAACCGGTTTTCGACAAAAAAGCTCAATCATCTTCGGATAGTTTGCTTTCCTCGGTCCAGTAAAGCGATAGAATTGATTTTTTTCCGCACTCTTTCCCCGGTGTTCATAACCACCATCTTCGATAAACTGCCAAAAAGCCTCGCCAAAGGATGCGTCCAAAGCGTCGATAATTAAAACAATATCTAAATCTTTGGTAGCTCGAAAATCAGCGCCCAATTCATCAAAGATAATATCACAGGCGGTTCCGCCTATGAAAACATATTGATTTGTATAATCCCCAAAATACTCTTTGAATTTATCTAATCCGTATACCATGTTTCACCTCGCAAGGCTTCCTTCAGCGCCTGTTCCACCCTTTCGTCCTTCGTTTCTTTCAAAGAAGCATACAACGACACAATGTCAACATAGCTCTTGTCTGTTAACTGCTTCGGATCATAATCCCATATCTCCAGCTCCACCAATTTTTGATCTTTGACGATATCCTTGTTCTTTTCGTGCTCAAGGTTTTCTTTATCCATCTGCCCCCGGCTAATGGCCCTTACCGGACGTTCGGGTGGGTTTAACATCGTTAACTCCGACAGGGCATCAAGTCCGGCAATCAAGGCTTCTGTCGGCGCTCTTTTTACATAAATCACTTTCTTCACCGGCGATTTAAGGTATGCCCGGCCTTTTTCAAAGTACTGCGGGTCAGGAATTCTCCGATACTCCTTGCTGCGTCCTGTCTTTCCGCAAATCTGGCATGTGATTAATTTAGCATTATACAGGTCATTTAGTGCCCTGGACGCAGTCATCACCGTAACACCCATTTTTTGAGCAAAAGCGGTGGTATTAATCACCGTTTCTTTGTTGTACAGAAAATATAGGTACGCAAGCTGTGCAGAGACAGAAAAGGTGTTTGCTTTCTCCTCCACATTCTGGCATACCTTTTTTAGATTTAGCCCCAGAAACGGCAAAAACATCTGCCCATCTTCAAGGACGAAGGAGATGCGCTTTTCAATCAGGCTTTTTCTTCTGTACCGTGTAATCTCTTTGCAGTAAAGCACGCTCTGCCGACCCGTTATTTCTTCGATTCGTTTGATGTGTTTTTGAATGGTTTCAATACCAGGCGCCTCATCAAGAATTTCAAGCAAAATACACCGGGTGTCCAGAATAGACATATTGTAAAATTTGTATTCATTTCTTAAGAATACCGGGATTGTGTTTTTGTCCGGCCACGGTTCTATGCGGACATGATCATCGATGTTTTCTTGCAGATACGTTTCTGCAGCCTTAACCACTTGGGCCGCCCCCTAATATAACATGTAATAATTATATTTTAACATTGCGTTTGTTATATTGCAAGTTATTGCTGTTATATTAAGCGCTCTAAGATTTATGCAACGCTATCTTTATCGCTGTACTTTTCGTTGCATTTTGCGCAGATTTTCGCGTTATCGTTGCACATCGATTCGCAGCGTAACGCGTCGTTTATTTAAAGTCTTGAATTTTGGCTTCTTGGCGTTAGTTCTTAAGCGCCGTAAGCGGGACCACGAACACCCCATCTTCCCTTCGATAGGCAGCGTTTGTCATTCCACAAATCACGCAGCAGATGGCGGGAAGCTTTCCGCCATCTTTTTCGATTCCAGCGCAGATTGCCTTCAGGTTTGCAGCTCCTTCTTCTATTTTGTTAGCACCGAGTTTAATTTCAAAGGCACACCAATCTCCGTTTTCCAACTCAATAACAGCATCGATTTCGCCGTTTTTGTAATCCTGGTAGTGGTAAAGATTAGCGCCAAATGATTCTGCGTAAATTCTCAAATCCCTTTCGCACAGCGCCTCAAACATGAGGCCCAGTGTTTCCAAGTCTCCAATCAGCTTCTCCGGTGTCGCACGAAGCAAGGCACAAGCCAGAGAAGGATCCGCAAAGTGTCGTTTCTCTGCTTGCTTAACCTTAACCGAAGATCGAATGTTAGACGAAAACGGTTCTTGATTTGCGGTCAAAAACAACCGAGAGAAAACATCAAGATAAGTTGCTACAGTATTCTTATCAATGTCCTCATCATCAAATTCTTTTATGTCGTTCTTCAAAGTCTTATTCGTAGCTGTGGTGCTTTCATTACGGGCTAGGGACCGCAGCAGAAGTCTTACTTTCTTTTTGTCACGTTGAATTCCGTCGATGCGGTTAACGTCGTCATCAATAATTGAGTTCAGATACTCCATCGGCAATAATGCTGCTTCCTTGCGGGATGCGTCTTGGTTCCCGGGCCATCCGCCACGAATGATGAAATCAATCAACCTGTTTAAGTCCACCTCGCCGGTCAAGGTAGGTTGAAGCTTACCTTCGCAAAGCTCTTTTAAAGAAACCGCCCCACTCGAGTCGCCGGACTCGTATAACGACATGGGATGCATTTTCAGCTTACCAATTCTTCCTGCTCCACTATGAAGGATACCTTTTACTCTGGGTGTAGATGAACCGGTCAAAATAAACTGACCTTTTCGTCCTCTGTTATCGACTTCATAGCGAACAGCGTCCCATATAGGCGGAACCTCCTGCCACTCATCAATCAATCTTGGTGTCTCACCGGGCAAAACCAGTGAAGGCGATAATTCAGCCAACTGCCTGTTCTGGAAATTGTTGTCCGGATTACCAACCAAGTACTCACTTTTACTATGAAATCTGGACGTCCATGTCTTCCCGCACCACTTGGGTCCTTCAATACACACAGCGCCAAACGCAGAAAGATACCTCTGAACTTTCTCATCTATTATTCTCGGCTTGTAAATACTTTTTTCCACTTTAATCACCCAATTTAGCATATCTCAATCGGACTGATTTTGCAATACCAGTCAGCCCGATTTTATATTTTCATTCAGATTTTTTTGTGCCTCGGCACATATTGTGAGTTTGGATTCTTGCCCGACCGCGCTATAAATTCTCCTTGTACCACTCGATCGCCGCAGCGATACCGCGCCGGAAGCTCCATTCCGGGTTATAGCCCAACAATTCTTGCGCCTTGCTGATATCGGCATGGCTGTGCTTAATATCCCCTTGGCGTTCAGGCTCAAAAAGCGGGTCTATTTTATTGCCTAAAGCGGCGCAAAGCTCGGCATGTACATTCAGCAAATCTTCCCTGTCTCCATAGGCAATGTTATAGGCTTGCCCGGCCGCTTGAGCGGAGGCCTTACAGGCCTTGAGGTTGGCCTCGACAACATTTTCGATATAGGTGAAATCGCGGCTCTGTTTGCCGTCGCCATAGATCACCGGCTGCTCATCCTTCAGCAGCGCCCTGATAAAGCGGGGGATAACGGCTGCATATTCGCCTTCGGGATCCTGGTGCTTCCCGAAAACGTTGAAGTATCTCAGGCCATACGTTTCGAGGCCGTACAGTTCCGTGTACAAGCGGCCGTATTCCTCGTTCACCCTTTTAGTCAAAGCATACGGCGATAACAACCTGCCCTCGCAACCTTCCTTTTTCGGCAGGCTTGGTTCGTCGCCATAGACAGAAGAACTGGAGGCGTAGACAAACTTCTTTACCTTATTGACCCGGGCGGCCTCCAGCATATTGAGCGTACCCCTGATATTGATCTCCTCATAGGGCAGCGGGAGCTCAATGCTCCGGGGCACACTGCCCCAGGCGGCCTGGTGCAGGACATAATCAACACCCCCGCAAGCCTTCATACAGGCCTTGAAGTCACGAATATCCCCTTCAACAAACTCAAAGCCGGGATCATCAACAAATGTGCTGATATTCCCCGGCTTTCCTGTGGAAAGATCGTCCAGACAGCGCACCCGGCAGCCCTTTTTCAGCAGAGCCTCGCAAAGATTGGAACCGATAAATCCCGCGCCCCCGGTGACCAGAAACAAATCATTCCTGGCAAAATTGATATCCTGATATCCCATTTTCGTTTCCCTTCCTATTCTGTTTATAGTCTCCAATACTTGTATCCGGCAGCCTCATATTCTTTACGCTCCAGTATCCCTTTGATATCCAGCAGCACCTTGTTCTCCTTCGGCCCCTTTTATATCCATCTAATATCCTGTAATGCCCCATGCCTGATATAACACTGACATCATGAGATGGTCAAATATCATATGTACATCCTCAACAATCTGCATGTTCTTGATGGGTACATGCAAAGATACATCCACGAGCTGTTTGACTTTACCACCGTCAAAGCCTGTGATCCCGAGTGTTCTAGTGCTATTTTCCTTTGCATATACGAGCGCATTGACGACATTCTCGCTATTACCGCTTCCGCTGATTCCAATTACCAAATCCTTTGCTGACAATCTTCCTCTAAGTTGAAACCGGAATATCTCCTCATATCCGATATCATTAGCAATAGCCATAATAGTAGGTATATTATCATTCAGACAAATGAAGCGAAATTTCTTTTCAGTAAATTCGGAGATTCCTTTGTTAAAATCATTGGCAAAATGGGATGCCGTAGCCGCACTTCCACCATTACCAAAAATATATATATTCCCTTCTCTTTCATGAGCAGTGACAATTTCGTCCAATGCCGTTTCAATTGCTTGGATATCCAACAGGTTTAATACTTCGATTTCTTGAGTGACATAATTTTGAATGTGCTTTTTCAAACTCATATCTTCAATCCCCCTGTTTTATTTTTGAAGTGCCTCAGCTCACTTCATATAATTTAGCGAATAATATCAACCCATTCCTCTTGGGCTTTAGTGTAATTATCGTGGGTTCCGATATCAATCAAGTACCCTTGTGTCTCCCATCCATACATTTCTCCTACAAGAATGGGCAGTACATCTTTGCCGAAATCAGCAAACGATTTCTTAGGTAGATATTTAAAAATCTTGTTATCTGCAACATAAATCCCGGCATTGGCAAGATCACTTTTGGGAGATACTGGCTTTTCCACAAAATCTACGATACGCCCCTCGTAATCCATTTTTGCTATACCACACTGCTCCGGTTTTGAACTTCGAAATAAAGCCATTGATAATACACCTTCTTTTTTCATATGGAAGTTGTATAATGCTGTGAGATTTATATTTGTCAAATTGTCGGCATAACAAATAAAAAAACTTTCTTCAGATGCAATAAACTCCCGGTTAGCCGCTACCGTCCCAGCGCTTCCTAGTAATATCGGCTCATGGTACTCAATCAATCTAATCTGGCTGCTTTTTCTATTATGCGCTTCTATATATTCTCGGACTTGCTCCTGAAGATAGTGGGTATTAATCAGTACTTCTTGAACACCATGTTTCTCCAACAAAAGAATCCACCACTCCATCAACGGCCTTCCGTTTATCGGGAGTAAGCATTTTGGCATTTTATCGGTTATAGGTTTTAGCCTTGTACCGTATCCGGCTGCCAGTAAAAACGCCTTCATTTTCGTCTGGCCTTCTTTCGCAAGTTAATATCTCCTGTTCTTTTCCCAGTTCCATACATCCCTGATAATATCTATTATGTCTTTATTAGGCTTCCACCCTAATATTTTCTCTGCCTTTTCATTGGACGCCACTAAGCTTGCAGGATCTCCTTGCCGTCTGCCGACAACACCGTACTTGATCTTTTTCTTTGTGATCTTTTCACATTCTTTTATCAACTCAAGAACAGTAAAACCCCTGCTATTGCCCATATTAAAAACATCAGATGCGTTTTTTTCCATAATATACAATAAACCTCTGTAATGCGCATCGGCAAGGTCATCAACGTGTATGTAATCTCGCAAACAACTGCCGTCCCGCGTAGGATAATCATCCCCAAATACTTTCAGTTCGGAGGATTCATTCATTGCCGCTTTGAGTATTAAGGGAATCAAATGATGTTCTGGGTTATGCGATTCCCCTATCGCACCGTCTGCCGAGTTGCCCGCTGCGTTAAAATACCGC
>Ga0228535_1003220_pt1 | contig 12452 bp, 8 predicted proteins | sample SJ1metagenome_FD_168457 | JGI IMG/M metagenome (GOLD analysis project Ga0228535, IMG submission 168457) | Enriched culture of PCE-dechlorinating microbial communities from Ithaca, New York, USA - SJ1 | ecosystem: Engineered > Modeled > Simulated communities (microbial... > Unclassified | place... | reverse complement strand
CCGAAGGTTTTGTAGACTCTCCCTCCAAGGTCCAGGAGGTGGAGCTTTTTGACTCCGGGGACTTCCTCTTCAAGAAGCCGGATGGCTTCGGTGAAGTAGAGCTGGCCTCCGGGGGATGAAACCGCTTCCGCCTCCGACTCCGTTTTCCCGTCTTCCTGTCGGTCCTTTTCCGTGAGGAGACGGCCGTCCCATCGTTCCCGGACGGCGAGAAACCGGTAGTCCCGACCGTGTTTCTTTCTTCCGAGGTTTGTGGGCACATACACGATTTCCGCCCATTCCAGGACAGAAACGTTCCCTTCCTGTTTTCCGCCCCGTTCTTTTCTGTCCAGAGGTTTCCAGTCTTCTTCGGGAACTGCCCGCACCGCCTTCTTGAATTCCTCTCCCACGGGACAGGAGATCCCGACGGGGATGTATCCGAACCGGCTGTGCTTTCCCTCGGTACACCAGGTGAGAAGATCCGTCCGGTATCCGGCGCTGTCGCTCCGGAGGGAGACTCCCTTTACTTCCTCAGGCAGGTTGTGAAGGATCCGTTCCAGCTCCTCCTTCTGTTTCCAGCCCGGTGGAACGTTCCCGTCGCCGTACCGGGTCCCGGCTACCAGGTCGTATTGGGGGCAGTAGGTGTTCAGGGCCTGGTAGCTTTTCTGTCCCTTATAGTTCCAGTTGGCCCCGCTCTCTTCCGTCTCGATGAACGTGGCATCCTGGTCGAGGGTGATGTGCTTCCGGGGCGCGCCTGTCACCGCGAAGGCGAAGAGGCGGGAGAGCACTGTCCCCAATCCCTTGAGGTATCCGTTCTCTTCGGGGATGAAGGCTTTCCCCATCCCCCGCTTCCCGTCCTCGTCCCCGTTGTGGAATTCATTGAGCCACTTTCTCAGGGCGCTCGGCGAGGGAACAGGAACGCCGAGCTTCTCAAAGGACAGTTTCTCCTTCAGGAAGGGGAGGTGGTCCGCTGCACTTCCTCCCGAGAGATGGAGAAGGACAAGGGAAAGGATATGTTCACTGTCACGGAATCCCCTTGAGGATCTGGCTCCTACGGTGCTGTCGATAGTTCGGGGAAGGCCGGCCTTCCGAAAGAGCTCCACTGCAGGCCAGAGTCCTGCGAAGGATGTGATGCCGCTTTCCCCGCTCTTCAGTTCGATATGGATTTTCTTCGTCTTTTCCGTCATAATGAACGCACCTCTATGGTGAAGGGTATTGTCTTCGTAAACACTACCTTACCACTGTTCTCCGAACAGTCCAGAGAGGTTTTTTATTTTTCAGGGTGCGGATTTAGGATAATCGGTACCCCTGATTTGCAGGCAGAAAAATAAAAAACCTTTGGACTATTCTTAGACTGGACTTTTCTTAGAACAGAAGATCTTCCCGGCTATGTGGAAGATGTGCTCCCTCGGGCTTATTTTTTGGGAGAGCGGATGGTTCGTTTCTTTCTCTTCTTTTTTACAGGCCTGAAGGGCAATTTAATTTGTCGGTGATTCTTTCAGAGGTTCCTGAAAGCTTACTCCCAAAACCGGAGAGAAAATCCGGCTTTGGGAGTGAGTTTTTTTCGGAATTTGGAGCCGGAGAGCAAGTGCGGGCAGTATATTGGGAAAACGTTCCCCAGTTCCCTACAGGCTGAGTGATTCCCCCACGGCTAGGATGATGCACTCCGTTCCGGTCTCCCGTTCCGTCATTTCCTTGAAGCGTTGCGGGTCCTGCTCGATGGCGGGCATGGTGTTGTAGTGCATGGGGATGACCTTCTTCGGCCTGATCATTGACACGGCGCGCACCGCGTCCTTCGGGCCCATGGTGAACCTGTCGCCGATGGGAAGAAGGGCGACGTCGATCTCGTCCTCTGCGAGAAGGGACATTTCCGCTGTCAGCCCCGTATCCCCTGCGAAGTATATTTTCTTGCCCTCTATCTCGAGGAGGAATCCGCATGCGAGGCCTCCGGCGACGCCGCTTCCGTGGAAGGCAGGCAGGAACTTGACTCCGCCGAAGTCGGTGCGGATGTATCCGCCAATCTGGCCCTTTTCGACCTTGATGTCTTCAGGCAGCAGGGAAGCGGTCTCCACGGTGGCGAAAACGGTGGACCTGCACCGGCGGGCTATGGAGACCGTGTCGCCGAGGTGGTCGCCGTGGCCGTGGGTGAGCAGGATCGTGGTGGCGGAAACGTCGTCCGCGTTGACGTTCGCTGCCGGGTTGCCCGTGAGAAAAGGGTCGAAGAGGATGGAGTACTCTTTCGACCGCACCTGGAAGCAGGAGTGACCGAGGAAGGTAATGGAAATGCCGGCCTCGCCTTTCAGCGTCTTTTTGATTTCCGACGGGATGGGCGGGCAGCCCCTGCAGAACGGAGCGAGGTCCCTGAACTGTGCGGTGCAGTTTCCCACGAGGCATGGGTTCTTTGCCTTCAGGATGTCGTCTTTATTCACGTCTTTTCCGGCGAAAATGGTATATACTTCGCCGTCCTCAAAATCATGCTGATGGTACCGGAGGAACTGGATCAGCGCGGCGTGGCAGGCGCTGCACGCGCTTTCATCCTCCATGACGATCTTGTCGGAATGGAGGCCGAGACGGGCCTCCCCGGCGGTGACGAACTTCCTGGAGTACGGGGAACAGTCGGCGGGGTCGGTCTCGATGGTGTCGTAGGAGACGCCCCGGGCCTCGGAGATGAGGAGGAGATGCCCCACCTCCTCCAGGGGGATCCCCATGAGCTTCAGCGCCACAAGGTCCGCGGCCGCCGGTTCATTGCTTGCGAGCACCACGTCGAGATTGACGGGAGTGCCGCCGCTGGGTCCGAACCCCTCCATGCACACGGTGCCGTCAACGACGGCGTAGTCGGGGTAGCACACTTTTGTGAAGTCCAGGAGGCCGTAGTCGAGGGAGCGTCCCCTGGGGTCGGGTGGCAGGGGCTTGCTGAGGCGGTGGAGTTTGGTCTTCTCACGCTTGTACATGCACCCCTTCATGTTCTTGATGCTCAGGGTGGCGCCTGTGTACATGTGGGTCTTCATCACGGGCATGGAGACGACGATGTCGCTCTCGAAGGGAGCGGACGAGAAGAGGATGCTGTCTACCATGATCCCGCCGGGGATCTTCTTGTCCACGGGATCGAAGCTGTTCAGGTCGACGCACTCCACGCCCATTTTTTCGCACGTGTCCCGGATGCCCGCCGATGTGAGGGCCTCCATGCTGTCCACCCCCACGATGGAGCTGTCGCCCACAAGGATCCTTCCCGCGCCCTTCTCCTGGAAGTACCGGATGACGCCTTCCACCACGTCGGGGCTGGTGCAGATCCCGGATCTGGGCTCCGCCTTGAAGCCTGTGTTGACCTTCAGGAGGACCTGCTTTCCTTTCACGTCATGGGTGCACACGGCGGAAATGGCCCTGTAGGCGTTTTCCGCATGGTCCGGCCCATGGAGTAATTTTACGAAATGTTTCATTGCTACAGCTCCTTTTTCAAAAAATGCGAATGTGCGGTGCTGGTGCGCGCTTAATCAAAGAAATAGCTGTTCTCCACCCTGGGAACCCCGGTCCGGTACCTGAAGTACGAGAAGACGAAGCTTACGACTGCGACGGCGGCACCTCCGGCCGCGGTGGTCCACGTCAGGTTTCTCATGGAATAGCAGGTGATGAGCAGCCGCGCCATCATCGCGATGACGATGGATGCCTGGAACACGGTGACCGTGAGGTGCAGGGTGCTCTTTTTGAATGCATCGGGGAACATTTTCGGCAGCCTCCAGAAGGAGATCAGCAGGGGGATCTGGAACAGGCTGATCAGGAGGGTCGCGGCGCTGGTGAGGATGCCGATGTGGATGTTGAACAGCACCGGGGTGATGCACGCCGCAGCCAGAAGGGTGAGGATGATCCAGTGGGCCCCCCACCTGTTTTTGCTGCTCATGAACCGGGGCAGCCATCCGTCTTCGCTGGACTTCGCGAGCCCGATGGTGAAGGCCGCGTAGCATCCGTTGACGGTGGTGGTGAGGCAGAGGATGGGGCCGAAGGTGATGAACGCCACGAAGAACGGGCCGGAGAATATTGCCCTGGCCACGTTGGTCAGCGGTTTGCCGGCGAAGGTCGCAAGATCGACAGCGCCGACGGCGGCGATTCCGCAGATGCCGTAAAACACAAGAAGGAAGAGGAACGTGGCGAAGATGGCCCAGGGCATGTTCTTCCGGGGTTCCAGGGTGTACCGCCCGAATGCGTAGACGTTGTTGTCGTAGGACTGGCTCGAGAAGACAAGGAGCGCCATTGCGCTGAAGAGCCCGTTGGTGCCGTGGAGGAAGAATTCGGGATGATTGAAGTCCAGGGCGGCGGGGTTGAGGTTTTTGAATGATACTCCGCAGAAGACGAGCATGGCCGCTATGAGGATGTAGGTTGAGTACTTCTGGACGCCGGCCATGACATTCTGGCCGAGACAGTTGATGAGCCAGAAGATGACCAGGATGGCCAGCGTGCCGGACTGGGCGCTGACAGCGGGGAACACGCTGTGCATGTAGAGGCCAAATCCCGTTCCGACGATGGAGAGGATCAGTGCATAGAGGACCTGGAGGAGGACATAGGCTCCGCCCATCTGGTGGCCGAGGAATGTGCAGGCGATGGTGTAGGTGCCTCCCCGGAAGTTCATGACGCTGGACATGAGGAAATAGGGCAGTGCCGAGAAAAAGCCGATGACCACCGCGAGCATGTAGGAGAGCCAGACGGAGTAGCCCGTCCGTGCGGTGGCGACGCCCAGAAGGGATACGAGGCCTGAGCCCACGAAGGTGCCGATGGAGATCATGAGGAGTTTCTTCCTGTCGAAGGTTCTTTCGGAGTGCATTGTTGCTGCCGGGTTTACAGCGGTGTCTTTCATTGCTCTCAACTCCTATTTAAGAAATATATGATATTCAAAATATGGTTCACAGTTGCTAAATAGGGTTTATTCTACCAGTTTTTTCCCGGTTGTCACTGCTTTAAATCGGCAGCGTGATTGTGAGGGCCGCCGCGGAAATATCCGGATACTTTGACGAATCCGGTTCTTTTCAATACTTTCTCAACATCAGGAGGACTATTTGGTGAATGACGTGCCGGAGTTTTTCTGCTATATTGTTTATTGCCGAATTTCTGAATAGCTGAGGAATATGGATGTGTTCGAGGTGCCCACAGAAATAGGTATTGTTTACAGCTCCGCATTCACACAGATTTGTTGGAACCCTTTCTTCACAGGCTGGCAGGATTACCGGGAGGTGAAAAAGAGAGGACAGGTCAGGGAGCGGTAAGTGCGGCGGGATTTGGGAGATGGCTGGTGGGGTCGTTTTTGGAGAGGAGATGAAGTGTATGTTCGGCATCAGGAAATATGGAAAGGTTATTTGTGGGGTGCTTTTGATCGCTGTCTTTGCTCTTTCTGCTGCTGTTCCGTCAGAAGCGGCCAAAAAGCCGGAATACAAATGGAAGCTCGGCATTCCCTGGACTCGCCCTGCGGTTGACGATAACCTGAAGCTTTTCTGCAAACTGATAGAGGAGTATTCCGACGGCCGGATCGAGGTCAAATATTATCCTGACGGACAGCTCGGAACCCATGATGAGACCTTCCATGCCGTCCGGAGGGGAGACGTCACCATGGGGCTTTTCTCCGCCTATGTCAACCTGATTCCGGGCGGAATGATCAACTGGATGCCGTGGAGCACTGAGAACTGGGATGCGGCGAAAATTCTCTACAAGCACGGCGAAGGAATTATCTGGAAAGCTACTGAGGTTGCCTACAACGAAGTTGGCTGCCACCAGGTCTTCAACATCATGTACGGGCCCTACGGTGTGGGAAGCAAAATCCGCCCGATAAAACACCCGAAGGACTTCGACGGCCTTCGCTTCAGGGTTTCGGCTTCACTGGCTTCGGTCAAGGTTTTCGAGAACATCATCAAAAACGCTGGAATTCACATGAGCCTTGAGACAATTCCCTGGGCGGATCTTTACAATGCTTTGTCCAAGGGAGTTGTAGACACGATATGGAGCATGTGGCCCTCTCTGATAGACGAGCGCCATGGGGAAGTGCTCAAGTACTACAGCAATCTCAACTGGACCTGGGACTGCAACAACCTGGTCATCAACAAGAAAATCTGGGATGAGCTGCCCCAGGACCTGAAGGATGCCGTGCACAAGGCGGCAATGATAGCGGAGGAAAAACAGTTCGAGAAGCAGAAGTCCATAGAAGCGGACTATATCGAAAAGGTCAGTAAGATTCCGGGCTTCACACTGATTGAGCTGACGGCGGAGGAACGGGAAGTTTTCAGGAAGATGTCCGACGCGCCCAAGATATGGGACGAACTTGCGAAACCATGGCTCGAGAAGGCATTCCCCGGTGAAAACATGCAGGACAAAATGCTCGCTGAAATCGAGAGAGTGCACAAAGAAGTGGAGGCAGCGAAAAGCAAGAAGTAGAAAAGGATCAATCTGCCTTAAATCGTCCGCACGGGCGGGAGATCATTTTCCGCCCGTTTTTTGCTATTACAGCCGCTTTGAGGCAGGCTGGACGCCGAATCTTCGGCCCACGGAATGAGTGACGGACGATATTTTTCCACTTACTGCAGGAGGTATTCCGATATGGCGGGACTGATAAAAAGATTCTTTTCCTTTCTTGCGTTCATCGAGAACGTTATTTGCACTGCCGGGCTGCTGGGCACGACATTCATGATCACCTTTCAGATTCTCAACCGTTTCTGGCTGCGGCTTGACATAAAATGGATAAATGACCTTTCTCTTTTCTTCTTCATCTTCTTCTGTTTCTTTGCCATTGTCCTGACAGCCCGTGAGGACGGGCACACAAGCGTTGAAATGCTGGTGGACGTCCTCTTCGGGGAAAAACCGTTGTTAAGGGCGGCTTACGTGCTCTGCACGAGAATCCTCTGCGCGGTTATAATCGGTTTCTTCCTTATTCCGGCATACTCTTTCGCCCTCGATGCCTACAAGTACCCCCAGCCGGGCAATCTTGTTCAGTGGTTCAACGAGAGCTGGCTCATGGAGAGCCTTTTCGTTACCATGGTTCTCAGCCTTCTCCACATTCTTTATAACGTTGTGAAAGGCTTCGGGGAAGTCATCAGAATGGCGAAAAACGAGGAGAAGGGGAGGTAAATCATGGACTTCGGCATTGTACTGGCGCTTGTTGTTTTCATTCTCGTCATCGCCCTTGGCATTCCGCTGGGATGGGGATTCCTCGGAAGCACGATCGCGGGGCTGTGGGGGCTGGAAGAGCCTCTCAGCTTCATTGCAGGTACCTTTTATCATTCGATCAACAATTATGTGCTCATGGGGATCGCTTTCTTCATTTTCGCCGGGGCTCTCATCGCCCAGGCGGGTCTTGCGGAGCGGATTGTGCGCTTTTCTTATGCCCTTGTGGGAAAAGTGCATGGGGGGCTGATCATCGTCGCCATTGTCGCCTCGGTCATCATGGGGGCGCTGACAGGCTCTTCGCTGCCGGTTATTTCCGCCCTTATCCCTCTGCTGGTTCCCCAGCTTGAAAAATACGGCTACAGCAGGACGTATACGACGGCGGTCCTCTGCTCGTGCAGCTTCCTGGGGTATCTCATCCCTCCGAGCGTGCCCGCCATGATTTACTGTCTTATCGCGCAGCAGTCGGTAGCAGCCATGTTCCTTGGCACCGTATTCCCCGGGCTTCTTCTTGCCTTCGGCTACGGGGTGGTAAATTATTTCATCTGCGGCAAGTATATAGATGAATCGAAGGCTCCCCCTGCCCTTGAACCGGCCCTCAGAAGAAAGGAGCTTGCAGTTGCCACCTGGACTGCCCTTCCCGCCCTCGGTGCCCCCGGCGTAATCCTGGCGGGCATTTACGGCGGTTTTTTCACTCCCAACGAGGCGGGAGCGGTAGGGGTGGTCTACAGCATCATCGTCGGCTTTCTGGTCTACCGTGACCTGACGATGAAGCGCCTGTGGGCGGCGATTTTCAGTTCCATAATGACCGTGGGAATGATCAATCTCATGATCGCCACAGGCACGGTCTTCACGAGGCTCCTTATCCGGGAGGGAGTTGCGCAGACCGTTGCGGCAGGCATTCTTGGGATGTTCGACAGCAGGGTCATGATCCTTCTCTCCATGAACGTTTTCCTGCTTATACTCGGCATGTTCATAGACGGAACCCCGATTCTCATCCTGGCGGTTCCCCTTATTCTTCCTCTTATCAAGCAGCTCGACATGAACCTCATCCAGCTCGGGGCAATCGTAATTGTCAACGTGGGGCTGGGAGTGGTGACGCCTCCTTTCGCCATATCCATGTTCGTGGGGTCGCGGCTGGCGGGCGTAAAATATGTGGACCTAGTAAGGCCTATGATGATCTTCCTCTTTTTGGTCGGGATACCGGTGCTCCTGGCGACGACGTTCATTCCGGCACTTTCATGCTGGCTGCCGACGGTGCTCCTGGGGATCGATATGGTCGGGCCCTGGTGAGCCCGGGCTGAAACCGAAAGAAGGGAAAATGCTATGCGCAGGCGCGTACTGACAGGTGAACTGAAACACGAGACGAATTCATTTATTCCGGCAAAGACCGGCAGGCATGCCTTCGAGATTTTCCATCTCAAGCTCGGAGACGAAATCGTGCCGTACTTCGAAGGAGTCGAGACGGAACTTAAGGGTATAATGACCGCATTCAGGGAAGATGGGATCGATTTTCTGCCCGTCATCGGGGCGGAGGCTATGCCCGGGGGGCTCGTCACGAGGGATTTTTTTAATTTTGCCAGGGAGACCATTCTGGAGGCGGTCCGCACGCAGGGTCCCTTTGACGGCATTCTTCTTGCCCTGCACGGGGCCATGGTGGTGGAGGATTCTTTCGACGCGGAGGGAGAACTGCTTTCTTCGATCCGCAGCGCGGCAGGCCCGGACATGCCGGTGATGATCACCCTGGATCTCCACGGAAACGTTACGGAGGAGATGAACCGCAGTTCCACGGCAATGATAGGGTATGATACATATCCCCATGTCGACATGTACCTGAGGGGGTACGAGGCGGGGAAGCTTATGGGAAGAACGCTCAGGGGAGAAGTGCGCCCGGTGATGCGCTTCCGGAGGCTGCCCATTCTATCCCCCACGATCCCTACATCCATGCAGCCCTACGCCGGCTTAATGAAAAGAGTGGAGGAGATGGAAAAAATGCCCGGCGTCCTGTCGGTTTCGGTAATGCACGGATTTCCATGGTCCGACATCCCCGAGGCCGGTGTTTCTGTAATCGCTGTGACCGACGGGGACGAAGGGCTGGCCGACGGGCTGGTGCAGGAACTTGCCGACCGGATCTGGAGCGGGCGGCGCCTTTTTTCCAAGAATCTTCTTTCGCCGCGGGAGGCTGTTGAGAAGGCCATTGCATCACCTGTGCGGCCCGTCCTGCTGGCTGACACGTCGGACAATCCGGGAGGCGGGGCGCCGGCGGACGGGACGCAGCTTTTGGCCGAACTGATCAGGCAAAAGGCTGCTGAAACGTCCTTCGCCCTTATCGTTGATCCGGAGAGCGTTGAAAAAGCGCTGCAGGCAGGTGTGGGCGCAAATGTGAAGCTGCGCCTGGGCGGGAAACAGGCCCCGGAAAGGAACCATGGGGCTCCCCTTGAAGTGGAAGGCCGTGTGGTCACCATTACGGACGGGAAATATACCATCCGCGGTCCCATGTGCACAGGACTGCGGATCGAGATGGGAAGGACGGCGGTTGTTGACCTTGGAGGGACAGAGGTCGTCATTACGGAACTCAGAACCCAGCCGTGGGACGCGGAGGTCTTCCGGCGTGCAGGAATCGAGCCGGCGCTGCGGAAAATTCTCGTCGTCAAGTCTGCCGCCCATTTCCGGGCATCCTTCGAGCCGATAGCGAAGGAGATTTTCGAGGTCGATCTTCCCGGCCTCGTATCGAACAATTTCTCGAATTTCAGATTTGAGAATGTCCTCCGTCCGGTCTTTCCGCTGGACAGGATGGAATAATTCCGGAGGTGCCGAAGTGCCAGATTTTGACCTTGTGATACGGAACGCGCGGATAGTGGATGGAACTGGTACCCCATGGTACAGGGGGGATGCGGCTGTACGGGACGGTGTGATTGAGTACGTCGGTACCCTGCCGGCTGAAGTGCCATGCGCATCGGAGATCGACGCGGGCGGCGAGGTGCTTGCGCCCGGTTTCGTAGACATGCACACGCACAATGATTTTCTGCTGCTCAAGGACGCCGAAACCGTTCCGAAGCTCAGGCAGGGAGTCACCACGATCATGATAGGGCAGTGCGGCATCAGCGCCGCCCCGATCGAGGGGGACAAGGTACCCCTTCTGGATGCCTACACCGGCTTCGTTAAGGCCGGCGTGAAGCCGGAATGGAACTGGAGATCCTTTGCTGAATACCTCGATGTCCTGGATGGCCTCGATCTCGGGGTCAACGTGGGGTCATTCGTCGGGCACGGAACGATCCGCCTGAATGTGCTGGGCTTCGAGGACCGCCTTCCGACGGCTGAAGAGCTGGGAAAGATGAGGAACCTGGCGCACACCGCCATGGAGGAGGGTGCGTTCGGCATGACCAGCGGGCTCATCTATCCTCCCGGAGTGTATTCCACTTCTGAAGAGGTGGAAGAGATAGCCCGGGGGCTGAAGGACCGGCAGGGGCTCTACCTCTCCCACATGCGGAATGAATCATCTGAAGTGGTGAAATCGGTGGGCGAGACGATCGCGGCGGCCGAGAAAGCCGGAATTCCCGGGCAGGTCCTGCATCATAAGGCGTGCGGGCGGAAAAACTTCGGAAAGGTCAGGGAAACCCTGGCCCTGCTGGAGAAAGCCAGGGAACGGGGAGTGGATATGACCGTGGACCAGTACCCCTATGCCGCCAGCAGCACCACGCTCCGCAGCATCCTGCCGCCCTGGGTGCATGAAGGGGGGCTGGAAAAGCTCATGGAGCGGCTTCGCGATCCTGCCCTCCGTGAACGCATGAAGAAAGAGATCCTGACCACCGAAAACTGGGAGAACATGCTCATGAGCAGCGGTGGCCCGGAGGGTGTCATGGTGGTCTATTCTCCGGAGACGCCTCAGTTTGAAGGAAAGAAGCTGCCCGAAATAGGGGAAATCATGGGGAGGGATCCTCTAGACGCGGCCTTCGAAGTGATTCTTGCGAACCATGGCTCCGATACCGCATGCTACTTCATGCTCGATGATGAAGATGTGAAGTACGTGATGCGGCATCCTCTCGTGATGGTGGCCTCGGACACGATTCCGTCTGCGCCGGGGGCGAAGTGCCATCCCCGTACGAACGGGACCTTCCCGCGGGTGCTGGGCAAATATGTCCGCGATGAGAAGGTTTTGAGTCTCGAGGAAGCGGTGCGAAAGATGAGTGGTTTCCCGGCAACCCGGCTCGGCCTGGAGAAGAAAGGCTTCGTGAAAGCCGGGATGGACGCCGACCTGGTCCTCTTCAACCCGGACACGGTAATCGACGGGGCGACGTTTGAGAGTCCCTTCGGGGAACCAAAAGGAATATCACACGTCTTCGTCGCGGGAAAGCTGGCGATGAAGAACGGTGAGTTCACCGGAGCAACGGCGGGGAAAGTGCTGAGGAAGAGCTGATTTCAGGTTCGGTATCTATTTAATGTAACCACCAGTGAGAGGGGATCGGATGGCCCCCTCTCACTTTTCTTTTTGCTGATAGATAATAAGAACTTGCAGTTCCGTTCCGCGCTTTTCTGCTTCCGCACCTATGCAAACAGATGACAGGAGACGAAATGCTCCGGTTCCACTTCTTTGAGTTCTGGAGTAATTTTTAAGCAGCTTTCAAGCACCTTTGGACAGCGGGCGGCAAATCCGCAGCCAGGCTTCGGGTTTATGGGGCTGGTGATTTCGCCTTTTATAAGCATCTTTTTTGTTTCCCGGCTGTCCAGGGACGGAATTGGAATCGCGTTCAGCAGCGCCTGGGTGTAGGGGTGAAGGGGCCTGCTGAACAGATTATTAGCTTTCGTTTTTTCCACGGCCTGTCCCAGGTACATAACCATGATGTCGTCGCTTATATGCTTCACAACGCTCAGATCGTGAGAGATGAACATGAAGGTGAGCCCCATCTCGTCCTGAAGGTCCATCATCAGGTTCAGAATCTGGGCCTCCTGACTTCGCCGGTTATCCACAATAATTGAAGGTTTTAAAAACAGGAATACAGTGTTCATGGGATTTCCGGAAACCGGGAAGTCGGAAATTGAAATGTAGTGCCTAGCAGATTTTCCCTATTGACAGATTATCTTCACTCGGGTATACTTTTTCCATGTATATCCGGGTGAAATCCTCAAAGCTCAGTCCGCGAAAATCAGTCCAGATCGTCAAATCCGTCCGCACCGGGAAACGGGTCTCCCAGGTCATTCTCCCCTGAATTCCCGTCACTTTTGTAACTATAGGTGGAGTTTAACTCTGCAAACTCTCTGACACGAGGCATTCCAATGTGATTTGCCTCTTGTTTTTCGCACGCTGAACACGTTATAATTACAACGTGTTCAGGGGGGCG
>Ga0228535_1003219_pt1 | contig 12461 bp, 12 predicted proteins | sample SJ1metagenome_FD_168457 | JGI IMG/M metagenome (GOLD analysis project Ga0228535, IMG submission 168457) | Enriched culture of PCE-dechlorinating microbial communities from Ithaca, New York, USA - SJ1 | ecosystem: Engineered > Modeled > Simulated communities (microbial... > Unclassified | place... | reverse complement strand
GCGGCAGATGCAGGCTTCGCCTCTTCAGCCTCTCCGCTGCGGAACTTTGCGAGAAGACGTTTTGTCTCCGACTTCAGGCAAAGGGAAGCGATAGGCAGGCCGACAAAGTTCTGAAGCACCAGGAGCAGTGTAGCGAAGACGGCGAGATGCTCGAAGCCCACTTTCTTGGCAGCCTCGGACACAATAATGGTCGCCACGATGCCGCCGGAGATGGGACCTGCGGCGGTGAGGGACATTTCACGGCCCAGTATGGGTCCGGCGATAAAGAAGAGGCCTATGGAAAGGGCAACAAGGCCGACAAATGCGATGATGACCGTCTTCCATTCCTGCTTGATGTCCTTCAGCTTCATGAGCGTTCCCATGTGGACAAGAATGATCGGAAGGCTCACTGCGGCAAACGCCATAGTTCCTGTTGCCTGGAAGATGTTCTCGGGAAATCCGTACCAGAATCCGAAAAGGAAGACGAAACCTGTGACGAAGATCATTGAGAAGACGGCCTTCGTCCTGTAGGACACGATATCGCCGATGGCGTAGCATATCATGACGAGCATCAGCATGCCGGTGGCGGCATCAGCTGCGTTGCTCAGTCCGAAGTGTTGAAAGAAATTCATTCTATACCTCCTGTTTCCTGAAAAAAGTTTCCGTCCAAGGAAAAAAGCGCTCTCAGCGTTTCCGGATATCCCTCCGGCATTTCAGCTCTTCAGTCCCTACTCCTTTTCCGGGATCACCTCCAGCTCTATTGTCGCCTTCAGTGAATTGCTCACAGGACAGACCTGCTCGACTCTCCGGAAAAATTGTTCCAGTCTCTCTTTGGACTCGGATGACTTCACCTGCACTTTTATGCGGATCATGCTGAAACCTCCGGCAGCGCTGTAGTCTCCCCCGATCCCGAGGCGGAGATCCCGCAGGTCGAGCTTTTCCCGGGGAGCCCTTGCGAGGGCTGTCATGGTGATGCATCCTCCGAGAGCCGCGAGGACCACTTCCATGGGTTTGAGGGTGTTTTCCAGTCCCCCGTTCCGTTTTGACTGCGCCATTGCCATGCTGTGCTCTCCTGAAAAAGCGCACACTGCCATGTCTTCAGGTCTGACTGTCGTGGAAACCGATAATGAGCCCATAGTGCATATCCTCTTTTCTGCAGAAATGACAAAACCGGGGAAAAAAAGGCGATGAGCAATTCTAGCATAGTTCTTCGACCGTGCAATACCTGAAATTTCAAAAAAAAGGACCGCCTGCCGGCGGCCCTGCTGTTCCGTTTTTCAGAAGTATTTCTACTCCCAGTTCGTGATATCCTTCCCGGCACCCTCGCCGCCTTCCTCACCGTCGGCCCCCGGCGAGAAGAGATCGTATTCGCCATGGTCTCCGGGCTGCCGGTACACAAAGGGACTTCCCCACGGGTCAACGGGGACTTTCCGGAGATAGCCGCCCTCCCTGTACTTCCTCGGCTCGGGGGGAATGGACGGCCTGGCGACAAGGGCCTCCAGGCCCTGGGCAGTGGTCGGGTACATACTGCTGTCCAGCCTGTACATTTCAAGGGCCTGTTCTATCTCCCTGATCTGGACGGCTGCAGCGGTCCGCTTGGCTTCCTCACCTCTCCCCACGACCCTCGGGACCACAAGTGCCGCCAGCAGGCCGAGTATGACTACCACCACCAGCACTTCAACGAGGGTGAAGCCTCTTCTTTTCCGCAGCGATTTCTTCATGGGAACCTCCGTTTCCGCAAGCCCCGGAATTTTACCCGGCGAGGCTTGACAAATCGAATATGGGAAGCAGGATCGCAATGACGACAAACCCCACGGCAAGGCCGAGCACAAGGACGAGGAGCGGTTCCGCAAGGGTCGCCGCCTTCTCCATCCCCTCCCTTGCCTCTTCCCAGTTCATCTCCGCGATCTGGGCAACAGCACCGGGGAGGTCGCCGCCGAGCTCTCCTATCCGAATAATATACACCGTTTCCTCGGAAAAAAGCCCCTGTTTCTCGAGGGCACTGTCAAAACGGAAGCCCTCCCTGACGAGCCGGGCGCACTCGATCCAGCGCTCCGGTCTCGGGTCCATGGATGCGGCCATCCCCAGGGCCTGAACGAGGGGAATACCCGCGGAGAGCAGGGTCTTCAGGTGTGACATCACGAGTGAAAGGGTGATGTTCTCCCTGATCCGGCGGAAAAAGGGAAGAGATATTCTTTTTCCCTTCCTGCGCAGAATAAAGAACAGCAAGGCACCGGCCGCCAGAAACACGATTCCCCACTTCCTGAGAACCGAGGCCGTTCCCAGGAGGATCCGCGTCGGCAGGGGGAGCTGCTGTCCCATTTCGGTGAAAAGGGATGCCAGCACGGGAACGACATACACCAGGAGAAATGTCACCACAGCCAGGCCGATAAAGGTCATGGCAAGGGGATAGGTGAGGGCGGACCGTATTTTCCTGCGCTGCCTGTCCTGGAGGGTGTAGAGGCCTGAGGCCTGTTCGAGCACTCCGGGGAGAGCGGAGGTCTTCTCGCCGGATTCCACGATTCTGAGAAGGTCGTCCCGGAAAAGCCCCGTCTCCTCCATTGCCGCCGAGAGGCGCTTGCCTCCCTGGACACCCTCGTGGAGATGAAGACACGCGGCCGCTACTTTCCTGTCTGTCGAGTGCCTGCTGAGGAACTTCAGCGCCTCCGCAAGGGGAACACCTCTCTTGAGGTACGATGAGAGCCCCCTGCAGAAAAGGGCATGATAGGAAAGGGGGAAGGGGCTTCCCCTCCGTGTCCGATCAGGGGCCCCCTCCACGATGTCCACCGCGACAAGGCCTTTTTCAGCGAGGATCTCGCCGGCACGGACCGAAGAGGAGGCATCCACCACGCCCTTCCGGAGCTTACCTGAGCCGTCGTAGGCGGAGTACCTGTACGCTGGCACGGATTACCGCTCCCCCGAAGGCCCGAACTCACCGGCCGAAACGACCCGAAGCAGCTCTTCCGGGGAGGTCCGTCCCTGCCTGAGCGCGTCAAGACCGAGTTCCCACAAGGTGCGAAAATCCTTTTTCCGGGCCAGTTCCCGGATCTTCACCAGCGACAAGCCCGAACCGATCGCTTCACGGAGCTCATCATCGAGCACGAACTGTTCGTAGAGGCCTACACGTCCCCGGTATCCGGTACCCATGCAGTACCCGCACCCCTTTCCCCGGAAGACAGACGATACCCCTTCCTTCCGGAAAAGGGCAGGGGCTTCCTCTTCCGCAGCGCACTCCGGGCAGAGGGTCCGGACAAGCCGCTGGGCTACCGCACCCAGGAGGGAGCCTGCTGCCAGGTACGGCTCGATACCCATGTCGATCAGACGGATCACGGCTGATACCGAGTCGTTGGTGTGGAGGGTGGAGAGGACCAGGTGTCCCGTAAGGGAAGCCTGGACCCCTATGTGGGCGGTCTCGTAATCGCGCATTTCCCCGATCATGACAATATCAGGGTCCTGCCGGAGTATGGACCGGAGGGCAGACGGGAATGTCACTCCCGCCTTCTCGTTCACCTGTATCTGTCCGATGCCGTTCAGGTCATATTCTATAGGATCCTCGACGGTGATTATGTTCACGGCGGGGCTGGCAAGGGCCTGGAGTATGGCGTAAAGTGTGGTGGTCTTTCCCGACCCCGTGGGCCCGGTAAAGAGAAGGAGCCCGTGGGGATTTTCGATGAGCCGATCCATTGTCTGCCGCGATGGGGCATCCATGCCGAGCTGTTCCAGGGAGAGCAGGCCGGAGCCCTTGTCGAGCAGCCTGAGGGCAAGGCGCTCTCCGTGCTGCACGGGGATGGAGCTTACGCGGATATCCACCGCGTGGTTCCCCACTGTGATCCCGATCCGTCCGTCCTGGGGAGCAAGGCGCTCGGCAATATCCATCCGTGCCATGACTTTCACCCTGCTGGTGAGCGGCGCCTGGAGGTTGCGGGGAAGGCGGAGCCGGTCATGAAGGACTCCGTCGACCCGAAATCGTATGAGGACCTCTCCCTCGCACGGCTCCACGTGAATATCGGTGGCCCTGAGCTTCAGCGCCTCCCGGATGAGACCGTTCACCAGCTTTATTACCGGCACGTCCACCGAGTCGCTCTGGACATCCTCACGGAGGATCCCGTCGCTGTCGTCGATACCGGCGACGGCAGTCAGCGTGTCGTCGCCGATGCCTCCCCTCATGTCATAGAGCCGGTTCATAAGATGTTCGAGGTCCTCGCGCCCGTGCAGCTCCCACGCTGCCTCCAGGCCGAAGGACGCGGCAAATACCTGGGCTGCGGGAAAGGATCCGGGAGAGGCCAGGCCCATCACAAGCCTGCCGCCTTCCTCGCGGAGCGGAAGGATGCCGGCGTTCTTGAGGGCATCAAGGCTCACCCTGCCCCGGATCAGCGGGGCTATGGCATCAACGTCGGGGAGTTCTCTTCCGGCCACGGCATTTCCTCCTTCCGTCACTTCGACTGCTTCTTCACCGCTTCGCGGTATTCCTTCTCGAGCCGCTTCCAGAGCTTCTCCTCGGGAGCGCTCATCCCGCGGTCCCCCGAGACGATCTCTGCGGTGATCTGCTCGGCCTCGCCGGGAGTCTCCAGAATGTATGGGGTGAGAAAGATCATGAGCTCGATCTTCTCCCGCTGCTTCACCACGCGGGTAAACAGGCCTCCGAGGAGAGGAATGTACGAAAGCCCCGGTACCCTGTTCCTGAGGCTCTTCTCCACTTCTTTTATGAGCCCTCCCAGGATGACGGTGTTTCCGGAACTCACCATGACGCTGGTCTTGATCTTCCGCTTGCCCGTCACGGGGGTCTCTGCGGTCATGGCGGTCAGGACATCCTCGATGACCTGCTCAACCTCGAGGGCCACGAGGTTGCCGCTCCGTATGGAGGGAGTGACGTTGAGGATGAGCCCGGTGTCCTTGTACTCGTAGCTGCTCTGCACCGCGTTGGGGTTGGACATGTCCGAGAGCTTCCCCTTGAGCTGGGGGATCACCTGCCCCACCTGGAGCTCGCTGGGGAGATTGTCGGTACACATGATCCTGGGCATGGAGAGCACGTTCACCGCGTCGAACTTCTTCAGAAGGTCAAGATATGCGTAAACAAGCCCCATTCCCTTATAGTTCGTCCTCGTTCCATAGGTGCCGTCATCCCTCCGGTATTCCTCCTCCGTCCTGGAGAGATTCTGGAACCAGTCGATGATCGTCCCGGGCACCCCTGCGCCGCCCATGTTCAGCTGCCCGGCGAGGACCATGTCCCCGGTGACTGATCCGCCCCAGGTGGACCAGTCGATGCCCGCGTTGTCAAGCTTCGTGAGGTTCACCTCGGCAATGAGCCCCCGAAGGAGGACCTGCCGGGGCAGGGTATCGATCTTCTGGATGATCTCCACCAGCGACTGGAAGTGATGGGGAGGGGCGGCGAAGATGAGGCTGTTCGACGGAACGTCCGGCACCACCGTGGTGGGGATCTTCCCCTCGGCGGTGGTTGCCTGGGAGGCCTGGGCCGAGAGGATCTTGGAGAGCTGCTCGGCAACGACCTTCGCATCGGCGTTCTCCAGCTTGTAGACGTGGAAATCACCTGACTTGGGGGTCACGTCCAGGTCTGCGATGAGCTTCAGCGCCCGGTTGATGTGGCGTTCCTCCCCTGCCAGGACGATCTGCCTGCCCGCAGTGTCGGGGAGCACGGAGAGCCCGAAGACGGGGCTCCCGGGAACCTTGGCGAGGTTGGCGAGGTGGGCGGCGATGAGTTCGGGGGAAGCTTTCGATATCTTCACCGTCTTTGACCTGAAGATCTTGTCGGCACGGTCCAGGGTCCGTATGAGATCCACGGCCCGGTTCACATCTGTGGCCCTGCCGGTGAGGAGGATGTCGTTGCCCCTTCCCACGGGAAGCACAGTGACCGAACGTCCCGATGCCTGGCTCACCGCGGCGGCGATGAAGTCCGCGGTGACATAGTTCAGGGGGACGACCTGGGAGACCGTCTGTTCCCCTTCTCCCGGACCGATCCGCCCGCTGCGCACATCCGGCTCGGCGGAGCTTCCTGCCTGGAGAGGAAGTACCTTGCTGAACCCGGAGGCCTGCTGAAGAGTGTACCCGTTCATCTCGAGAACGGAGATGAAAACCTGGCGCGCCTCCCTCAGGGGAAAGGGCTTCGGCGAGATGACCGATATGGAACCTTTCACCCCCGGCGTGAGGACCAGGTTCTCATTGAGCAGTTCCGCCATGAAGCGGATGAACTTGACCATGTCCACGTCCTGGAAGTTGAACTGGACGTTCCCCGAGCCCCTCATGCGTTTCGCCGATTCGATGAGGGCGAATTCGTCGTCCTGGTCCTGGGTCTGTGCCATTGCGCCCGCTGCGGCAGCAGCGAACAGTACAAGTACAAGAAGAAAAAATAAAACCGCTCTTTTTTTCCGGGTCATTGCTGTTTCCCCCCTGCAAACATTCCGTCCGGAACGTACAGGACGATCTGCTCCCGCCCGTTCCCGGAGCCCCTGGCCGCTTTTTCTCCCGGCAACAGGACAATTTTCCTGCAGGAATAGCCCTGAGGCAAGCCATCCCGGCCCGGGAAATCAAACCTGCCCGATTCCCATGAAACAGCATCTTCCCTTCCCCGGTCCTCCAGTTCTCCCGAAACGGCCCGGAGCCACATGCCCCTCAGGAGGGCAAGCCGTTCCCGCCCCTCCCGTACTTCTCCGAGGGCCCTCGACGACAGGGCTGCAAGGCGCATGCTCCCTGCGGCCACAAGGCCGAGGATCGCCACTGCGACCAGTGTTTCCGCCAGGGTAAACGCCCCTCTCGTCCGTATCCTCATTATCTCTCACCTGATGTTGTATTTCAGGGATACGGGCTGTCCGCCCCTGATCACCTGGACGTCGAAGGCCGATCCGCCCATTATGGAGTTGATCACATTCACCACGTCGCCCATGTTCCGGATCTCCAGGCCGTTGACGCTCCGGATCACGTCCCCCTTCTGAACGCCAACTGATTCGAGAAAGCTGTTCCTGTCCATCCACTGGACTTCCACTCCGAGAGCATTACCGCCTTCGAATTTCGGGCGGAGGCGGAATTTCTTCATCTCGTCCAGAGGGTTCATGAGGAGGTTATCCACCGTCTCTCTCGGGATCGATCCCTGCTCTCCCGGGCGCGCGGGGAGAACTCCGGTTCCGGGTTTCCGGACGGCTTCCCGCGGAGGACGGGGCCCGGCCGACGATGCGCCGGGCTGATCCTGCCCGCTGTACCGCAGCAGGACGTTCACCACGGAGTCTCCTTTCCTGAGGACCACCCTGGATTCCCCAACCTCCAGGAGATCGTGGCCTTTTACCTTCTGTCCCACAAGGAATACTTTCTGCCTGCCGGACTCGGCTACCCAGGCTGAGATCCCGGGGATCGTGCCCACGATGCGGATCCCTTCAAGCTCGTAGAGCTCCTCAACTGTGATCTCCCGCTCCGGTTCCCCGGGAGGGACCTTTCCGGCCGAAGCGGCAGGGGCATTGAAGGGATCCCCCGCTGCAAAGTCTGCCAGGGTCGAAGTATTCTTCTTCTCTGCAGGAAACTGCCGGGAAGAACGGAATGCGTTCACCATTTTCCGGGCGTTTTCCGTCTGCCGGAGAAACAGCGTTTCACCGGCCATCCCTGCAGCCCAGCAGCCTGCCATGGCCGATAGAAGCGCCGCACCGAAAACAGGAAGTATTTTTCCCGCCATGCGCGTTCCTGACTCAATCCGTGTCATTTCGGCTGCCTGCACCCCTTTTCAGGACCCATGTCTCCGGTCCTTCCTTTCTGAGGGGAAGGATCGACCGGAAATATTCAAGAAGCGCCGACCGTTCGCCGCGGATGACAAGATCGCTCTCCAGTATTTGAAAAGAAGCCGGGGAAAGGACGATCGTACCGGAGATCTCAAGATCCCCGCCGGTCCGTACCCCTGCCACCTCCAGCCGGCCGTTCCTGAAGACAGCCCGGGCCTCCGCGGATGACAGGTAGAGCGGTGCCTGCCCGGGAACGGGAAGGTTGACCGAGACGCGATCAAGCGTTACTGATGCCGCAGGAGCCATTTTCAGAACGCTTTCTCCGGCGGCGGGGGCGATACCGGCTCTTCCCGCCTCCCCTGACAGGAGCGGAGAGGACACCCGGGCATTTGACAGGACAAACGTCGGCGGGAACCGGCCTTCAGCGGATACTCCCGCGGCATCGAGCCGGAATCCCCGCCCGGAGGCAGAGAGAACTGCAGCGTTCCAGACCGTTTCTGCAAGATCGCCGAACGGAAAGAACAGCCAGAAAGAGAGGCAGAAGGCCGCGATGGAGACAAGGAACAGAAGAATGGCCCTTCCGTACCGCATAGTCATCGCCTCCCCAGAAGGAGAACCGCGATAAGGCTCCTGGGCGGCGAACCGGCCGTCGTCGATGTATTCCTGATTGCCCGGATATCGGCGGAAAAGGAAAATATACCCCGTCGTTCAGTCTCCTGAAGGAATTTCGCGAGAGCCTCCGAGGAGAGTCCTTCCATGGTCACGGAGACGGCGTTTCCTCCCGCCCTGCCGGTGGTGGTGCTGAGGCTCTGCATGTTTGACCTGAGACCGAGGGATGCCACCGCGTTGGTTATGGCGGTCAGCAGGTCTTCCTCGGGACCTTCCGCTGCATCCCGGGCCCCGTTTCCGGGAAGCCCGCTGATGGCCGCGTATTCACCGAGGACGGCCGTGAGTTCGTCGAACCTCTTTTTCTGGAGGCTCCGTCGCTGACGGAGATCATGGCCATCGCTCCACAGGGAAAATCCGATTCCCCACACGAGAACCGCGGCAAGGGCCAGGAAAAGGGATCTCCGTTCGGCTCCCGGTCCTCCTTCATCCCTTGAGAACAAAGAGAAAAGTCCGGACAGTTTCATTCTCCGCGCCTCCTCAGCGACAGGGAGAATCTCAGTCCCCCGCCGGGAATCTGCTGAATATCCCCGAGAGACGCCTGGAATCCCCCCGAGTCGAGGGACCTCCTGAGGGATTGAATGGATTCCATGGACGGCGCCGTTCCGGTCAGGTCGGCCCCTTCACCCCCATACCTCATCTGCTCGAGGACCGGGAAGCCGTCCTTTCTGTCCTTTTCGCCGCTCCACGCGCTTCCGAGGTGGGAGAGGAACCCCGTAAGGGTGAAGCCTTCGTTTCCGTCTCCCTTCAGTGCCGCGAGCCTGCCTTTCGCCTGGGAGAGAGGGTCGACCACCCGTTCGGTTCCTCCGGCGATCTCCCTGTAGAGAGCGGCGCCTTCCGACGCAAGCAGATCCAGAGAGGACCGGATCCGGAGGAAAAGTGTGTACTGGAAGACACAGAAAACCCCGCCGAAGATCGCTGCGGCGGCTGAAAGCCTCCAGAGCGCCCGGACCGTCCGTTCCCTTGCCCTGGCCGCATCGAGTGCCGGACGGGAGAGGTCGATCTCCAGGTATTCCGGGAACCGGGCAACCGTTTCCCGGGCCGCCTTCAGCAGTGCTTCACGGCCTGTGATCACCCGCGGTTCGGCTGCGAGAGCCTCTTTTTCCCCGGCAAGGCAGTATTCCCTGCAGAGCCGGATCTCGTCGTCAGTGTTCCATTCACCCGAGGCACCGCTGTGGCAGAGGAGGGGAACCCCGTCCTCAAAAACGGCCGACGCACCGACCTGCCCGTCCCGGTAGACGGCTATCCCGCATCCGTTTACCGCCCCCGCAAGTGCAATGGGCAGGGGCCAGCTGTGGCAGTCTCCCGGGAACCCGTCTTCCCCGCCGCCGGGGATCTCGGTTGAGGCTATGCAAAAGGCCGCTCCAACGGACGGGCCGGTACCGGTTTTTTTTACCCAGGGAACGATCTCGACGTTCTCTTCACCTGAAAGGAGGGGAAGGAATCTGAGTGACAGGGCGTTTGATATGTCCTTCATGGAACGGAACGGGAAGGAGAAGGGATGGGCGGACACTGTACCGAAAGGGTACAGCACAAGAGCTCCCCTGGAAGGGAAGCTTTTTCCGCGGGGCTCCCCTCCCGGAGAGTTTTCTGTTTCCTCCCCGTCTTTGAGGTCACGGAGACCGTCCGGGGTCATGAGCAGAAAGGCGGAAATCTGACGGTTCTTTATTGCGGCTCCCCCCATGCGATAGTTTCCGGTGCTGATGCTTTCACTGCAAGTATAACCTGAAGCGGCACCTTTTCGCCATCAGCAAATACGGCAGAAAAAGATACCCTGAAATGAGTACTCGTGAATGAAAGAACGTTCATCAATCGTGACCGTGAGGCTGCGGGGAAGGAGGGAACCGCGGCAAGATCTTCCATGGATGTGAAGGGCTTCCGCTTCCTCGTCTCGGCGATATCGGCCGCAATGCGCCTGTCGAGCCCATCCAGGAGCGCAAGTACTTCCGGCGGCGCCGAATTGACGTTTATCTTCCCCCCGGTCCAGACGGACACCAGGGGACGGATCCCCTGCCTGCCCGGCCCGCCGGAGAGGATCTCCTCCGTCACTCCAGGTACGAGCAGCAGTTCTTCCGGAGAAAGGAGGGACCTGTTCAGAAACCACTCACGTTCCCCGCCGCCGAGGCGCGGTTCATCGTCAGGATCCAGAAAATCAAGCACCGCCGCCCCGAGATGCTCTGCCCCGGCTTCCTGCCAGAGCCTTCGCCAGGGACCTTCCATTTCAGTCCGTATCGTCCTGCCGTCGGGGAGCAGGATGTCGTTCAGGGGTATTCCGTCGTCGAGGGGGAAAATCTCCATTTCCACCGTGACGCCGGCATCGGGAAAAAGGATCCTTCGAAGGGCGAACGCTTCGTCCCCGGGGGAGTGGGCATCGCCGGAGTGAAGAGTTATCAGCCCGCCGGCGGCGGGAAGGAGGGCCTCGCAGAGCATGCGTGCCGTAAAGGTCCGCTGCTGCCTGTCGAAGTTCCTGACAGACCTGCGGGCAAAGAGGGCGTACATGGTTGATGCTGTGAGAAGAAACAGGGATACGAGAAGGACGGACAGAAGCACAAGTCCCTTCCGTTTTCCCTGAAACGCCTTATTCAGGAGGAAGCCAGTCTTCACGGAAAACCTCCTCCTCTCCCTTTTTGACGGTGATTCGGATTCCCCTCGGCCTGCGACCGGCAAACTCGTCGCTCCATTCCGCGGTGCCGTGATCCAGGACGGCGATCCTGAGGGAAACCGCACCGGGAATGACGAGATGCCCCTCCTCCGGGTCGAGGGCATCCCAGTCCACCGCGGAGGGGGATGCGAGGGGAAGGACCCACCGGTACATGCCGGGGGGGCTCCTTTTTGATACTCCCGGACGATGGATCATCCACGCACGGACTCCGGTGAGGCCGCCCCCGTCACTCCAGAAGGCCAGCCTGTCATCCGGCAGTCCGCCGAGGAGATCATGCCTGACGGACAACACAGCAGGGCCGTCGGGGAAATTCCGGGGAGACCGGCGGAGGTCCGCCGCCAGCCGGCCCATGCGGTAATCTGCTTCCTGCTCCCCCGCGATCTCACTCCGGGCTTCTTCCAGCCTCCTGACGAGGAATACCGACGGTGCAAACGCGAGTGAAGCGATCAGGCCGAACAGCGCGAGGACGACCATGACCTCCGCCAGGGTGAAACCCTGTTTCCTGCCGAGGTGCATTCCGTCCTTCAGTCCGGGAACCATGAGAGAACGTATTTTTTCAGGAATCCCACAGGATGGTAGGACATCTTCGCCACCCTCATCCCCTCGTCGCCAAGGTCTTCCTCACGGTTCACCGTGATGTAGGAGGAGGCGGTGTTCTGGAGAAACATCCTGTTTATGGCCTGGTATGCCCCGTTGAAGGACGAGAGGGCTTTTTCGAAGTGGATCATCACCGTGTCTTCCGAAATTGCCTCGGCAATGGTATAGGCTGCGGGTTTTCCGCTCACCTCGAGCATGCCCCCGAGAAGGCCGGGGATATTGCGCCACTCCCGGACCATCTCACTCACCGCTTCGTTTTCCCTGGTCAGGGCAGCGGACTCATCCCTCCCAGCCAGCCAGAGGCACTGGGCCTCGAGGATGGCATCGCCGTCTTCTTTCCCGAGGGAGCGGTAGCGGAAGGGGTAATTCTTGACAAACTGGCGGATATGGCTTCTTTTTCGGGAAAACCGGTTCCCCTTCAAGGCGATCAGATCTTTCACCGAGTGAAGGTACTCCCACTGGGAACGCACCTCCCTGGCAGCGATCCTGTCCCTGAAGAGGCCTGTGAGAATTTTTACAAGACCGTCCGGGGCGTATGCAAACTCCTGGGTGGAGGGAAAATTGCCGGGCAGGACGGAAGCCCAGTCAACTGACTCCCACTGCCCGACCGGGGACCACAGCGTACCGGATCCTGTCCGGATCCAGCACAGGCCGTCGGAGAACGCCCAGGAAAAACCGAAGACCGTGCGCCAGGCCCACAGGCTCCCGAAGGAATAATAGGCGGACTGACGGGAGCACAGTGAATAAAGCCTGAGATACTCGCCCGCCTTCTCCATGGAGAGGGGTTCGAACGCAAGAGCCATGGAAACCATCTGCCTTTCTGCTCCCGTCAAGAGCCG
>Ga0228535_1003218_pt1 | contig 12462 bp, 8 predicted proteins | sample SJ1metagenome_FD_168457 | JGI IMG/M metagenome (GOLD analysis project Ga0228535, IMG submission 168457) | Enriched culture of PCE-dechlorinating microbial communities from Ithaca, New York, USA - SJ1 | ecosystem: Engineered > Modeled > Simulated communities (microbial... > Unclassified | place... | reverse complement strand
GCTGACGCTGGAGAAACGGATGCGGCGGATCATGGGCCATCAGCAACTGTGGATCCTGGAGGCGAAATTACAGGATCAAGACGAACAACAGGGTGTTGCCAAGAAGGTCAAGGGTGCGTAGGATTCACCGTGGAGTGGTCACCGCACCTCCAACTGAGAACGGGACAACCTCCCACCCGGCGCACATGCTCTCTCTTCAGAGCGAGTCTACGTTTGACCCCGCCCCGACGGTGGTCCAAGGGCCACTTGGCAGGCGCATATTGTCGCGCGGAAACATCAAACCAAGTGGGTCTTCGACAAACCAACACGCGCTCTATCTCTTTGGCAACGTCGCTCCCGCTGTCGGACGGTCAATGATCCCCTTGCGGAAGTACAGACCCTGATTGACGATGGATTTGCAGCGTGCCTCCAGGCCGTCCAGTACGACATCGTTGTACGGGAGAAACTCGGCGGCAGACCGGACGTTCTCCTCTACCTGCTGTGGATCGTCACATCCCACGATATTCGTCGCGACCGGCATGGAGAAGTTGTAGAACAACGATTCCCGCATGGTGAGCACGCCTGGCCTATTCGTGGCCATACGCTGCGGCTGCTGATCCAGGGGCGGCGGTGTCCAGGTCGAGAGCATCCGACCGCGCGTGGCGACCTTCATCCCGATGATGCCCAGGTTCTTCTCCAAAGCCACAGGCAGCAGTTGTTCGATGAAGCTGTGCTGGTGTCTGTCCGCGGCGTTGAAGGCCATCAGGAGCGTATCGAAATCGTAGCGATTGATCCCCTCGATCAGCACCTGCGGATCGTAATGCCCCGTGATGCCCAGGAAGCGGACCACGCCCTGATCACGGGCTTTCTCCAGGGCCTTGATGGCGCCGTCTTTGCCGAAGATCCGGTCGAGTTCCTCCATCCGTTGGACGTTGTGCAACTGCCAGCAATCGAGATGGTCGGTCTGCAGGCGTCCGAGGCTCTCCTCCAGCAGGCGCATGGAGTCATCGTACGTCCTCAGGTGCGTCTTGCTCGCCAGGTAGACCTCGGGACGTCGTCGCTTCATGACCATGCCCACGTGGGTTTCGCTCTTGGTATTGCCATACACAGGGGCGGTATCGATGTAGTTGACACCCAAATCGATGGCCTTCTCGACGATGGACACCGCCAAATCCGTATCGCCCGACTCGACCATGGCCTGGGCCCCCAGGCTGAAGATCCCGACCCGGTGGCCCGTGTGTCCCAGGTTGCGCGTCGGCATCGCGTGAAACGTGCGAGGATTGTACGGCAAAGGACGTCCCTGGGCATCCCGGCCGGGATGGCCCGATCCCTGTGATTGCGCTTGGGCGGAACGGCCCACCGCGCCCAACGTGGCCACCACCCCAGCGCCCATAAAGACCCGTCGATTCATGGCGATGGCGGCATCTTCTCGATGATCCATGGCGATATCCATTCGGGACCCTGGTTTTGGTCGGTGGAGTCCAGAACGTCGACAAAACGCGAGGCGCCTCGGAATCCACCGGCTCCCAGGATACCGCTCCTGCATGCGAAGAGCAACACTTCCTCCAGAGGGTTCTGTGAGCCGGTAAGGGCGACGCGAGCACTTGCATCAAGGACGCTGCTGTATTACCATGCGAGCGGCACGCGACCCGTCAGATGCATGCAGCCATGTGCACATGTGCGGGCGAAGAAAAGAGGATACGATGCGCCATCTGGGCCAATGCAGGAGACCCCTATGACCGCTGGCAGATTCGTCGAGGCACTGATGACTATCCTGGTTCTTTTCGTGCCGCGTGCCTGGGGCCAGGTCCCCGCGCAGGAAGGGAAACCGAGATTGATTGTCATGGCCGATATGGGCAATGAGCCGGACGAGGAACAGCAGATGGCCCACATGCTCATGTGCTCCAACATGTTCGAGGTGGAGGGACTTATTGCCGTAACCGGCAAGTACCTGCGCCCCGAGCATGCGAATCCTTATCGACAGGTCACCCATCCCGAGCTATTCGTCAAGCTGATCGACGCCTATGCTCAGGTGGTGGGCAATCTTAAGAAGCACGCATCGGGCTGGCCTGATCCCGACTATCTGCAGAGCGTCGTGGCGACGGGCCAGAGGGGTTACGGCATCGCCGACGTCAATGTGGGCAACTCCAGTCCCGGCTCAAAGCTCATCATTGAGGCCGTGTCCCGGGACGATCCCCGACCGGTCTGGCTGGTGGCCAATGCCGGTTCCAATACCCTGGCCCAAGCCCTTGTTGACTACCGGGCAACGCACAATCCGGCTCAGGTCGATGCCTTCGTGGCAAGACTGCGCGTGTTTGAGAACGGCGCCCAGGACAATGCGGGCGCCTGGATCTGCAGCGAGTTTCCCCGCATTCACTGGATTCGGAGCAACTACCAGACCTACGCCTACGGCGGTCCGGGTGGAGTGGACGGCGACGTATTTGGCAACCTGGGGCCACACTTCTGGCAGCCGTACGAGTACAGCGCGGTCGGTCAGAACGATTGGCTCAAGGAGCACGTTCTGACGGGCCACGGAGCCTTGGGGGACGTCTACCCCGAGCGACGTTTCGGCAATCCTGTAACCGGGCGACTTGGCTTCATGGAAGGCGGCGGCACCATCCCTTGGATTGGTCTGGTCAACCGGGGTCTGTTCGACATCGACCATCCCTCCTGGGGGGGCTGGGGCGGACGCTTTACCGCGCACAAGGTCGCCTGCTTCTGGTCACGTCACGGGGATATTCGCGCCGATGAAGAGAAGGTCGCCCCGTTCTATACATATCGGGAGGTCAGTGACATCTGGACCAGCCCCGCTACCGGCGAAACCATCAGCGGCGACTACGTCCCGGTCTGGCGCTGGCGACCGGCCATGTACAACGACCTCAAATGCCGCATGGATTGGTGCGTGCAACCCTACGAACAGGCCAACCATCATCCGGTCGCCGCGTTCGGCGGCGATACGAACGACAACATTATCCACCTCCACGTCTCTCCCGGCGACACCGTCGAACTGGATGCCTCCGCCTCCCGCGATCCGGACGGGGACCCTCTGGACATAGCGTGGTGGCAGTATACCGAGGCCGGCACCTACCCTGGTGAGGTCCATATCCCAATGTCCTCACAGGCGAAGACTACGGTTTCGATCCCAACCGGGGCAGCCGGCCGACAGATTCACATCGTTCTGGAAGCGCGCGACAGGAACCCCATCGGCCCGTTGACCGACTACCGGCGTATCGTGATCGATACCGCGCCAACATACGACCATAACCGGCTATTCAAGCAGAAGAGATGAGCGGACCTTGGGACATAGCAACGTTCATGGCTGGCGGCTCCTGCCAATGCACAACACTGGAAGTCCCCTAACCTCGCATAGTCGTTGGAGGAGGATACTGGCCTGCCTCCCGCCGGCCCGTTACCGTAATTGCTCCCAGACAAGGAATTCACTCGGTCGTGCTGCAAGCAGGTGGATTCGCGGCGGCGTTGGACCGCCGGAAGAGTTCATCGCGGAGCTTCTTGGCATTGGCCTTGAAGGTATCCTCGTTTCTCTGCTCAATCGCGATCGACCCCATGCCTTCATCTCCGAAGTCGTCGAGGGTGGCACCGAACGTCCCGAGAAACGCGACGTAGGTCGCAGCATCCGACCAGTCTACTCTGCCATAGACGTACTTGCCGCCGACGAAGATCTTCCCGAGGTGGCTCTTCTACAATAGGCGACAATGCGAAACGGCAGATGCTCATGCAGTCGCAAGGCGTCTCAAGTATTCACGGGCGGCTTCGACGTTGATCGACGATACGCTTGAGCGTTTCGGACATCGCCCTTACTCGCTCGGGCTGTTCCGCCGCGAGGTTCTTGCTTTCACCGATATCGTTCGCAAGGTTAAAAAGCTGCGGACCCTCATTTCTCTTCTGACTCTTCTTCTTGCCGCGTTCTTCCGGCCCGGGGATGAACTTCCACGGACCTTGACGCAGAGCCAGAGAATGTCCGTGCTCGACGAGACACTCACGGCGTGGCTTGTCACGCTTTTCGCCCAGAAGCGCCGGCAAGACGTTGAAGCTGTCCAGACCGGCGTCGGCAGGCAGCTTCTGTCCAGTCAGCGCGGCGAAACTGGCCAGCATGTCGAGATGCGCAATCAGTTCGTCTGACTCGCTGCCCGGTGGCGTGTGGCCCGGCCAGCGGATGATGAAAGGCACCCGCGTGCCACCCTCGTAGGCGCTGCCCTTGAATCCACGCAATGGACCATTGCAGCGATGGCCGTTGGTCGCATCCGGATCGCCGATACCATGCACCTTGTCCGGGCCATTGTTGTCGAACACACCGCCATTGTCGCTGGTGACGATGACCAGCGTGTTGTCGGCAAGCTTGAGCCGGTCGAGCGCGTCGATCACCTGGCCGACCGTCCAATCAAACGAATGAATGGTGTCGCCGCGCACGCCGGATTGGCTTTTCCCTTGGAATCGCGCGTTTGGAACGCGCGGCACATGAATGTCGTGCGTGGCCAGATAGAGAAAGAACGGCTTGTCCTTGTTCTTATCGAGGAAGGCGACCGACTTCTTCACCAGCACGTCGCAAATCTCGTCGTCTTTCCAGAGAGCCGACTTGCCGCCGATCTGCTGCCCGATGCGCGGAATGCCGTTGAGGAAGGAGTCCGGTTCGCCCCGCTTGACTGTGTAATCGAGCCGGATCGGGTCCTTGGGATCGAGATTCACGACGCGGTGGTTTTCCACCCAAACGCATGGAGTGCGGTCGCCAGTGGCTGGGATGATCCAGGCATAATCGAAGCCGACTTCGAGCGGGCCGGGGTTGATTTCGCCATTGTAGTCGGTCGGGGCTTCTGCGCCAAGCCCAAGATGCCACTTGCCGACAACGCCGGTGGTATAGCCGGCTTGCTTGAGCATCGACGGGACGGTGGTGCGTCCCGGCTCGATGATGAGCGCGGCGATGCCGCTGAGAATCCCCGTCCCTGTCTTGCGAAACGCGTATTCGCCCGTCATAAAGGCATACCGCGTTGGCGTGCAAACCGCCGAAGGCGAATGCGCATCGGTAAATCGCAGGCCTTGAGAAGCCAGTTTATCGACGTTGGGTGTATGCACTTTCGTCGCGCCATAGCAACCGAAGTCACCATAGCCAATATCGTCGGCGAGGATGAAGATGATGTTCGGGGGTGCCGCCTCCGCATACGCCGCGGTGCAGACAACGGATGCAGCCATCAACAAGATTGTCAACACGTATTTCATCGAGACTATTCCTCCGTTCAGTTCTACCTGGCAGTGTTCTTCCTGTTGCGTGGTGTGGCCGGCGGCGCAGCGGCATCGTTGCCGGTATAGTCGGCGCCGGCAAGGCTTTTCTCGACGGAGGCCTTCCACGCACTGAGCGCGGCGGTCATCTTCGCCACCCGCTCGGGCTGTTGCGCGGCGAGGTCGATGGTTTCTTTCGGGTCTTTGGATACATCGAAGAGCAGAACCGGCGGGAGCGCCCCGTCGTCTTTCTCACCTTTCCGGCCACGGGCGGTTCCGGGGTTCGTGTGCAACTTGTACGGCCAGTCCAGCAGCGCAGCATGGGTCTGTGGGCTGCGAGCATTACTCCAAAAAGAGATTGGCTTGGTGCGCGCTTCCGTCTTGCGGTCGAACAGCGGGAGCAGGCTGATGCCGTCAAGCGGCTGAATCTGGTTCATCGCCCAGGCGCCCGTGGCTTCGAGGAGGGTCGGGTAGATGTCGGACGTGGAACAGGGCGTCTCGCTGACGAAGGGCTTGGGAATGCGCGCGGGCCATTCGACGATGCCGGGCACGCGCAAACCGCCCTCCCAGAGCGTGCCTTTTGATCCGCGCAGGTTACCGGTGGACTTCGGCCCCGCGGCGCCGCCGTTGTCGCTGCAATACCAAAGGAGCGTGTTGTCCGCGATCTTCAGGTCGCGCAGCGCCGCCCGCAGCCGGCCGACGCTACGATCGATGGCCGTGATCTCGCCGTAGTAGTTCTGTTCCTTTTCCGGTAGCGCAGCGTAGAGCGCCTTGTCCGCGGGCAGCGCCTCGTGCGGCACGTGCGGCGAACCGAACCAGACGACGGCGAGGAATGGTTTGGGCGCCGCGGCCTGTTTGCGGATGAACCTCAGGGCTTCATCCGTAACGACATCGGAGCTGTCGCCGTGAAACTTCTCCGGCACGCCGTTGCGGCCGAGCACCGGGTCGAGGTCGAAAAAATTGTCGGCGGAGACCCATTCGTCGAAACCCATTTTGCCGGGCGACAGCGGGTCGCTGGCGAGGATGGCGCGGCCCGGAATCTCTTTCGTGTTTCTGTCGCCGTTCTTGCCGTTCAGGTGCCACTTGCCGAAGTGTCCCGTCGCATAACCCGCCGACTGCAAGACCTTCGCCACCGTGATCTCCTGCGCACGAATGGGCGAGCCGGGGCCAAAGGTGCCCATGCGGTGTGGATGGCGTCCGGTCATGACGCTGGCGCGTGTGGGTGAGCAGTTGAAGTGGGCGGTGTAGAAACGATCGAAACGCAGGCCGCTGGCCGCGAGCTGGTCGAGGTTGGGCGTCTTGAGTTCGGGATGACCGTTATAACGGGTGTCGCCCCAGCCCTGATCGTCGGCCATGACGAGGACGATGTTGGGTCTGGCAGGCGAATCCGCGGATTCCGCTTTGCCCACCAACGTCATGGCAACTGTAAGGAATAGCGCAACTCTCATCATTGTCATCCTCATATCAGGTGTTGGAGTGGTGTTGTTCGGTTTCCGGATTGCACCAAATCACTCATCTCTAAAGGCGGGTTCATGTTTGGATTCGTTGGCGGTGATCATTCGTCGCCTTTCTCGCTGTCCTTTTGCGCTTTTCGTCTTCCTCCTGCCCTCTTCCCGCCCTGGCTTTCTGTTCCCGGGGCATAATCCGGATTGGGCTGGCTCGGGAGCGGGGCGTCGATCGACTTTCGCCAGGCGAGTAAGTCGTCGAGCAATTCATCGCGCTTGGCGAGATTCGCGTTCGCCAGGTTGCTCCGCTCGCCGATATCCTCTTTGAGGTTGTAGAGTTCAACGGCATTGTTCTGCGCCAGTTTTGCGCGGCCGCCATCCAACTGCCATTCCTCGATGAACAAGTGCAACTTCCAGTCGCCCTTGCGAATCACGCTGATCGGCCGGGACCGGAACCCGGTGCGGACATCCAATTCCCGGCCGCGAATGACCGGGCTGTTCAGATAGCCCGGGAAGTGCCAGAAGATGGCCTGACGCTGGAGCCGGCCTTCGCCTTTGAGCAGCGGGATCAGGTTTTCGCCATCGAGAATCTTGCCCGCCGGCACCGGCGCGCCGGCCGCGGCGAGGAAGGTCGGGAACAGGTCCACGTTGATCACCGGTACGTCGCAACGACTGCCGGGCTGGGTGACGCCGGGCCAGCGGATGATGAACGGCTCGCGGATGCCGCCCTCGTAATAGCCGCCCTTGTTGCCACGCAACGGCTCCTGCGAGGATTGCTGCGTGCCGCCGTTGTCACTGGTGAAGACGACAAGCGTGTTCTTCTCTAAACCGAGATCGGCGAGTTTTCTCAACAGGATCCCGACGCCGTCGTCCAAATCGTAGGTGCACGCGGCATAGAGGGCGTTGTTGTGCTGCTGCCCGGGCTGCTTGGCCTTGAACTTCTCGAGCGTGGAAGCACGGGCTTGAAGCGACGAATGAATGGCGTAATGCGGCAGGTAAACGAAGAACGGGCGGTCCTTGTTCTTCTCCATAAACTCGCACGCCGCCTTGGTGAGCGAATAGATGCCTTTGGGATTGTCCGGCTCCTTCAGTGACCATCCGCCGCCGGATTGGAAGACGACATCGAACCCTTGATCGTCCGGCTCCGTGCCGTCCTTGCCGCTGAGATGCCATTTGCCGAAGATGCCGGTCACGTAGCCAGCGGCCTTCAGCGCGTCGGCGATGGTGACGTTCTCCTTCGCCAGTCCGCTCTTGTTGGGAATGGGCACCAGCCGCATTTCGTTCCTGGGACCGCGATCGGTCGAGTCCACGGCATAAACGCCATGGCGGGGCGTGTAGTTGCCCGAGATCAAACAGGCGCGGCTGGGGGCGCAATTGCCGGCGGCCGCGTAGCCGGCAGTGAACACCATGCCTTCCTTGGCGAGCCGGTCAATGTTGGGCGTCTCCATGAAGTCGCTGCCCTGGTAGCCCACGTCCTTCCAGCCAAGGTCATCGGCAAAGATGAGGACGATGTTGGGCGGCGGCGCGGCGTTCGTTAAGGGGCCGCTGAGGAGGAGAATCCAGGATGAGATGGCAAAGAGGGTCTTCATTTCTTGCCTTTGCGTTTTGTTGCTTCTGTCTTGGGCGTCTCTGCCTCGTCCTGCCTGCCGAATTTGGCGCGGCGGTCGCGCTCGTGACGGACGGTCGTAGAGAAGGTGCCTTCAACGGGCGGCACATGAGCTTGCTCGGCGAGCGCAGTGAGTTTGCTGAGGATGGCGGACTGCGCCGCGGCGAGGTCCCTGGACTCACTCGGATCGGAAGACACATCGAAGAGTTCCCACGGCTGGCCTGCCTTGGGGCGAACGGCGCGCCATTGACCCTGGCGGATGGCCGTCCAGCCCCCTGTCTCCCAATACAGATACTCGTGCTGGGCCTGCTTGCGTCCGGCGGCCGCTTCGCCGATCAACTCGGGCAGGAGAGAAAGACCGTCAGTATCGGCAGGCGTCTTGGCGCCGGTCACTTCGGCGATAGTGGGCAGCACATCCGGGAAGTAACCGAGATATTCGCTGACGCGCCCCGGTGCAATCTTGCCAGGCCAATAGGCGAAGAACGGCACGCGGAGGCCACCCTCGTAGAGGTTTCCTTTCTTGCCGCGGTATTCCACGCCGGTCTGCGGATTCTTGTTTCCGCTGTGGACGCCGCGCGGATAGTATTCCGACCTGAAGTAATCGGCCGCGCCGTTGTCGCCGCTGAAGAAGATCAGCGTGTTCTTCTCGATGCCAAGCTCCTTAAGCAAGGCGAGGATTTCGCCCATCTGGCGGTCCACCATGGTCACCATCGCCGCGTAACGGCGCGCCGGCTCGGGCCAGGGTTTGTCGCGGTACAGGGTCCAGGCCGGGTCGCTGTCAGGGATATTGAAATTCCCGTGCGGCGGGGTGTAAGGGAGATAAGCGAAAAAGGGCTCCTGGGCGTGTTCGCGGATGAACTTCAGCGCCTCCTGGTGGATGACATACTGGGAATAGGTCTTTCCCTCCGTGCCACCCTTGTTGCCCTCCAGTCTCACCTCCTCGCTGTTCCGGATGAGATAGGGCGGGTAGTAGGTGTGCGCGTGGACCTGATCGTAATAGCCAAAGAACACGTCAAATCCGTGCTTCTCCGGCACACCGGTCGAGTCACGTCCCCCGCAGCCCCACTTGCCGAAACCACCCGTAGCGTAGCCGCGCGCCTTCAGAATGGAAGCGATGGTTTCCTCCTCGGCGCGCAGGGGCGTCCCGCCGTCGTTGGAGCGCACGGAGGTATGCCCGCTGTGCTTACCGGTGAGCAGACAGCAGCGCGTGGGGGCGCACACCGACCCGCCGGCAAACAAATTCCGGAAGACAATGCCGCCCGCCGCCATCTTGTCAAGATTCGGCGTCTGAATCGTCTTGCCGCCCATGAAGCCCGGCTCGAAGTAACCGAGTTCATCGTCGATGAGGTAAATGATGTTGGGTTTCGCCTCGCCGGCGCTCAAGGATAGGCTGATGCCGAGAGAGAGCAACAGTACCGTGAACCAGGTTTCGAAGGTCAGTGACTTCATGATGTTCCCTTCTTCTTCCTCTTCGCCGGCGCCGGAGAGGCTGCAAAGGGGATGGGTTTGACGTGGTCGGCCAATAGATCGGTCACCAGCGGATCTTTGTTTTCCTCACCAAATCGTGCCAGCAAGGCCCGGTGTTCCAGAATTACATTGCGGTAGTCTGGGTCGAGGGCCAAGTTGTTCATCTCCCCCGGATCGGCTTGCATGTCGATCAGGGACTCGCGTTGCTGCCCCCGACTGTAAACACAGTACTTGTAGCGATCCGTGCGCATCATCCGTCCTTCCATCGTGGGCTTCATCCCGTCAACCACACCGGTCTGCGTCAAATGGTTCTCCACGACCACACAATCGCGCCACGCGGTGACTTCTTTGCCCAAGGCCAGCCGCAGCAGGCTGCGGCCCGGAAGCTTCCTGGGCACCTCCAGGCCGGCCGCTTCCAGCAAGGTCGGCAAGATGTCAATGCCCGTGTTGATCAGCTTGTCGCTGGTCGCGGCCGGTGTCTTGCTCTTCCACGAGATGAGGAGCGGCACCCGCGCTGACTCGTCGTAGAATACCGTCTTCTGATTCCAACCGTGCGCCCCGGCGCAATCACCGTGGTCGGACGTGAACACGATGAGGGTGTCCTCCTCCAGGCCCGCCTTGCGCAGCGCTTCCAATAACCGACCGATTTCCTTATCCACGAGTTCGGCCATGCGGTAGTAGCCCCAGCGATGCTTGCGCCAATCCTCCGGCGTGAATTTCGCCACGGGGAACGGACCATCATCCACCTGCTCCGCGCGACGAATCACAGTCATGCCATCGGGCTCGTTTTTGGGGGGCGCAAGGTTGACGGGCGCGGGCGGAAGTTGGTCCAGCGCCGGCGGTTCCCCGACCTCGCCGCAGTTCAACACCTCCTTTCGTCCCGCCAACCGGCGGGCCCACTCACAGATGTTGTGCGGGTTCAGGTAACTGGCCACCAACAGAAACGGCTTGTCGTGCCGACGACTTAGGAACTGCAGGGCACCCTCAGTGACACTGGCGTCGTGGCCGCCCATGCTCTGGCCTTTGATGATCTCGAAACCATGCGCCTGAGTGTCTTTCTGGGCGTAGCACAAGTGCCACTTGCCGACATAGGGAGTATCGTAACCGGCGGCCTTGAAGTAATTGCCCATGCACACGAGATCCTTGGGATCCATGGGAGTCTGGGGCTGGGCGTTCTGCGTCACGCCGGTCTCGTGGGGATAGCGCCCGGTGAACAGCGAGTTGCGGTAGGGCATGCACAACGGATTGGAGGTGTAGGCGCGAGTGAAAAGCATCCCCCGGCCGGCCAGCCCGTCCATGGCCGGCGTGTGGAGATACTGCCGGCCCATCCGGCAACTCATCACCTCGGCAAACTGCTGGTCGGTAATGATCACCAGGAGATTGACCCGTCGCGCCAAGAGGCCCTGCGCCATCCCGAGCGGGGCGACGGACCTCAGCAACATGCCGAGGGAGGCACAGGTCGTGGTCCTGAGAAACTCACGTCGTTGCACAGCGTCCTCCTTTTCTGACATGTCCGCTTGGATCTTGCTCGGTCAACGCCGCCGAGCCGCGTTTAGCCATGATACCGCACCCCGCCGCTGCGTCTACCGCATTTTCGCGTAGGGTGCAAATATCGTCTGACCATAACTGTATATGCCAACTGGCCTTGCGCCGCCCCATGACGAAAGCGCTTGCCCGCCGCCCGTCTGTCCAGTAACCTCCAGGGACCATGAAAGAGAACCTCTGGCTTACGCTCGTGACATGCTTGGCTTACTGCGTTGACAAGGAACTCTGGAAGGCAATCGAGTACCTCAAAGAGCAGGTCCGAGTCCTGAAGGAACAGCAAGAGAAGGACACGCGCATCCTCTTGAATGATCGACAAAGAGTCAGGCTGGCCGCCAAGGCCAAGCGCCTGACGCGAGAACTCCTGGAGGCAACGACGATCCTGTTCACACCGGAGACCGTGCTCGGCTGGTACTGCAAACTCATCGCCCAGAAGTACGATGGCAGCGAGAACTGCAAGAACCCAGGCCCGCCGAGGATTTCGCAGGAGATCATCGATCTCGTGATCCGGTTCAAGCAGGAGAATCCGCACTGGGGCTACACCCGAATCCGGGATTACATCGTGCACCTCGGATACAAGATCGGCGAAACCACGGTCAAGAACATCCTCCTGGAGAACGGCCTTGATCCCGAGCCAGACCTGACCCGCAAGACGACCTGGAAGGAGTTCATCAAGAGCCACTGGGAGGTGCTGGCAGCGTGCGATTTCTTCTCCGTCGAGTTGCTGGTCAAAGGTAGACTGGTCCGCTGCATGGTGCTCTTTGCCATCGAGCTGTCCACCCGCAAGGTCGAGATCCTCGGCATCCACCCGCAACCCAACGGCCCCTGGATGGAGCAGATCGCACGCAATGTCAGCGGTGAGGGTGGTTTCCTTGCAGGTAAGAAGTACCTGATCCACGACCGAGATCCGCTCTATACGGCCAAGTTCGACAGTATTCTCAAAACCGCCGGGGTGGAGCCGGTGAGACTACCCCCGCGTAGTCCGAATTTGAACGCCCACGCGGAACGCTTCGTGCAATCCGTGAAAGAGCAGTGTCTCGATCACCTGATCCTCTTCTCCGAAAAGCAACTGCGGCACGTCCTGACCGAGTATCTCCGGTACTATCATCATGAGAGGATTCACCAGGGCATCAACAAGATCATCGAGCCACAGCACGAAGGGAACCAAGGTGAGATCCTCTGTATCGAGCG
>Ga0228535_1003217_pt1 | contig 12466 bp, 9 predicted proteins | sample SJ1metagenome_FD_168457 | JGI IMG/M metagenome (GOLD analysis project Ga0228535, IMG submission 168457) | Enriched culture of PCE-dechlorinating microbial communities from Ithaca, New York, USA - SJ1 | ecosystem: Engineered > Modeled > Simulated communities (microbial... > Unclassified | place... | reverse complement strand
CGCTTACGTCACGCTGAACAACGACGTGGCCAAGACGGATGACCTGAAAAAGACCCTGATCGCCCACGTCCGCAAGGTCGTCGGTCCGATCGCGTCGCCCGACCAGATTCAGTGGGCGGACGGTCTGCCCAAAACGCGCTCCGGCAAGATCATGCGCCGCGTTCTGAGAAACGTCGCCGCGAAAACATTCGGCGACTTCGGCGATACCTCCACGCTGGCCGATCCGGCGGTCGTGGACGACCTGGTCGCCAACCGCAAGAAGCTGGGTTAATACCGACATCCCTGCGATGCGGGGACGGCATCAGTTGTTGCCCGCATCGTGAAGTCCCTCCTCGAGTGCCGTTTTCCGGGTTACCGGAAAACGGCACTTCCTTTTTTCAACCTTTCCGCAATGTGCTTTCCGCCGGCCGCCGCAGGAAAAATTTTGGTCAGTTCATCCAAGCGGGCCGATAGCTCGTTTTCCTCCCCGCACCCCCGGGGCGACGGCCGGGAACGGTCGCGATAACCTGATGACCTGATGACCTGATGACCTGAAGGTCACGCGAGGTCACGCGAGGTCACGCGAGGTCGCGCGAGGTCACAAGCCGTTCCCGGCGGTGTATTCTTCCCCGCCCCGCGAAGGCGAATTTCGACCCTCGGCAAAAAAAGCTTGACAGCTCCGTTTGATTCTAGTAGTTGACAATCCAGTTAACAAAATTGTTAACAATCCGGCATGAGCGGTTCGGACAACGTTCATGGAACGCACCAACGGGCAGCGTCCCTTCACCAGGCAGGGTCCCATGCAAAACTCGGGCGGCACATTCAAGTTCGGAAGCGGCGACAGGGCAGACAGCATGCCGGCGCCGTTTGCGGCCTGGAAAATTGCCGTGGTGGGCGCCGGCACCATGGGGCACGGCATTGCGCTTGCGTTTGCGTTGCACGGCCTGCCCGTCTCCCTTACGGACCAGGATTCCCGGCAGCTTGAGCAGGCAAAGCGGCTGATTGCCGCCCATCTGCAGCTGCTTGCGGAAATGGAAGAGATATCCGCCTCGCAGATCGATCCCACCCAAAACCGTCTGTCTTATTGCGAGCGCCTGGAAGAGGCCGTTTGCGACGCAAACCTGGTGGTCGAGGCGGTCTGCGAAACGCCCGAGGTCAAGGAAAGCCTCTACGCGCTTCTTGACGGCCTGTGTTCCGAGAACACCCTTCTGGCCAGCAATACATCGGCGCTCAATATCTACGATTTTCTGACCGTCCGCCGTCCGGAGCGTCTCATCATCACGCACTGGTTCAATCCGCCCCATCTCATGCCTCTGGTCGAAGTCGTGCCCGGCCCCGAAACATCGCCGCAAACCATCGAGACGATAAAAACGCTTCTTTCCGCGCTGGGCAAGACGCCGGCGCTTCTGACCCGGTACGTGCCGGGCTTCATCATCAACCGTCTGGCGATGGCCATCATGCGGGAGGCCAGCTACATGGTGGACCAGGGCTGGACATCGCCGGAGGATATCGACGCGGCCGTCGTCGCCACCTTCGGCCCGCGCTATGCGTTTGAGGGGCCCATGGGGCTTGCGGAAAATGTCGGCTGGGACGTCATCCGGTCGGTGCTCACCTTTCTGGCCCCCCGGCTGCAAAGCGCAAGCGGGCCGTCCGCCTTCATCGACGGCCTTTGCGCCGCAGGACGGCTGGGCGTGAAAACGGGCCGGGGGATGAGAGATTACGGCGGCCGGACGATTGACGAAATCCAGGACGAGCGGAATCGAAAAATCCTGCGGATGATTCGCGCCGTCAAAACCTTATAGGGAGGGGCAGATGAACAAAACAGCGCCGCGCCGCGATGCCACAAAATCCGCCTACGACATTTACAAGGCCATCCGCGATGAAATCTTCGCGGGAAAGCTCAATCCCGGCGAACGCCTGGTTGAAAAAGAACTGTGCGAGCGGTTGGGCACAACCCGCGGCTATGTCCGCGAAGCCCTCAAGATGCTCGGCGCCGACGGGTTTGTCGTGATTATCCGGGGGAAGGGCGCCGCCGTAACCAAGATTTCCTATCAGGATACGAAAAATCTTTACGAGATTCTGGCCGCGCTGGAAGCCAAGAGCGTCGAACTGGCCGCGACGAACATGACGTCCGTCGATCTGGACGACCTGGCGGCCTGCAATGAAAAAATGAAGGGGTGCATCAACGCCAAAGACCGGGCGCTGGCCCGAAGGATCTGGCAGGAGGCCAATCTGGAGTACCACCGGCTGTTTGCCGCCCGATCCGGCAATGCGGAACTCAGCGCGCTCGTGGAAAGCATCCGCTGGCGAACGTTCGATTTCAAATACGTTGTTTTGTTTGAGCCGTACTACCCGCTTTTTGTCGAGCAGCACGAAGCGTTGATTTCCGCCATTCGCGGCAAGAACTTTAAAAAAGCGGGGAAAATGATGGAAAGCCACGTCAACAAGGCTTCCGAAGTGCTTCTGCACAGCCTGGAGAAGGTTCCGGGTATTTAAATCGGCTCGCGAAAGCAGGTGGTTCCGGGCCGGCAACACTATTTCAGCGCGGCGCAAGGCCGCGCCGGAGAAGAGGTTCTCAGATGGTTGAAGTCATAATTCAGTTGGTCATCAATGGGTTATTGCTGGGCGGCCTGTACGCGCTGCTCAGCATCGGTTTGACGCTGATCTTCGGAGTGCTGGAAATCGTCAACTTTGCGCACGGTGAGTTTCTGATGGTCAGCATGTATCTCACCTTTCTCTTGTTCTCGTTTTTCGGTATGGACCCGTACCTGAGTCTCATCGTCATTCTTCCTGTTTTCTTTTTATTCGGCTATGCGATCGAAAAGATCATCATCAAGCCGCTCCTGAACGATCCGCCGCTCAACCAGATTTTTGCCACGATCGGACTGGGGCTGATTTTTTCCAACGTCGCGCTTTTGCTGTTCAAAGCCGATTTTCGGACCGTGAAAACGTCCTACAGCGACGCGAATCTTATTTTCGGGAATTTCTTCGTCAGCGTGCCGCGGCTCATCGCATTTGCCATCGCCATTGCGCTGATCGCGGCGCTGCTGCTCTACCTCAAGAAGACCTTTACCGGCAAAGCCATCCGGGCGCTCGCGCAGCAGCGGAAAGCCGCGATGCTGATGGGGATCGATGTCCACAGGACCTACGCCATCGCCTTCGGCATCGGCATTGCCTGCGTCGGCGCGGCCGGCGCGGTGCTGCTGCCGCTGTTCTTCGTCTTTCCGACCGTCGGGTCCCTGTTCTCGCTGATCGCCTTCGTGATCGTTATTCTCGGCGGGTACAACAGCCTCGCGGGATCGCTGGTGGCCGGGCTCATCATCGGCCTGATCGAGGGCTTCAGCGGTTTCTTCATTTCTCCGCATTTGAAGGAAGTGGTGTACTTTGTCCTGTTTATATTCATTTTAATCTTCCGGCCGACCGGGCTGTTTGGAAAACGATAGGATAGAAAAAATGAAAGAAACTTTGACTACACTCATCGAATCGGCAAAGCGTTTCCGCAAGCCGCTCATCGCGCTGGCCGTCGTCCTCGCGCTGGTGATTCCGCTTCTTCCCCGAAATCCGTTTTACCAGGATCTGATCATCATGATTTTCTTCTGGGCCACGCTCGCGACCGCCTGGAACCTGCTCGGCGGATTCGCGGGGCAGATCTCGCTGGGGCATGCGGGCTTCTTCGGAATCGGGGCCTATACCTCCACCATTCTTTACCTGACGTTCGGCCTCTCTCCCTGGATCGGCATGTTCGCCGGCGCCGGCCTCTCCATGATCGTCGCCCTGTTGGTCGGTTTTCCGACCTTCCGGCTGACCAGCCACTTTTTCGCCCTGGCCACGCTGGCCTTCGGAGAAGTGCTTAGGCTGCTTGCGTCCTACTGGCGGGAACTCACCAACGGCGGCGTCGGTCTGCTCCTTCCGCATACGCCGGGTTTTCGGAATTTTATCTTCGACAACAAGGCCGTTTACGCCTATATCATCCTCGTCATGCTGCTGGCGGTTTTGTGCGTGACCTACATCTTCAAGAAATCGCGGTTCGGCTACAGTCTCTTCGCCCTCCGGGAAGACCCGGGCGCGGCGGAAAGCCTGGGCGTCAATACCCATCGCGCCAAGATGTACGCGCTGCTCATCAGCGTGTTCTTCACCTCCATTGCCGGCACCTTCTATGCCCAGTACGTCGCGTTTATCGAGCCGGACATTGTGTTTACCTCGCACGTTTCGATTCAACTGGCGCTTCTGTCGATCATCGGCGGCATCGGCACGGTGTTCGGTCCGCTGGTGGGCTCCCTGTTCCTGACGCCTCTGGACATTTTCCTGCGCGGCTGGCTCGGCGGCGTCTTTTCCGGCCTGAATTTCATCGTCTACGGCGTCATCCTGATTCTGGCGGTGATGTTCTTTCCGCTGGGAATCGCGGGCTGGATCCGCAAGAAGATCGCCGGATTCGAGAAGGCGCCCGAACTGCCGGAAAAAACATCCGCCGAACCGGTGGGATGTCCGGAGGCGCGGGCGGAGCATCGCGCGGAGGCGGGCGCCCCGCTCATGACGGTGGATGCCATCTCCAAGCGGTTCGGCGGGCTGGAGGCGGTGAAGGACCTGAGCTTCATGGTTCGTGAAGGCGAGATTCTCGGCCTGATCGGTCCCAACGGCGCCGGGAAAACAACCGTCTTCAATCTGATCAGCGGTTTCATTGTGCCGGACCGGGGGACGATCGTCTTCAACGGCAAGGACATCTCCTCTCTGAAAGCGCCGCACTGCTTCTGCCGGGAGTGCATCGGGCGGACGTTTCAGCTGGTCAAGCCGTTTCAGCACATGACCGTGCTGGAAAATGTCATGGTCGGCGCTTTTGCCTGCACCAGGCACACGGAGGAAGCCGAAAAAGCGGCGTCGGCGATTCTGCAGCGGATTCACCTGTCGCATCATGCCTACACGATGGCGTCCAATCTGACGATCGCCGACCGCAAGAGGCTCGAACTGGGCCGGGCGCTGGCGACGCAGCCGAAGCTGCTGCTGCTCGACGAAGTGATGGCCGGACTGAATCCGAAGGAAACGGAAGACATCATCGGCATCATCCGGTCGATTTCGCGCGACGGCATAACGATCATCATGATCGAGCATGTGATGAAGGCGGTCATGTCGCTGTCCGACCGCATTGTCGTGATCAACAACGGCATCAAGCTGGTGGAAGGCCTGCCCAACGAAGTGGTGAAGGACCAGCGCGTTGTCGATGCCTATCTTGGGGGAGCATATCATGCAACTGCTGGACTTAAATAATGTGACAACAAAATACGGAGATATGACGGCGATCCGGGATGTCTCCCTGAGCGTTGCGGAAGGCCACATCATTTCCATTGTCGGGTCGAACGGCGCCGGAAAGACGACGCTCCTCAACACGATTTCCGGCGTTCTGCCCTCCGCAGGCGGGACAATCACCTTTGCCGGCAAAGAAATCGGTCATCTGCCTCCCCACAAAATTGTTGAAGAGGGCATCATCCAGGTCCCGGAGGGACGGCTCCTTTTTCCCGATATGACGGTTCTGGAAAACCTGGAACTGGGGGCCTTCAACCGCCGTTCGCGCAAAGAAATCCCGGCGCTTCTGAAGGCGGTTTATAATTATTTTCCGAAGCTGGAAGACCGCGCCGATCAGCTGGCGGGGACGCTCAGCGGCGGCGAGCAGCAGATGGTGGCCATCGGCCGGGGACTCATGGCCAGGCCGAAACTCCTGATGATGGATGAGCCTTCTCTGGGGCTCAGCCCGCTGGTGGTCAAGACCGTTTTTGAAACGATATCGAAAATTAAATCCGACGGCATCACGGTCCTCCTGGTCGAGCAGAACGTTCTGCAGTCCCTGATGATTTCCGATGATGTGTATGTTCTGGAAAACGGGTCGATTATCCTCAACGGACAGGGCAGAGAGCTCTTGAATGATCCGAGGGTCAGGGAGGCTTATCTGGGAATCTGACAGGATTTCCGGGCAAGCCTGGAATAGGAAACCGTAATCAAGATTAGGAGGAAAAAAAATGAAGAAATGGTCTGGTAAATTGTTTGCCGCTTTGTTGGGCCTGGCGCTCGTGTCCATCGGTGGGTTTGACGCCAAGGCCGCCGATGTCTTTCGGATCGGGGCGCTCTATCCGCTGAGCGGTCCGATGGCGCTCTTGGGAACGCATGACATGAACGGTGTGGAGCTGGCGACGGAGATCTTCAATGAACGGGGCGGCGTCAAGGGTAAAAAAGTGCAACTGGTCAAGGCGGACGTGCCCACCACGGACGCGGCGAGAAGCGAAGCGGAACGCCTGATCAACGTCGAAAAGATCGATGTGATGTTCGGCACCTATTCCAGTTCGCTGTCTTTTGTGGCCTCCGCGGTCACGGAAAAGAACAAGAAGATCTTCTGGGAAACGGGCGCGATCGCCGACAACATCACCCAGCGGAATTTCAAATACCTGTTTCGGACCTGCACGCAAGCCAGCGACTTCGGCTATGCGGCCGCGGATTTCATTATGAAAAAACTGGCGCCGGATTTCAAGATCGGCCTGAAGGACCTGAAGGTTGCCATCGCTCACGAGGATTCTCTTTACGGAACGTCCGTGATGGCGGCGGCCAGCAAACGTCTGAAACAGAACGGCGTCAACGTCGTCGCGCAGGAAAGCTACAGCAAAACCGTTACGGATCTGGCGCCGATCGTCATGAAATTCAAAATGCTGAGACCCGATATTATTCTGACCACCTGCTATACGAACGACGCCATTCTCTGGTCCCGCCAAATGCGCGAGATGAATCTGAATGTGAAAGCCTTCGTCGGTTCGGGCGGCGGCCACGGCGTTCTGGACTTCGCCAAGGCGACCGGCAAGGATTCGGACGGCGTGTTCAGCGCGGATTTCCCGCTGGTGAAAGATCCCAAGACGCTCGATGCGAAACTGGATCCGCCTTTAAAAACGGTTTTCGAACGCTACAAGAAGAAGTTCGGCGATTATCCCGACCTGCACGCCATGTCGGCCTTCACCAGCGCGTGGGTTTTCTACACCCAGGTGCTGGCCAAGACGGCTTCGCTGGATCCGGAAGCGGTTAAAAAGGCGGCGTATAAAATCGACATTCCCATGGGCGGAACGCACATGGGCTGGGGCGTGAAGTTCCGGGACGAGAAGAGCGCCGAACCGGGCCAGAACGACCGCGCCTTTGCGGTGATGATGCAGTGGCAGGGCGGATTGAACTACTGCGTCTGGCCGGATCGCTATGCGGAGCGCAAAGCGATCCTGATTCCTCTGCCCGAATGGAAGGACAGAAAGAAATAATTCCTCGTCCGCGTAAGGGACGACGCAGGACCTGAAAACTTTAAAGGCAGAAAATGAAATCCGTCTCCCGCTTTTCTTCGGCTTCGTGCGGGAGATGGGTTTCATGGCCTGCCGGAAGTTCCCCGGCGACAGGGGACTGAAATTCAAAAGGAGTAAAAAAATGATTTCAAGCAGTGAATACAAGGAAAGAATGGCGAAACTCAAATCGAACGTTTACCAGGGAGGCAACCTGGTGGACCGCTTTGACCCGAGCATTACGGGCGGCATCGACGTTATCGCCGCCACGTACGACTTCGCCTCTGATCCGGAATTCGCAGGGGTCGGCGTCGCAACCTCCCATCTCACGGGGGAAAAGATCAACCGCTTTTGCCATATCCATCAGAACATGGCGGATCTCCTGGCCAAGCAGAAAATGACGCGTCTGTACTGCCAGGAAATCGGCGGCTGCATTCAGCGGTGCATGGGCACCGATGCGCTCAACGCCCTGTCCATCGCCAGTTTTGAGGCCGATGCGCAGCACGGCACAAGTTATTATAAGCATTTCACCGAATTCATGAAGAAAGTTCAAAAGGAAGATCTGGCGCTCGTTTGCGCCCAGACCGACGTCAAGGGAAACCGCGCGTGGCGCCCCGCCAAGCAAAAGGATCCGGATCTCTACCTGCGGGTCGTGGAAAAGCGGCCGGACGGCATCATCGTCAACGGCGCCAAGGCCCACAATTCCTGCTCCGCCTACGCGGACGAGATCGTCGTTTTGCCGACGCGCAACATGGCCGCGGACGAGACGGACTGGGCCGTGGCGTTTTCGGTGCCCGCCGATACGGAGGGCGTCTACCTCATCAACGGCGCCTTCAATCCGCCGAAGCATCCCCGCCTGTCGTCGCCGTACTGCCGGCAGGGCGAATCGCACTCGCTCACCGTTTTCGATCACGTGTTTGTGCCCTGGGAGCGGGTGTTTCTCTGCGGCGAAGCGGAGCAGGCCGGCAAGGCGGCCTTGCTTTTTGCCCTCTACCACCGCCACAGCTACACCGGCTGCAAGGCGGCCGTCTCCGAGATATTCACCGGGGCCACCGCCCTGGCGGCGGAGTACAACGGCATCGCCAACGCCCAGCACGTCCGCCACAAGCTGGCCGACATGATTCAGGTCGTCGATCTGATTTACGCCTCCGGCATTGCGGCGGCGATGCACAGCGTCCAGGCGGCGAGCGGCACCTGCATTCCCGATTCCAATTACTGCAACGCCGGCCGGATGCTGGCGGGCGAAGCGATTTACGGCGAATACGAGGCGCTGGCGGCCATCGCCGGCGGTCTGGCCGCGACGCTGCCGCACGAGGAGGATTTCTTCAACGAGAAGACGCGCCCGTATCTGGAAAAGTACATTATGCGCGTTCCTGAAATCCCCGCGGAAAACCAGCACCGCGCTTTCCGCCTTTTCCAGGACATGATGTCCTCGGCCTGGGGCGGGCACAAGCTGATCGACGCGCTGCACGGCGGCGGCTCTCCGGTCATCGAGAAAGTGGCGATTTACCGGGATCACAATATCGAGCATTCGAAAAACATCGCCAAGCGTCTGGCCGGCATTAAAATTGAGGATTCGACCAAGGGCATTTTCCGGGAAAAACGCTCCTGGTATTAAAAGATATTCTTAAGCGGCGTCGGACGGATACGGGAAGATGGACCTGCCCCGCCATTCGGGCGGTCCGTCCGGCGCGACGACGCGTTAGGAAGGCATAGGAGAAGATGTATGAGAAAGAAAGTAAAACCGGGACCTCTCGCTGATGTAACCGTGCTTGATTTTACGTGGGTTCTGGCGGGGCCCCATGCGGCCAAAACGCTGGCCGACATGGGCGCCAACGTGATCAAGGTGGAGCGTTACGGAGACGGGGCCAACGAACGATTGCAGAATCTGCGGGTCGCGCACGACGGCGTCACGCAGAGCTCTTACCACATCAATGTCAACCGGGGAAAAAAGAGCATCTGTCTCGATATCAAGCATCCGCGCGGATTTGAGATCATTCGCGACCTGATCAAAAAAAGCGACATCATTTTCGAAAATTTCGCCCCGGGCGTCATGAAGCGTCTGAAGCTGGACTACGACTCGGTCAGACAGTTCAAGCCGGACATCATCTACTGCTCCATTTCCTGCTTCGGCCACTGGGGCCCGTTCAGCCATAAGCCGGGGTATGACGTCATTGCCCAGGCGGCGAGCGGCTGGGTCGGCCGGAGCCGGCCGCCCATCATGGCGCCGGTGTCCATCGGCGACACGACGGCCGCCATGCACGCGTGTACGGCCATGCTGGCCGCGCTGCACCATAAAGTCGTGACGGGCGAAGGCCAGAATATCGACATTTCCATGGTGGACTGCCTCTACTCGCTGCATGAGCATGCGCTGCCCTGGTACTGGGCCAGCGAGGCCGTGGGAGAGCCCGTCCGGATGGCGAAAACCGGCCAGACGATCGTTTCCTCCGCGCCCTACGGCATTTACAACGGAAAGAACGGCTGCATCGCGATTGCGAGCATGTCCGAAAACCGCTGGTATCCGCTCATCGAGTGCCTGGGGGAATCCTGTTCCTGGATGAAGACGGATCCGCGGCTCGGAGACGTCCCCACGCGCAGCCTTCCGGAAAACACGGCGATCGTGCACGAAGTCGTCGAGGCCTGGGTGCAGGCGCAGGATTCGGTGGAGGAAGCGGAACGCAAGCTCGAAGCGGCGGGCATTCCCTGCTCCCGCGTCAAGGAGCTCGACGAACTGGCGACGACGGACCCGCACATCACGGCGCGGGAAATGAATCCCAAAGTGCATCAGCCCTTCCTGGGGCCCGTGCGGATGTTCGGCAGCCCGCTGAAATTTTCCGAGACCCCGTCGGCCATCCGGGGATATGCGCCGTTTCTGGGAGAGCATAACCGCGAGATCCTGACGGAATACCTGGAGTACTCCCCGGCAACGATCGATTCGCTGTACACGGAGAAAGTACTTTACGAGGCGCCCGAAGTCGAACGCCTCCCCGATGAATTGAACAAGGAGCAAGACTAAACACAGATGATCCGCAGCGGCAGGCTGCGTCATCAATATTTCCCTCCTTTCTTAAGGCAGGATTGCCGCACCCCCGGTCGGATGCATGGACGGCATCCTTTCGGACAGCACGAACCCCCTTTCACGGACATCTCCGGCGGGGGTGCGGCAGGCTGCCGATCCGGCCTGAAGCGCTGTCCTTTCCGGCCGGCGCATGATAGTATTACCGGCAAAACCATTACGATCGCTGTGCGCCCCGGCGCGCGGCGGCTCATCCGGAGGAAACCATGAAAGAAACCATGCGGTATATCGATCACGGCCAGGGCGGGCCCGCGTCCGCCATGCGCATTTTGGAAGGCCCCGTGCCGCAGCCGCGGGCGGGCGACGTGCTGATCGAGGTCGCCTACGCCGGCGTCAACCGGCCGGACGTTCTGCAGCGCGCGGGGTTGTATCCGCCGCCGCCCGGCGCCTCGCCGGTGCTGGGGCTGGAAGTGGCGGGGACCGTCGTAGCGGCGGCGCCCGATGTCCGGGAGCGAAAGGTGGGCGATGCCGTCTGCGCGCTTGCCCCCGGCGGAGGCTATGCCGAATACTGTGTTGTGCCCGCGTCTTCCTGCCTGCCGGTTCCGGAGGGACTGTCGCTTGCCGAAGCGGCGGCGCTGCCGGAAAATTACTTCACCGTCTGGTCCAACGTGTTTGAACGCGGCAGGCTTCAGGCGGGCGAAATCTTTCTGGCGCACGGCGGAGCGGGCGGCATCGGCTACACGGCCATTCAGCTGGCCAAGGCGTTCGGCGCGACCGTCCTTTCAACCGTCACCGGCGCGGAGAAAATCGATCTCGTCCGCACGCTGGGAGCCGACGCCGTTTTCGACTACGCCGCCGGGGACTGGGAAAAGGAAGCGGCCGCTTTTGCCGGCGCGCGGGGGATCGACTGCATTCTCGATTTCATCGGCGGGTCCTACATCCAGAAAAACCTGAATCTGCTGGCCAGAAACGGCCGGCTGGTGCAAATCGCCTTTCTGCAGGGCGCGAAAGTGGAACTCAACCTGGCGCCTCTTTTAACCCGCAACCTGACCCTGACCGGATCGGTGCTGCGTCCGCGCTCCGTCGGGGAAAAAGCCGCCATTGCGGCGGCGCTGGAGAAAAAAGTCTGGCCGCTTTTCGCGTCGGGGAAACTGCGCGTCGTCGTTTCCGCGGTGTTTCCGCTGGCGGAGGCGCAAAAAGCCCACGCGCTCATGGAAAACTCCGGCCACGCGGGTAAAATTCTGCTGGCGGTCAGGCCTTAAGCAGTCTTCAGGGTTCGTTCAGCACAAAAGGAGACATAATGCTCAATTTCACATTTTACAATCCGACCAAAATTATCTTCGGCCGGGAGACGATTAAAGACATTGCCGCGGAAATTCCGCAGGGGGCGAAAATCCTCATCACCTGCGGCGGAGACAGCGCCAGGCGCTACGGTGTGCTTGCCGAAGTCCGGGCGGCGCTTCAAGACTTTGCTGTTTTCGAGTTCTCGGGCATCGAACCGAATCCGACGTATGAAACGCTTCTGCGCGCCGTCCGCGACGTGCAGGACCGGCACATCGATTTCCTGCTGGCCGTGGGCGGCGGCTCCGTCATCGACGGCACCAAATTCATCGCCGCCGCGGCGCACTATCCGGGCGATCCCTGGGACATCGTCGCGTCGCACGGCGGAGGCGTCAGCCGGACGATTCCCCTGGGCACGGTTTTGACCCTGCCCGCCACCGGTTCGGAAATGAATCCGACGGGCGTCGTCACGCGGCTTTCCATCCGCACCAAGTTTGTTTTCAAAAGCCCGCTTCTCTATCCGAAATTTTCCGTTCTGGACCCGACCAAATCCTTCACGCTGCCCGCGGCGCAGATCGGAAACGGCGTGGTCGACACTTTTGTGCATGTGGCGGAGCAGTATCTGACCTATCCCGTGGCGGGAAAGGTTCAGGACCGCTTTGCCGAGGGGCTGATGCTCACCCTGATCGAGGAAGGCCCCCGGGCGCTGGCCGAGCCGCAGAACTACGATGTCCGCGCCAATCTCATGTGGTGCGCCACGCTGGGCTTGAACGGCCTTCTCAGCGCCGGCGTGCCGCAGGACTGGGCGACGCACATGGTCGGCCATGAACTCACGGCCCTCTTCGGTCTGGACCACGGCAAGACGCTTGCGGTGCTGCTGCCGGCCATGCTGGAG
>Ga0228535_1003215_pt1 | contig 12485 bp, 11 predicted proteins | sample SJ1metagenome_FD_168457 | JGI IMG/M metagenome (GOLD analysis project Ga0228535, IMG submission 168457) | Enriched culture of PCE-dechlorinating microbial communities from Ithaca, New York, USA - SJ1 | ecosystem: Engineered > Modeled > Simulated communities (microbial... > Unclassified | place... | reverse complement strand
CTGATTTGCATACGCAATTGTGTGGTGTAGACAACTCATTGATACTGGAAAATCTTGCATATCTGTACGAGCAGGGGAAAGACATCATACTCCGACTCCCCCTGATTCCTTCCATCAATGATACCGATGAGCATTTTGACGGGATTGCTGGAATCATGAAACGGTACCCAAACATCCTTCGTGCCGAGATCATGCCTTACCATACGTATGGACTGGCGAAATCAGAGGAACTCGGATTGAAACCATCCTCTCGTCTTCCCAAGCAAGGGGCCACCGATGTGATGATTGATGCATGGTTGAAAGAACTGGATAAAAGAGGCTGTACCAAGGTTTGTCGTTCGTGAATAATCCATCCATGGGATGGTTAAGAAAAAGGAGAACAATATGAGAAACAGTGTGCGAAATGTAATGTGTTTTGCAATGGTGGCATGTATGGCACTAGGTGCGGTCTTTGCGGGAGGGAAAACTGAAACTTCTGATTTGAGCAAGCCCAAGCTTCTTGTCTCTGTCTGGGCAGGTCCTCATGCGGATCTGCAAAAAGAAGTCAGTTCTGGATTTGAGAAAGCCATCGTCACCATCGATGATGTTGATTACGGCAACCTGAAACAAAAACAACTTACTTCCTTTCAATCGGTAAGCGGATCAGGAAATTATGACGTGGTTTGGGTTAACAGCCAATGGATGAAGGAGTATACCGATGCAGGATACTTGCTTCCTATCGATGGGTATATCAAAGAGGCTGGGATTGACACTTCCATCTATGCCAAGGGTTTGTTCGATGGTTGTGTTTTCAACGGTCAAACATACGGATTGCCAACGTATGCCCAGACGATGATCATTGCCTATGACAGTGAAGTCTTCAAGAAGGAAGGAATTGCAGTACCGAAAAATGCTGATGAATTGATTGCAGTTGCCAAGTACTTCAAGGAAAAAGGAACCGGTATTGCGCTTCCCGCTAAACAAGGCACGGCCGCAGTGACGTTGTTCTCCCAATTGCTCTTCAGTGATGGTGGGTATTACTTCGATAGTAAGGGGAATCTCGATATTGCAAATGACAAGGCCATCCAGGCAGCTGCCATCTATGATGAATTGGTCAAATACTCCGTCGAAGGGGCTCTGGCATGGCATCACGATGAAGTAGCTGAAGCAGTAAGAATGAAAGACGCTCCGATCGGCCTGATCATGAGCGGACTTGCCAACCAGAATGCCGACCCTGAGAAGTCATTGATTGTTGATTCGGTCAAGTATGCTCCACTGACAGGAAGAAGCGGCATTGCCGCTGCAACGAACTCCTTCTGGGTATGGGCGGTTGCGAAAAACTCCGCCAATCCACAAGCTGCTGCAGACTATGTGATGTGGATGACCAGCTACGACGTAGAAAAGAAACAAACCTTGGCCGACCAGCAGGTAAGTGCAATCAATGAGTTGAGTGAGGATCCTGAGATTCTGGCGAAAGCACCCTTCCTTCCTGCAGTGATGCAACAGCTGGCTGCCGGGAAAATTGATCCGCCCCTTGCAAACTTCGGTAAGCTTAAAGCTGCACTTGTCGTATCCCTTTCTGAAATTGCATCCAGTGATTCCGCTCCCGCTGATGTCATGAAACGGTTGCAGTCAGATTTGCAGAATGTTGATTTCAGCAAGTAATTACTAGATCTGTCCAGTCCTCGGAGGAATCAATGGTGAAACAAAAAACGTTTGAATGGTCGCTGGAGCGTGGAGATTTGCTCCCCTTGTTACTGATGCTGCCAACGCTTCTCGTCATCCTTTTCGTCATGGTCTTCCCTTTGGTGTATGGGCTGCTCTTAAGCTTTTTCACCATTGGATTCGGTGGCAGGCTTTCACTTGATTCCTTCGTAGGGCTGGATAACTACCTGCAATTCTTTAACGACCCCGTTGCAAAGAAAGCTACGCTCAATACCGTTCTTTTCAGCTTCGGGGCCATCGCCGGTGATTTCATCCTGGGAACGTTGGTCTCCCTGGGACTGCTCAAGCTCAGAAGAAGTGCATCTTCTCTGATACGTCCGATTGTAACCATGCCTCTTCTTGTCTCCCCTGTCGTAGTCGGCCTGATTTGGCGATACATCTACGACCCCAAAGGCATCCTGTATTACTTCTTGGGAAAGATTGGACTTGGAATCAGCAATTTTCCGGGCGTCACCGCCGCCTCGACCTCGTTGATTTCAACAATAATCGCTCATTGGTGGCAGGTCACTCCCTTTGTAATCATCGTACTGACAGCCGGCTTGCTCGCAATTCCCGAGGAATACTATGAAGCTTCCAAGATTGATGGAGCAGGCCCCTTCAGGACCTTCTTTCAGATTACACTCCCTCAACTGATGAATGTGTATATAGTCATCATGCTTGTAAGCGGCGTTGATACAATCAAGATTTTCGACCTCATTTTTGCTCTTACTGGAGGAGGTCCGAACAACTCATCCATTTCCTTGAGCATCTATGCCTACAGCCAGGCATTTGAACAGTCCAATTTGAGTTATAGTATAGCAATATCGATTCTGACCATGCTCTTGACCTTCTGCATCTTCGGCATTCCATTCATCAAACACAATCTCAGCAAGGGGAATCGATAGGTATGAAACACACAAGATGCTCAGTAAAAAGAAATCTCCTGATGATTGTGATGCTTGTCCTCTTGGCTCTCTTTCTGCTCTGGACAATCATTCCCATCTATATCGTGGTGAGCAATTCCTTCAGAAAAACCATTGAAATGAAGCTTATGCCTCCCAAACTCATATTTGAACCAATTTTCAGCCACTACCAGAAACTGCTGTTCTTCGATCGATTTGCAATTTACTTTCGCAACAGCGCCATCATCTCCATCAGCACGACGACCTTCACCATTTTCTTGGGGTCGATGGCGGCATATGGCTTGAAGCTCTGCAAATCCTCGATAGGCAGACGAATTTCAAATGTGCTGTTGCTTGGCAAGATGGTACCTTCCATAACCATCCTGATTCCTCTGTTCATGCTGATGAACCGCATTCACCTCACCGGTACCTACCTGGCCCCTATTTTAACGCTCAGCTGCTTGTCACTGCCGTTCGTGACGTGGTTGATGACCGGCTTCATCGCCGATATCCCCAATGAGCTGATCGAATCGGCCGGTCTTGAGGGGTGCAGCAGGATCAGCATCTTCTCCAGGATAATCATTCCTTTGCTCAAGCCTGCAATAGCCTCTGCAATCATTCTGGTCATGCAAAGCTCCTGGAATGAACTGTTGTTCTCCCTGCAATTGACCAACCTCAAGACCTATCCTTTGACTGTAGGGATAGCACGCTACGTGGGGGCTGTGTCGGTGGATTGGGGGAAGTGCAGTGCAGCTGCGACGATCACCATGGTCCCCATCATCATCATCGGATTTTTCATGCAGAAATATTTGGTCAGTGGTATGACGGCAGGCGCCGTCAAAGGGTAGGGTGTATGCTGTACGGAGCTCAATATTTTCGGCCTCCATTTCCTGTGAGAACGTATTGGGAGCGCGACATCGCTCACATGCAGGCGATGGGTTTCAATTGCATAAAATTGTGGGCTGTCTGGAATGCCATTGAGAAAGTACCGGGCGAATATGATTTTGCCGATCTTGACTCCTTAGTTGATCTGTCACAGAAGTACAACCTTCAGGTGGTGATCAATCTGATCCCCGAGGGAGCCCCCTACTGGACGTACCAAGGTGATACACAGGATTTGTATGCAACCGCTGATGGTCAGACTGTTGCCTATGGAGGGCCTGCGAATATTCCCACTGCCGGATGGCCCGGCAGGTGCATGGATGACCAGGTTTTCTCTGATATGGTCATGCACTTCATCCGCACAACGGCTGAGCATTTCAGCACCAATGCTTCGGTGATCGCTTTTGATGTGTGGAACGAGCCGCATCTTGAACCGATGTATGACTATCGCAGCAATATGCTTTGTTATTGCAGGCACTCCCGACAAGCCTTCATCCGTTATCTCAAGCAAAAATATCAGGATTTAGAAACCTTGGGCTTGGCATGGTACCGTAGCTATACTGCATGGGATGAGGTCAAGCCTCCGACCCGATTCGGCACCTACCCCGATATGATTGACTGGCGAGCCTTCTGGCTTGAGAATATCCAACTTTGGTTGCGAAGACGAGTTGCTGCATGCAAGGAGGGCGCTCCAAACAAGCGTATTCAAACACACGTGGCGTACAGCGGTATCTTGGGCAATAAACTTACAGGCGGCCTGGCCAACGAGCTTGGTGATGAATTTCTGCTTGCCAGGGAAGTCGAAATCTTCGGCCTTTCCAGCTTCCCGAAATGGTTGATGGGCGAGGAGCACTATTACCGCCATTTCCTGCATAATGAAATGGTTTCCCAGGCTTCCAACGGCAAGATGTTTTACCAAGTGGAGCTGCAGGGAGGGGCGGGAAAACCCGGCTTGCTGGGTGGCTTGGTCCCGACTGCCGAGGATGTGAGGGTATGGAACTACAATACCATAGCCTGCGGAGGGAAAGGTACCGTGTATTGGCAGTATGCCGTCGAACCTTCAAGCCTGGAGTCCCCCGGCTTTGGACTTGTCGGCTTCATGGGAGAAGATACACCGAGAAGCCACAGTGCTTCCCAGTGTGCTCGCCAACTGAATACGAGTGACATCGATGCAGCCCAAAGGGTGTGTGAAACGAATGCAGTTTTCGTCTCTCGATCGATCAGTCTTCTTAGCTTTGCAGCCGGTCGAATGGAAGAACTCTATGCAAAGAGCTTGAGTGGTGTTTTCAAGGCTGCCTATCATAGGGGAATCCCGATTCGTTTTATGCATGAGGATCATCTCGACTCTTTGCTTTCGAGCAGTATCAAGGTGCTCTACGTCCCGATGCCGCTGATCCTTGAGCCTGCAACCGTTGCCGTATTCAAGCAGTTTGTCCAGAAGGGAGGGGCGCTCATTCTTGAGGCCGGGGCAGGTCTGTACCGGGCAAACGGTGAGATCGATCTACAGCAGCAAGCCTTGAGTGAATTGATGAGTGTAAGGCATGTCGAGATCCAGGCTGCCCCAGAGAACCAGGCAATCGATATCAAAACAACCCATGGAACCGTCAAGGGTTCCCTCTACAGGCAGCTGGTTGCTTCTGATGATACCTATGCATGTGAAGGAATGTTTGAGGATGGGCAATGTGCAATCATCACGCATCAAGCAGGCAAAGGGAACGTGATTTGGATGGGGAGCTTTTTGTCTTTACTCTATGAGACAACAGGTGATGAAGAAACTGGAGCGTATTTGGCGGGTCTTCTGGATGCGACAGGCTATGTCGATATTGAGCGTATCGAATACCAGTACAGTGGACAGGCTTCTCGAACTTCGGTGGTTCTACGACTCTTGAAAAGCAATGGGAAGAAACTGGTTGTTGCCAATAATCATACAGACCGGAAAGTAACCATCAGTATTAAGTTTAAACAAGTGCCTGAGCCCCTGTCTGTGTCGCTTGATCCCTATGAAGGCAGGGTGGTTCAAGTATAGGCGAGCAGAAGGTTTTCTTAGCCGATGTGTTTGCATGGATATTCAAAAGGGGGCTGTCGAAAATGCCGAAAGGCTGAAGCGGCAGCTCGTTTTTTGGATAGTGCAAAATGAAGTAGAGAATAAATGATATTTACAGGATGGAAATTCGGGACGACAGCCTTCCGCTTTTCTGAAAGTACTGTCAGGTACAACGTGGATTGCCATCCCCGTTTTGGGAATCCGACCCAGCGTTAGGCTTTCCTGTGACCTTCCCCGCCCGGAGGTCGTGAGGTTGTTGAGGTGCCTTCATGGAGAAATAAGCCGAGAAATTGCAAAAAGCAAGGGGACTCAGCGATGCTGAGCACTTCAGAAAATCCTACATAAACTCTGGTCTCACTCTCAATGCCAAGGGGCGGGAAGTCCAAGAATCATTGATCGGAGCATCCAAAGCATGGTTTCGCTCAGTTCGGACAGGTGCACAGCGCATTCTGGCGGGGTGGATGACAAAAAAGAGAAACATAAGGAAAGGTTCTTGATTCTATTAATAGAAACATATATGCTCCTACCCAGGAGCCTGCAATGCAAAAAGGACGATTTGGAATCTATGGCGGACAATACATCCCAGAAACCCTGATGCCGGCGATTCTCGAATTAGAGGAAGCCTATAGCAGATTGAAAGATGATCCTTGCTTCACCTCGGAACTGGCAAAGCTGTACACCGACTATGCCGGACGCCCGAGCCTCTTGACGTATGCCGCGAACATGAGTAAAGACCTGGGAGGAGCAAAAATCTATCTGAAACGGGAAGATTTGAACCATACCGGGTCGCACAAGATCAACAACGTACTAGGGCAGTGCTTGCTGGCAAAGCACATGGGAAAGACACGCGTCATCGCTGAAACAGGCGCAGGACAGCATGGAGTGGCCACAGCCACCGTAGCAGCCCTGATGGGCCTGAAGTGTGAAGTATTCATGGGAAAAGTCGACTGCGAACGGCAGGCATTGAATGTCTACCGGATGCGCCTGCTCGGCGCAACCGTCCATGCAGTAACTTCGGGAACGCAGACGCTCAAGGACGCAGTCAATGAAACCATGCGGGAATGGACAAAGCGGGTGGAGGACACCCACTACGTCCTAGGGTCGGTCATGGGACCGCATCCGTTCCCCACCATGGTCCGCGACTTCCAGAAAATCATCGGCGAGGAAGTGAGAAAACAGATGCTCTTTGCTGAAGGCCGGCTTCCCGACTATCTGATCGCCTGCGTAGGCGGAGGCTCCAACGCCATGGGCTTGTTCTACGACTTTTTGGGAGAGGAATCAGTTAGGCTGGTCGGCTGTGAAGCCGCCGGCCTGGGCGTGCAGACAACAAAACAGGCAGCAACGATTGCAACCGGATCGGAAGGAGTCTTCCATGGCATGAAAAGCCTGTTCTGCCAAAACGACGAAGGACAAATCGATGAGGTCTATTCGATCAGCGCAGGCCTCGATTACCCGGGTATCGGACCGGAACATGCCGATCTGCACGCAAAAGGCCGAGCGTCTTACATCCCGATTACCGATGAGCAGGCCGTGGAGGCCTTCGAGTATCTGAGCAGGACGGAAGGAATCATCTGCGCCATTGAAAGTGCACATGCCGTTGCCTATGCCATGCGTCTGGCCCCTACCTTGGCAAAGAACAAAATATTGGTCGTAAACCTCTCCGGACGCGGAGACAAGGACGTGGCCGCCATCGCCCGCTACAAAGGAGAAACGCTGTATGAGTAACCGCATCGAAGAAGCCTTTGCCGGCGGCAAAGCTTTTATCCCGTTTCTTACCTGCGGCGACCCCGACGGAGCACTGACGCAGGAACTGGTTCTCTCCATGGCCGAAGCCGGTGCCGACATCATTGAACTAGGCCTCCCGTTCTCCGATCCCATCGCCGAAGGACAGGTAATCCAACAAGCCGATGAGCGGGCTTTGCACAATGGCTTCAAACTCAACCATTTTTTCCGCTTGGTAGAGGATATCAGACACTACAGCAACATACCCTTGGTCTGCATGACATACCTGAACCCGGTGTACCGTTTCGGGAAACAGACGTTCCTCCAGTACGCACAAACAGCAGGCCTGGACGGTATCATCATCCCAGACCTTCCCTATGAGGAACGCGATGAAATTGCCCAAGACTGCAGAGAACATTCGATCACGCACATACATATGATTGCACCGACCAGCAGGCAGCGAATAACTGAAGTGGCATCACACAGCAAGGGTTTCCTCTATTGCGTTTCCTCCATGGGAGTGACCGGCATGCGCTCAACGTTGGGGGACACTGCCCGAACGATGGTAGCGCAAGCGAAGGAAGCGACCACCACACCCTGCGCCGTCGGCTTCGGCATTCACTCTGAAGAGCAGGCACGAAAAGTCGCCGCATTCGCCGATGGAGTCATCGTCGGTTCGGCCATCGTCAATCTGATCGCCACTTACGGCAGACAGAGCGTCGAGCCGGTCAGCTCCTATGTACGCACAATGAAGAAGGCTATCACCAGCTAGTCTTTTTTTACCCACAACGATTCTATAAGAAGAAACATAAGGAATGGATATGAACAACCCAATCACCTACGATGAAGCGTTGGCCCTTAAGGCAGAACAGGAAGGGACGATCTACGTGCTATCCTCGGAACTCCTGTCCGACCACCATACTCCCATCACGGTCCTCAATCGCCTCAAACAAACCAGCACCCACTGTTTTCTCCTAGAGAGCGTAGACGATCGTCAGCGCTGGGGCCGTTACTCGTTCCTTGGATACCATCCAAAATTGGAAATCACCTGCAAACAGGCCCTCGTAACGATCACCGATAAACAGGGGAATGTGCAACAGAAAACAGCCCATCCGGCCGACGTGGTCCGGCAGGTGCTTTCCGAGTACAAAAGCGTCAAGCAGGAACACATGCCACCCTTCACCGGAGGCTTGGTGGGATATTTCAGTTATGACTATTTCAAGTACCAGGAACCCTCACTCAAGCTCTCCTACCAGTCCAGTGAGGCCTTCAAGGACATGGATATGATGTTGTTCGACCAGATTATCTGTTTCGACCATTACCGACAGAAGATTCTTCTGTTGGTGCATGTAGCATTTGAGGACGGACGGCAGGGCTATGAGCAAGGCCTCAAGGCCCTGCAGGAAATGCGCAGCATTTTGGAGAACGATACTGTGCAGGAAGAAGAGGCAGGTGCTCTGACCGAGGACCTGCACAGCCTGTTCGATGAGCAGCAATACTGTGCGATGGTGGAACAAGCAAAACACTACATCCATGAAGGCGATGTCTTCCAAGTAGTATTGTCAAACCGTTGGGAAGCAGGCTTCAGCGGGAGCCTGCTCAATACCTACCGAATCCTGAGAACCACCAATCCCTCTCCTTATATGTTCTACATCAGCGGCAGCGACCTGGAAATCGCTGGCGCCTCTCCTGAAACATTGGTCAATCTTCAGGACGGTATTGTACATACCTTCCCGTTGGCGGGAACAAGAAGCCGCGGAAGGACTGAAGAGGAGGACAAGGCATTGGAAGCATCGTTGCTCGCCGATGAAAAGGAGTGCGCCGAACACAATATGTTGGTCGACTTGGGACGCAACGACCTCGGCAAGATCAGCGTATTCGGCAGCGTCAAGGTTGAAGAGTATCTTACCATCCAACGGTACAGCCACGTGATGCATATCGGCTCAACCGTCAGGGGAACGCTGGCAGAAGGGAAGGACGCCCTGGATGCCGTAGCCGCAGTACTGCCCGCAGGAACGCTCAGCGGAGCACCGAAGCTCAGGGCCTGTGAGATTATTGAGGAGCTGGAACAAAACCAGCGGGGCATTTACGGAGGGGCGATCGGCTATCTTGGTTTCAACGGCAACATGGACACCTGCATCGCCATACGGTTTGCCTACCGCAAGAATGGAAAAGTCTACATCCAAAGCGGGGCCGGCATCGTCGCAGACAGCGTGAGTCAAAACGAATGGCATGAGTGCGAACATAAATCAAGAGCAATGGATGAGGCTCTGCGCCGCAGCACGGGAGGATGCTTATGACCTTGCTGATCGACAACTATGACAGCTTTTCCTATAACCTGTACCAAGTGCTGGGCAGCCTCGATTCTGCAATCCGGGTCATCCGCAACGACGAACTGACTGTAGAGGAGGTTCGCGCGCTCAACCCCTCCGCAATTGTTATTTCCCCAGGTCCCGGCCGCTGCGAGGATGCCGGCATAATCATCGAAGTGGTGCAGACGCTGGCTGCCGAAATCCCGATTCTCGGTGTATGCCTGGGTCATCAGGCAATTTGTACAGCCTTCGGAGCGACGGTAACGTATGCGCGAAAACTCTATCACGGAAAACAGTCGGATGCCCGTCTTTCGTTGAGCAGCCCCCTGTTTGCCGGACTGCAGGCGACCGAAAAGGTGGGTCGGTACCACTCACTGAGTGTTGTTGAGTCCACCCTCTGTCCCGAGCTTGTCTGTACAGCCCGTACCGATGACGGGGAAGTAATGGCGGTGGAGCACACCACGTATCCCTTATACGGTGTGCAGTTTCATCCGGAATCGATTCTTACCCCCAAAGGAGAGGTGATGCTACACAATTTCCTCTCGCTGGCACAAGCCAAAGGAGCACAACAATGATACGAGAAGCCATCAAACAATTGAGCCAACGACAGGACTTGAGCTATGAGACCGCCCGCCTTGTCATGGATGAGATCATGGAAGGGAAAGCCTCCGATGTACAGATGAGCAGCTTTTTGACTGCACTCTCCCTCAAAGGGGAGACCATCGAGGAGATAACCGCATGTGCAGAGGGTATGCGCAGCCATTGCAAACGCCTTTTGCATGACATGCCTGTACTGGAGATTGTCGGAACCGGCGGTGATCACTCCAACTCGTTCAATATCTCCTCCACCAGCAGCATTGTGATTTCCAGCTGCAACGTACCGGTAGCCAAGCACGGTAACCGGGCGGCCTCTTCAGCCTGCGGCTCTGCAGATGTGTTCGAGGCTTTGGGAGTGAACATCCAGGTTTCCGAAGAAGCCAGCCGACGGCTGCTGGAGGAGATCGGGTTGTGCTTCCTTTTTGCACAGAATTATCACATTTCCATGAAGTATGTCGCCCCGGTGCGTCGCGAGCTGGGAATCCGGACCGTTTTCAATATCCTCGGCCCGTTGGCCAACCCGGCAGGGGCATCGTTGCAGCTGATGGGTGTGTTTGATCGGAATCTGGTCAAACCCTTGGCTCAGGTGATGACCAACCTCGGCGTACAGCGCGGCATGGTGGTCCATGGCCTGGATGGTATGGATGAGATCACCCTGACTTCCCCGACGTTGGTATGCGAGGTGATGGACGGGGTTTTCAGCGAATATACCATTAATCCGGAGCAATTCGGTTTCAGGCGCTGCACGAAAGATGACTTGCTTGGCGGCGATGCACAGACTAATGCGCAGATCACCCGTTCAATTCTCGACGGCACGCTTCTCGGCCCGAAGCGTGATGTCGTGCTTTTGAATAGTGGTTGCGCCCTCTACATTGCAGGCAAAGCCGCTACGATCAGCGAAGGCATCGCCTTATCTGAGGAGGCAATACGCAGTGGACAGGCCTTGGCACAATTGCAGAATTTCATCAGACTTTCCAATGAGGAGCGCTGAATGGACATATTGGCAACGTTGGCTGAGGCAGCAAGACTGCGATATGCCGATAAGCGGGACAGCAGCATTGAGCAAGCCGCTTTTGATCAGCGTCTGGAACATCCCCTCTTTGCCAAGGCTTTGCGTCATGACCATCTCTCGGTCATCGCCGAAGTAAAGAAGGCTTCACCCTCCAAAGGCATCATCGCCGTGGATTTCGATCCGCTGGCAAAAGCAAAGGAATATGCACAAGCCGGAGCCCGGGCTGTCAGTGTCTTGACCGAACCCACCCGGTTTCTCGGCAGCGATACATACTTGCAGGCTATCAGCAAAGCCGTTCCGATCCCCACCCTTCGCAAGGATTTCATCGTGACGACCTACCAGATTCTCGAAGCACGGTTGCTTGGAGCTTCGGCGGTCCTTTTCATTGTTGCCTTGCTCACGGAGAAAACCCTTGCGTCCTACCTGACCCTGGCTAACCAATTGGGCCTCGATGCCTTGCTTGAAGTCCATGACAGGGAGGAACTCGATCGTGCGCTTGATGCAGGGGCTGTCTTGGTGGGTATCAACAACCGCAATCTGCGCACTTTTGAGGTGGAATTGCAAACGAGCTTGGAGTTGAAACCCTATATCCCCGACTACTGCACCACCGTCAGTGAGAGTGGAATAACCACAGCCGCCCATGCACGACTGCTCCGTAGTGCAGGCTTTGATGCAATTTTGGTTGGTGAACACCTGATGAGGTCCTCCCACACTTCCCAGGCGATAGGGGAGCTGATGGTATGACCCGGATTAAGATTTGCGGCTTGAGCAAGCCGGAGCATATCCTGTGGGCCAATGAGGTGCTCCCCGATTATATCGGCTTCGTTTTCGCCCCAAGCAGACGCATGGTCACCGAGGAGCAAGCAGTCGATTTGAGACAGCTGGTGGATCGGCGAATTCTTGTCGTAGGCGTCTTTGTCGATGCCCCTTTGGTACAGATTCTTTCGCTGCTCGACAAGCAAGTGCTTGACCTTATCCAACTGCATGGGAATGAGTCAGAGCAGTACATTCAGTCGCTGCGCATGCATTCAGGGCTTCCGATCATCAAGGCCTTGAAGGACCCGACACCTTTGGATCTGCTATCGCCGGCAGCCTTCGCTTCGGACTATCTGTTGCTTGACTCCAAGCAACCAGGAAGCGGCCAATGCTTTGATTGGTCGGTGGCCAAAGCCTGCTCAAGGCCGTTCTTTCTTGCAGGCGGACTCACCATGGAGAATCTTGCATCGGCAATTCAGTGCTGCAAACCCTATGCCGTCGACCTCTCCAGCGGTGTAGAGATTGAAGGTCAAAAGAATCTGCAGCGCATGCAACAGGTAGTGGCCTGCGCCCAT
>Ga0228535_1003212_pt1 | contig 12499 bp, 14 predicted proteins | sample SJ1metagenome_FD_168457 | JGI IMG/M metagenome (GOLD analysis project Ga0228535, IMG submission 168457) | Enriched culture of PCE-dechlorinating microbial communities from Ithaca, New York, USA - SJ1 | ecosystem: Engineered > Modeled > Simulated communities (microbial... > Unclassified | place... | reverse complement strand
CATAGAAGAGAGAGAAGGCAATGTGATTGTGAGCCTCAGATGGTGAGGCTCTTGATCACAGTACCTGAGAAATCCAGGATTCTGAAGGTTCGATCTTCCAATATGCAATACGTAGCAGGGTAGCCGTCCTTGGGGATGGCTACCGATCCCGGGTTGATGAAGATCAATCCATCCTTCCCTTCTGCTACGGGAATGTGCGTATGTCCGCTTACCACAATGGTGCCTGCAGAAAGCGGCGGAAGCGGTTTATGGCCGTGGTGGAGGTACATCATTCTCCCTTCCAACTGTTCGAGATACATGATTGCGCTGTCAGAAAGTACGGGGAATTCCAGAACCATTTGGTCTACATCGGCTTCACAATTGCCTTTTACACAAATTAACGATTCTTTCACACTATTTTGTAGCCTACTTGTTTCTTTTGGGTTATACTCATAGGGAAGGTCGTTACGAGGACCGTGATAGAGCAAGTCCCCGAGCAGTATAAGCTTGGAGGCTTTGGATGATTGAAAGACTTCCAAAAGCTTATGCATTGCATATGCACTTCCATGGATGTCAGAGGCAAAAAGGTATATCATACTCATATGATACTAAAATCGGTTATGTACGGCAATGTTATTGACAGAGTAAAAGATATTGTCTTTGTAACCTTCTCACCAATCACATATAGATGGTTTGTGCACACAAACCATACACAATTCCCGAAAAATCTCACACAAACTCAAATAAACACATACGACCATCACACTAATCCATCATTCCCACAAGACTTGTCCATTCTACTCACAAAGTGCATCAGCATACTGATGTTACAAATAAACTCTCACGCAAAAAAATGGAGATTTACGTCATGAAGAAAAAGTTTGTATTGACTCTGGCGCTGGTTCTTATGGTTGCAGCAAGCCTGATGGCTGCAACCCCTCTCGAAGTTAGCGGTACGTTTAAAACTGGGTATGATTTCAAGTTTGCTGCAACGAATACTTCCACCCAGATTGAAAATGGTAATGAAGCTGAAGTAAAGACTGTAGTGGATTTTACAGGTGATTTCTGGAAGGTTAGTTTGGCTACAATAGGTATCACTTATGATACTGATGCTGCAGTGGGTGCCAAGGCTGAACTGTATCTTGACAAGGCACTTGCAGAACAAGGTTTGGATATGGGTGATCTCACTCTTACCCTGCATGTTGGTAACGATGTTTCAGGTGCAGCTCCTACTGTTCTCGCAGATTTGAATGATTTCAGAGATGATGACGGTTCTGAGTTTGTGATGGCAACTACTGGTGATAATTTTGGTATTACTCTTGGTTACACCGATCTCGTTAAGGTTTATTTTTCCGTCGATCCTTCACTCAAAGCTCTTCCGATGGTAATTGGTGCTACTCTTGCCCCAGTTGATGGAGTGAAGGCAACCGTTGGTTACAGCAATGACTATTTTAACAATAATGGCATGCTAGTTTCGGCTGCTGCAGATGTCGCAGCTCTTGCTGGTCTTGATTTCGCTCTTAATGTAACTGGTGAGTTAATTTACGACTTTGATGCTGAAACCAGTGTTATTACAGCTGATGCTGCTACTACAATTGAAGGTATTGGCCTTTGGGTTGCTTACTTTAAGGATGCTGCAAAGGTAAACGCTTTGGCAGCAAAGGCATCATATGCTATTGAAGTTGAGGGTTTCACAGTAACACCGTATTTCTTGGCAGAGATGGATGATTTGTCCAATATTGTTAAGACTACTTCTGAGTATACCATTGGTGCTGATGCAAAGTATGCAATGGGCGGAGCAACCTACAATCTCGGTGCTAAGTACGAAGTAAATGCTGCTGCCTTTACCGTTTCTCCCAGCGTTACTATTAGTTTCTAATTTGAATCAGACAGTAAGCTCAACAATGTGGCCCATCTTTGATGGGTCACATTTTTTCATCTATCCGGTATACTCATCTCAAGGAGTATCTCATGACAATTACCGCTACCACTGTCCAAGACTACCTCGCCTCCTTGACACCTGAACAACACTCAGTTATTGACCCTGTTCGTTCTCTGATTCTATCCCATCTCCCCTCAGGCTTTGTGGAGAGCATCAATTGGGGCATGCTCAGCTATGAAGTGCCTTTGGAAATCTATCCCCACACCTACAACAAGAAACCCCTGAACTACATAGGCTTGGCTGTCCAGAAGCAGTATTACTCGCTCTATCTCATGCCTGCCTACATGGATAAGAGCGTGTATCAGACACTGATGAATGCCTTTGAGAGTGCAGGAAAGAAACTCTCTCTGGGAAAGACCTGTATCCGCTTCAATAAGATGGAAGACCTTCCTCTAGATTTGATCGGCTCAATTATTGCTTCTCATAGTGTTGAATCGTTTATTAGTGCCTATGAAGAAGCTAGAAAATAGTTACATTTGTTTCTTTGCTACTGAATCGTAAGTAATCTTCAGTGCGTCTCTTACCTGTTGATAGTTGTCATAAAGGTAATTGGTGAGAACTTCAATGATGAAGTAGAAGGGTAGCCTGGTACCCAATTCAGCCTCAAGCGCAGGAATTCTGATAGCAGTAATCAAGAACATATCTGAAAGCTTCACCAGCGGTGACTTCACATGGTTGGTGAAAGAAATAATCTTCGCGTTATATTTCTTTGCTACATTGACGGTATCCAGTATTTCCTTGGTCGTGCCGGAAAAAGAGAATACAAACACCACATCCTCTTCATTAAGCAGCGACACACGGTAGGACTGCATATGGTTATCAGCATCGAGGCTTGTGTTGTCAAAACCCATCCTGAGCAATCGGTAGGAGAACTCTTCGGCCATTGGGTAGGAACCACCAAACCCTAATAAAACAATCTTCCTTGCCTGCATGATCGACTGGGCGATATCGATGATGGTCTTGTCGTCGATATTGCGCATCGTCACATTCAACTGTTTGAATACCAGTTTTCTATAACTGCCTAAGAGGGAATCTTCTTCAAGGTCGGATTTTTTTTCTCCGTTGGTATTCTCTGTTGCCAAGCGAATCTTGAAATCCTGAAAGCCTTCACACCCGATCTTCTTGCAAAAACGGATGATGGATCCATAACCAACCTTGCTCTCCTCGATCACCTCAGTGATGGTCTTGAAGATGATATTGGGATTATTGCGGATATAGTCGACCAGCTTGCGTTCAGTAGCGCTGAATTGGTTGCCTTGGCTTTCAATGATATCAGTAATCAACATATGCACCTCAAGGTGAGTATACACACTTTTATTGTTTGTATCATTCGCTGGTAGTCACTTTGCTGCCGTAACGGGGGATACCGGTATAAGGGTTTTTCGAGCAAGCATACGTTATCATGAGTGTCTGGAAAGCGTTCATCATACCAAGTACTGCGAGCATATCCTCTCCAGCAGGGAATCTGATTGTTACAGCCTGTTCCAATGCCTTGAAAGAAGAGGCGTCAAAGACTACAAAGGAAAAACCTGCCTTCCTCTGCAACTCTTCGAAACTCCCAGCCAATTGCCCCAACGTACCATCCTGTCGAAAAAGTACCAAGGTGGTGTCGGAGCTTAATATTTCTGTAGGGCCATGGCGCAATTGGCCGGATTCAAGACAGAGAATGCTTATCCTGCTAAGCTCCTCACACCCGAGGGCGAAGAGATGGGCAATCGGGCTGAATAGACTCCTTCCTGTTGCTACAACCTGCCTGGCTTGAATGAGCAGCCCTAATGCTTTTTCAAGGGATTCAACCGTTTCCGGTCCGCTAAGTAAGGCTCTTTGCAGATCTTTTTTTGTGAAGCATCCAAGAACTTCACATACACTTGCCATCAAGCTTATCGTCAATGTAACACTACGGGTTCCTGCAAAAGCTTTCTCTTCTCCTCCAGAAGCGACAAGCGCATAGGTTTTTCTTCCAATAGTACTGTTACCATTAAGCGTTATGCTGAAGAGCTGGCAGCCTTGAAGAAGCGAAAGGCATCTGACTGTTTCAACAGACTCTCCCGATTGACTGGTGAACAAGACGGGAGCCTTCCAGACAGGAAGAGGGTCATACAAAAACTCTGAAGCACTGATGGCTATAGCCTGAATGCCCACTTTTCTGAGCTGCAATGCAAAAAGTTCATTTGCATAATGTGAGGCTCCCATGCCCAACAAGAGTAATGCCTTGTTGGTTCTAATGGCTTTGGAAAACTCCCTGACACCCTCTTTTGCTGAATCAATACTGATGGATGCATCACTTATCTGCCGATCCATCTCAGCGAGAATTGCCTGAACGCCACTACTATCCTGTAAGAGACTTGCATATTTTTCAATCATTGCACGCATATTCATCTCCCTTTACACAAAACGCATGATAAGCCATCAAAGCAGCACCAAGACTGCCTGCTCTTGTTCCGGCCAAACAAGGCTCCAAGCTGGTTCTTCCATAGACTGGAAGCAAAGCATCAAGTCTTTGTTGAACCGGCTTGAGTAAATATGTTTCAAAAAATCGTTGCATCCCCCCACCGATATAGACACACGTAGGATGGAACAGAATCGCCAACGTACTGATTGAATCAAACAAAGCTTTTTCAAGTTCTTTTGCAAACAAGCGGTCACTTGTTTCCATTGCCTCTTCTGCTTTGCTCCCATAGCGAATCAAGGCATGCTTGTTGATGCCGGTACCAGAAAGTATATGCTCCATACAATTGTTTCGGCCGCAGTAGCAGCAATCTTCAGCCTGTATGCTTGTTGCAATGTGCCCGATTTCTGGATGAATGCCCCCAGGAATCCTGAATAGCTCACCATCAAGGCGAACTGAGACACCAACCCCCGTGCCGAAGGCAATCATCAATGTATCCTTAGGTGCATGGGGTTGTTGGAATACCTCCCCTACATGAGCAGTATTGGCATCATTATCAACCAGGACTGGTACTTTACACTCCTTGCTTAGGAGCTTGCTGATACTATGTCCTTCCAATCCAGGTAGGGTGTAGGGGTTGTCAATCATACCATTGCGGTAATCTATCGGGCCTGTGCACCCGATACCGATGCCTGCAAGCTTCATGGCATTGGCGTTGGTATGTTTCGTAATTACGTCTTTGCATGCTTTGAGAAAAACATCAATGCCTTGTTGTGAATTCGTGGCAAATGACGATTCGAAGCAGATTTCCTGTTTTTCATCAAGGCCTAGGACCTTAACGGATGTTCCTCCGATGTCCAACCCAACGTAAGCATTCATTCTTTCACCCCGCCTTGTACCAAGCCCCTGATCAGGGCACGTTGGAAAAGTACTCCGATGAGAACAGGTGGAGTAGAGGCGATAACACCTCCAGCAGCAATAAGGTTGTAATTGGATTGTCTGCCTGAAGCAAGATTTGCAATGACTACCGGTAGTGTAATCGCCTCCTTGCTGCTGGTGAACAGCAGAGCATAGAAGTACTCATCCCATGCCATGATCAAGGCCAGGAGGCTTACCGTACCCAAGGCTGGAAGCAAGAGTGGCATTACTACCAAGAGTATACGTTTGGTAATGCCTGCACCATCAATAATTGCAGATTCTTCAAGTTCATACGGGATGGAATCGATATTCGCTTTAATCAGCCACACACAAAAGGGTAGGACGATGGTACAGTACACAAGGGCAAGTGAGACAGAGTTGTCTAACCATCCCATGCGGGTAAGCATGCGGTACAGCGGAAGTGCATATGCTACCGGTGGCAGCATGAATGTGAAAATAGCTGTGGTAAGCACCCAGCTCTTCTTTCCCGGGTAGCGGGACAACACCCAAGATGCCGGAATGGTTACCAGCAATGAAACAAAAACAGCGATGAAGGCTGTGGTGAGACTATTACGCAAGGCATTGACAAACAGCTCTCCTCGACTGTTGATGCCCATGGTCAAGAGGTCCTTGTAACTGGAAAAGTCAAGCTTGGAAGGAATCCACCGTAGTGGTTTTTGGGTCAAGTCGTTTGCACTGCTGAAAGACATAATGATCAGCCAAAGGAAGGGTGCAATCAGATAAACCACCAAGCAAATGACTGCGAGATAGAGGAGTGTGGAGTAGAGAGGTTTTCGTTTCAGCATCTCAATTCTCCTTCCTCGATATGCCCCGTAGGTAGAAGGCTATAAGTATCATTATGAGACAGACCATGATAATGGCATACGCGGCTCCAGAACCCATTCGGGAGTTGGTAAATGCCTCTTGATAAACAAAGATGCTCCCCGATCGTGTCTTGTTCGCAGGCCCTCCCTTGGTCATGACATAGATGATATCGAACACCTTTACAGCTTCAATGATTCTCAGTACCAATGCTACCTGCAAGGAAGGAATAAGATGGGGAAGCGTAATGTAACGAAATCGTTGCAAGGCATTTGCCCCATCAATTTTGGCAGCTTCAATTTGGCTGTCAGGGAGTGATTGCAGGGATGCAAGTGCAATCATGGCAACCAAAGAAAAGTTCTTCCAAACATCAGCGAACATGACAGACCCCAACGCCTTGTCAGCACTTCCCAGCCAACTTATATACTTTTCGATGAATCCCAATTGGAACAGCAAGGAATTCAGTGCCCCATACTCGGGATTATAAATGAGCCTCCACATGATGGCATTGACAGTGGTGGGTACCGCCCAAGGAAGAATAAGGAGAGCTCGCACGACATTCCTGCCGCGAAACGGTTCATTCAGCAGCAAAGCTACACCTGTTCCCAGTACCATTTCCGAAGAGACCACCACCAAGGCAAAGAGAGCCGATACTTTCAAGGCATCATGAAATCCTTGATTCTTGAATCCGGCTATGAAGTTCTGGAAACCAACGAATGTCGGCTGTGAGGCATCCATCAGTTGGGAATCAGTGAAGCTGAGAACAAAGGTTTGTATGAGCGGCCACCCGATGACGGCTCCCATGACAAGCATCATGGGAGCGAGCAACAGGGAATACCATCGTGTTCCCTTCGTAACCATTACTTCAGTCCTTTTACCATCTGAACAGCATCACTGAGAGCTTGTTTCGGAGTTTTCTCTCCATACAATGCTGTCTGGATATGCTGTTGGAAGATTGCGCTGACTTCCTGATAATTAGGAACACTTGGTCTGACATTCATGATGGAGAAAGCTTTCTTTGCTGCGGCCACCAAATCGGTTCTTCCTGCTTGGATTGCCGGGTCGTCGTAGCTGGCTGTCCATACAGGCAACTGGAGATTGGAGTAGGTGTCCTGGACTTCCTTGCTGGAGAGGTAGAGGATATATTGCAATGCTTCCTTGGGGTGCTTGGACTTGGATAGTACGGATAACCCCATGGAACCGCTCATTGCTGCCGACTCCTTGACTCCCTTTGACCCGGGAAGGACCATGACTGCTACATCTTCTTTCTTCAACTTGCTTTCGGCGGGGTCGCTGGCCAAGGCATACATGTAGCCCCAGTTGAGGGTGAATGCAGCATCACCGGTTGAGAATACACGCCGCACATCTTCTTCAAGGTACTCAAGGGAGTTTGGATTCAACAGTCCTTCCTGTTTGAGTGCGACGAGGAATTCAAGAGCTTTAACACCGCTGGTATCGAGAATGTAATTACCCTGTGCATCTTGGAATGAACCGCCAAAGGCTTCCAAGAAGTTTGAGTAGACGCAAATCAGAGCTTCGGCCTGGGCAAGGCTGAATACAAAGGGATACTCAACAATGTTTTTTGCCTTCAGTGCACGGCCCATCTCCACCATCTCCTCGACACTCTTTGGAGCAGTAGCATACCCAGCAGCCTTCAGCATGGTTGGGTTATAGAAGAGATACATGGTATCCAAGAACCAGGGAAGACCGACCACCTTACCTTTCTTGGTGGTGAAGTTCCAGCCGCCTGCGAGAACACCGTCGCGGTATGATTGTGGGATATCAGCTGTGATATCCACAAGCATTCCCTTGCTGTCGTACTCGGTGAACCAGATGTCATCAACCAATACGGCATCATACGAATTGTTCGAGCCGTAAGCGAGCAGTGTCTTGTTTCTGAGCTCTTCGTATGGAACGAACTCGGTGTACACCTTGATGTTCGGATGCGCTTTCATAAAGTCTGCAGTCATGTCATTGACATTCTGTTCTGAATACGCAGCTTGAGCCATCCCAAGGAATCTGAGTTCGATCAATCCGCTTGGGGCGCTCTCCTTTGTTCCTGCACCAAACATTGGAAGCAGGCAGAATAAGCAGAACAATAGTACGAAACCTTTTTTCATGTGTTCCTCCTTGTACAGGGTATCCCTATACGTTTCCTTTTACTTGTAGTATCAGGGAGGATGTGTAAAAAAGCAAGGATAAAATATCCGTAAAAAATAAAAATATGGATAATATATACATTAGCAATACAGGTATTTCTTCTTGGATACCACTTTGATTCATAGGATGAGTGCTTGACGAGGTATAAATCTTGGATTTACAGTAATGCATATTTGAATACGTACATGGAGTTTGGATGTTGCACTCAAATCTGGATTCGGTGATGCAACCCCGGTAACGGTGTTGTCTAAGCTTCCCAGAAAAGAACCTTTCTGAAAGAACACTAACCAGCACCCGTCCCGGGGCAATCCTACCAAACAGCGGTAGGCTGTTTTACATATCTCAACCGGACGGATACCCATGAATACAAATGAACAAACAAATAGTATGCTTTCAGCCTTCGGCTGGAATGAATCTCTCTATGGAGCTTTTTTGCCCTATGCAAACCAAGGCTACATCCCTGTACGAATCAATCGAGAAGGGCGGGGGCTCTTTTGGGGAACCGATGGAGAGCGTCAACTGATACTCGAGCGATCAGGGACATTTCGGAACATGCAGGACCTTGGACTGCAGCCATCACCTGTAGTAGGGGATTGGTGTGCCGTACAACAGTACGCATCGGACAAAGGCCTTATCGAAGCAATACTGTCCAGGCACAGTGTTTTTCACAAACCGGTGGTGCATGAATCGTACGGTATTGAAGGCGAGTCAACGGCAGTCGTTGCCAATGTCGATCTCGGAGCGATAGTGATGGACACCGTCCATGACTTCAACCTGCGTAGGATCGAGCGCTTTGTCTCGTTGCTTTATGCTGATGGCATTCAACCACTCTTGATTCTCACCAAAATTGATTTACTCCCGGACCCGGAAGACTACCGACAGCGAGTCCTTGCAAGGTTTACCGACCTGCCGGTCTTTCTTGTTGATTCCATCTCTGCACATGGAATCGAAACGTTGTTGAATTATCTTCAGCCTGGTATCACCCTTATGTTGCTGGGCCTCAGCGGGGCAGGGAAGTCAACCCTGGTCAACTGCCTGAGCAATGCGATGGTAGCAAAGACCGGTGAGGTACGATCCCATGATGGAAGAGGCCGGCATACCACTACCAGCAGACAGCTCTATGTCCTACCCAACGGGACCATCCTCATCGATACTCCCGGCCTTCGGGCCGTAGGGATGAACAGCAGCTGTGGTGATGTTTCCGAGTCCTTCTCAGACATTCATGCACTTGCTCTTCAGTGCAAATTCTCTGACTGCACCCACACAGGGGAACCTGGATGTGCAGTCCAGCAGGCTCTGATGGCTGGAGAGCTCGAACAGGACCGGTTCCTCAATTTTTTGGAATTGAGAGGTGAAGCTCAAAGTTATGAACAAGTCATGGCTGGACGCAAGCAGAAGGACAAAGCTTTGGGGAAGCTGTTGTATCAGTATAGAAGAGGAATGAGAGAGTATGACTGAGGCTGATGATTTTATCTGTGTTCATTGCGGCATGCCTGTCTCCGGCTTGGCGTGGGGTACCAAGCATCGCAATCATTGTCCTCATTGCCTGTATAGCAGGCATGTGGACATGAGACCCGGTGACAGGGCTTGTCTATGCAAAGGAACGATGCAGCCGATTGCTTTATGGCAGAAAGCTGATGGCGAGCTCATGATCCTTCATCGCTGCCAAACCTGTGGGATGATCAAAGCCAACAGGGCGGCTGGGGATGACAATCTTGCAGCCCTGCAAGCCTTGTTGCCTAAGATTGTGGGCTGATAGGGAACCCTCATATTTCACAGAACTATGAAGATATGTGGAGTTATGTGAAATCCTATTGAATTGCTAATCGATATCCTTGACCAAGCATCGTTATCTGACGATATTAGAAGTGCATCCAGAAAGGATGGTAGGAGTACATATGATGATTTTCAGTCTTGCACTAGGTTTGATAGGACTTTACTTCTTGGTGAAGAGCCAGCCCTCTTTGGTTCCCATCAAGCAACCTACGGCCCTCGAGATACTCAGACGGCGCTATGCTGCCGGACAGATTACCAGGGAAGAATTTTTGATTTTGAGCAGAGATTTACAATAGAGAGGAGGATAACGCAATATGCATGCATTAGTATGGAGTACCGGACGGTTCGCAGGACCTGCATACATGTATAGTGATATGCGCTGGCTTATGGTGCTAGCTTTGCTGGCCATCGTAGCAGCCTTGGTTCTTTCCATTATCGCAATCGTACGAACTTCCAAGAACAAGAAGCAGGAAGATCCCTCTGAAGCTCTGAACATCATTGGTCAGCGCTATGCAAAGGGTGAGTTGACCAAGGAAGAGTATGAGGCGATGAAGAAAGATCTGCAGTAGTTTCTGTCCTGTACTGGTGATATCCCGATTGGAGTGTCTTCCAACCGGGATATTTTTCATTTCTACTGCCATGAGACCTTTGTATAGCCATTGTCATCAGGGTTAGACCAGACATCACTGCCATGGCCTGTCACTACGGGATCCCCATCGCCGTTCTGGGTTACCGTGATGGACTGATGCCGATATGATTCCGCCCATTGCAGTATAGCCAAAGGGTTTCCCTTTTCATCGAGATGTAGGTCGTCTGTAACCGCCAGGGCATTTTGTACTGTGACATAGTATTCCACCAATTCTCCCATATTAAGGGGGATATCAAACTCAAAGTAGTAATTGGGTGATACCAGTTCTCCTGCTGGAATGTATGAAGAACTCCATCCTCCAGAAGCAGTCTTTACATAGAGAGCACTGATGTAGTAAGCAGAACTTGCGTTAGCGTACGTGACATGAAAGGTTTCAGCATCATTGCTGCATGCTCCAAGGAGCAAGAGTGTTGAGATACTCAGTATCACGACGAGTCAATGGGCTTTCATAGAATTTCTCCTCTTGATGGTATGGTGGAAAAGTTATAGGCGAACGCCATTTGACAAATTCGAGCCATCGAGCGGCCCATTGCCAGAGCAGCTCATACTCAACTTGTCTGAAGTCAAAGAGAGTAGAATATCAATAGTCCACTGGGTAGTTGAATCGGTTGCCAGCCACTATGACCCTGAAAAGATACCTTGGTCATACGAGCCCCCCACTTGATAGACAAGTGATTCTGTTTCTTCATCCCAGCGGATATCAAGCATGGGGATACTGAGCATAATGCTGGTGCTATGGTTCTTTGTTGAGCTGTGAAAAAGTCTTCATATCAGCGGTTTTCTTTTGTTCACAACCAATTATCCAAAGCAATACTAATGCAACACAAAGGAAATTACGTCTCTTTATACCCTTGTTCCTTATGATCCGGTTCTGCTAGGCCACGTCCATGAGCAGCCTCCATGTCCTTGTATCAAGAAATGGCAATTATGATTGGTTGTTAAGGAAGATGGATTTCCTTTGGAGCAACGATGGTGAGGGAGCCGAGAGGACCTTCTCCGAAGAATTTCTAACTCAATCCGGCTTTCGGGGTAATAGAGAGCGGTTATGGTGATTGGATATTCATTCGAATTGACGAGATAGGTTCCAGTAATTATATGTTTCCAGAAAAAGAGAATGTTTCTGTAGATTAACAGAGTAGATCCAGGTCACGAAAGACGGATCCCGAATAAATCTGGATCTCCCATAATCGTGAATGAGGGTTTTTCTGCTGTACCTTCGCCCCATAGAATGCTCTTTGCGCGAATCTCTGGTATGGTAAAATATGTAGGCCTTTCTTCACACCCAGCCAATACCAACAAGAGAACACCTTTTTAGTTCAATATGATTTGGGCAATGAAAGCAGGATAGAAGATGTTTTTGGAAATACAAGAATAGTTTCAGAGGCTATGAACGACAATCTCTGAATGTGCGCACTGCCTGTTTTTCTCGTACTGTATGGCAAGAGAAGAGCCCCCTTTCGGAGGCTCTCCATCCGCTTACATCCTGATCTCCTTTCGCTGGAACAGTACATAGGCCAGTGAGAAGAGAATGATTATTGTGGCAAGGAAAGCGGTCAGATGGGGCCAGATGAGCAACATGCTCTGAGCAAAGGGAAGGGCACTACCCATTATGGCTCCCTGAAGCTGGGAGAAGAGTACAACGCCCAGCGACCGGGTTGATGGATTGAGAATCGCGAGTGCCGATTCAACGTACAATTGATAAGGCGAGACCCTTCCCAGCACAACCTGCAGCTTGGCCGTAGTAAAGCTGTCTCCACCGCCCAAGGCATAAGCGAGCAACTGGGCGATCATGGGCCAGAAAATCATGAAGAAGAGCCACAAGGCAATCGCCAACAACGCTGACACTGCGCTCTGACGGAACATG
>Ga0228535_1003211_pt1 | contig 12507 bp, 8 predicted proteins | sample SJ1metagenome_FD_168457 | JGI IMG/M metagenome (GOLD analysis project Ga0228535, IMG submission 168457) | Enriched culture of PCE-dechlorinating microbial communities from Ithaca, New York, USA - SJ1 | ecosystem: Engineered > Modeled > Simulated communities (microbial... > Unclassified | place... | reverse complement strand
CGGCCCATGGGCGTGTCCTTGGGCAGGGGCAGCTTGTCGATGCGGCCGGTCTCCTTGGCCCAGATCAGAAACATGCGGAGCACCCGCTTGGTCTTTTCGACCGTGGGCGCGGAGCGCTCCCGCCCGTTGGGCAGCTTGAGCAGCGCATCGGACTTGAAGAATTTCCCCACGTGCGGAATGAGGACGCTGGACAGCTTGCGCTCGGAACCGAAGAAGGCCTCGATCTGCTCGAAGTCCTTGCCGTAGGTGTAGAGCGTCCGCTCCTTTTTCCCCTGGGTCCGCAGGTGTTCCAGATAGGCCTGGGCGGCCTGATGCAGGGTCTCGTTCATGACTTGTTCTCCTTTCGTTTGTTGAGTTCAGGTTTCCCGGACCGGATGGTCCCGGCGTCGAAAACGCGCATTCGGCACCTCCTTTCAAACGGCTCGAGTCCTTGTAATTCAAGGATCTACGCACATTCACATACAGGCTTCGTGTGCGCCGGAAGTCAAGGCGTTCCATGCACATTCCAGAGAAACAATCAGGCCCCGGGCGGGCCGGGAGGGGAATCATGAGAAGACAGGTCGAAACGATCCTGAAGGCGCTGTTGGCAGCGAGTCTGGCGTCATCCCTGTTGGGTTGCGCCGCTGCCAGGCCGCCCCAGCGGATTCAGGACGCCATTCACACGGCGAACCGCTACATGCCGGAGTACGTGGCAGAGGCCAACAAGGCCCTGGCCGACGCGGAGCACCCGGACCGGGAGCGACTGAGGGGTATGGGCGACCGGCTGGCCGAGGTATTGGACGCCCTGGACCGTTGGGCGTCGGGGCAGGAAACGCCGGAGGAGGACAAGCAATGAAGGAAATCCTGGAACGGAACAGCGAGGCCGTCCGCGAGGCGGGACGGCAACTGGTCGAGATCGGCGCGGAGCTGGCTGCCGGGAAGATCGACGATGCCCTGGCCCGGCTCGATACCGCACGGCAGGCTTACCCCGAGTGGGAGGAGCTCGATCAAGCCGCGGCTGATATCGAAGGGGTGATCCGCGACCGCGAAGGGATGCTCGCCGTCCAGCACATCCTGGCCGAGATCGTCGGCACGGTCCTCGGGTCGGCATTGAGGTCGAGGCTGCCCTGATGGCCCGGATATCCGCCAAGGAGCGCAAACTGGCGGAGACCCTGGCGGACCCGGTCCTCTGGGGACAGGGATACCTGCGCAACCGCGACGGGGGACAACGGGTCTACTGGCCGCATCAGGCGGAAGACCTGCTCTGCCCGGACAAGAATATCATCCACCTCGACGGGCGCGATGTGGGCAAGAGCGTCTGCATCACCACCGATGCCCTGCATTTCGCCTTCACCAACCGCGGCTGCCAGGGACTCGTCGCCGCGCCCCACCAAGGGCATCTCGACACGCTGATCGAGGAGATTGAATTCCAGCTCGACGCCAACCCGGACCTCATGGTCAGTGTGGCTCTCACCAAATACGGCAAGCCCAAGATTCACCGCAAACCATACTTCCGGCTCGAATTCACCAACGGCGCGATCCTCTACTTCCGTCCCGCCGGGGCTTACGGCGATGCTTTCCGCTCGCTGCACGTGGACCGGGTCTGGGTTGACGAAGGGGCTTGGCTCACCGAGCGGGCCTGGAAAGCGCTTCGCCAGTGCCTGAAGTCGGGCGGCAGACTGCGCATCTATTCGACGCCTAACGGGCTGCGTGACACGACCTATTACCGCTTGACCGGCTCAACCCAGTTCCGGGTGTTCCGCTGGCCTTCCTGGCTGAACCCGGCGTGGACCCAGGAGCGCGAGGCCGAGTTGCTGGAGTTCTACGGCGGCCGGGACAGCGCGGGCTGGCAGCACGAGGTGGCCGGCGAACACGGCAAGCCTTCCTATGGGGCGTTCAACATCGAGCACCTCAATCTCTGCCGACAGGATGTGGTCGAGTACCAGAAGGTCGTCGTCACCGGCGAGGAACTGCGCGGCTGCGCCACCGAGGAGGAATCCCATGACCGCCTGGAGATGCTGCTCAATCTCATGCCGCGGACCGGCGTCTTCTGGATCGGCGGAGACCTGGGGTACACCAACGACCCGACGGAGATCGTCGTGTTCCAGGAGATCGAACTGCCCGAGCGGAGGATCGTCAAGCTGATCCTGCGGGTCCGCATGGAGCACGTGGCTTATCCCCACATCGCCCAGACCATCGCGCTTCTGGACCGGTATTACACAGCCGCAGGCATCGGCGTGGACAACGGTGGCAACGGGATGGCCGTCGTTCAGGAACTGCTGACCCTGGACAAGTACAAAGACCTGGCTCTTCAGGGGCGGCTGCGCGGTTATGACTTCGGGGGCATGACCACCTTGGCCGTGCGCGACGGCCACGAGGTCAGGAAGCGGACCAAGGAATTCATGACCAGCCTTATCGCCGGGGCGCTCCAGCGACGTCAGCTCGTGTTCCCTATCGAGGACCTGGAGATCGAGGATCAGTTCACCACCCACACCTACACGCTGCACGATGGCCGCATCGTCTACTCAAAGGGCAACGACCACGTCATCGACGCCGTGCGCTGCGCCATGCTGGCCCGGGAGCAGTCCACCCTCAACCAAGTGGGCGAGGAGACGGTCTCTCTGGTGCCGCTGACGACCGAGCCGGTGTTTATCTGAGGAAGGTCTGGAGCTTCGAGCCGGTCTCGTCGATATCGAGGACGGCGTAGCCCACATGAGCGTCGGGCAGGTTGATATGCGTCATCCGCCGATACCAGCGGGGCGCTTTGACGCCCCTTCCAAGGTCGATGGTATCTTCCGGAACCCGGCCGATGAATTCGAGTGTCTCGGCAACCCATGAAGCATCCGTTTTGGCGGTGTCCAGACACGATTCTCTCACGGCGTCGAAACCATCCCGAAGCCGTTTTTCCGCTTCCTCGACGGTGCTTACCGCGAACGCATTCCAGACCATGCTGGCGGGCGCTCCCATGTGTCCACTGACGGTGAAATCCGCCCTCGTCCTGGCACCGATAAGTTCCACGAAAGGCTCCTTTCCCGGGCTGACATGGGAAACGAAGATGCGCACCATGGCCGGGGCCGCATCCCTTTCGACGGTTTGGATCAAATCGGAGTACTGGGAAAGCGCGCTCCATATCTTCCCTCCGCCGCCTGCGATGGGCCGTTGCATCATCTTCGAGCCGGGAAGCACATTTCCACCGAGCCCGGAGATAAACGCCGGTCCGACCTGGTACCCACGCCGGTGATGCAGGATGTGGAGGTTTGTTACAGCGACATCGCCGTGGAAGAGCCGCTCGACGACCTCCTTGTCCTCGTGGTTTCCCCAGACGGCGTAAACGGGAACATGGAACGATTCGATCCCTTCGAGGAAAAATTGAAACGCGCCAAGCAAACGGTGCTCCCTCGCCGTTCTGATCATGTCCTTTCGGGAAAGCGCCAGGATTCGGTCCCGTTCGGTTCGCGGCAGATCGGAATGCGCGACGTGAAGACGAAGCTCCCGGTCCGAGAGGCGCTCGAAACTCCCTTCGTCGAAAAACCCGAAGTCCCCGGCGTGGATCACGGCATCGGCCCGGACCCGGTCGGTCAGTTCGTCGATCACCCCGAGCCTTCCGTGTGTGTCGCTGATCAGCAAGAATCTCATGCAGCTATTCCGTAGATTCCGGCAGTTCGAGGAGGAACCGCCATGCCGGGACCACTTCGATGGTCCCGCCGCCGGCCTCGATCCGCTCGTCCTCGTTCCGGGTCACGATGGTTCCGGTGGAGAGACCCAGTTCTGCCATCGCCTCACTCAAGGCCGCAGTCTCCCGTTTCCGCGTTTGCGGCTCCGCCAGAGACTCGCACACCTGGACCAGCATCCGCGGCCGGCCTCGCATCGGGACGATGAAATCGACCTCCCGGCCGGTCTTGGTCTTGTAATAGTAGATTTCCGGATGAAGACGCCGGAGCGCGGTGAACACGAGGTTCTCAAGGAGATGGCCGGAGTTGACCAGAATTCCCGACGACACCGAAATGACCAGTGCGTGATCGATGCAGTAGACCTTTTTCGGATTGGTGTTGCTACGCGCGAGGGACGGGTCGAATATGCGCACGGTGAACAGGAAATATGCGTCCTCGAACCATTCCAGGTAGTCCGACACCGCGGACTTCGGAGCCTTATGGCCCAGCGACTTGAGATAGCCCGTGAGACTGTTGACCGAGTAAAGCGAAGCGGTGTTGTCCACCAGCCAGTGCGCCAGATCGGTCACCGCCTTCGGGTGTGAAACGTCGTGGCGCTCGACCAAATCCCGAAACAGGATGGTGTGAAAGTATTCCTGGTGGGTCTTGATCCGCAGGTTCCGGCCAAGGCCAGCGACCTCGGGGAAGCCGCCGGCCTCCCAGTATTCATCGAAGGCCTTTTGAACGAGGAGCCGCTTTTTCGTCGACAGCGCGCCCTCGCTCGCGATTCCTTTGTAGTCCAGGAATTCCCTGAACGAAAACGGAAACATCTCCCACGAAAGCGCCCGCCCGCGCATCTGCGTGGCGATCTCCTTCGACAGCATTCTGGCTGACGAACCGGTCAGATACACCTCGCATTTTTCCGTGCGCATCAAACGGTCGACGAAGGGCTCCCAACCGGGGGCTGCCTGAATCTCGTCGAAGAAGCAGTAGACCGTCTCGGTGTTCTTCTTCTCAGGATAGATGGAGTAATAGGCCTCGGCGATCAGGCCGAGATTGTCCTGCCGCAGGTTGTGGAGGCGGTCGTCGAAAAAGTTCAGGTACAGAATGTTCTGCCGGGGGACCCCGCCGTCCAACAGCCGCTGAATGACCTGAAACAGGTATGTCGACTTGCCGCTCCGCCGCACCCCGATGCAGACGGCGGCCTTGCCGTGGACCGCCTCGATACGCAAACGCCGGGGCACCCCGGTCTCCAGTCGGGTTTCCTGGAAATCCAGGATGATGGATTTGATCGTCTCTATCATAGGGTCACTCCTGGCCATGGTTCTTTCCGGTTTCTGCCTTATCCGGGAATAAATATAGCCGGTTTGGTCTCTAAGTGTCAAGGGATATTTCCGGATACGGTCTGACCTCCCCAGCCCGAACAACCCGCCCACCGACGTTCCTTCCCCGCCTCCGGTAGATAACCCCAGGGGCGGGCTTTCCCCGCCACACGGCGCGAATGTCGCGCCCACAAGGGCAAGAAACCGAGAGGACCCCGGTGGAAACACGAAGCAACTCGACACCCGACAGCCCGGCATCCGGATCGGGCGCTGAGCCGACGTCGCTTTCAGCGGACGGTCTGGTGCTCGTTCCTCTGGCCGCCGCCGCGGCGTTGGACCCGTCCGTGTTCAGCAAGGTCAACGCCTCCGAAGCGATCCCGGCCTCCTGGGAGGACCGGGCGCGCAAGGCCTGGGAGTACTACCTCGAAGAACCGCTGGTGAAGAACTGCGTCAACTCCTGGCGCACCTTCGCCGTGGGCGAAGAGATCAAGATCGCGGGCGATGACGAGAAGGTGAAATGGGAGGCCGTGGATGTCGCCGACCGCCTGAGCGTCTCCGAGTTCGTTAAGGACATGATTCTCCAGCTTCTGGTCAAGGGCGACGCCGTCGGATTCAAACGCTACACCAAGGACGGCAAGGACTTGGAGGAACTGGTCTGCGTCAACCCGGTGTCGGTCAGGGTCAAGTACGCCCAAGGGCGGCTCGTCGAAGCCCGGCAGACGCCGGAAGACAATCCCGCCGCGGACGAGGGACTGGACCTTCCCGTGGAGCAGGTGCTCCATCTCAAGTGGGACGCGCCGGCCTTCTCGCCACGGGGCAACTCGCTCGTCCTTCCCGCGTTCCAGTCCATCGAACTCCTCCGTGACTACCGCCGGGCCGAACAGGCCATCGCCAAGCGCTGGGCCACGCCATTCAGGCTTCTCAAAGTCGGTGGCGCGTTCGGCCAGAAGATGGTCATGCCCGACCAGAAAATGCTCGAACAGGTCCGGGACATGGTCAACAAGATGGACCTCAAGAGCGGCTTGGTCGTCCCCTTCTACGTCACGGTCGAGACCCACGGCACCGAGGGGCAGGTCCTCAACGTCGAGGACAAGGTCAAGGAAGTGAAGGAGGACATCGTCGTGGCGCTCGGCCTCTCGCGGTCGCTGGTGACCGGGGACGGCCCGAACTTCGCCACGGCCTCGGTGAGTCTTCAGAAGATGCTGGTGATGATCCGGGAGATCAAGCAGGCCGCCCGGATCATCCTGAACTGGATATTCAACGACTGGCTGGAGCTGAAGGGCTGGGAAGACAAGACGCTCCAGTTCCTGTTCAACGACCTCGATCCCTCGGACGCGGTCGATTTCAAGCGCCTGCTCATCGAGCTCTACGACCGCAAGCTCATCAGCCGTTCGAGCCTGCAACTGAAAATGGACCTCGACCCTGACATCGAGGCCGCCAACCGGGAGACCGAGAAGCGCTCGGTGGATCTGCTCGACGAAAAGCAGATCAAGTCCATCGTCGATATGGTGACGGCCGGGATCATGGGCGTGGAGACGGCCCAAGAGATGCTCGGCCTTGACCCGGCGAAGAACCCGACGGGAAGTCGCGCCGAGGCATCGTGGGCCGGACCGTTCTCCCGAGCAAGCGTCGCCGCCGTCTGCGACGACTGCGCGCATTTCGACGGCGATCTCAACCACTGCCGGGTCCAACGAAACGAAACCACCTTCGATGCCCCGGTCTGCCGTTTCTTCGACCCGAAGACCGCCGCGATGGAACGCGGCTCCGACCGGGAGAAGGAACCGACGTCCCGGCAGGCGGCGTGCCGGGAGTGCGGGGGATGATCGGTGCGCTCGCGGCAGAACGTCCGCTCTCCCAAGCCGAGGCCATCCGCCTGGCCACGGAGAAAAGCGTCCGCGCCCGCAATCTCTATACGGAGCAAACGGTCGCCGATCTGACCGCGATGCTCGCCGCCGCCGAAGAGGAGGTGCGCCGCGCCATCCTCCGCTACAAGAGCCTCGGCTCCCTCCCTGACAACAAACTTGCCGCTCTCGAAGGCCTCAAGAAACTGCAAACCGACATCCAGGAGACCACGAGCCGCCTGCACCGGGAGCAGACGCTGCTTTTCCGGAAGACGGCCAAGACATCCTTCCGCCAGGGCATCTACCGAGGCATCGACGAGTTCGCCGCGGCGCAGCTTCCCTTCTACCGTGACTTGACCCCGGAGGGTATCGACAAGCTCGCCACCCGAGTGTTCACCCTGGTGGACACGGATGCCCTCGATTTCATGACCAACTACAACCTGGTCCTGGCCGGCGACGTCAACCGCGAGCTGGCCGACGGCATCAAGCGGGTCGTGATGGGCGGCATCGCCACCGGTAAGGGCGTGGAGGACATCGTCCGCGACCTCGGGCGCGTGGTGAAAGACCCGGAGTCCTTCCGTTATGCCGGTTCCAAGGTGTTCACCAAGGCCCAGTACCGCATGGAGGTGATCGCCCGCACGGAGGTCCTGCGCGCTCACAACCAGGGGCGACTCAAGTTCCACGACCAGGTCGGAGTCCGGAAGCTCGAATGGATGACCATGGAGGACGAGCGGGTCTGCCCGGTCTGCGGGCCGCTGGACGGCAAGGTATTTGACACGAACCGCTTTCCCCAGCAACCGGCCCATCCCAACTGTCGCTGTACGAGTGTGGTCGCGTGGCCCCTGGTGATCTGCGGAGGTGAGCTGGGGGCGAAAGCCGCGGCTGAACCCGCCGCGTGCATCATCCCGCCCCAGACCATCGAAGAGCAGGCGAAGGCCAAGGCGGCGGAAGACGCGAAGCTCAAGGCAGCCTTCGAAGGCGGGCAGATCGCCGACCTGAACACTCTGAGCGTAAAGCAACTCCAGACCCTGGCCAAGCAGAACGGCGTCTCCATCGCCCGGACCAAAGCCGACTTCATCCATCTGCTCGACGCGACGGAGCCGGGCGTGGACCACTCCAACCTCGCCGGAGCCGCGCTCGATGCCAAGCTCAAGGAACATAAGATCGGCCTGCTCCGCACCAAGGACGACCTGATTCAACTCCTGGCGCAGAAACAGGCGTCCCTCAAGCAGGCTCAGCAACTGGCGGACCAGCTCAAGAAGATTCCGCCGAGCGGCGGGCTGCATGACCTCACCGTGGTCGAACTCCAGGAGATGGCCAAATCCAAGGGCGTCTCCCTCAACATGACCAAACAGGACGTGATCGACCTGCTCGACGAGTTGGAACCTGGCGTCGATCACAAGGCGCTCCAAGGCGCGACCCTGATCGACGCCAAGAAGAAGCACCACATCGGCCCGCTCAAGAACAAGCAGCAGCTTGTCAAGGCGCTGGAAAAGGCGGCCGGTGAGGAACTGGCGGAAAAGGCCAAGAAGGAAGCTCTCGAAGCAGCCGAGAAGGCCGCAATCAACAAGGCGAAGCTGGCCGTCGAACAGACCTCTGCGAAGGTGATCGTGCCGGAGTCCCCCGCAGGATACGCCGACTTTCTTTCGGCGGTGAAAGATGCGGAATCGGCGCTCGCGGCTTCGCCCGGCCTGCCGCAGGAGATACTCGAAGGACACGCCAAAGAGCTCGCCATCAAGAAAAAGCTATTCCAGGACCAGGTCTCGTCCATGAAGGTCGGCGACCTCAAGACCCTGGCCAAGGACACCAAGCTCAAGCACTGGCAGTGGGCGAACAAGGACGAACTGGTCACTCTGCTTACGGAGACCGACCCGGCCAAGATCGAGGCCGCCAAGGCCGGCATCGAAACGAAACACGCAGCCTGGCTGGAAAAGCACGGCGGTAAGAAGAAGGTCTCCGCGCCCGAATCGGCGAAACTCGCGTCGACTCCGAAACCGGCGCAGCCGCCCCCGCCGGTTTTCACCAAGAAAGGCGCTCAGTTCGAGGAGACGGACGCGGCATGGATCGCCAAGGGCAAGCCGGGGAACTTCAAGCCCGCGGGCAAGGCCCAGGTCGGCGGCGCGCACAGCAAGGAGTTCTGGACCGATGAAAAAGGCGACCGCTGGCTGTTCAAACCGGTGGAACGTTCCGGCGACGACTTCATCGCCTATGGAGAGGAAGCCGCCTACAAGATCGGACGCCTCATCGATCCGGACGCGGTCGAGGTCCGCACCATCCGCTTGAATGGACGCCTCGGCTCCATCCAGAGGTGGCGGACCGATCTGAAGGAACGCTTCGACTTCGCCGGATTGGACCTCGCAGACCTCACCACCCTCGACATCGAGCAGATTCAGCGGGAGCACGTCGTCGACTGGCTGATTTCCAATCACGACGGCCATGCCAAGCAATTTCTGCGGGCTCGTGACGGGAAGGTCTACGGCATCGACAAGGGGCAGATCTTCAAATACCTGGGCGAGGACCGCCTGGCCGTCGACTATCACCCGAACGCCAAGTACGGAGAACAAGAGCCCTTTTACAATACGGTTTTCCGCGCCGCCAAGGAAGGCAAGGTCAAAATCGATCCCGCGGCGACTCTCCGCTACATCCGCGAGGCGGAGAAGATCGCCGACGAGGATTACCTGGCCATCCTGCGCCCCTACGCCGAGGGACGGTTCGGAGGGGACGAATCCCGCAAGCAAGCCTTTTACGATTTAGCACTTGCTCGGAAAAGGACTCTTCGGCGCGACTTCGAGGGCTTCTATGCGGACGTGTTGGGCCGTCGGGACTTCCGTTTCGAGGACGTGCTGGAGGCGCTGCCGAAGACGCGTTTAGGGCCGACCGAGGAGGCGCTTCTTGAGGAAGTCCGCTCCCTCGGCTGGCAAGGGAAGGTCCTACCCTTCGACGAGGACGACATCGAGGACCAGAACGCCCTGATCTTTGTCGAGACCTTGAAGGGAAAGCAGCGGACCGTGGTCAAGATGAAAGTTCGGCCTGAAGCGGAGGGGAAGCTCCTGGAGGCGCTGCGCAAGGCCGGCGTCGACACCACAGCCGCCCGGGTGGGTGAGGCGCTGCCGCAAGACGTTTTCGCCCAGGACATATTGGCCGCGGTGAAAACGGTCAACCACCACGCCACGGACCAACAGTACAACCAGGGGACGCTCAAAAAGGCTGCGGACCATCTGAAGGCGTTGAAGCGCCTGGCTGACTCGGACGATCCCGACGAACAAGCCATGGCCCGAAGCTACATCGACTGGATCGAGAAGGTCCAGGAAGCAGCCCGTGAACACAAACCGGTAGCCGGACGGTTCGATGTCTATCTCAAGAAACATGCCGCGCCGGAAAAGAAACCCAAAGAGGTTCCCTTCACCGTGCGCCGGACGAAGGTGCTTCAGGCCAAACGAGAGCTCAAGAACGGCGAACTCGTTGTCGTGGACGAGGCGGCGGACAACTCGGCGCTGTTCCGCGGCCGCAGCATGAAGGCCGGCGAGCAGTTCGAAATTGACTTCGGCGACGGCACACGCGCCGTCTACCGCCCGTGGTCGGAAAAGAACCTCTACGCCCAGCAAGGGGAATTCGAAATGGTCCTGCCAGACAGGCCGGACGTCAAGAGCCTCGAACGGGCCATGGAACGGATGGAATCGCTGGGCATCAAGGCAGGTGCGGCCACGCCGCAGGACGCCGAGCTTCTCTATCTTCACAAGCAAGCCTACCTCGCCAAGGTGGACCGAGAGCCGGACTACAAGCGGCTGGTCGAGGAACTGGACCGCCGGGCTGCGGGCAAGGAGGAACGGGTCCGGGAGATACGCGGCTTCTGGGAAAAACGGCTCGGCGTGAAAGACATCACCCGCATGCCGGGCTACGACCCCATGGGTGAATACCAGGCTGCTTTCAAGAATCCCGCCAAGCGAGCGGGCTACAGGCATCAATACCGCTTCGACATTTCCGACGCGGACATCGAGAAGCAGATGAAGGGATACGGCCTTCACCACCGTTTGACCAACGGCGAAGACGTGGCGTCGTTCATCGACGCGGCGCTGGGAAACAACGGAGCCATGGTGAGTACGGTCGAGAAGTTGCGCGCCGGGGTGCCGGTGGGCGGGATGTCGCCGGAAGCGGACATGGACACCGGCGGCGCGAGCTATTTCTTCACCCGGATCAAGAAGCTCCCGACGGCCGGAGGATCGTCCGACACGGGGCTCTACTTCAAGAAGCGGATGCTCCGTCGCATGGACGCCATCAGTTACGACCACGACGCCTTCGGACGGGTGAGGGACGAATACGTCTCGAACCACCGGGGGAGCACGCCCGAGGAGTGGAAACAGTTCGCCCGCCGAGGCAGCAACGAGACGATCTTCAAGTACTCGGTGACCCTGCTGGACAACATCGACGTGATCGTGGTCGGAAGCGAGCAGGAAAAACAACGGCTGCTGGAGGTCTTCCGCAACCGAAAAATCATGAAGCTGCCCGACGGCCGCAAGATCGAGGAGATCGTACTGGTGAGGTGAGCATGAAAGAGTTCATCGAAAGGGAAAAAGCCCGTCTGCAAGCACTCTTCGAGCCGTTCAACACCGGAGGCTCCTGGATGACGCTGGCGGACAAAGGCCGGACGCCGGTCCGGCTCGGTATCGTGGACCGTTTCATCGTGACCCGTGTGGCCCCGCAATTCGACGCCGGCGGGAATGTGACGCGCATCGGTTTCTGGCTTCTCATCCGGCTCTCCGGATACGACGAGGGCTTCCAACACGCCCACACCATCAAGGTCGTCTCCTGGTCGCAGGACGACGCCTACCTGCTCGATCTGCTCGATGATCGGGATCGCAGGTTCCATATTGAGATCATCTTCCCTGACCAGGAACCCAACGAGGCAGCGGACTGGAAGCGCTGGCGAGACTATAAGGCCGGAAACCTGGACCGATTCAAACGGATCGACGCGGAGCTTCTGACCGAGCACACCCGCATTGCGGAGGAATGGGAATGAAGCTCAGATACATGATCGAATACGCGCTCCGCGACCGTATCCGCAACCCGCGCTATGAACCCATCGGCGTCTGGGCTCAGGGCCCGGGACCGGGTTTGGACCTGGTGATCGAGTTCCTGCCCGGAAACGCGGAAGCCGAAGAAGACACTCAGTGGGTGGTCAACCGGCTGGTGGAGCAAGGCGTCCGCAGCCTCCCTGATGATTTTCTGGCTTACCACCAGGGCACCCTTTCCCAATACCGCGGCATACGCGGTCCCGTGGTCGAAAGCGACGAATACCCGTCCGCAGAGGCCTGCGCCCGGTCGGTCATCGACCGGATCAAGTCGGGCCGCATCTCCTGATCCCCCCTCCGACACTTTTCGACGGTCTCCGGTAGGTATCCAAGCGACAGGGCTCTCGGCCTGATTTCGGGGTTCACCCCGGGCACGGGCCGACCGCCCACCGGCATCAACCGGATTTGTCGCGACATGACCGGAGAACCGAATGGAGCTTTTCGCAACCGACCGTGAACGGCTGGCGTTCCTCCTCGAAACGGACGCCGCCCTGGACCTGGACTTCGAGGCGCTCGAGGTCCAGGCCGAGGCGGCTGCCGAGGAGCCGTCGCCGGAAGAGCGGCCTAAATACATCACCAACTACATCGGCTCGAAGCAGAAGCTGGTCGACTGGATTTGGAAACACACGCCGGAGGGGGTGGAATC